>Ga0315279_10004959_pt1 | contig 17588 bp, 16 predicted proteins | sample YL17G06_20_MG_FD_203694 | JGI IMG/M metagenome (GOLD analysis project Ga0315279, IMG submission 203694) | Sediment microbial communities from Yellowstone Lake, YNP, Wyoming, USA - YL17G06_20 | ecosystem: Environmental > Aquatic > Freshwater > Lake > Sediment | place: USA: Wyoming | collected... | reverse complement strand
AGTCACGAACCGCTCCGCGTTCGCCATGGTCTGACGGCGCTGGTAGTCCGCGGGAGCGAGGTGGAGGTTGGGTTTCGTGACCTCGATGTAGTAACCGAACACCTGGTTGTATCCGACCTTCAGCGACTTGGTGCCGGTCCGCTGGCGCTCCCGCTCCTGCAGCCCGGCGATCCATTCTTTTCCCTCCGTGCGAGCGCGCCGCAGCGCGTCGAGTTCCGGCGAGTAACCGTCACGGACTATCCCCGGCTCGCGCAGAGTGGCCGGAGGCGACTCTTCCAGCGCCTGCTCGAGCAGTTCCCGCAGGTCCGCCACAGGATCGAAGTCCCGCACCAATTCGCGCACCACCTCGCGCTCGGCCTGCGCCAGCGACTGGGCAAAACGTGGCAGCGCCCCCAGCGAATCCCTCAGCCCTGCCAGGTCACGGCCAGTCGCCGCTCCCGCGGCGGCTCTTGCCACCAGGCGCTCCAGATCTCGCACCCCGCGCAGCTCCTCCCGCAGTCGTGACCGCCGCGCGGCATCGGCGGCGAAGGCCTCGACTATGTCCAGACGTCGCGCGATCTCGGCTGGGTCAACTAAGGGAGCGGTAATCCACTGACAAAGCAGACGACCGCCCATGGGCGTGAGGGTGTGATCCAGCACCCACATCAGCGTGTTCGCTCGGGAGCCATCGCGCAGCGAAGCCAGGAGTTCCAGGTTGCGCCGGGTGATGACATCCACGACCATGAACTGCTGGCGCGAGTAGGTCCTCAAGTCGCGGATCTGCTCGACACCCGAAAGCTGAGTCTTCTTCAGATAGGTGATCACCGCGGCCGCGGCCTCGATTGCCGCCGGCATCTCCTCACATCCGAAGCCCTTCAGCGAAGCGACGCCGAAGTGCCGCATCAGCAGTTCGGCAGGTGTGTGTGCGAGCGTCACCTCCTCCTCCCAGGTCGTGAGCACGCCGTCCGACGAAGACACCACCTGCTCGAGCGCGGCCTCCGCGCTCCCACCTTTCCTCGCCAGCACTTCCGAGGGCTGCAGCCTCGCCACCTCGTCCCGCAGCTCCTCCCACCCTCCGTCTCCGGAGAACTCAGTGACCATCATCTCGCCTGTCGAGCTGTCCGCCGCGGCGAGGCCCCACCGGTTCCCCGACTGCGCCACCGCGACCAGGTAGTTGCTGGCCTTGGGGTCGAGCAGGTGGTCTTCCACCACCGTCCCCGGGGTGAGAATGCGGACCACCTCTCGCTTGACCAATCCCTTGGCCTGTCGGGGATCTTCCACCTGGTCACAGACAGCCGCCTTGTGACCGGCAGCCAAGAGACGGGCCAGGTAGCGATCAGCCGCATGGTAGGGAATCCCACACATGGGAATCCGCCGCCCCTTGCCCAATTCGCGCGAGGTAAGCACCAACTCCAACACCCCGGACGCCACCTTTGCATCCTCGCCGAACATCTCGTAGAAGTCTCCGAGGCGGAACAGCAGAATGACGTCCTCATGCTGCCGCTTGATCGCCCGGTATTGGGCCAGCATGGGTGTGAGGCTATCAGCCATCTCCTCGTCCGTCACAAGACCGGCGCGGCCGTCGCTCCGCTGAGCACCCAGCCGGCCGGCACCTTGGGGTAGAAATACGTGGACTTTCCAGGCATTTTCCGCCCGGCCCTGGCCGCCGCCAGCACGTCGCCAACGCGGGTCGGCCGGAGCAGCACGGCCGCGTCGGACGTCCCCTGCCGCACGGCCTCCAGGGCCTGCCGCGCACCTGTCACGTATCTGATCTCGCATCGTCCGTTGCCGGACGCCTCGATTGCCGGGTCAATCAGGTATCGGTGGATAATGCTAACGGCCAGCCGCTCCACCACCGAGGGGGCCTCCGCCAGCACGTTGTCCCGCGCCGCCAGAACGTAGTACGTCCCGCCGCCCAGATAGACCGCGAAGGCCGGCCGGTCCGAGGGCAGGCAATCATCCCACGCGCCTGCCCGCAGGTTCTCCTCGCGCAAAGGCATCTCGGACACGTGGAAGGCGCTTTGCATCCTCGCCTTCATCTCAGCCACGCCGGCCTCCCCCAGCCCTGAAAGCACTCGGTGTGTCGGTAGGATAGCTAGCGCTGGGTCCTGACCGCTGGTGATCAGCATCAGCGCGTAGTTGAACTCAGCTTCCGGAGGCGCCTCTTGGCGCCGGGCCCGCATCTCCCTGCGGTAGGCCATCGCCGTCTCGAACCGGTGATGCCCGTCTGCAATCGCCAAGGGCCCTCCGCCCACCGCTTCTGCAATCGCGCTGACCGCCTCATCATCACTCACCACCCATAGACGGTCGCGCACGCCGTCGTGCTCCTCGGCCTCGGCCTGCGGCGCCCCGCGGTCGGCGCCTAGCCGGCCCAGCAGTTCGCCCTCCGGATCCTCGTGGATGACCATCACTGGGCTGGTCATCGCCTGGCAGGCGCGCATCAGCTCCAGCCTGTCGGCGCGCGCCGCCGCCAGCGTGCCCTCGTGAGAGAGGATATACCTCCGCCCCTCCTCTGGCAGACGCACCAGGGAGAGGACGCCCCTCCTTCGCAGCACCTCCCCGCCCGCCCTGAACTCCTGCTCGAGCACGTAGACGGCGGGCGCCTTCTCGCTCGCCATCACACCGTTCTCGCGCCATTTGGCTAGGGTCTGGGCTGCGCTCTGATACCGGCCCTCGCCGCCTGGGTTCCTCGGGAGTTCGACCCGCACGAAGTTGTGGGGATGTCGGGCATACAGCTCTGCCTGCATCTCCTCCGAGATCACGTCATAGGGAGGAGCGATCAGCGCGGACAGGTCGGAGCAGCCGCTGGTACGGTATCTGATGCCTCGGAAAGCTGTGACGATGCTCCTACGCGGCTCCATCTGTGCTCTCGAACCATCCTTTCAGGCGCTCCAGAGACGCCTGCGCTTCTCCAGACCCGTCGTTCCACCCATCTGTGACAGAGACCCTCCAGTCGTAGTCGGCCAGCCGCAATGCAGACATCAGCTCGCTCACCGTCTCCTGATGGTCGGCCGAAGCCACCAGATCAGAGGGAACATGCACATGGGCAAGCCACTCCGCTGCGTCCACGACATCCAACAGAGACTGTCCCTCAGACACTATGCTCGAGATGTTGGGCAGCACACCCACCTCCGGCAGCCCCACCCGCTTCGCCAGCGCCACTGCGTCGGGAAGGGAGTTGACCAGATTGGTCCTGCCCGGGCTCAGGGGTTCGATCCCCACCAGCATCCCCTGGCCGCGCGCCACGACGCCGCAGATGCGCAGGAACTCCACCACCTGCTGCATCGCCTCCGCCTCCGGGAAGCGCTGGGGGATTTGCCGCGAGGGGCCGCTGCAGAAGGCCGCCACCGCGCCTCCCACCGCAGCCGCACGCCGCAGTGCGGTGTAGGCATAGCGGGCCAGCCTGGGCCAGTCCACCTCCGGCCCGGTGATCCTCAGGTCTTCCGGCAGGTGCAGCCTCCATGCCTCAAGCTTCAGCGGGGAGGCCGACAGCCGGGCGCGCACGGGCGCGAATGTGGCCTCCGGCATCTCCGGCATTACCGCGCTGATGGGCAGCTCGGCGTAATCGTACCCGGCGTCGGCGGCAGCGTCGAGCTGTTCCAAGCCAACGCAGCACCCAAACCTCATCGGACTCCCTCAGCACCAAAGGGGTGATCGTATCCCTGTCCTCACCTCGCCTTACCTGCGAAGTGGGCCCTGCTCAGGAGCCGCCTGCCGACTGCGCCAGCTTCCGGCCCAGCTCCTGACAGTCAACTAGCGCTCCCGGCGCCACCTTCCCCGACGCTCCCACCGAGTCGGCCACCTTCCTGAGCTTGAACCATTTCAGGGCCTGGTCAAGCACGCGCAGGATGTTATCGGCCGGGCCGCCCGCGCTGCCGAAGGAGACCGCTGGCTTGCCATCGGTCTTGCCCTGGCTCGGGTAGTAGGTGCGGTCGAGGAAGTCCTTCACTCCTCCCGCCATGTAGCTGAAGTAGTCCGGCGACCCGATGGCGATGCCGTCGCACCCCAGCAGGTCATCTATCGTCGCCTCCAGTCCAGTCTTCACCATCACCTCGGTGCCAGGCACACTGCGCGCCCCCTCCGCAACCGCTTCCGCCATCTTCTTCGTGTTCCCGGATAACGAGTGGTAGACGATCAGCACCTTCGCCATCTTGCTTCCCTCCCGCGGAGTGACTGGGTGGGGCAGGCCTGCGACCTGCCACCACGCGGGCCGGCGCTCCCGTGAGCGAGCCGACCAGGTAGGGCTTCGACACCGCGCGCCCTCCCTCCTGCGCGCTTGCGCCGCGTGTGTGTCCTATCGGAACGTCAACCGCGGCTCGCTGAGCGCCAGCGCCGCCGCTCCCAGCAGCCCTCCCCGCTGCCCCAGTGCCCCCGGGACGATCCGCAGCGATTGCGCGCTCTCGGGAACCGCATGCTGGTTCACCGATTCCCGAAGCGGCGCGAACAGCGCCTCCCCCGCCTGCGACACTCCACCCCCGATCACCACCATCTCCGGGTTGACCAGGTTGACGGCGGCAGCGATCACCACACCCATGGCGCGCCCGGCTTCGCCCAGGACGCGCGCCGCCAGGGCGTCCCTCGGCGCCGCCCCCGCCACCTGTCTTGCGGTCAGCCCCTCCTCTGGCACATCCGCCAGCGTAGAGGTTTCGCCTGCCGCCATCGCCTCTCGCGCCGCACGGGCGATCGCCGGACCCGATGCCACCGCCTCCAGGCATCCCCTCCGACCACAGGTGCACATCGGCCCCTCGGGAACCACCAGCGTGTGGCCGATCTCTCCCGCCATGCTGTTCGCGCCGCGGTGTACCCGGCCGTCGAGCACCAGCCCGCCTCCCACTCCCGTGCTGACCGTCAGGTACAGCACGTGCTGGCAGCCGCGCGCGGCCCCGAATCTGACCTCCCCCAGCGCGGCCGCGTTCGCGTCGTTATCCACGATCGCTGGCAATCCGGTGCGCTCCGCCACCACATCGCGGAGAGGGAAGTTTTCCCAGCCCGGTAGGTGATGACAAGTAACCGTCCGTCCGCCCGGGAAGTCCACCGGTCCCCCGAAGCTCACCCCGATACCTGAGAGATCGTGCTGCGACAATCCCGTCTCCAGCAACGCCTCCTCGGACATGGCGAAGAGCCTATCGAGGATGTCGTTGGGGGAATACGCTGGATTCGTCCGCGCCACTCGTTCGGCCAGCACATCCCCGCTGTCGGCGACCACCCCAACCGTCAGCTTCGTCCCGCCGATGTCCAGGGCGAGGACACGGGTCGGCAATGCTACCTCCCCGCCACCACCGGGTTCCGGAGCACCCCGATTTCCTCCACCTCCGCTTCCATCACATCACCGGGTTGTATGGGGGAGATCCCGTCCGGCGTCCCGGTGGAGATCACGTCCCCGGGTTCGAGGGTGATGTGCCGGCTGAAGCGGTGGATCAGCTCTGGAATGTCGAAGATCAGGCGCCGCGTGTTGCTCTTCTGCCTGACCTTGCCGTTCACGCGCAAAGACAGGTTCAACTCACACGGCTCCTCAATCTCGTCAGGCAGCGTCACGCATGGGCCCATCGGCCCAAAGCTATCAAAGCTCTTGCTCACAAACCAGGGGTTGGAAGCGGCCATATCTCGGCGCTGCATGTCGCGGGCGGTCACATCGTTGAGAATGGTATACGCGGCGATGTGCGCCGCCGCCTTGGCGCGGGAAATGCGCCGGCCGCCTTTGCCGATGATCACCGCCAGCTCCACCTCGTGGTCCACCCTCCCAACGCCCTTCGGGATGACGACGGGGTCGTCCGGCCCGATCACCGCAGTAGACGCCTTCACGAAGAAGATCGGCTCTTTCGGCGGCTTCCTTCCGCCCTCCGCGGCATGCGCCGCGTAGTTGAGGCCGAGCGCGATGATCCGCGGCGGCCTAGGTATCGGCGCCAGCAAGCGCGCCTTCTGAACCAGCAGAGCCCGCGACAACTCGTGTTTCTGGATGAACAGTGCTACCTCACCCAGCAGATCAGCGCTCAGGAAACCATCCTGGACCATGTCCAGGATGGTGAACGGAATACTGCTTGCGGGCAGCTTCTCCGCCACGAAGAACATCCCCAGCGCCCGGCTGAGATCGAGCACATGCCTGCCATCCCACAAGCCGACCGCCCGGTAGCCGGACGGCGCCTCGAAGTGCACCACTTTCACTGTCACAACCTCCCGTCTTCGCTACTGCGGCTTCTGCAGCAACTCAATCGCATTCCCGTCCGGATCCTTGAAGAACGCGAGCCGCAGCCCCGACTCCGCACTGGTGGGGTCCATGAAGAACTCCACCCCCAGCCCTTTCAGGCGCGCGTACTCTTCGTCCACGCTGTCCACCAGCAAGGTGATGTGCTTGTACCCGACCACCTCGCCGCCGAACGGCGATTCCTTCGGGTCCTTCGGCTTGCCGTTGCCGAACAGCTCCACCTCGCATCCGCCCAGAGACACGAAGACGATCGTGCCGCTGTGGCTGGTCTCCAGGCGCATAGTCTCCCGGAAACCGAGCTTCTCGACGAAGAACCTCGCCGCCCGCTCCACATCCGTGGTCACCAGCGCGACATGCTCCAAACCCTTGATCACGGGACCTTACCTCCCATTGCCGAAATCACCCCCACATTCGCTCGCCGAGGGCGGCTGTCCTGCACCCGGGCCCGGGGCCGGGCGGGCTGGCACTTGCGGTCGCCCGAGGGCGGGCGCACCTTACGGAGGCAGTCACAATGGCTATGCGGGCCGTGACGACAGTCATCACGCTGCTGCCCCATGACCTGGTGGCTCTGCAGCAAGTCCTGATGGACGAGGACAAGGAGGGCGCCCTCGCCTTCCTGCGCGACACCCTCGGTGAGAAGATCGCCTGCGCCCAGGACGACTCCCATCGCCCCGAGTTCGAGGGGGGCATCCGCATTCAGGAGGTGCACAAGCGCTCCCAGGGCGCCGGGCACCTGCCGCCGAACGAGGGCTCGCCGTAGCCCGCGTCCACGAGAAGGACCGGCGTGCGGCCCGCCCAATCGCGCAGGGCCGACCAGGCGCAGTCGGCATCGCCTGGTCGAGCAGGCTCCTTCGCCTCCACCCCGAATATTGGGGCGGAGGTTGCTGCTATGGCCAAGGTCAAAATCGCCATCATCGGCGCGGGGGCGATGGTCAACTCCGCGCACGCGCCTTCGCTCGCCATCATGCCCGATGTGGAGCTGGTTGGCATCTGTGACATCGTCCGCGAGCGCGCGGAGGAAACGGCGCAGAAGTTCGGCATCCCCAGGGCCTTCAGCGACTACCGCGAGATGTTCGACGCCACCAAGCCCGACGCGGTCTACATCGTGCTCCGCCCGCAGTACCTCTTCGACATGGCCCGCGACTGCATGGCCCAGGGCAAGCACCTCTTCGTCGAGAAACCCCCTGGCGTCTACACCGAGCAAACCCGTCAGCTGGCCAACCTCGCTGCCAAGCACCACTGTCTCACCGCGGTTGGGTTCCAACGGCGCTTCACCCAGATTACGGTCGCGTGCCGCAAGCGCGTGCTGGAACGCGGCCCCATGTACCAGGTGGTCGTCTCCTTCCTCAAATGGTATGACGACGGCCCCATGTACGACGGCGCCACCGATCTGCTCTATTCCGACGTGATCCACATCGTGGACACCATCCGCTGGGCCGCCGGCGCGGAGGCGGTGAATGTCTGCAGTGACATCCGGGCCCACGACGGAGTCGAGTACTCGAACGCTCACAACGCCTTCATGCGCTTCGCCAACGGAACCGTCGGCTACATGCAGTCCAACCACCGCGTGGGTGCCCGCCAGCTCCGCTGCGAGTTCCACGGCCGCGGCATCTCCTGCGTCTTCGAACCGGAGGCCGGAGGCGTCATCTATGAGGCCAAGCAACAGCCCGTCCGCCTGGATGCAGCCGAGATGGCCGGCGGCCCGGAGATGTTCCGCATCGGCTTCTACCAGCAGGCCCGCCACTTCATTGACTGCGTGAAGGCGGGGAAGCAGCCCGACACGAACTTCGCCGACGCCCTCCACACCATGAAGCTCTGCGACGCCATCCTCCGCAACTCGCCTCCCTGGACCCCTCCCTAGGGCGGGGATGTCACGCTAGAGGCGGGCACTTGTCCTGCGCAGCCTTGGCGAAGCAGGATCCCCGCCGTTGCCTGCCATATGGTGGGAAGGAATCTCCATCCCCTACCTAGAACCATATGGTACCCGCTCCGTGGTCCAGGGCGAGGAGACCACATGGCGACCTGTGCGCCATCATAACCCCCTTTAGGAGGGCGGAACATGCCTAGTGACGAGACTAAGATTCTGCTGCGCGAAAGCGAGATGCCGCAGGCCTGGTATAACATCAATCCCGACCTGCCCGCACCGCTCGCTCCCCCCATCCATCCGGGGACGGGCCAGCCCCTGGGTCCGGCTGACCTGGCCCCCATCTTCCCGATGGGTCTGATCATGCAGGAAGTCAGCATGGACCCGTGGATCGAGATCCCTGACGAGGTCAAGAGGATCTACCGTCTCTGGCGGCCCAGCCCGCTCTTCCGCGCGCACCGCCTGGAGAAGGCCCTCGGCACCCCGGCCCGCATCTACTACAAGAACGAGGCTTTCAGCCCGCCTGGCAGTCACAAGCCCAACACCGCTGTCGCACAGGCCTACTACAACAAGCAGGAGGGCGTCAAGCGCATTGCCACCGAGACCGGCGCCGGCCAGTGGGGCAGCGCCCTCGCCTTTGGGTGCGGCCTCTTCGGCCTGGAGTGCACCGTCTACATGGTGAAGGTGAGCTACGAGCAGAAACCCTACCGCCGCATCCTCATGGAGACCTGGGGCGCCACCGTCCATGCTTCCCCCACCAACCTCACCAAGGCCGGCCAGATGATCCTCCAGCAGGATCCGAACTCGCCAGGCAGCCTGGGCATCGCCATCTCAGAGGCGGTCGAGGACGCCGCCAGCCACGATGACACCAAGTACTCGCTCGGCAGCGTTCTGAACCACGTGCTCCTGCATCAGACCATCGTCGGTCTGGAGGCGAAGGCCCAGCTCAAGCTCGTGGACGAGGAGCCGGATATGATCGTCGGCTGCGTGGGCGGCGGCTCCAACTTCTCCGGGCTGGCCTTCCCGTTCGTCAAGGATAAGCTCAAGGGGAAGAAGATTGACATCATCGCCGTCGAGCCGGAAGCTTGCCCGACCCTCACCCGCGGCCTCTATCGCTACGACTTCGGTGACACCGCCAGGCTGACTCCTCTCCTGAAGATGTTCACTCTGGGCCATACCTTCGTGCCGGAGCCCATCCACGCCGGCGGCCTGCGCTATCACGGCGACGCCCCTCAGCTCTGCCTGCTCGTCAGCCAGAAGGTGATCGAGGCCCGCGCCGTCCATCAGACCCCGACCTTCGATGCCGCCATCCAGTTCGCGCGCGCCGAGGGACACCTGCCTGCGCCCGAGACCGCCCACGCCCTCCGCGTCGCCATTGACGAGGCCCTCAAGTGCAAGGAAACCAAGGAGGAGAAGTGCATCCTCATCGGCTATAGCGGCCACGGCCACTTCGACATGGGCGCGTACGAGCGCTACCTCAGCGGCAAGCTCGAGGACTATGAGTATCCCAAAGAGAAGATCGAAGCCGCCCTCAAGGACTTGCCTGAAGTGCCGGGCGGATAGGCGCCAGGAGATCCGTGACTTCCACGGGACCAGCGGCCCAGCCGCTGGTCCCGTTTCGTTGCCGTCCCGTGGGCGTTGCCGCCAGCCGGGCGGTGTGCTATCCTTGACTAGCGCCCAGGGACGCCGGGCGGGTGAGAGAGAGAGGTGTGATGATGCGAACCGCGCTGTGGGGCCAACTCGGAATCGGGCTTGCGATTGTGTGCGGGCTGGCGCTCGCCTCTGCTGCTCCCGCTCTCGGGCAGCCGGACAACTTGGGTCGGCACATCGTAGTCTTCCAGCCGTGGTTTGCTGACGAGGCAAAGCAGCAGGCCGCGATCCACGGGGCCGGCGGCCAGTCGCTGCGGAGCCTGCGCATCATCAACGGCGTCGCCGCGGCGCTACCTCCGAGTGTGGAGAAGCAGCTCGCTCGCCGCGCCGAGGTGGCGCGGGTGGATGTTGACGCGACCGTGTACGCTCTGGGCGGACGCAAGCCCAAGCCCACTCCTCCGCCGCCTCCGCAGCAGTTGTCCTGGGGGGTGGATCGCATAGACGCAGAATGGGCCTGGGCCACCTCTCGCGGGGCGGGTGTCAGGGTGGCGGTCATAGACACCGGGATAGACAAGGACCATCCCGACCTGATCGCCAACCTCGCGGGCGGAACCAACTTCGTCCGCAAGGGCCGGTCGGTGGATTCCAATGCCTGGGATGACGACAATGGTCACGGCACCCATGTCGCCGGCATCATCGCCGCCGCCGACAACACCATCGGCGTGGTGGGAGTGGCGCCGCAGGCCTCCCTCTATGGGGTCAAGGTGCTGAACAAGGCAGGCTCTGGCTATATTAGCGACATCATCGCCGCCATCGAGTGGGCGGTGGACAACGGCATGGACATCGCCAACATGAGCCTGGGCAGCAACAGCGACGTGCAGTCCCTCCACGACGCCTGCGACACCGCGGCCGCCGCGGGCTTGCTGCTGGTTGCCGCCGCGGGTAACGATGGCAAGGCAGTAGATTATCCAGGCGCTTACTCCTCCGTCATCGCGGTGGCCGCCACCGACGCCAACGACGCAGTCGCCTCCTGGAGCAGCCGCGGGCCGGAGGTCTACATCGCCGCTCCCGGCGTGAGCATAACCTCCACCTGGAAGGGTGGCGGCTACGCCACCATCAGCGGCACCAGCATGGCCGCCCCTCATGTCGCCGGCACGCTGGCGCTTATGCTCGGCGCGGGCGTAGGCGATGACGCGTGCGCCGGCGCCGACGACCTGCCTCCAGCCGGACCGGACATCTACTCCGGATGCGGCCTCGTGGACGCCGGAGAGAGCGTCACCGGCATTCCCAACTACGGCGACAACCTTCCCTAGCCGCAGGGGCCGCACGGGTGACCCACCGCCAGCGCTTCTTCGCGGTCCTCGGGAATAGCGCTGTTGACCGCGTCGCCTTCTTCCCCGACATCACCGACTGGTACAAGGCGCGGCGCATCGCGAGAGGTCTGCCGCAGCCCTTCTTCACCGGTCAGTTCATCCCCGACGACCACCCCATCCACCGCAACTCCGGCGACATGCCGGAGCGATTCCGCGACTACACCTTCCTCGACTTCTACCGCCGCCGCGACTGGGGCTGCCCCATCCACGCCTACGAGGCGCTATCTGCCTTCCACGAGGACGTGAGCACCCGCACCGAGCGCGCCGACGGCTTCGAGCATCGCCTCGTCGAGACACCCGTGGGTACGCTCGATACTACCCTTGGCATGGCCCCGCATGGTAGCCAGTCAATCGCTCGCTATCCACTCCAGTCTCCCGACGATCTGCCCGCCTACGACTTCTGGGTGCAGCACACTAGCTACCGGGGCGACCCGGCCGCGGTGCAGGCGATCCTCAACGCGCTCGGCGAGATCGGCGTCATTGACCTGCCGGTCGGCCGCACCCCCTTCGGCCTGCTGGTGCAGGAGCACATGGGATACGAAGCGGCCGCCTATACTCTCGCCGACGATCCCGCGCTCATCCACCGGCTGATGGACGCGCTCACCCCTGGGTGGTGGCAGCGGGTGGAGATCGCCGCCTCTCTGCCCGGCCGCATCGTGATCATCACCGACCACGCGGACGAGCACCTCATCAGCCCGCGCTGGTTCCGGGACTACTGCCTACCCTTCTACCGGGAGGCCTGCGAGCGCCTGCACTGCGCCGGCAAGCTGGTCTCCACCCACCTCGACGGCAACATCCACTCCCTCATCCCGCTGCTGCCGGAGGCCGGGTTCGACCTGCTCGACGGCTGCACTCCATCGCCCATGGGCAACTACCAAGTGGAGGACCTCGCTTCAGTCCTGGGACCGAAGCTCAAGGCCTACTGCGGAGTCCCCTCCACCCTCTTCTGCACCCATACCCCCACCGAGGACATCCTCGCCTACGGCCGCCGCATCATCGAGCATCTCTCGCCGCACGTGATCCTCAACGTCGGAGATGTCCTCCCACCTGACGGCGACATCGAGCAGGTCATCGCCCTCGGCGCGTTGGTCAGCGCTTTGTAGGGCGAGCGTGTGGCTGGGCCCAAGAGGCCGCCATTCCGGTCCGCCAAAGGCGGACCTAGGGACCCACGCCCGCCGACTACTGCCGCTGCGGTGAGCTACCGGGCCGCCTTCTGCACCTTGCCAATCGCCTCCGCGATCGCCTCCGTACCCTCCCGCTCCGCCAACAGCGCGCTCTGGAAGACCCACACCGCGTCCTCGCACGACTGCTCCGACACCGGACACCGCGCCGCCACCTTCTCGACATTGGGCACGAGGTCTGCAAACGCCGGCTGCCGATACAGCGGGGTGACATATCCGGCCATGAGCGGTATCCCTTCTGCATTCACGGCCTCGATGAACCGCTCCTTCGTCCACCCACCAAACGCTTCGGCCCGATGGCGGAACATGTACAGGTGGTACGCGTGCGCGGTGGTGTTGGGGTGGGGGAGGAGCGGCTCGATCCCCGGGATCTCCGAGAGCATCCTGTCCAGCACTCGCGCATTCGCCGTCCGCCGCGCCATCTGCTCCTCCAGCCGTGAGAGCTGGACATTCAGAATCGCCCCCTGGAACTCCGTCATGCGCGCGTTGCCCGCCAGATAGCGATGCCCGTACCACGCGTCCCCCTTCTTCCTGCCCACCCATACCAGGGAATCGCACACCTCGGCAATCTCCTGGTTGTTGGTGGTGATGATCCCACCCTCTCCGCCGCTCACGTTCTTCGAGACCTGAAACGAGAATGCCCCCGCATTCGCCAGCGACCCCGCCTTTCGCTCCCTGTAGCTTGCCCCGTGCGCCTGCGCCGCGTCCTCCAGCACCATCAGGCCGTGCTTCTTCGCGATCTCATTGATAGCATCCATGTCGGCCGGCTGCCCGCCGAGATGCACGGGCACAATCACCTTCGTCTTCGCGGTTATCGCCTCCGCCACGCGCTTCGGGTCAATGTTGCACGTGCCCGGCTCGATGTCCACGAACACCGGCTGCGCCCCGAGAAGCGCCGGCGCGCTGGCAGTGGCGATGAAGGTGTAGGCAGGAACGATCACCTCATCGCCCGGCCCCACCCCCAGCGCCCGCAGCCCAATCTGAATCGCGGTCGTCCCGCTGGTGCAGGCCACCCCGTACCGGCAGTCGTGGTAGCGGGCGAAGGCCCGCTGGAACTTGGCCACCTCGCCCCAGCTTTCGGGGAACTCCTCACCGATCTCCTCCCACGCCTGCCCCAGGCAGTAGTGCCACCAGTTCCCGCCGCGCACCACCCGCGTGACGGCCTCCACCTCTCGCTCGTCTGCAACCGGCCACTTCGGCCAGCCCTTGGTCCACACCGCCGCCCCGCCGTCAACCGCCAGTTTGCCCATGCTGTTGGCTCCTGCTAAACACTCAAGCTCTGGATGTAGTCCACTGCCTGCGTCAGAGTCTCCACGGTCACGTCCGGCTGGGCCGTTGCCCACGGCTCCGGCCCGGCCGTCCGGTCTCGATCCACCCAGACCGATACCATCCCCGCCGCGTTCGCTCCGCCGATGTCCGAGGCCAGATCATTGCCCACCACCACGCACACCTCTCGATCAACCGCCAGTCTCCTCGCCGCCTCCCACATGAACTCCGGGTGCGGCTTGCGCCAGGGCAGATCCCCCGAGAAGAGCGTGACCGCGAAGTAGCCATCAATGCCCCACTTCACCAGGTCTCCGAGGCTCAGGTATCCCGGCCCATCGTACGGCGTGTTCGAGATGATCGCCATCTTGAACCCGTCCGCCGTCAGACGCTCGAGGGTTCCGACCGTATCGGGATACGGCCGCGTGCTGTCGCGTACCGGTTGGTAGGCCGCCTCCATCACGCGGGCGATGTGCGCGTCGTCGCAGTCCATCCCCAGCCTGCGCATCACCTCCGCAAGCCTGTCCGCGAGATGCCACGACACCCCGCTGTGCATGAGGCCCCGCGCATGCTCCCCCCCGATCACCTCCTCCGCCTGCTCTACGAACACGGACGGCGCGACCCGTTTGCCGTCGGCCCCCCCACACACCAACTCGTACACCTGCTCCAGCCGCTGCCTGAGAAACGCCTTCCAGTGGCCATGCAGTTGGTACTCAAGCAGGGTATTGCCTAGATCAAAAAGAATCGCCTGGTATCTCATCTCTCCTATCCGCGGCCGTCTGTGCTTGCCCGCCGGTCGTGTGGCGGGTTCATCCCGGGTTCCCCTTCCTCGCCACGAACAGCGTGAACAGATCCCTGGTCAGTGAATCATCCTCCGGATGCTCCGCCACGAACTCCTCCGCTCGCCGCAGGCCGGCATAGAACGCATCATCGCCGATCAGGTGCAGAGCAGAGCATACCCGCAACCGGAACTCCTCCAGCACCTGCTCGCTTGACTGCGCGCTCTTCTGCCTGATCAGCTCTATCTCCACCTCCGCGAAGCCGGCCTCGCGGAGCCACTGTTCGATCTCCGATCGCATGGGCGTCCGCGCCAGGTCCACCCCAATGGTCTCCGGGAAGAACCGGTGCATGGCGTCGTTGAGGATCTGCTCCAACGTGCCCTGTCTGATCAGGAGCACCCCGCCAGGTCGCAGTATCTGCCACACGCTCTTGAAAGCAGCCGGATGATCGCGCACATGATGCATCATCAGCGACATCAGCGCGCAGTCACAGCTGTCCGCCTCTAGCTCCAGCCCCTCCACATCCCCGAGCACCCAGCTCACCCGCCCCTCTACATCCTTCTCCCGCGCTCTCGCCAGCATTTCCTCCGAGCTGTCCAGCCCCACCGCCTCGCAGCTGGTCCGCTCCGCCAGAGGGATGGCGAATCGCCCCGTCCCACATCCAAGATCAATGAACCGCTTCTCAGGTCCCAGCCCACCCGCCTCCGCCAGCCGCGCGTACCACCACTCCAGGTGCGGCTTGTCCGCCCTCCGCGCCTCGTCGTAGACCTCCGCGATCTCGTTGTAGTCAGCCTTCCCTCCCGTCACCTCTTGCCTCTCAGCTCTCCACTCTCTATCGTCGGGCACCAGAACTTCTCGATATACCCGATGATCAGCTCCATCCCCTCCTCATGGCTGACATACGGCGACCGCGCCGGGTTGTAGAGAGCATCTGTCAGGTCTCGCACCAGGGCAATACTCACTCCCCATCTCGCCATCTGCTTGATCGCGAACGAGCGACCGAGGATGCACATCCCCGTGTGCACCCCCATGATCAGCGCCTGCTCGACGCCCGCGTGCCTCAGGAAGCTGTACACCTCACGGCCGTCATCCGAGATCACATCTTCGTCTGCGATCTCGATCCCCGGGTGCTGGCGCGTCCACGCCGTGTGCCAGGAGGCCTCGCCTGTGTCCGAGCCGCCGTCGGAGTCGTCCACCGGTAGGGGAGGATCATCGTGCGGCAGATCGGCCGGCGGCTCGACCTGCGGTATCGCCAGCATCCGCTTCCTCGCTGGATGCTCGGCATAGAACTCCATCGTCTCGGAGGGCGCGTGGATGATCTTCACACCTCTTGCTCGCGCCGCCTTGACCACCTCATCCATCCGCGGCACCAGCGCCGCCTCCCGCGCCACGGCCGCGCGGCTCCAGTGGTTGTCCCACATGTCACAGATGATGATGGCGGTCCTCCTCGCAGACACTGCCCGCTCCGCCGTCACCACCTGCCACCGGTTGTACCCGCACTCGTCCACCACCAGCTTCTGGCTCCGCAGGTTCAGCCGCAGCACACCTTGACTGGCCATGGTCAACTCCTGTGGCACCTCTACGTTGGGCAGGAGTCCATCTCCTGCCCACAGAACTCCTGCGCCGGGTGGATTGCACCGATGATGGCAGCTCCTCATATGATGGCCGGCGCGGCCATTGGCAAGGTCGTGCGTCGCCCTTGGCTGGCGATTGCGCTGGCCTTCGCCTCCCACTTCGTCCTCGACATCGTCCCTCACCTCGATTCCCACTCCATGTTCGGCGCGCCGAGCGGAGGCCCAACGTCGGCGGAAGTGGCCTCCGCCATCGTGGACACCTCCATCGGCATCGCCCTCGTCCTCCTCCTGGCCCGCAGACAGCGCGCCCGCGGCCGCATCCTGTGGGCCGCCTTCGCCGCCATCGTGCTAGATCTTGTTGACGAGGTGCCCCCTTGGGGCCCATGGTTCCAGGCTTGGCCCGGCACCGCGTGGCTGAGCCGTTTCCATCACGGCATCCAGCACAACGTGGCTGTCGCTGAGTGGCCGCTGGGTTTCGGCACCCAGCTTCTGGTTATTGCCCTTGCAGTCTGGATCCTGTGGCCGAGACAGAGGCCGCAGGCCGAGCCGATCCCCTCGCCATTGGGAGCGCCGTAGAGCAGGACTCGCCGGAGCACCCCAGAACATCCCTCGTACGGCGGGCGTACCCGCGCCCGCCGAAGTCTTGTCTCGGCAATACGCAGGAGGTTGTCCCCGATGTCCGCCGGTAACCCCACCATTCCCACCCCCGCGCCGCGCATTGCCAATGGCGCGTGGGCATCTGCACTCGAGTCCCATCCGCGTCTTCTGGGTCCCAAGGGCTTCATCCAGGAGCGCGCACAGAAGTATCCCGAGCTATACGACGATATCAAGAGCAGCGACCAACTCCTCGCTCGCGGCATCGTCCATGCGGTCGAAGGGGCAGGGGAGGAGGATATTCAAAGGCTGATCGCCAGGGCGCTCCGGCGCTTGGAGCGCGGCATCACCAACGAGCACCAGGACACCTGGATCTGGCTCACCGATGTCGCCCTCACCTATGACCTCTTCCACGACCACATCTCGCCCGAGGACCGCCAGCGGATGATCGAATGGCTGAACCCCCACCTCGAGGGGTACACCGACGACGAGCACGCGTTCCATAACTCCACTCCCTCGAAGGCGCTGTGCTATCTCCGCATTGCCTATGCCACCTGGGGTGAGAACCCGAAGGCCCAGGCGTTCCGGGACCACGCCATCAAGCACCTCTACGAAGCGCGCATGTTGCCCGTGCTCCAGGAGTTCGGCGGCGGCGGCGGCTGGACCGAATGCGGCTGGTATCAGCGCCACTCCGTCTGGCACTGTGCCGAGGCGCTGGAGCTGGCGCGCCGTGTCGAGGGGTACGGCGGCTTCGCCAAGGCCGCTCGCTTCTGGTACCAGCGGCTGGCCTACGACCTCTTCACCCCCTACCCGCGTCCGCGCCACGACAACGGTGCCGAGGAGTTCGCGGTCGAGGGCGACGGCTCCGACCGCTACTGGTCCGGCGACGAGAGCGTGCACATCCTCCGGGAGCTGCTTGCCGACTACTTCCGCGGCTCCGAGCTCGCCCGCTACGCGGCCAACCGCAAGCGCAACTCCGACGCCATCGGCGCCAAGATGCTGGAGTTCATCTACCGGCCCGACTCCGACCAGGAGCCGCTGCCCATGGAGACCTTCCCGCTCTCGCACGCCGCGCTCGGCGTCGGCAAGGTATATGCCCGCAGCGACTGGTCGCCGGAGGCGACCTGGTTCCGGTTCGAGTGTGGCGACTACTGGTGCGGCCACCAGCACTTCGAGACCGGCAACTTCG
>Ga0315279_10004958_pt1 | contig 17588 bp, 16 predicted proteins | sample YL17G06_20_MG_FD_203694 | JGI IMG/M metagenome (GOLD analysis project Ga0315279, IMG submission 203694) | Sediment microbial communities from Yellowstone Lake, YNP, Wyoming, USA - YL17G06_20 | ecosystem: Environmental > Aquatic > Freshwater > Lake > Sediment | place: USA: Wyoming | collected... | reverse complement strand
TTACCAAGCCCAGAAGTCTTTAGATAATGCTTATCAAGCAGTAAAACCAGGAGGAACCATTATTTTATTAGCTGAATGTACTGAAGGATACGGAGAGCCTATCTTTGAACAATGGATAAAAGAGGCAGAGAGTCCAGAAGATATAATCAAGCGGATAAAAGAGAAATTTGTTTTGGGTGGTCATAAAGCCTATGGCATAGCAAGAGTAGTGAAAGAAGTAGAAGTAATTTTAATTTCCTCTCTATCAAAGGAAAAAGTTCGTAAATTATTTTTTATTCCCAGGGAAAATATTTCCCAAGCCATAGATTATGTAAAAAATAAATATGGTAAAGATTTTCAGGTCTATATTCTTCCTTCGGGAAATACAGTTGTACCTCAATTAATTTAAAAGTTTACTGTAATTAACTACTATGAACTTATTTTTAATTATTTAAAAATATACTTTTAAAGAAAGAGAGATTTAGATTTCAAATGCATCCTTTATATCAGATATTAGCTCGTGCTGCAGGTCGAGATAAAGTTACCCCTGGTGAATTTATTATTGCCAAAGTAGATCTAGGTGAAATTAATGATCTATATTTACAAGTTATTATATCTTTTAAAGAGATGGGGGGAGATAAAATATGGGACCCTCAAAAAATAACCTTTGTAATGGACCATTATGCCCCAGCTCCTACCATTAAAGCTGCGGAAAATCAGAGGAAGATGCGGGAATTTGCCAAGGAGCAAGGGGTAAAACATTTTTTCGATATTAACCGAGGAGTATGTCACCAGGTGATGCCAGAAGAAGGTTTAGTTTGGCCAGGGATGCTGTTGGTGGCAACTGATTCTCACACCACGACTCATGGTGCTTTTGGTGCTTTTTCTACCGGAATTGGAGCAACAGATATGGCTGCAGTCTTACTTACCGGAAAAATATGGCTAAGAGTTCCAGAAATCATTAAAATCAATATAAGAGGGAAAATAGGGAAGGGGATAATGGCAAAAGATATTATTCTTTATATTATTTCTCAATTAGGAACAGATGTTGCTCTATATAAAGCTGTAGAATATACTGGAGAGACAGTGACCGATATGTCTTTAGATGAGCGATTAGTTCTCTGTAATATGGCGGTAGAAATGGGAGCAAAAGCTACTTACATTAAGCCTGATAAAAAGGTATGGGATTATATTTCCCTTGTTAATCCCCAAAAAATTCAGGAATGTATGCCTATTAAACAAATAAATGAGAAAGAAAACGAGGTATACGAGTCTGTCTATAATTTTGATATTAGCGAGCTCGAACCGCAGATAGCTCTCCCTCATAGAGTGGATAATGTAGTATCAATTTCTCAAGCGGTAGGGAAACCGATTCAACAAGCTTTGATTGGGACCTGTACTGGGGGGAGAGTTAATGATATTAAGATAGCAGCAAAGATTTTAAAGGATAAAAAGATATCTAATAAGGTACGTTTACTTATCATACCTGCATCAAGTAAAGTATTAAAGAATTGTATTGATTTAGGCTATATTCAAATACTATTAGATTCTGGGGCAACTTTAGTAACCCCTTCTTGTGGTCCTTGTTTAGGCGCACATGAGGGAGTTTTATCCTCAGGAGAATCATGCATCACTGCTTCTAGCCGAAACTTCCCAGGAAGGATGGGTAGCCCTGAGGCAAAAATATTTTTATCTTCTCCTGCTACAGTAGCTGCATCAGCTTTAAAAGGAGTAATAACTGATCCTCGAGAATTTTTATAATCCATCAAGAAAGGGAATATTCCATATGTTTAAATCTATAATAAAAGGAAAAGTTTTTAAAGTTGGAGATGATATCGATACAGACCAGATTTATCCGGGCAGGTATCTTTATTTAACTTCTCCTGAGGAGATGGCTGTTCATGCTATGGAGGATGTTATTCCAGATTTTTATAAAAAGATAGAAGGAGAGGATTGGATAATAGTCGGAGGGAAAAATTTTGGCTGTGGTTCCAGCAGAGAACATGCCCCCCGGGCTATTTTGTGTGCCGGAATTAAAGTAGTGGTGGCTGAATCCTTTGGACGCATTTTTTATCGTAATGCTCTAAATGTTGGATTACCCGCAGTGAAATGTTCTGGTATAGTTAAAGAAGTGCAACAAGGAAGTTTAATACAAATTAATCTTAAAGACGGATTAATCGTTTTGGGTACCTCCGAAAAAATCTTATCAATCGAAAAATTTCCACCTCAGCTTTTAGCTATTTTAAAAAGCGGGGGTTTAATCCCTTATTTAAGAAAATTTGGGAAATATTCTCATTTAAAAAATATTTAGCTTACATTTATTGTTAAAATCATAGTTTTAATTTTATTACATAAAAATTTTAGTAATAAGAGGTTGACCTTGATGTCTTATTCAATAGCATTTATTGCTCCTTACAAAAAAATGGGAGAATTATTCTCAGAAATTTGTCAAGAATATAATAAAAATATAATAATAAAAATCGGAGATCTTGAAGAGGGCGCTCGTCAAGCAGTTGAATTAGAAGAGCAGGGGGCGATTGATGTTGTAATAAGTAGAGGTGGAACAGCAATTGCCATTAAGAAAAAAGTAACGAATCTTCCCGTTGTTGAAGTCCAGGTTAGCGGATTTGATTTAATTCGAGTCCTTCACCAAGCTCGACAAGAAACCAATAAAGTTGCTATTGTAGGATTTTATCCTTTTACATATGGTATAAAAGACTTAGGAGATATTATGAATGTTAATCTTAAAATATTAACTTTGAATGAGAATTGGTATGAACATCCCCTTTATATAGAAAAAAAACTAAAAGAAATAAAAATGCAAGGTTATAATTGGATAGTGGGAGATAACATTTCTGTAAAAGTGGCTAAACAACTTGGCATGAATGCTCTTTTAATTAAATCAGGGAAAGAAGCTTTAATGCAATCAATCTTAGAAGCCGAAAGAGTAGCGGAAGTTAGAAAGAAGGAGTTAGAAAAAAGTAAAAGGATAGAAAGTATTATAGATTTTGCCTATGAGGGAATAATTACTGTAGATCAAAATGGTATTATTGATACCTTTAATCCTCAAGCAGTGAAGATTTTTGAAAGAGAAGCTTATAAGATAATAGGGAAAAATATAAATAAAATTTTTCCAGAATTTAATTTTTCTAAGATTACAAAAATAGGCCAAAAGATAGAAGGTAAAATATGGACGGTTGGGGATATAAAAATTGTAGCAAATATTATTCCAATTAAAATTAATAATGAAATAGTTAGGACTGTAGTTACTTTCCAGAATGTTTCACAAGTACAAAAGATAGAACAAAAAATAAGAGAAAAATTATATTTAAAAGGAAATGTTGCAGAAAATACTTTTAGTGATATTATTGGCCAAAGTCAAATATTCAGAAATTTAAAGGAAGAAGCAAAAAATTACGCACAAATTGACTCACCTGTTTTACTTTATGGTGAAACAGGAACAGGGAAAGAACTTTTTGCACAAGCAATACATAATTATAGCCCAAGAAGAAACAAGTCTTTTGTAGCTTTTAATTGTGCTGCGCTTCCAGAAAGCCTTCTTGAAAGTGAACTTTTTGGTTATGTGGGAGGAGCTTTTACCGGGGCTAAAAAAGAAGGTAAAATGGGTCTTTTTGAACAAGCACACGAAGGAACTATTTTTCTCGATGAGATAGGAGAAATTTCTCAAAATATCCAAGCTCGATTGCTACGAGTTCTTCAAGAACATAAAGTTAGGAGATTAGGAGATGATAAAGTAATACCAGTTGATGTTAGGATTATTGCTTCTACTAATAAGAAACTTATTCAATTAGTTAAGGAAAATAAGTTTAGAGATGATTTATATTACCGAATTAACGTTTTAAATTTAGAGATTCCTCCTTTGCGAGAAAGGAAAGAAGATATATCTTTATTGGTTAATTTTTTTATTAAAAAGTATGGATATAAGTTTAAAAAAATTGTAGAAGGTATTTCTGAGGAAGGAATGCAAATATTAGAAAATTATGATTGGCCTGGCAACATTAGACAGTTAGAAAACATTATAGAAAGATTACTAGTTAGAACTGATAAAAATTTTATTATGACCAATTTAGTAAAAGAAATTATGAAGTTGCAGTATGGAGGTGGTGTGATAGATAATTACCAAAAGCAAGATAATATAAATTATCCATTAAGCGGTGATTTAGAAAATATTGAAAAAAATATCATCAAAGAAATTATAAATGAAGAAAAAGGGAATAAAGCTGCCGCAGCAAGAAGATTAGGCATTAGCCGTACAACTTTATGGCGAAAAATGAATAATAAGTAATAAGGGAAAGTAAATAAATATAATTTAAAGGGAATGTTAAAGTCCGCAGTTTCATAATGTAACTATAACATAATGAAACATAGCGGATTTTTTGCTTATTAGATAAAGGTTAAATAGTATTTTTTATTTATTTAGCAGTTCCATAGTGAAACTTTCATATTTTAAAAATAAATTTATTATTTGAGGATATAATTTTTATTATTTAAAAATTGCTTTAAATTGTATAGGAATTAAAGATAATCGCTTGTGTAGAAATAAACTTGGCATGAAATTGCCTCTATTATAAAATTAGAGGTAATTTAATAAAATTTCTAATAAAATTAAAAACTATATTATTGAGGTATAATGGATGATTTACGTAATAGCAGATGATCTAACCGGCGCAAATGATACTGGAGTGCAATTTACCAAAAAAGGTTATAACTCAAGGGTATCGATATTTGATAAATCAGCAGCACAAAATATTCCAGAAAGTTTGGATGTTTTTGTAATGGATACTGAAACTCGTGAATTGAAAAGTAAAATTGCCAGAGAAAAATTAAGAAGTATTTTAAAAAAATTAAATATTAATAAAAATGATATGATTTATAAAAAAGTAGATTCAACTTTAAGAGGCAACGTAGGCGATGAAATTGAAGAAATAAAGGATTTTTTTAAAAAAGTAAAAATTTGATGAAAGGAAATATTATAGAAAGAAGTTTTCCTTGGATATTTTTCTAATGTAAAATGTCTTTTAGGTAATCAAAAAATGAATGTATCTAGATATGATAGGGATGTATTGCGAGAACTTGCAGAAAAAATTGCGAATATAGCTGCATTACCTATACATAATGAAAAAATTAAAATGTGGAAAGAGGTTAATAGTTTAAAAAGTAAAAGACCGATGGTTTGGATTAACAATATTCCATGGCATGAAATGGGGGTGGAAGGTGAATTAGAATTAAAGACTACAAATGAATTTTATAGAAAAATTGAAATGGAGATGCGGAGAACGATTTATCGGTGGAAAAATATGAGAGTTGATATGGTTGTTGAACCGAAAATTGTATGCCCGTTAGTTATAAATAATAGTGGCTTTGGTATTGAGGAGGATGTGGATATAAAAAAGGTTGATAGTGATAGTGATGTTTATTCAAGGCATTTTCATATCCAAATTAAAGAGGAAGACGATATTCAAAAGATAAAAATGCCAAAAATAAGCTATAATGAGGATGCTACTGGGCAAAATTATCAAATAATGACAGAAATTTTTGATGGAATACTTGAAGTTGAAAAATGTGGTACTCCAGATTACTGGTTTGCACCGTGGGATAAATTAATTACTTGGTTAGGGATACAAGAAGGTTTAACAGCTTTAGCTTTGCGACCTGAATTCATTCATAAATGCATGGAGCGATTAATACAAGCGTATAGTAGTATGCTAGACCAATACGAAAAGCAAAATCTTTTAACTTTAAATAACGGAAATTACAGAACAGGCTCTGGAGGGTTAGGGTATATTGATGAATTACCACAGCCTGATTTTAACCCTAAAAAAGTGAAAGCAGCTGATTTGTGGGGATTCGCTACAGCTCAAATTTTTTCCGAAGTTTCACCTCAAATGCACGAGGAATTTGCATTAAATTACGAATTACATTGGCTGAAACGTTTTGGTTTGAATTACTATGGTTGTTGTGAAGCTTTGCATAAAAAAATTGATATTGTTAAGAAAATTCCAAATCTCCGAAAAATATCTATAAGTCCGTGGGCGAACCTTGAGGAGGCTGTTTTACAAATTGGGGATTCCTATGTAATATCGGTAAAACCGAATCCTTCCATACTTGCTGAAGAGTCATGGGATCCTGAGAGGGCTCGTAGAGATTTGATTAACATACTTGAAAAAACTAAAGGTTGTTATGTGGAAATTATAATGAAAGATATTAGCACAGTTCGTTATCAACCTCAAAGATTGTGGGAATGGGCAAAAATTGCCGATGAAGTAACACAGAACTATTATTAAATACTTTTTAAAATGTGATAAAGAATTAGCCAATCTGTCTGAATTTAGTCTTATGCATCTTCATGAGACTTCCCTTTTTGTACTTGATCAGTTTCTTAGTATTAAAGGTTTAAAGGCAATTCAAATTGTTAAGGATCCAGTAGGTGTAGATACTAAAGAGTTATTAAAATATCTCCTAAAGATACAGAATTTAGGTAAATGTTTAGTTTTTAATCTAGCGGGAAATTCCCACCTGTAGAGGTGGGGATGAGAGCATTTTCCTGTTTCTTCCGTTCGTTCTTTGATATAATGAAATATGAAATTACATAAATCGACTCATACCGTATATAAGATCCAATATCATATTGTCTGGATAACCCGATACCGAAGAAAGATTTTAGTAACTGGAATAAAAAGTTATCTGAAAATAAAACTTCAGGAAATAAGGAAATATTATCCTGATTGGGAATATATAGAGATAGGAATAAAGAAAGATCATGTTCATTTGTATATGATAATTCCACCGAAATATGCAGGCAGTAAGTAAAGTAGTGGAAATCATCAAAAAGAATACCAGCAGATTTCTAAACAGGAAGTTCGCTTTCTTGAAAAAGGTATATTGGGACAGACAAGGCATTTGGGGTAAAGGATATTTTGTATCTACGGTAGGGATAAACGAAGAAGTGATCTGAAGATACGTAGAATCACAAGAAGAGGAAGAAACAGGACAAGCAAATCTTGAGTTTTGAACGTACTACGCCTGCAAAGGCGTGTGAATCGAGTTGTGGATAAATATAGATAGTGGGTTAGATATAAAATAAAACTATAAAGCACTTAAAAAAACTTAAAGGTGTGAAATTCATTTCAAAAATATATAGAATCTATGTAATAATCCTATATGGAAACAGTAAAATTTTTTAAGAAAGGTAAAATGAAAGCCAGATGCACCTCATATAAGGTAAAATAGGGGAAAATAAACCCTAAACTCATAAGGAGGTGCAAGATGTACTTCAGATGTACTCCATAGGTATAGATGCCCATAAGAGGTATTCACAAATAACTATTATGCAAGAGAACGGAAAGATAATTAATAGAGGTAAGGTAAACAATGATCGAAAGAGCATAAAGAGAGCCTTAAGTCCTTATGCTCAAGATGGTTCAAATGAACCTCCCCCGCTTTACTGGACACCAGGTTAAGAGCTATAATTAAATTATAAGGAGGTTAAAGAAAACATGGAAGGAGGGTTTTGTTATGTAAAATAATTTAGGAAAAACTAAGTGTAAACAATACTCGAAATTAGTACGCAGTTAAAATAAAAGATGAAAATATGAAGGTTCTGGCATACCAATCTGTAAACACATCTTGAAGCCAGGACAAATTAGGTATGTATAAATAAAGGAGGATGAAGGTAATGAAAAGGAAGTTGTTTCTTACTTGTGCTGTTTTACTTTTAATTGCAGTTTTTGGTCAATTTGCACTGGCCAAGACTACGATTAACTGGTGGCTGGGTAGCTGGTGGAAGGAGGCCGCTCCAGGAGTTGCGGAAAAATTTGAAAAGGAAAATCCGAATATTGATGTAAAGGTGGAGCTAATACCCTATGAGGGATATACTGAACGGACGATGATCTCGGCTATGGGTCCACAACCACCTGATGTTATGGCGCTGGATGCGGTAAGCTTCAATGTTCTGGCAGATAAAGGATTGCTGGAGGTGCTTGATCCATATATAGAAAAGACGGGGAAAGATGCTAATGGTTATTTCCCCGCTGCCTGGAATATGGGTAAGTTCAAGGGCAAGATGTTTGCTATCAGTGACAGAATTTCTTCGTATGCGCTTTACTACAATGTAAAAATGTTTAAAGAAGCAGGTCTTGATCCGAACAATCCGCCGAAGACTTATGATGAAATTTTACAATATGCCAAGAAAATGACTAATAGAGAAGAGGGGAAGTATGGGTGGCTCGTAGCGGCCTCGAAAACAAATCCAAATAATGCGGTATATTTTATTTTTGAGCTTATATGGGCTTTTGGAGGAGACGTTTTAAATGCCGACTGTACAAAAGCCGTAATTAATAGCCCGGAGGCTAAAGCAGGAGTAAAGTTCTGGACGGACCTATATCTAAAAGATAAGGTAGTTCCCCCAGGGATCATGACCTATAATGCAAATGACTGCGCGAGGCTTTTCGGAGCAGGTAATATCGGGATGTTTATAACTGGGGATTTTGGCTATGGAAACATTGCCGAGACCGCAGCAAAAGATTTTGAATTCAAAGTTAGCGTACCTCCCCAGAGTGTACTGACCGGATGGGTTCTGGCAATTCCTAAAAATGCCAAGAACAAAGAAGAGGCCTGGCGGCTTATTGACTGGTTTACTGATCCCAAAAATCTACCTGAACTGAACATAAGGACACCCAGCACCAGATCCGCTGTTGAGCATCCAAAATGGAACACTCCTGAAATTAAACCATTCTTTGAATCTGCCGAAATTGCCCGCGTTTTACCACCAACTCCCAAGTGGCCGGAGATTGCGGATATAATTATGACGCAGCTGCACAAGATTTTGCTGGAAGAACAGTCGGTCGATGAGAGCATGGATGAAGCAGCACGGTTGATTGATAAAGTGCTGGAATAGAGTTTTTTAACTGGATGATTTGGTATAGGAGGCTTTTAATGGCCTCCTATACCAAATCACTTAAAGTGGGCAAAGAGCGCAAATTTTTGAAGATAAGTGCCCTGGTAAGAGCAGCTCGACTAATCGGTCTTCGCCCCAAATGTTTTACCGGCTCTAGGCAAGAAAGATCGAGTAAAGAGAAAAACATCTCGTATTTTTTAAGTGGTTCTTTGAAAATCTCTTCTGGATTAAAAAGAATTTTTTGATACATGACTACTCCCCCTCTTTTCGTGAAAGGCTTAAAAGTATTATGTTAAATAATACTACTTCAAGGGGGAGGAGGTAAAAAAGTAAAATAAGAAATCTTAGGTAAGATTAAGAAGAAAAGGGAAATAATTAAAGATAAAAATTTAATGGTTTCACGAAATTAAAAGAATAAATTTTTGCCCTCCACCCCTCTAAAAAGAGGAGAAGAAAGGTAAAAAATCTAAAAAATGCCTTTTAAAACCCGCTATCTACAAGGGTTTTAGAGCTGGAGGACAGATTAAAAATAGGTGGCCCTGGAAACCGTTGGTAGATAAAGGTTTTCAAATTTCGTGAAGGACACAACCAATAAGTAAAGGAGGGTATTGGATGCTGCTGGATAAGAGAAGGTTTAAATGGTTTAAAAAGAACCTGGTTATCATCGGGTTTTTATTACCAACTTTTCTGATTATATTTGTGGTTATGATTTACCCTATGCTTCATGGAATAATCTTGAGCATATCCAGATTAGATTTCGGTGATTTTACTTTGACAATTGATGGTTTTTCGAATTATATAAACTTATTTAATTCAGATATCTTCTGGATAGCCTTTAAAAATTCAATGATTTGGACTGTTTCCACGGTTACAGGTCAGTTTATTATCGGGTTTGGAGCAGCTCTATTGCTTGATCAACCGATAAAAGGTTCCTACGTTTTCAGAACAATCCTGTTATTACCCTGGGCATTTGCCGGAGTTGTAATTGGTGTAACCTGGTTTTGGCTTTATCACGATGATTTCGGAATGTTAACCTGGTTGTTAAGGGGGTTGAATTTTAATGTTACTGCGGTTTTATCCAACGAACACACAGCTTTTCCTGCAGTTATCTTAGCTGATATATGGTGGGGATTCCCCTTTGTAATGTTAATGCTTTTTTCAGGATTGCAGACTGTTCCGAGAACTCTTTATGATGCTGCCATAGTGGATGGAGCAAATTCTTTTCAGATATTCAGGCATGTAATAGTACCTTGGATGAGTCCGATTATCACAATCGTAATTATCTTACGGACGATCTGGTCTTTAAACGCTTTCGACCTAGTTAAGGTAATGACCGGGGGTGGACCGGGGGACACGACGGAGATTTTTGGTTTTTATATTTACAAGCAGGCATTTAAGTATTTTAAACTCGAAAAAGCAGCGGCCGCCAGTGTTGTCCTTCTAGTGATTGCGATAATAGGTTCGATATTATATATTCGTTTGTTTTCAGTGAGAGGAGGATATAATGAGAACACCTAGTATGAGTCGCAGGAATAAACTAAAAAAAGTAATAACCTATTCTTTATTAATGCTTTTATGTGTTTTCAGTTTGTTTCCCATCTTGTGGGTATTAGTTTCTAGCCTTAAGATGTCTTCTGAAATTTATACTATACCCCCTAGGTGGATTCCGTCCAAATTTACTTTACTGCACTACTTCCGGGTAATAACAAATCCTGATATGCGGCGGGCCTTTTTAAACTCTGTGATAATAAGCAGTATTTCGACCTTAATAACTGTTTTTTTTGGTGTTCTTTCCGCTTATGCATTTTCCAGATTTAGATTCCGTATGAAAACCCCCCTTTATTATTTCATTTTGATGACAAGGATGTTACCTGTCACAATATTGATTATTCCGTTATATATTCTTTCTGTCAGGCTCAAGTTGCTTGATACCTTTCTTGGTGTTATAACAATATACACTGCTATTGCTTTACCATTAGCTGTCTGGCTTTTTCGAGGATTTTTTGAAACAATACCTGTTGAAATAGAAGAAGCTGCTATGATTGATGGTTGTTCACGGTTGCAGACATTAATCAAAGTCACATTACACCTTTTGGCCCCGGGGATAGGGGCGGTAAGCATGTATGTATTTTTATTTTCCTGGAACCAGTTTCTGATAGCACTGGTACTTGCAACCTCCCCGGAGGTTCGTCCGTTACCGGTGGAGCTGCTGTTTTACATGGGTGAATATAGCGTGGACTGGGGACCCTTACTCGCAGCTTCGGTGCTAATGGTAATACCGCCGGTTATGTTTTTTGTTGCTTTACAGGGGTATTTTAGTAAAGGCTTGGCAGAGGGAGCGGTAATACAGTAAGTTTGGTATTATAAATGGATAAAAATTTAAGAATTTTAAGTTAGGTTGTACCCTGATTTTACCCTTTAGTTTAGATTGATTACAGTAGGGTTCCACCTTATAATTAATTATTTTAAGAGGAAAAGAAATGATTAAATTTGCTTTACATTCTGTCAGTTATTCCGGAACGTGGGGTGGGTGGCCAGTGTCGTCTTTCCCTGGAAAGTATAATTTCAAAGGCAAAAGAATTTGGATATGATGGCGTTGAAATAGCGCTAAAAGACCGCATGGTTCTGTGTTAGATTTAGATTCGGATTCCCGGAAGAGATTAAAGGATCTTATCAAATCTAAAGGTTTAGAAATGGCATGCCTTGCAGGCTATAATGACTTTGCAGATCCTGATCCATATAATATGGAAATCAATCTAATTTATTTAAGAGAGATCATTAAGTTAGCAAACGATTTAGATACCGGTTTGGTGAGGGTCTTTGCCTCAGGAATGGGAGATATATGTGCGCCAAGAAAGCTTGGCAGTTCTTGCCGGTGAGAGTTCGGATTAGGTAAAGGTTAGCCACCAGCCTAACACCTATACCACATACAGGATGGTAACTGAATGTATGAAGCTGGTAGATGGGAGTTATTAGGCCGTAACGTAAGTGAAGATGTTGAGCTCCGAAAATTTATACAGTGGGGAGAGCCGACAGTGTACATGTGCCGGAAGGCAGTATGTTGTTTAAACGAAAGAGGCAAGTTTAACAATGCTCCCCGGGGTCTAAGTCCATGGCATAATAACAAACGGAACTGTCAGGAACTTAGGAGAACCAGACTATTCCCATAGAAGGGTAATCTGCAAACAACCAGAAGATGGGAGGATGTATGAGAAGATAGTCTGGTAGTCGGACTAACTCATAGTACTTTGAGGACGGGAAAGCCGGCCACACGGAGAAGGGGTTAGCACTAATACGTAAAGGAGAGGGGAAACATATCCAAAGAGGAAGGCAAGAAGAGACCACTAGGAATACCAACGTTAGAAGACAAGATAGTACAAATGGGGATAACCAGAATACTGAATGCAATATTCGAGCCGAACTTCTTAGACTGTTCCTATGGGTTCAGAACCGGGAGGAACTGTCACCAAGCATTAAAACGATTAGATAATAGCATAATGACCAAACCTATAAACCATATAATAGATGCCGACATACGCAGCTTTTTCGATAATGTAGACCACGACTGGATGATGAGGATGCTTGAGGAAAAGATAGCTGATAAGAATTTGCTGAAGATCATAAAGAGATTCTTAAAGGCAGGAGTAATGGAAGCAGGCAAGCTATATCAGACAGAGGAAGGAACACCACAAGGTGGAATCTTATCACTGACCCTTAGCAATATCTATCTCCACTATATACTTGACCTATGGATTGAAAAGATAATAAAAAAGAGTACGCAGGGATATGTGGAGCTATTGTGCTACTGTGATGATTTTGTAATTTTAGTGCAGTACAAGAAAGAAACGGAAAAGATATTAAAAGAGTTGGAGGAACGTCTAAAGATGCAAATATGGTAATGAAATTTCTTTAAAAAAAACGCCTTCAAACAGAACAAATACCAATAAAAAAATATGATGCAAAAGATGCGAAAAACGCTTATAATGACCTACTTTTAAATAAGTGTGCAATGATTCCTATATTAGATTGGAGTTAATATAATTTGAAAGGAGGGAAGAAGTTTTGAGTAAAAATTAAAGCAAAATGTATTGAATAATGGAGGTGATAGGAGAAATATAAATTGCCGAAGGAATATATTAATACGATAAACAGCAGTAAAAAGATAAATTATTCACCAGAAATTAATTAATTGGTTAAATGTGGATATGAGATAAATTAAAATCTTTAAAAATTAAGGGTCGAAACGTGAGGTCTAAATAATACTAGAACAAAAAATTTAATTTATAAATGGAGGCATAATAAAATGAATTTAGCAGTTACAATGTATAGTTTTAATGACTGGGCCCGGAAGGGTAAGATTGATGTTAAAGGATTTATAGAATACTGCGGAACTTTAGAAGGTGTTGAGGCAGTTGATCTTCTTTCCTACTACTGGACGGATGAAGAAAAGGAAAGGTCTATGGTAAAAAAATGGCTGACTGATAATGGTCTTAAAATAGCGGCCTACGCTATCGGTAGTAATTTTGCCCATAAAGGTGGGGAAAAGCTTGAAAAGGAGATTAAAGCTGCCAAAAAAGGTATTGACGTGGCGGCAGAATTGGGGGCACCCTGTATTCGAATTTTTGGAGGAAGCATTGAGCGTAAAACTGATAGCCGTAGCCATGACCCATCCTGGGGTGTCTTTGGAAGTAGCCTCTCAGAAGATGAAACCAAGGAAGAAGCGGTAGATATATGCATTGATGCCGTAGCAAAACTTATTGATTATGCCAAAGAAAAGGATGTAATCCTTGCGGTAGAAAATCACGGTGGTATACCCGCTACGATAGCAGAATGTGAAAGATTTCGAGAAAAGATAAAATCTCCCTATCTCCAGTTTACTTTAGATAGCGGGGGTTTCCTGACTGCCGGTGAAGATCCTGTTAAAGCATTTAGTATTCTGGCAGATTCGGCCGCGCATGTTCATCTAAGGGATGTAAAAAAAGCTCCTGAAGGTTCGAGGCAGCCGTATGAGAATTGTGTTTTAGGAGAAGGGATTGTCGATTTCCTTGGATGTATAGCAAAACTTAAAGAAGCCAGTTATGATGGGTATTATTCTATAGAATGTGAATCTGAAAAGGAAAGGGGTGATCTCCAGGAAAATGTTAGAAAGAGTGTAGAATATATCAGAAGTTTAGGTTTATAGTTTTAAGATGCCCCCAGCTCCCGCTGGGGGGTTTCACTAGTGCGCCTGGCATGAATAATAACTTGGCAGTGAAAGTCTGCTATGGGGTTGGCAGTAGCAACCATTAGCTGAACAGCAAGGGTGTCCATCGCGAGGTGGAATCTGAAAGAAGCTGTAGGCAAAACTCCGGCCTGAGGAACACGAACTACATATAAGGCCATGCAATCTGGATGAGTTTGCTAGACAAAACAAAATCCGATACTGCCAAAAGATTGCGTGGTAGATGTAGCAGGTAGATGGGGTGAAGGCTATTATTCTTACCCAGGGAGGTCTGACATGTTAGTATGTCAGAAGTCAGCAGAAGCCATATTAGCTGGTTAACACCAGTGAAGGGCTGAACATGAAGTGAGGGATTAACATGGTAAGTTCGAGAAACATGTCAAGAAGGCAGAAAACTTTACAAAGAGTCTGCCCTGAAAAGAAAGCGGTGCAGCTGCAGACTACTCAGGGAGAGCCGAGTATGTATCCGGCACAAACCAAAGGTAAATCCCACGGAGAACAGAATAACGATTTAATGGAGGAGGTACTATCTAGGCAAAATATGCTAAAGGCATTAAGGAGGGTAGAAAAGAACGAAGGAGCTCCTGGTATAGATAACCTAACAGTAGAGAGCCTTAAGCCCTATCTTCGTCAAAACTGGTTATTAATCAAAGAACAACTACTAAAAGGAGACTACAAACCTCAACCCGTTTTACGGGTAGAGATTCCCAAACCAAACGGAGAAAAGAGGTTGTTGGGAATACCTACAGTTATCGACCGTCTCATCCAACAGGCTTTACTACAAATACTGACAGAAATCTTTGACCCCGGATTTTCTCCTTTTAGTTTCGGCTTTCGTCTAAATCGAAAGGCACATGATGCGGTAATACAAGCAAAACAATACATAGAAGAAGGATACCAGTGGGTAGTAGATCTAGACATAGAGAAATTCTTTGACCGCATAAATCATGACCTGCTTATGGCCAGAGTTGCCCGTAAGGTGAAAGACAAAAGAATACTAAAATTAATTCGTCTCTACCTTCAATCAGGAGTTATGGTAAATGGAGTTAAAATACAAACCGGAGAAGGGACACCCCAAGGTGGACCCCTAAGCCCTCTACTTGCCAATATAATACTTGATGACCTAGATAAGGAACTAGAGAAGAGAGGCCATAAATTCGTAAGGTATGCCGATGATAATAATATCTACCTCAAAAGCAAAAGGGCAGGCCAAAGGGTAATGGAAAGTATAACTACTTTCTTAAAGGTTAAACTAAGACTAAAGGTAAATTTACAAAAGAGTGCAGTAGATATACCCGATAAAAGAAAATTCTTGGGTTTTAATCTGTACCATTATCACAAACGTATCCGTATTCGTATAGCCCCTCAAACCATTAAAAGATTTAAGATTAAAATTCGCGAAATAACCTCAAGGAACAATGGACAAAATATAATAAAACGAATCTTAAGACTAAATCTCTACCTAAGAGGTTGGATACAATACTTCTCTCTATCTGATACCCCCTATATCCTAAAAATGTTGGAGGGTTGGATTAGAAGAAGATTGCGGATGTGTCTATGGAAACAGTGGAAGAAGATACATACCAAATATCGTAACCTAATTATATTAGGGCTTCCAGATTGGGCAGTTCTTAGTTTAGCTAATACCCGGAAAGCTTACTGGCATATTGCAGGTGATTCTTTAAATAGTGCTCTACCAATTACCTACTGGGCTAATCTTGGGCTTATGAGCCTGACAAATCGTTATGGTGATATTCGTAGTGCTTTGTGAACCGCCGTATACCGAACGGTACGTACGGTGGTGTGAGGGGACGGTAGATAAAATTAATTATCTACCTCCTACTCGATTGGAACATATTCTAGGATATTAGGAAAATATATAAACGAAGAGGAGGAAGTTAAAAATGGAAATTAAAACAATTACTAAAGGAGATATCTTTGAAAAAATTCCGTCTAAGGTTATGAATGAGATGGAAGACGCTGTTTTAACAGTTTTAAGAGAATGGAAAATGTCCAAATTGGATTTAACAAAAGAATTTGAAAGAAAATTTGCTGACTGGCATGGTTTGAAATATGGTTTAGGCTATAATAATGGAACTGCAGCTATATTAGGGGCAATGTATGGTATTGGCATTGGTCCTGGAGATGAAATTATTTGTCCAAGTATTACTTATTGGGCTAGCTGCCTTCCAGCTTATACACTTGGAGCGACTGTTGTATTTGCAGATATAGAACCAGATACTTTATGCATTGATCCAAATGATATAGAAAGCAAGATAACTGATAAAACTAAAGCTATAATTGTAGTACATTATTCTGGAATGCCCGCAAAAATGGACGAAATAATGAAAATTGCAAATAAACATAACCTTAAAGTAATTGAAGATGCTTCACATGCTCATGGGGCACTCTATAAAGGCAAAATGGTTGGTACTTTTGGGGAGGTGAGTGCTTTTTCTCTTATGTCAGCTAAATCTTTTGGAATAGGTGAAGCAGGTATATTATTAACCGATGACAGAGAAATATATGAAAGGGCTATTATATTCGGGCATTATTTGAGACATGATGAGGTTCATATTGAGTATTTAAAAAAGGGTATTGGTCTTCCCTGGGGTGGGTGTAAACAACGAATGCATCAGATGAGTGCTGCAATTGGTTTGGTACTATTAAAATACTATCCTGAGATGATGCAGGAAATTGATAAGGCAAGGAACTATTTCTGGGATTTGCTTGAAGATTGTCCAGGGATTAGAGCGCATAGACCTGATAAAAATTCTGGCTCAACAAATGGTGGTTGGTACAATCCTTTAGGACTATATAGATCGGAGGAACTTGGCGGTCTTTCGGTAACTAGATTTTGCGAAGCACTGCAAGCAAAAGGTATTCCCTCAACAGCTGGTTGCAATAAAGCGCTACATCTACATCCGGTATTCAATACACTAGATATATATAACGAAGGAAAACCCACTATAATATCCAGAGCAAAAAGGGACGTTCGAAAATTAAGAGGAAACTTACCTGTTTCCGAAGGGATTCAGGAAAAAGTATTTACCATTCCTTCATTTTATAAATATGAAAAGCCAGTAATTGAGGAATATGTATATGTTTTCAAGAAAGTAATTAACAATTATAAGGAACTATTGCCTGGAGATAAAGGTAATCCTAAAGAATTAGGTGGATGGAGTTCAAGTTTTAGGAGGTGATAAATAAGTATTTAATTTATGTTAGATAAGTTTTGTCAAATAATTTTTAAAAAGGGAGGTGGTTTTTAAAAAGAAATATGATTTATCTACAATATATTTGTTAGTGTTAAATTTTTTTAATAATAAACAGATTTTTTTAGAAGAGATAAAAGATATGAAAAGTAAGTTTTTAATAATTGTGGTTTGTATTGTGTTTCTTGTTGTAGTTTTTCCTAGTAGTATTATTCACTATATAAAAATCTCTTGTAGGAGGATATTACCATGCAGA
>Ga0315279_10004953_pt1 | contig 17603 bp, 16 predicted proteins | sample YL17G06_20_MG_FD_203694 | JGI IMG/M metagenome (GOLD analysis project Ga0315279, IMG submission 203694) | Sediment microbial communities from Yellowstone Lake, YNP, Wyoming, USA - YL17G06_20 | ecosystem: Environmental > Aquatic > Freshwater > Lake > Sediment | place: USA: Wyoming | collected... | reverse complement strand
GGTCGCCGTGCTGGGAATTCCATCATAACCACAATCCGCGCAACGCCACGCTCTGTGACGAGTGCTTCCGCAAAATCAATCCGAGCAAGGACCCGTGCTGGATCGTGGAAGGCAACATCGAGGGCGTTTCGTTCCAGTATGTCAATGAAGACTGCGAATCATGCGATTATTACCTTGAATTCGGCGCCGCAGCCTGAGACCGGCGATTATTGCCCTCTATGCGCAGACGGACGTATTTTATCCCGGCATCCTGGAGGAATAGGATAATGGTAATCCGGCGGTCTTGAAAACCGCTGCCCTCTGGGCTTGGGGGTTCGAGTCCCTCTTCCTCCGCCAGATAGTAAAGGGCGTTCCCGCTCATCGCGGGAACGCCCTTTTTGTCCCGAATATGCGCTTCCCCGATACCATTTGCGGATGCGGGAGCAAAACCGCCTTCCACCCATATGCCCGCGGCGCTTTACCAAGCCGCTTTTTGTCAATGAATGCCTGATCTTATTTTCCCGACGACCGTTCGGTGGATCCGAAGAACTCCTCCTCGGTGTCGAAAATCCTGAAGACTTTATCAAGACGTACCGACTTCAGGATTCCTTTGCAGGCGTGGGACATATTGACAATAAAAAACGATCCGCCCTTGACGATGATCTCCCGCTGCAAATGGATCATGAGCTTGATGGTCGAGCTGTGCAGGTATTCGATTTTCGAAAAATCAAGCACCACGCGGTCCGCGATCCCGCTGAGCGCCGATTCGATCTCCTGTTCGAAAACGGTGAAATTGTCTTTGGTTATCTGGATAAGAGGGATAATCCAGACGAGCGCTTTTTTATGCAGGATCTGCAGCATGCCGCTCATGATTCGGGCTCCCCGGGATTGGTCGTCATGCTCAGATTAAAGGGCGATCTTTTTAATCATACCGCTATGCCAGGCAGAAAACCGGAAGTGGCGTTTCCGTATTCCATTGTCGTGAATTGGTGCGCGCGCGGCCATTCCATTAATTCCCCGCTCTGCCGCTAGTTAACCGCTGCGTTCAGCAACGCCGCGAGTTCGCTTTCACGATACGGCTTGCGGATGCTCGCGGTAAAGCCGAACGAGGCGGGATTGCTCATGATCGGGTCCTCCGAATAGCCGCTCGTAGCGATGGCGATTATCGAAGGCGCTATTTTTCTCAGCGCGGCAATAGCCTCTTTGCCGCCCATTGCTCCAGGGATGGTGAGATCGAAAATCACGGCCTTGAAAGGGGACCCGCACTCCATTGCTCTTGAAAACAACTGGAGCGCTTCGCTTCCATTCCGCGCGATGCTTACCGCATATCCCATGGTCTTAAGCATTTTGCCGAGAATGTTTCGGACAAATTCCTCATCGTCCATAACCATGATCCTGCCGCTCCCTATGTGAACGGCGGGAACCGATGTTTCGCGCGGAAGCGAACTCCGGTCGGACGCCGGCAGCAGGATGTGGAAATTGGCGCCCTTGCCGGGCTCCGACTCAACGTCGATATGCCCTTTATGTCTGATTATGATGGAATAGGCGATCGAAAGACCAAGCCCGCTGCCTTTTTGTTTGGTTGTAAAGAAGGGATCGAAAATACGCGGCAGTATTTCATTCGGAATGCCGGCGCCGGTGTCCCGGATGGAAATCGCAACGAAGCGTCCCTCGTCCAGGTCCGGATATTCGCCTGCCTTTACAAAAGTGTTGAGCGCTTTGACGGTTATCGACCCTCCCGACGGCATGGCCTCCTGGGCATTGAGGATAATGTTCTGCACGACCTGCGCCATCTGGTTTTCATCAAAGTCGCACAACCAGAGATCGCCGGCTATATCGAAGGCATATGAGATAGAGGAGCCGCTCAATCCAAAGCGGACCGTTTCCCTGAGCAGATGTTCAAGCGATCCTGTTTTTTGCAGGGGCGCCCCGCCTTTCGCGAACGTAAGGAGCTGGCGCGTCAAGTCCTTGGCCCGATTGAAAACCTTCATCGCCTCATTAAGATAGAGCAGCACCTCATCGCTGCGCGCGGCATGCACGCGCGCCATGTCGATATTGGCGAAAACCCCTAACAGCAGATTATTGAAATCATGCGCTATACCGCCGGCAAGCACCCCGAGCGACTCGAGCTTCTGGGCTTTTTGCAGCGCCTCCTCGGCCCGCTTGCGTTCGACGATCTCATTTTCCAGCTTCCTGAGTGCCACGGCCAAGTCCGCCCGCGTCGCTTCGTCCATGTGGAGCAAATCTTCGATCTCTTTTTCAATAAACCGCAAGGACGGTTTCACCACGAATTCGTCATACGGATCACCCCGTGCGATAAAGGCCGTCTGGTCGGCCCAGCAATTGGTCCGAAACAGCCTCGAACAGTAGCCGGCCATCTTTCCCGCAAGCATGCCGCTGCCCCAGCATACCCCGAGCGAACGCTGATAGCGGCCTTCCCAATTGTTCTTGATGCGGAATACACACTCTTTGTTGTTTTCATCGAAGGACGCCAATTCCCATTCTCCCCATCCGGCGACCGCCGCAATGGTGGCTATGGCTTTGAATCCTTCATGAAAATTTCCGAATTTCGAAATGACCTGCCAGTCCGCCTCAACGCTTTTGCGCCCTTCACTTTGTAAAGCCAGAAGAAAACGCGGCGTCCCGACCATCGCCTGCACCCCGGACATCAGCCCCGCCAGGGTCGTGTCCACCCACATCATGGCGACCGGCAATTTCTCGAATGTGCAGACGCCTTGTTGGAGCAACCATTCGATGTCGATGCCCGCAACGCGCAGGCGATCCGCAGGCGGCAAAGTACCCCCCTGTGCGGCTGGGTTGCCGCGATCGGCGCTGTTTGAGGATTCATGCGAATTCATTATTTCCGTCCCTCGCAGTCAGCAGATTTTCGAGAATGCTATCCGGGTTTCTCCTGCGCGGCGGGTGCAGCCTCCTTGGACGTGGCCGCCGCACTGTTGATATCGCTTAAAAACGATGCGTGGTTTTCATATACCTTTACATTCCCCATGCTCAGCATATGATTTTGCTGGAGTTTCTTCAGGCTTGCTGCATTTACGATCAGACGCAGGCACCGATGGGATGCAAGAAGACTCTTAATGGTTGACGCAATGAGCGCCATCTCATTCTCCATGATGGTCGGACACGGGGTGAAATCAAGGGCGATGTCCATCGCCTGTTTCTGCGAGACAATTTCATCAAGCGCCTTTTTAAATTCAACGAAATCGCCGAAATTTTCCCTTTTGTAAGCGATAAGCGCAAATCGGTCTTTTGCCAGTGTCTTGATGGACATGGTTTTCCCGGTGGTCCAAGGCTGTTGGTCCGGATTCCGCGGCCGGCCGCTATTTGATGCCGTATTTCGCTTTGATTTCCTGTTCCGCTCTGAGCCAGTCACCCAGCGCGCTGCCGGGTTTGTCCCCGCGCTGTAGAAAGATTTCGTGGGCGCGCGCCCGCACCAGCTTTACCAGGTGCTCCGGGGTGAGAACGTCTTTTGCGGGACGGGTTCCATGGCCGCCGTTTCCGCCGGGGACCTGCGATTTTGCCGCCATATCAGGCTCCTATCGGTTGATGGTTCAAACATTCTTCCAGGGTCTCATGCAATTCGATGCCGAAGAAAAAGCATATGTCAACGAGTGAATGCATGACGGTTTTGCGTTCCTTGAGAACAAGCAGCTTGCGGCCGAGCTTGCCGACGATCTGATGGCACATCACCAGCATTCCCGTTTGAACGGCATGGTCGGCCGAAAGGTCCCGGAAAGAAAGGGCGATCGCGGAACATCCGCTTTCCATGAGAGAACGCACGGCCTTTTCCAGCAATCCGGCGGAACAATGAGCGGCGTTGTCCGCGCACGGATACAGGATCCCCAGGCCGTCTTTCAGGGCGGTTTTAATGGATGCGGCGGCCGATCGTTCCTGCATTCTCCCTCCCTGCACTTCTTCCGTCTCCACCGATCACCGATTACCAATCACTGATCACCGATTCCTTCCCGCCGCTTAACGCACGCTGCCGCGACCTTGCCGAGAAGTTCTTCCCTTCTGAACGGCTTGATGATCTTGTCCAGAAAACCGTAAAGCCGGTGATGCATCAACACATGGTTTTCCGAATACCCGCTGGTGATGATCGCAACGATACCGGGATCGATCTTCTTCAGCTCCGCGAACGTATTTTCGCCGCCCAAGCCGCCGGGAAGGGTCAGATCGAGGATCGCCACGTCGATCCGGGGGCCCTTGGCCGCGGCCTCCCGGAACGTGGCGATCGCGCATTCGCTGTTGGCGGCTGCGACCGGATCATAGCCCGCGCCGGCAAGCATTTTATGCATTGCATTAAGGACAATCGGCTCATCATCCATCACGAGGACGCGGCCGCAGCCTTTGAATTCCCGGAACCGGTCTTCATCAGCCCGCGTGAGGGTATGTGCTGACGATGCCGGGAACCGGACGGTAAAAGTGGCGCCCGTCCCCTGCACCGAGGTAACCGCGATATGGCCCCCATGCTGGTGCACGATCGAACTGCTGGTCGCCAACCCAAGCCCGGAGCCGTCCGGCTTCGTCGTGAAAAACGGATCGAAAATCCTGGACAGGATGGAGGCGGGGATTCCGGGCCCTTGGTCCTGGAAAACGATTTCAACGTAACGGCCCGCGGGAAGGCCGCCGATTTCCCGGTTGTTCAGCGCACGATTATGCGCGGAAATCCGGATGGTCCCGCCGCCGGACATCGCCTGCCGCGCATTGAGGATGATATTGCTGAACACCTGCATGATCTGATTTCTATCGGCCTCCACCAGCGCAAGGTCGTCCTCAATGCGCCACTCGCAATTCACCTCCGCGCCGCAGAGCGACAGCGAGCAGGCCTCGCGCACCACCTCGCCGATCATGATGTTCGACTTGACGGGTGCGCTGCCTTTTGAAAAGGTCAGCAACTGCCGCGCCAGGCCCTTTGCCGGCTCAAAAGCCTTCAACGCGTCATTGATGTGGTCGGCCGCGTTTGCGCCAATGCGGCAGGCCGCCTGGGCAAGCTGCAGATTGCCGAAAATCGCGGCAAGAAGATTATTGAAATCGTGCGCAATGCCGCCGGCAAGCACCCCGATGGAGGCATGCCGTTCGGATGCGCGGAGATTCTCATCGGTCTTCGATTTTTCCGCGGTATCGCGGATCAGGCCGACCGCACCGGCAAATGCCTCCGGCTCATCAGGCCGGCGGGCGTCGCCGGCATCCGGCGTGCCGCCGATAAGGACCGCTACCGCGCGGCCGATCATGCACCGCGATTCATCGCGCGATTCATGCCAGCCCCGCGGGACAAGTTTTATCTCCAGGTCCCGAATTTTTCCGGCCCTCCACCGTCGTTCGTCAAACGCCATCGGCCCGCCGTCGTCTTTCGGCCCTCCCCGATGTCCGGGCAGCACGAATTCCCTCTGCATCGCGTCCGCATATTCTGGATGTACGATCGTGCTGAAGTGTTTGCCGATGAGTTCGGACGGCTCGTACCCGAGCTCCCGGACGGAACCATTGACAAATTGGAAAATACCGCCGGGCGAGATCCTGAAGAGGATATCGCCCGCCCGTTCGAGAATGGCGCCGTATTCGGATAAACCGCACGAAAGACCGTTTCCGTGCGGACCGGTATCGTCCATCATGAGCTTGCAATCCTTGCTGATAATAAAACGCTTCCATTGATTATACTAAGACGCTCCGGGCGCAAACAACACAAAATTCTGTTGCATGGTACGCAATGGTATAGTATATTCTACGTACAAATATTAGGTATCAACGAATTTCAGCTTCAGGATATTTCAACATGAGAGGACCCGATGTGTCCACAAATCGCCGGCCAAAAAACGGTTGAAAAAACGCCATACGACAGCGAAGAACGGGTCCGGGCCATGCTCGAAGGATCGTCGGACATGATCCAGGTCATGGATGAACAGGGGACCCTTAAGTATGTAAGCCCGTCCATGAAGCGCATTCTGGGATACGACCCCGCGATGCCGGTGGGTGATTCGGCGTTTAAAATCATCCACCCGGAAGACATGCCGGAAGTGCAGAAAAAATTCCGGGAGATGATCGACAATCCTGGAAAGCCGGTCATGGTCGTGTGCCGGTGCCGACATGCCGACGGCACATGGCGGCACATGGAGACCTGGGCCAGAAATAATCTTGATAATCCGGCCATCCGCGGGATCGTCCTTAACATCCGCGACATCACCGACCGCGTGCGGGGGCAGGCGATGCTGGCGGAATCGGAAGAGAAGTTCCGGAGCATCGTGGAACAATCGCATGACGGCATCACGATCATCGACAACACGGGAACGATAATCCTCTTCAATCCCGCGCAGGAGCGGATATCCGGCATTCCCGCGGCCGAGGCCCTGGGGAAAAAAATCTGGGACATACAATACCGCCTGATAACGGAGGCGATGCGCCGGAAATTCTCGTATCGACAACTCAAGCAGAACCATCAGCAGCTTCTTAAAACCGGCAAAAGCCCGTGGTTACAGTCGGTGATCAATACCGAAATGGTCCGGGCAGACGGCGCGCTTGTCCACCTGGAAACCGTCGTCTTTCCCCTCCGGCTTGCAACGGGGACCGCCTATGCCTCATTCAACCGCGACATCACTGTATTGCGCAAGGCCGAAGTGGCCCTGAAAGAGAGAGAAGCCGAACTTTCGGAACAGAACCGGTTGCTGGAGGAGAAAAACATCGCCCTGCGCGAAGTCATGGGCCAATTGGAAGCGGAAAAGAAGAAAATCGGCGACCAGGTCCAAAACAACGTAGACCGATTGGTCATGCCGCTGATCACCAAGCTCAAAGCCCGGTGCGGCGATGCGGAACGGACCTACCTGCGGATGCTGGAGGAAAACCTTCGCGACATCTCCGGCGGATTCGGCCGGGGAATGTCCCAGACGATGTATCGATTTACGCAGAGAGAAATCGAACTGTGCGACATGGTGCGGCAGGGCCTGTCGTCCAAAGAGATCGCCCAACTGCGGAACATCTCGCCGCGCACCGTGGACACCCACCGCAACCGGATCCGCAAAAAACTGGGTATCACCGATCCGGAAATCAACCTGACGACGTATCTGAAAAGCCAGATGATGTCGAATTAGGGGCGGGGGTACTCGGTTTTCATGCGGAAGCATGAAGAAGAAACCTATTTACTGAAGCGAAATTCCCATTCCAACGAGATACTTTTTGATCTCGGCTAAAAATAATGCATCCTCCATCAATCCCGACTGATACAATTTTTCAGATGCTGCAAGCGACTTTACGCTGCGTTCTATCTCTTTGCATATTTCCTGCATATGGTCGCTTTTCATACCGGCACTGCGTCCTTCTCAATATTCAAAGCGAATTCGAACCCATTCTTCTTTAACATGGCATAATGCTCTTTTGATATGACCTGGATAGACAAACGTGCTCCAATGCTCCAATCCATTTCATATCCGAATATGCGGATTTGATCGGCTTTCCGCCAATCATCAAATTCGGTTACTACGAGAAGATCGATATCCGAATCAGGATTGTCATCACCCCGCGCTTTTGAGCCATAAATAAGCACCTCTGTTATTTCACCCGGGAAAAACATTCTGATTTTTTCACTGTATTGTCCGATAATCTTTTTTTCTTTTTCAGTAAGCATACATCTCCCACATAAGAGCCTATCCGGAAACCTCAGGCGCAGGCCAAAGGCCGTGCGAAAACGGTGCTGGCAAGGCGCGCGACCGAGGAATATCCGGGGAGATATGCCGAGGAAGCGGAACGAAGCCAGCGACGTTTGCAGCCGGCCGACGCCCGTCCGAGGTTTTCGGATAGGCTCTAAATACAAATATACCATGAAATAGCCGCTTGAACAAGAGACAAAATGCGATATGAAGTAGCATGACTTACCCTCCCAACCACAATTTCCTGTCCAGACTCCGATACTGTATCGCCTCGGCAATATGTGACGATTCAATGGCCGGCTTTGCATCCAGGTCCGCGATCGTTCGCGCCACCTTGAGAATGCGGTCATACGCGCGCGCCGAAAGCCCGAGCTTCTCTATCGCGGTCTTCAGGAGCTGCTGCGACGGCCCGTCGAGTTCGCACAGCTTTCGCACATGCCGCGATTCCATATGCGCATTACAGAAAATCCTCTTTTCCCCCTTGAACCGCTGCACCTGCACGCTGCGCGCGGCCGCCACTTTTTCGCGCATGGACGCGGAATCCTCGCCGGGCTGCCTCTGCGCCAATTCCTCGTATGTCAGCGCCGGCACCTCCACATGAATATCGATGCGGTCCATAAGCGGGCCGGAAATCCGCGCCATGTATTTCTGGATCTGCTCCGGCTTGCAGGAACATTTATGGCGGGGATCGGTGTAATAGCCGCACGGGCAGGGGTTGAGCGCGGCTGCCAGCATGAACCGCGCCGGATACGAGAGCGACATGGCGGCGCGGGAAATGGTGACCCTGCCGTCTTCAAGCGGCTGTCGAAGGTTCTCGAGGATGTTCTTCTGGAATTCGGGGAGTTCGTCAAGAAAGAGTACGCCGTGATGGGCCAGGCTGACCTCGCCGGGACGCGGATAGGAGCCTCCGCCGATTAAACCCGCATCCGATACGGTATGATGGGGCGACCGGAACGGCCGCGTTGCCAGCAACGGAGTCTTGGGGTCCAACAGCCCCGCCACCGAATGGATCTTCGTGGTCTCGAGCGCTTCGTCAAGCGTCAAGTCGGGCAGGATGGAGGGAAGGCGGCGGGCAAGCATGGTCTTGCCGGAGCCCGGCGGCCCGATCATCAGGATGTTATGCCCGCCCGCGGCCGCAACGAGGAGCGCGCGCTTGATATGTTCCTGTCCCTTGACGTCTTTGAAATCAATCGCATAATGGCGGGCCTGGCTGAAAAGCGCCTTAAGGTCGGTATGGTGCGGCTGGATGACCCGCGCTCCCTGGAGGAACCCGATTGCTTCCGTCAGGCTGCCCACCGGATAAATGGCCACTCCTTCGGCCACGGCCGCCTCCTCGGCGCACTCCCGCGGAACGATGATGCCCTCGCACCCCAGCTCGCGGGCGCAGATGGCGATGGAGAGCATGCCCTTGACGCGCTTTACCGATCCGTCAAGCGACAATTCGCCCACCATCAGGTACCGGTCCGGTTTATCGATGTCCACCTGGCAGGAGGCGATCAGCAGCCCCACGGCAATGGGAAGATCGAAGGCGGATCCCTCTTTCTTCATGTCCGCCGGCGCCATGTTGATGGTGACCTTGCGCGAAGGGAACTCGAACCCGCAGTTCTTGATGGCGGACATGACGCGTTCTTTGCTTTCGCGGACCGCGCCGTCGGGAAGGCCGACAATGGCGAACGAAGGCATCATGTCGCTGATGTCCGCCTCGATGCCGATTTCAAACGCATCGATGCCCACGACCGACATGGAACGGAGTTTGGCCAGCATTCTGATGGTTTCCAGACTATGATGAATACTAATGTGAATTCGCATTCATGATGACTGCTTTAGTGCTGTCATCGCGGGCGACGCGCCGCGATCTCATCTGGGGAGATTGCTTGCTCCTTCGCCCAGCTCTCGCCGTCGCGAAGCGCTATGGCGGAGCATGGTCGGCGGTACAAGTCGTTGCTCCGCGCCTCGCAATGACAAGCCTCCAACATGGATGCGAATTCGTATGAAGAATCTACAATCTCCGCCGGTTTCGGGACAATGATTTTCTCATCCGGCTTCCGAATTGCTTCACCGTCGCGCCGATGGAATCAAAGAGTTTTCCCGCGGCACGTGACTTTTTCGCGCCGGACAAATATAATTTAATGATTGCGGTTCAGGACCCGTATCGTGTGACACGGCTTTTAAGCCGTGCTTAAAATGACGCGGCCTGAAGGCCGTGTCACACCCTCTTTCAGACGCATTGCGAATATTTAGGTATGCCCGATTTAAGCGATACGTCAAAACGCCCGCGGCACGAAAAAACGCCGTCCGCATCGATGCCGGATGACCATCAGCGCGAATTGGAGATCGCCCGGCGCGTGCAGTCGGCGCTGGTCCCCGTGGGCCTGCCGTCGGCCCAGGAAATCGACATGGCCTCCCTTTATCTTCCCTGCTCCACCGTGGGCGGCGACCTTTTCGATGTAATCCCCATTTCGGATAATGTGCTGGCATTTCTCATCTTCGATGTATCAGGCCATGGCGTTTCATCGGCGCTCATCGCGTCTATGGCTAAAGCCTCCTTCATCAACCATATCCGGTCCCTTGTTTCTCCGCGCAGCGTGATGGAGCGGGTGAATAGCGAACTCCAGGAACATCTGACCGGCGATTATTTCGTGACCGCATTCGTGGCATATCTCGACCTGCACAACAACAAACTCGCCTATTGCAACGCAGGGCACACCTATCCGCTTATTTTCCGCAAAGAGGACAATTCCTTTCTGCCCCTGCGCACGTCCGGCCTGTTCGTCGGCATGTTCGAAGACGGGCATTACGAAGAGAAAAACTCATACCTGAACCCCGGGGACTGGCTGGTCCTTTTCACCAACGGACTGTACGAACTTTTCAACCCGGAGAATGAACTTGCGGCCCGTAAATCCTTTGAGCAATCCGCTCATGCGATTATCGGCGCTTCATCGCCGGCATCGTTCGTGCAATGGCTCGAGTCGCTGCATCGGCAGCGCAAGGACGGCAAGCCGATCTCCGATGATATCGGCGTCATAGCCGCCGAGATGCTCACTCAATCGCGGCGCGACCGCATCAAGGAACAATTGGGGTTTTCCATGAGCGATCCGGTGTATCTGCAATTCATCTCCTATTTTGAAGAGATGGACCGTGCCGCGGGCATTATCCTCCGTGAAATGGATGAATTCGGCTATCCGGACGAAAGCATCCGCAAGATGAAGATCGCACTCACCGAGCTTTTGGCGAATGCGATTTATCATGGCAATAATAAGGACCACGGCAGAAAGGTGACGATCGGCCATCTGGTCGACAAAAACGCGGTGAAGGTATCGGTCATGGACGAGGGTGCGGGTTTTAGCATCGCCGCCATACCCGATCCCACCCTGCCTGAAAATCTTGAAAAAGACTGCGGCCGCGGTCTTTTCATCGTGCGAAGCTATATAGACAAATTGGAATTCAACGACCGCGGCAACCGGGTCACCATCTGGAAATATCACACCCTGGGCGCGCAACCATGATTCGCATCGGCATCGCGGGATTCATGGGCGCGGGAAAAAGCGCCGCGGCAAGGATCATCCAATCGTTGGGCGGCGCGGTCATCGACGCCGACCGCGAGGCCAAATCGCTCATGAGCAGCGACCGGCGCATCCGCGACCAGTTGATGCGCGAATTCGGCCCCGCCATCGTCACCGGGCCGGAAATCAATTTTTCCGTGCTGGGAGACCTGACGTTCCGTTCGTTTGACGAAATGCAAAAACTGAACCGCGTGGTCCACCCGCTGCTTATCGCGCGGCTGCGCCAGCTCATGCAGTCCGGCGGCGCGGCCATATGCGCGCTCGATGCGGCCCTTATCCCCCTGTGGGGAATTGAACCGTGGTTCGACCGGCTGCTGTGGGTGCGATGCCCCGCCCAAGCGCGCCTGGTCCGGCTTCGCGACAAATCGCCCCTTTCGGAAGACGCGCTGCGGCTGCGCATGAGCATCCAGGAACGCCTTTTTGCCGAACCCGCCGGCGCGCCGTGGCATATGGTTGATAATTCGGGTAACCTGGACGATCTGCGCGCCGCCGTCAATGCATGGTGGGCGCAGATCAGCCTCCCATCGGAAGGATAAATCGCTATGCGGACTTGCCGCCCGCTTACCATCATGAAGTTCGCCGGTTGCAGCATCGGAGCAGCAGGCCTTGCGGCGCTCATCGGCCTTTCCGGATGCGGGAAAAAAGCGCCCGGCGCATTCATGGTCATCGGGACCGATACGATCTCGGCGTTGCAGGCGCATGCGATGGCGCCGGACACCGCGCTGCCCGATACGCTGCTGCGCATACGCCTGATACGCATATACGCGCTGGCGCGCGGATTAAAGGCGGAAGGCGGCGCGGATATTTCCGATACCACCGCCAATGATCTGGCCGAGCGCCTGTCAATGCAGGCAAGCGCCTCCTGGACGCCGGCCGCGGCCCGAAAGCTTTACAGCGCAGGACAGGCGCTGTATGCCGTCGCAGGGCGCACGCACTCGGCCCGCGCCGCAGCGGTTTATACCGATTCCCTGGTTGCGGCGCTGAATATCGGCAGCGCGCCGACCGCGCTTGCCAATGCGCAGGAATCGGACAGCCTTTCGCCCGCCAATACGGCAGCTTTTTGCCGTCTTCTCATGGCGGTGCTGATGGTTTCCGGCAACACCCCCGCGACGCTGTATGATTTTCTCGGCGATGCCGGATCGGATAGCCGGATGTCGATTGATGTCACGCGAATGGTCAAAGGCATAGTCTTCGACAGCGCCGCGGCCGCGGCCCGTGCAGCGTCAACGGACCATGCAGCGGCCGCGGAGCATGCGAAAAGCGCCAATGCGGCGGAGGCGTTGCGCTATCGCAACCAGGCATCCATTAAAACTTCCATTGAAAAACACGCCGTCAATTTAAAAGAATTATATAAAAAACACCTTAAAACCAACAGCTCCATGCGGGGCACGGTATGGATCAACTTCCAGGTGGCCCCAAACGGCATGGTTGCCGATGCAGTTGTTAAAATGTCCAATATCAAACAGCCGGATTTTCTGGACGCATTGCTGGGCTATGTCCGGCAGATCCAATTCAGTCCGATCCCTGAAAAAGTCGGACGGATGAGCTTCGTATTTCCGTTTGAATTCGCGCCGGAATAGCGCTCGCGCCGGCGGCTGCGACGCCCCCCCGGGACCAGAAAAATGCAAATCCGGCCTTCGCGAATTGCTATTTTCTATCGAAGCGCCGCGGTTGTCGAAGGCGCCCAAAACCGGCCATGCTCAAGGAACACTCATCATTTGTTAAGCAGGCCATCGCCCTGCTGGACTGCATACTGTTGTTCGCGGTCTTCCGCGGCGCGCATTATGTCGTCGCGCTGTACCGGCCGCTCTCGCCGCTTCTCGATTACTGGATAATGTTCGTCGGCTTTCTCGGTTTTTACCTCTACTTTGCATGGACGCGCCAGCTCTTTTCAATCCTGCAGTTCGCCTGGATGCGCTATATTTTCAGCCGCATTATCCTGATTTTCTTTCTGGCCGGCATCCTGGGCGCCGCGATCCTGTATCTGCTGCCCGACCGATATAACAGCCGCACGCTGTACATGATCTTCGCCAGCGCATCGTTTATCGTTATCACAACGGAAAAGTACCTGCTGCGCGCCCTGTTTTCCTATCTGCGGCGGCACAACCGCAACATCGCCCCGGTCGTCCTTTTCGGCCGCGGCAGGCAGGCCGCCCAGATCATAAAAAAATCGATTGCGCACCCCGAGTGGGGCCTGCGCATCATCCGCAAGATCGACATCAGCGTATCACCCGCCGAATTCGAAGAGATCATCAAAAATCTCTATGTAGACGAGGTTTTTTTCTGCCTTCCCCGCTCCATCACCAAGGGCGGATTCAAAATCGATCCCTATCTGCAGATCTGCGAGGAGATGGGGCGGGCGGCGCGCGTGTTCATCAACATATCGAGCGCGACGAACTTTGCACGATGGGAATATCACAAGTTCATGGAGCTGCCCACGCTCATTTCGCACACCGTGGAACTCGATCCCGACCAGCTTTTTTTCAAGCGCTGTTTCGATATCGCCGGATCGCTGGTCGGCATGCTTGTTCTGTTCATCTGCTGGCCGCTGCTTGCCGCCATCATCAAGCTCACCTCGCCCGGGCCGGTGTTTTTCAAGCAGGTCCGCGTGGGAAGAAACGGTAAAAGGTTTATTATTTATAAATTCCGCTCCATGTATATCGACGCCGAGGAGCGCAAAAAGGAGCTTCTGGCCCACAATGAGCTGTCGGGCGCCGTGTTCAAGATCAGAAACGACCCGCGCGTGACCATGATCGGCAGGATCATGCGCGCCTTGAGCCTTGACGAACTACCGCAGTTCATCAACGTGTTCCGCGGCGAGATGTCGCTCGTGGGCACACGGCCGCCCACCCCCGACGAGGTTGTCAAATACGAAAAATGGCACCATCGCCGCATCAGCGTCAAGCCCGGCATCACCGGCCTGTGGCAGGTGAGCGGACGCAACAAGATCACCGATTTCGACGAAATCGTGCGCCTAGACCTCAAGTATATCGACATGTGGAGCATCTGGCTGGACATCAAGATAATCATCAAGACCCTGGCGGTGCTGTTCTGGCGGGATGGCGCCTATTAGCCGCCTTGTTTCGCTCCGCTTTGGCATCCCCCATTGGAAGGCAGATTGGATTTCGGATTTCGGATTTCGGATTTCGGATTTCGGATTTCGGATTTCGGATTTCGGCGCGGCTCAGGGCAGGGATTTCGGGCAATCCTGATCACGCGGGCCCGGAAAACTGTATATCATAAAAGTATTTATACCTCGAATCCGGCCGCGCAATCAATTCCTCATGCGTTCCCTCTTCTATGATGCGGCCTTTATCCAGCACCAGAATCCGGTCCGCGTTCCGGATCGTGGACAGCCGGTGCGCAACCACGATGGCCGTGCGGTTGGTGATCAGCGCGTTAATGGCCGTCTGCACCAGCCGCTCGGATTCCGTGTCCAGCGATGATGTGGCTTCGTCAAGTATAAGGATCGGCGGATTGCGCAGCAGCGCGCGGGCGATGGCCAGCCGCTGGCATTGGCCGCCCGAAAGCAGCACGCCCTTTTCGCCGATCACGGTTTCCATTCCTTTGGGCAGTTTCTCTATGAATTCCAGGGCATTGGCCGCTTTTGCCGCGGCCGTCACCAAGGCCGGCGTGGCCGCATCGCACCCGTAGGCGATGTTCTTTGCCACGGTGTCGTTGAACAGGATCGTCTCCTGCGACACAATGCCAAAAAGATGGCGCAGGCCAACCAGGTCGCATTCGCGGATATCGCGGCCGTCAATCGCTATCACGCCCCGGGTAACGTCATAAAATCGCGGCAGCAGGTCCAGAACAGTGCTCTTGCCCGCGCCCGAGGAGCCGATAAGCGCCACGATCGACCCTTTTGTAACGGTAAACGATATATCGTCCAGCACCGTTTCGCTGGCGCCGGGATACGAAAAGGTCACATGGGTCAGTGATATCTCCCGCTCAAAAGCCGGCGCCGAGTCCGCGCGAAAGGGCACCAGCTTTTCAGTCTGCGCATCGAGCACCGCAAAAAAGCGTTCGGCCGCGGCCAACCCGGTCTGGACCTGGTTATTAATGCCGGCCAAAGCCTTCAGCGGCTGATAGGATATCAGCAAAATGGTCAGATAGCGGATAAAATCCTCGGCGTTCATGCCTTTTCCCGCAAGCACCTGCGACCCTCCATACCATAAAAGCGAAACAGCCAGGGCCAGACCGAACGTCTCGGTCAAGGGACTCGATATCTCGCGCGTGCGCGTGGACCGGAACGAATTCCTGATGAACCGCTGGTTCTCCGCCCTGAATTTCTTCGCCTCGGCTTCATTCATATTGAACATCTTGACCGCGCGGATGCCCGAAACGGTCTCGTGCAACACCGACATCAGGCCCGCCAGGTTCTCCATCACCCGCTTGCTGCGGCGCCGCACCGATTGCCCTATTTTGACAATAATAAACCCGAGCACCGGATACACCAGAAGCACCATCACCGTCATCTGCCATTTGATGATAATAAGCGCCGTGAGAAAAGCGAGCAGACGGACCGGTTCGGTGACCAGCTTGCTGAGCGTATTGGTCATGGCCGCATTGACCTGCCCCACATCATTGATAATGCGCGAAATGATCTCGCCCGAACGGTTGCGATCATAATACGTGACCGGCAGCTTGAGCACGTGCGCGTACAGCGTGTTGCGCATGTCGCGCACCACGCGGAGATTGATAAAAGCGACCAGGAGTGAATTCAGGAAATTGAACGTGTTTTTCAGCGTATACGCCACGATAAAAATGATGCATACGCGCGCCAGCGTTCCCACGGGCGTCGGCGCCTGAATGACCGCATACACCGCGGCCTTGATCGTAGTATTCAGGTTTGATGCGGAAAAGCCGGGAACCGCAATGCCGGCCGCGTTCGGATTGAAAAGCGTCGTAATCAGCGTAGTGGAAATCCACAGCGATGTCGCCTCGAACGATACAATACAAAACGACAGGATGACCGTAAGCGCCAGTAAAGGAACATACGGCTTGATAAAGCCCAGCATGCGGAAATAAAGGCGCGCTCGGTTCATAGGAGGATGCGGATCGATGTATAATATGCCCGGAACAGCTCAAGCAAGGACGGCGTATTCAAAAGAACGTGGATTTTCTGAACGTTTCGAAACATTAAGGATCTCGATGCCGATAACATTCCCGTCTTTCATACGTGGCTTTCATGCATCCCTCCAATCGGCACGCTCTGCATAGGACCGGCAAGGACCGCATCTACAACCGAACGCGAAATATCCCGCTTTGCCATCTCACGCAACGCATGATTCGAGTATCCGAATTGCCTCATGATTATCCTTTAAATAATCTGCGCCTGCTTTAAATCAAAATAATACAAATCCGAAGGTAGATGACAAAAAGGTCTCCGACGCATATCGCAGGCCGAAAAAGGAATGCAGAAGCCGCCGAACTGAATGCGGCTTCGTTTTGATGGGGAATTATATCTGCGAATTTCAGGCATTTTATGGAAGCCGCAATCACCGGAGAAAAAAGAAAGGGAGAAGAATTTTCTCCTCCCTTTCTTTTGCGGCAAGCCGCTGCGGATAGTATTGCTTTTTTCGCTCAACAAAATATTCCTAAATTCGCATCCGCGCATTTTGATTTCAGCCCCTTGGACGATGCAAATCCTGCAATAATTCGCGGCCACGGTTCCAGGTTTGCCTTCTGAATCGGACGCATTCCCCTTCATTTATGGTACTAAAAAACTGCCGATTTCCCTGAAAATCTTCTTTCCATATCTTATTTTATATATGCGGGGGAAAACATTTAACCTAATCCTCAAGAAGGTCTTATGAAACGCACTCTTTTAATCGCTATAGCCGTTGGATCGCTGGTCATTCCTTCCGTTCATGCCATGGATGGCGTTGCCATTTCAATCGCTCAGCGGTATGCGATGGGATGCGATTATGGACCTTATATTCCAGAAGTCCAGCAGGAGGACCAATGGTTCTGCATCGGCAATATACTCCGCTATAACATCGCCTCCAATGCCGTTACCTCCAGGGATACAATTTATAATAGCCGGCGAAGCGGCTATGCGCAATACCCAACCTTCTCCTATGATGGGCAGCACGTTGCGTTTTTCCGCTGGGGGATTTACGACAGCACGGGCATCAAGACGGGTGGATCAAAAGATTCAAACTGGATTGCCGTGATGGATGTTAATGGCAGCAATCTGAGAAATCTTGTGAAAATCGCTCAACCGGCGCTTAATGCTTCCATGGATTGGCCTATGCCCAAAGGTGATGGCAACTGGATCTATTATATCAAGCCAAAAACCGGCGGCCGGCAATTGTATGCGAAAGCATGCGAAGGCAACGAACTCTGGCGGGTAAATGCCGACAACCCCACGCAAAATGCCAAGGTCACCGCCTATCCCGCC
>Ga0315279_10004952_pt1 | contig 17606 bp, 14 predicted proteins | sample YL17G06_20_MG_FD_203694 | JGI IMG/M metagenome (GOLD analysis project Ga0315279, IMG submission 203694) | Sediment microbial communities from Yellowstone Lake, YNP, Wyoming, USA - YL17G06_20 | ecosystem: Environmental > Aquatic > Freshwater > Lake > Sediment | place: USA: Wyoming | collected... | reverse complement strand
ATCCCCACCTTCCTCCCCGTTGACCGGGGCAGTTCCCCTAGAGTGCCCAGCCTGACCTGTTGGCAACAAGGGGTGAGGGTTGCGCTCGTTGCGGGACTTAACCCAACATCTCACGACACGAGCTGACGACAGCCATGCACCACCTGTCTCCGCGCTCCCTTGCGGGCACTCCCACCTTTCGGAGGGATTCGCGGGATGTCAAGCCCTGGTAAGGTTCTTCGCGTTGCGTCGAATTAAACCACATGCTCCACCGCTTGTGCGGGCCCCCGTCAATTCCTTTGAGTTTCAACCTTGCGGCCGTACTCCCCAGGCGGGGCACTTAATGCGTTAGCTGCGGCACGGAAGGGGTCGATACCTCCCACACCTAGTGCCCATCGTTTACGGCTAGGACTACCGGGGTATCTAATCCCGTTTGCTCCCCTAGCTTTCGCGCCTCAGTGTCAGTGGCAGTCCAGAGAGCCGCCTTCGCCACCGGTGTTCCTCCCAATATCTACGCATTTCACCGCTACACTGGGAATTCCGCTCTCCTCTCCTGCACTCAAGTTCGACAGTATCGGACGCGGATCCTCGGTTGAGCCGAGGGCTTTCACCTCCGACTGATCGAACCACCTACGCGCTCTTTACGCCCAGTAAATCCGAACAACGCTCGCCCCCTACGTATTACCGCGGCTGCTGGCACGTAGTTAGCCGGGGCTTCCTTCGGTGGTACCGTCAACCCGCCCCTGTATTAGGGGGGCGGGGATTCGTTCCACCCGACAGGGTTTTACGACCCGAAGGCCTTCATCACCCACGCGGCGTCGCTGCGTCAGGCTTTCGCCCATTGCGCAATATTCCCCACTGCTGCCTCCCGTAGGAGTCTGGGCCGTGTCTCAGTCCCAGTGTGGCCGGTCACCCTCTCAGGTCGGCTACTGATCGTCGCCTTGGTAGGCCGTTACCCCACCAACTAGCTAATCAGCCGCAGGCCCATCCCTCAGCGAGAGCCGCTTGCGCTCGCCCCCTTTGGTCCCCCGGAGATGCCCCCAGGGGACGTCATCTGGTATTAGCCCCGCTTTCGCGGGGTTATTCCTGACTGAGGGGCAGGTTGCCCACGTGTTACTCACCCGTTCGCCGCTGTACTCATCCCCTTGCGGGGACTTTCTCGCTCGACTTGCATGTGTTAGGCACGCCGCCAGCGTTCGTTCTGAGCCAGGATCAAACTCTCCGAGTAATTGTGTTCTCTCTTGCGAGAGATCTCGGACCCCTCCGTCTCTGGCAGACGGAGGTGGAATTGCGCGTGTGTCCACCCACAAGCCAGTAGCAATGATATTCTATTGTCAGAGAACAGAAGTGGCGGGCCGCGACACCTCCCGCCACAAGAGAATCTAGAACACTTCGCCGGTCGGGTCAAGATCCTGACTGAATGATCTACAGCCCGGCGGACCTATCTTTTTACATCACTTCCCCTGACCTGTCAAGCAATTCTTTCGCCGGAGTCCGAAATTTCTCGTCCGGCTATTTGGGCGGGAAGACCCTGAAGAATCGGCGCTTTCCGACCTGGATCCGCCGCTCCCGATCGAGGAGAACCCGAAAGTCCTCATCTCGAATCGCCTCCCCGTCCACCTCGATTCCCCCCTGCCGGATCAACCGCCTCGCCTCGGATCCGCTGGGGGCGGCTCCGGCGAACGTCACCAGGCGAACGATCCAGATCTTCCCGCCGGGCTCCAAGAGCTCAGCCGGAGGCGTCACGGCCGGCGCGTCAGCCGGAAAGACCCGGGCACTGAAGGTCTCGTTGAATCGCCGGGCCGCCTCCTCGGCGGCTTTGGCCGAATGGTACTGAGCCACCAGGGCCTTCGCCAGCCGGATCTTGGCGTCCCTCGGGTGGACCGAACCACTGGCCATTCCCGCCTGGATCGTCGCGATCTCCTCCCGAGGCATAGCAGTCGCCAGCTCCATGTACCGCACGATCAAATGATCGGGGAGGGACATGGCCTTCCCGAAGATCGCCTGGGGAGACTCGCCGATGCCGATGTAGTTACCCAGGCTCTTGCTCATCTTCTGGACGCCGTCCAGCCCCTCCAGGATCGGCAGCGTCATGATGACCTGAGGCTCGAGCCCATTGTCCCGCATGAGCTCGCGTCCGACCAGCAGGTTGAATTTCTGGTCCGTCCCCCCCAGCTCGACGTCGGCGCGCAGCGCCACCGAATCGTATCCCTGCAGGAGCGGGTACAGGAACTCGTGGAGGCTGATGGGGCGCCCCTCGGCAAAGCGCTTCTGGAAGTCATCCCGCTCCAGCATCCGGGCCACCGTGTACCGCGCGGCCAGCTTGATCATCCCCTCGGATCCCAGCGCCTTCCCCCAGCGGCTGTTGTACTCGATGATCGTGCGCTGGGGGTCCAGGATCTTGAAGATCTGTCGCTTGTAGGTCTCGGCGTTTTGCTGGATCTGCTCGGTGGTGAGGGGCTTGCGGGTCTCGGACCGGCCGCTCGGATCTCCGATCATCCCGGTGAAGTCGCCGATGAGGAAGATGACGTCGTGCCCGAGGGCCTGGAACTCCCGCAGCTTGTGAATGACGACCGTGTGACCGATGTGGAGGTCCGGCGCCGTGGGATCCAGGCCGAGCTTCACCCGGAGCGGCGTCCCCGTGGAGAGCGACCGCCGGAGCTTCTCGTACAGCTCCTCCTCCACCAGGAGATCCACCGCCCTGGCCTTCAGCACGTCCAACTGTCGCCGAGCTTCCCGATCCACGTCCACGTCGCATGCTCCGATTCGACTACCCCGATTCGGATCCGGCGTGACAACTCCCCGCTGCGGGCCGCTGTGGGCCCTCGACCCCCTCGAGCACCCCGATCGGGGCGGGCAGGCGCATCTTGTACCACAGCGACTGAGGCCTCGCAACCGAAAAGGCCGCCGCCCGCTCTCGCCCGCCTCGCCTCAAGGCGCGGCGGCCTCTCCGCACAGGCGGGGCGGACCGCGGCGCCGAGCGTGCGCTTTTCTCCTCCACGTCCGTATGCTATAGTTCCGCCATCATGGCGTTCAGCAGACGTGGTGAGCGATCCTACGCCAGCCGGCAGGCATTCTTCCGTCGCCTTGTCTTCGCCGGCCTGTGGAGCCTGCTGATCCTCCTCGTGATCGCCTCGGGAGCAGCCGCCGGCATCTTCTTCGCGTTCCTCCGCGATCTCCCCAGTCTGGACGGCCTCGAGGACTACCAGCCCAGCCTCGTGACCACCCTGTACACGGATCAGGATGAGCCCTTCGCCTCGTTCTACGAGCAGCGGCGCATCCTGCTCCCCCTCGCCAAGATCCCGCCCCAGTTGAAACAGGCAGTGCTCGCCGTCGAGGATTCCCGCTTCTACGAGCATCGCGGCCTCTCTCCCCGGGCCATCGCTCGCGCCATGATCATGAATGTCCTGAGCCGGCGGAAATCCCAGGGGGGGAGCACCATCACCCAACAGCTGGCCCGCGTCCTCTTCCTCACACCCGAGAAGAGCTTCACCCGCAAGATCAAAGAGGCCCTCCTGGCCGTCGAGGTCGAAAAGCACTACTCCAAGGACAAGATCCTGGGGCTCTACTTCAACCAGGTCTACTTCGGCCACGGGGCTTACGGGGTGGAGGCGGCGGCCCAGACGTATTTCAAGAAATCGGTGGGGGAACTCAACCTGGCCGAGGTCGCCATGCTGGCCGGGCTTCCCAGCGCCCCGAACCGGTTCTCCCCCATCCTGGACCCGGCGCGGGCCCGGCGCCGGCGCGACCACGTGCTCAACCGCATGGTGGAGATGAAGCTCATCACCCGGGAACAGGCCGCGGCGGCCAGCCAGACCCCCTTCGACGAGACACTCTTCACCCGAAGCCGAACCATCGCCCCCTACTTCGTCGAGCACGTCCGGCAGTCGCTGGAGGACACCTACGGCGCCTACGCCCTCTACAACAGCGGGCTGAAGGTCTACACCACGCTCAACCTGAAGATGCAGCGCGCCGCCGAGGAGGCCCTGGTTGGCGGCCTCCGCGACCTCGACAAGGCCCGGGGCTTCCGCCCCCGGAAGGAGCGAGGCACGGAGACGGCCCGGGCCCGCATCGGCCCGTACACGCCGATAGTTGGCGAGATCCTCCCCGGCACCGTTCTCAGGGTGAAGCCGAAGTCCCTGGAGGTCCAGCTCGGGCGCTACCGGGGGGAGATCCCTCTGGAGAACATACAGTGGACGAAGATCACGAACCTCGCCGAGGCGTTCCACGAAGGGGACCCCATCGTGGTCCAGGTGCTCTCGGTGGATGAGCGACGCAGAATCATGGACCTGTCCCTGGAGCAAGACCCGGAGCTCGAAGGGGCCCTGGTGGCGCTCGATCCCCGGGACGGGGCGATCAAGGCCATGATCGGAGGATACGATTTCGAGCGGAGCAAGTTCAATCGCGCCGTACAGGCGCGACGACAACCCGGCTCCGCCTTCAAGCCGTTCGTCTACGCCACCGCCTTCGACCGCGGGCTCACGCCCTCCACGATCATCGAGGACTCTCCCATCACCTTCCACTTCCGGGTCGAGGGAAAGGTGGTCGAGTGGTCCCCGGAGAACTACGATCGCAAGTTCCACGGGCCGATGACGTTGCGCCGGGCGCTGGAGAACTCGATCAACGTCGTGACCGTGAAGCTGATCGAGCGGGTCGGCGTGGATCCGGTCATCCGGATGGCTCACCAGATGGGGATCGAGAGCGATTTGCGGCGCGAGATTGCCCTGGCCCTGGGCGTCTCCGAGGTCACCCCGCTGGAGCTGGTCTCGGCGTACGGGGTCATCGCCAACGGGGGGGTCCGGGCGGAGCCGTTTGCCATCCGCAAGGTGACCGACAACCAGGGGCGCATCCTGGAGGAGCACATCGTCGAGCCGCAGGAGGTCGTGCGGCCGGAGACCGCGTATGTGTTGACGAACGTGATGAAAGGCGTGGTGGAGCGGGGGACGGGTGCCCGCGCGCATGTCCTGAAACGGCCGCTGGCGGGAAAGACCGGAACCAGCTCCGAGGCGACCGACGTGTGGTTCGTCGGCTTCACCCCCAACCTGGTCGCTGGAGTCTGGATCGGCTACGACGTGAACCGCTCCTTGGGCTCGGCGGAGACCGGTAGCCGGCTGGCCCTCCCTCTCTGGATCGCCTTCATGCAGAAGGCGCTGGCAGATCTTCCGCCGGATGACTTTCCGGTCCCGGAGAACCTGGTCGCCATCCCCGTCGACCACATGACCGGTCGTCCCGTCCCGCACGACGAGAAGGGCGCCATCCTCGAATACTTCATCAAGGGCACGGAGCCCGCGCCGCTGGAGGCGAGAGCGCCATCCTCGGGTCCCCCGCCAGGACCCGCCGAGGTCTCTCCTCCCCCGGCAGGCCCCCAGCCTCCTGCAGCGCCTGCCGCAGGAGTCGCCGCGAGCGGGCCCGCAGCTTCTCCTGTCCAGCTCCAGCGCGGCAATCGGTAACCCCTCCGGTCCGGTCCGGCGGGCCAAGGAACCTGACGCCATTAGCCCTCAGGCATCTATTTGCAGCCACGATGAAATTCGTGGTTGCCAAACACCCTCCCACAGGCTACCCTGAGGCCGCTTTGTCCTTCCCACGATGCGCGACCTGTTGCGGCATCCGCCACCGCGTGCGGCGGACGCCATCCGCGGCCCGGACCTCTCTTTGTATCCCGGCTGCGTGGCGAGAGCCACATGCGAGACATGACCGCGGCGCATGGGCGGTACTCCCGGCCAGTTGAGTCGATTCCGGCGGGAAAGAGTGCGCACTTGGGCACACCCGAGAAAGGATGCCGTCCATGAGTGATCGCCGTCCGCCGCCCCTGCAAATCGGGGATCTCGTCGCACCCCTTCCCGTCATCCAGGGCGGAATGGGGGTTGGGGTGTCGCTGTCCGGGCTGGCATCGGCGGTCGCCAACGAGGGCGGGATCGGCGTCATCGCCTCTGCGGGGATCGGGATGCTCGAGGCGGATCTGTATGCCCATTTCCTCGAAGCCAACATTCGGGCCCTGAGAGGGGAGGTCCGCAGGGCGAAGGAGCTGAGCCAGGGCATCCTCGGCGTCAACATCATGGTGGCGTTGTCAAATTTCGGCGACTTGGTAAAGACAGCCCTCGAGGAGGGGATCGACATCATCTTCTCCGGGGCGGGACTCCCGCTGGACCTTCCGCGCTACCTCACCGGCACGGGCCGGACGAAGCTGGTGCCCATCGTGTCTTCCGGACGGGCGGCCAGGATCATCGCCAAGCGCTGGACGGAGCGGTACGCCTACCTCCCCGACGCCATCGTGGTCGAGGGGCCCCTGGCCGGCGGGCATCTCGGATTCAAGCCGGAGCAGATCGGCGACCCTGCCTACGCCTTGGAACGACTGGTCGCGGAGGTCCTGGCCGAGCTCAAGCCCTTCGAGGCAAAGCACCAGAAGGCGATTCCTGTGATCGCCGCCGGGGGCATCTACACCGGCGCAGACATTCTCAGGTTTCTGCAGCTCGGCGCCGCCGGCGTCCAAATGGCGACGCGCTTCGTGACGACGCACGAGTGCGATGCCTCTCTCGCCTTCAAGGAGGCTTATATCCGGGCGAAGCCAGAGGACATTATGATCATCAAGAGCCCGGTGGGGATGCCGGGCCGGGCCATCCGGAACCAGTTCATCGACGACATCAACAACGGCAAGAAGGTGCCGATCCAGTGCCCATACCACTGCATCATCACCTGCGACTACATCAATAGCCCGTATTGCATCGCCCTGGCCCTCATCAACGCCCAGCGGGGCGACCTCAAGCGCGGATTCGCCTTCGCCGGTGAAAACGCCTACCGGGCCACCGAGATCGTCTCCGTCAAGGAATTGATCGGGGCGCTGCTGGAGGAGTACGCGGAGGCTGCGGCCTGACCTGCCTCCTTCTTCACCCGGCCCCTCGACACAAGCATCGACTTCGCTCCCTGCCGCACCTCGCTCAGTCGACGGTTGATCGCTGGAGACCAGAACAAGCCGCAATGGCAGGCGAGATCCCGCTCTCAGCAGCCTATCAGGCTGCCGTCCCCGTTCGGATGATTCGGAGTTGACTGTACAGGCAGTCCGTGCTACACATCTGTACAATCTTTTCGGCGGGAGGATCGGCGATGGCGGGCAAGGTCCAACGCAAGAACTATCGCATTGACATGACCAAGTTGACTCGGGCCAGGGAGGTCCTCGGAACCAAAACCGAGACCGAGACCATCCACCGGGCCCTGGACCTGGTGGCCGACGAGGCGGCGCTCGCAAAAGCCCTGAGGGCCCTTGTGGTGAAGGGGCATGAGCATATTGAGGCACTGGATGGAGACCGCTAAACGGCTGGTCTTCGACACCAGCGTGTACATCGCCGCCATCCAAGGTGGTCTCTTCAGCCCTGCCTTTCGGACCCTCCAGGAGAAGCTGCCCCGCACCCACCTCGCCTCGGTGGTGGCGGCCGAACTCCTCGCGGGTGCAACGAACCATGCTGCTCGGCGGGTGGTTCTCGATTTCACCCGGTGGGCCCACAAGGTGCGTCGGGTCGTGACGCCCGATGCCGGTGCCTGGGAGCGAGCCGGAGAACTGCTCGGCCAGATCCGGCAGAAGGAACCCCATCTTCGATCCAAGGTCCCGACCCTCTGGAACGACCTGCTGATCGCCCTATGTGCCAGGCAGGTGGGGGCCACGGTCGTGACGCACAACGCTCGGGACTTCGAACTGCTCCGCCGGTATTTTCGATTCGACATCCACATTCTTTCCTGACCACGCCCCTCCGTCCCTTTCGTTTCCACCCCCCGCATCCGGCCGACCCGATGGCCCTTCTCCGTAGGCCAGGTCAAGTTGACATACTTGGCGGCGTCCCGTCGCATGAGTGACAGCGGTCACGAGAGGGGTCAGGCAGTCCTTTTGCCATAACGGGATTCGCGGCAAGAGAATTGGTGCCGGACACCAATTCGGAGCTTGGTGCTCGACTCCGCGGGGGCACGATGGCAACTCTTGGGTTTCGAGGCGGAGGGTGGCCTTACCCAGAGGTCGCGGATCTCTCAAACGCACAGAGGGTGTTCTTGAGGAGCATCGCGACGGTCATGGGGCCGACGCCGCCGGGGACGGGCGTGATGGCGGACGCGACCTGAGAGGCAGACTCGAAGTCCACGTCGCCGACGAGTTTCCCCTCGATGCGGTTGATCCCGACGTCAATCACGACCGCGCCTGGCTTCACCATCGCCCCCGTGATCAGGCGGGGACGGCCCACCGCCGCCACCAGGATGTCGGCACGGCGGGTCTCGGAACCGAGATCCGCCGTGCGCGAATGGCAGATGGTGACGGTGGCATGGCGGTGAAGCAAGAGGAACGCCACCGGCTTCCCTACGATCTCGCTTCGCCCCACCACCACCGCGTGCTTCCCTTTGACCTCGACGCCCTCCCGATCCAGCAACTCCATGATACCGGCCGGCGTGCAGGGGACGAACCGGGGCTGATTTTCCACGAGGCGTCCGATGTTGCCGAAGGTGAACCCGTCCACGTCCTTGGCAGGGTCCACCGCCTCCAGGACGGTTCGCTCGTCGAGGTCGGCCGGAAGCGGCAACTGCACCAGGACGCCGTGGATGGCCGGGTCGCCGTTCAGCTCGCGGATGATTCCAAGCAGATCGTCCTGAGAAATGTTGCCCGGCGGCGTAAGTTGTCGAGAGAAAATGCCGGCCTCCTGGCACGCCTTGATCTTCGACCGGACGTAGGAGGCGGAACCTGAGTCGTCGCCGACAAGGACGGTAGCGAGCCCCGGAACCTTGCCTGTGGTCTCTTTCAACTGGAGGACCCGCAGCCGGATCTCCTCCCGCACCGCGGCCGCGATCTTCTTCCCGTCAATGATCCGCGCGCTCATGGCATGCTCCTCGATGGGCGACAGCCATATCCGTAGGTGTCCGACAGGGACAGCGACAGGGATCCGGAGCACACCACTGCACGACGCTCCGCGCTAGTCGTCGGAGATCTGGAGGCGCGTAATGCTCCGGGCCCGGCCATCGTCGCCGACGTCCACCACCACCGCGCAGAGCTGAGTCGCTCCGTGGGCCAGGGTGAACTTCCGCGGCATCTGCGTAAGGAACTTCTGGATGGCATCCTCCGGCTTGATCCCGATAACGGAGTTCCGGGGTCCCGTCATGCCCACATCCGTGATATAGGCCGTCCGGCCGGGCAGGATCTGCTCGTCCGCCGTCTGGACGTGCGTGTGCGTGCCGACCACGGCCGAGACGCGCCCGTCCACGTACCGGCCGAACGCCTGCTTCTCGGCCGTCGCCTCGGCATGGAAATCCACCAGGATGCTGTCGGTGACCCGACGGAGTTGCACCAGCTCCCGGTCCACCGCCTTGAAGGGGCAGTCGATCGACGGGAGAAATGCCCGCCCCTGGAGGTTCAGCACACCCAGCATCCGGTCGTTCTTGCGAAGGATGTGGACGCCGACGCCGGGCGTCTCCTCCGGATAGTTGGCGGGCCGCAGCACCCGGCTCTCCTTCGCCAGGTAGCCTTCGGCCTCTTTCTTGTCCCAGACGTGATTGCCGGAGGTGAGCAGGTCGATCCCCAGCGTGAGGAGCTCTTCCCCGACGGACGGCGTGATGCCGAAGCCCCCCGCGGCGTTCTCGGCGTTGGCCAGGACCATCTCGGCCCCGTGCTCCGCCGTGAGCGCCTTGAGGTGGCGGGCCACCATCTGGCGTCCCGGTTGCCCGACGATGTCGCCGATGAACAAGATGCGCATCCGCTGTCGCTGTCCCTGTCGCTGTCGTCTTTCCCGTTAGCGCGCGTACTCGACCGCGCGGGTCTCGCGGATCACCGTGACCTTGATCTGCCCCGGATACTCCATCTCGTCCTCGACGCGCTTGGCGATATCCCGGGCCATCACGTAGGCGGCCTGGTCATTCACCTGCTCGCTCTCGACCACCACCCGGATCTCGCGCCCCGCCTGGATGGCGAAGCATTTCTCCACGCCCTTGAAGGAGGTCGCGATCTCTTCCAGCTTGGCCAGGCGCTTGACGTAGGTTTCCATGATCTCGCGCCGGGCGCCGGGCCGGGCGGCGGACAGGGTGTCGGCCGCCTGGAGGATCACCGCCTCCGGGTACTGCGGGGCCACCTCCTCGTGGTGGGCGGCGATGATGTTCACCACCCGGGGATCCTCGTTGTACTTCTTGGCCAGCTCCGCCGACAGGAGCGCGTGGGACGTCTCCATCCCCTGATCCGCCGCCTTGCCGATGTCGTGGAGCAGCGCCGCGCGCTTCAGCGCCTTCACGTCCAGGCCCAGTTCCGCCGCCAGGAGGCCGGCCAGCGTCGTCACCTCCTTGGTGTGGGCGAGCTGGTTCTGGGAGTAGCTGTACCGGTACTTCAGCCGCCCGACCATCCGGACGAGTTCGGGATGGAGGCCGGTGATTCCCAGCTCGAAGCAGGCCTGCTCCCCCGCCTCCCGGATGTCCTTCTCGAGTTCCTTGGTGACCTTCTCCACCATCTCCTCGATGCGGCTCGGGTGGATGCGGCCGTCCTGGATCAGGCGTTGGATGGCCACGCGGGCGATCTCCCGGCGCACCGAATCGAAGCCGGACAGGATGATGGTCTCGGGGGTGTCATCCACGATGATGTCGATCCCCGTGGCTTTCTCCAGGGCGCGGATGTTCCGCCCCTCGCGGCCGATGATGCGGCCCTTCATATCATCGCTGGGCAGATCCACCACCGACACCGCCGCCTCCGCCACATACTCGGAGGCAATCCGGGAGACGGCCCGCCCGATGACCAGCTTGGCCTTCTCCTCGGCCAGCTCGTTGGCCTCGTCCTCGATGCGCTTGATGCGGGAGGCGGCATGGAGCTTGGCCTCGTCCTCCAGGGCCTGCATCAGCCTGGCCTTGGCTTCTTCCGAGCTCATGCCGGCGACCTGCTCCAGCTTCCGCTGCGCCTCCTCCACCAGGCGGCGCCAGTGCCCCTCCTGCTGGGCGACCGCCGACTCTCGGGTCCGGAGTTCCTGCTCCCGCCCCCCGAGCTCGCGCTCGCGCCGGTCCAGGACCTCCAGCTTGCGGTCCAGGATCTCCTCCCGCTGGTTGAGGCGCTTCTCCAGCCCCTGCAACTCCTCCCGGCGCGCGTGCGTCTCGTGCTCGAACTCGGTCCGCGCCTGGAGCGTCCGGCCCTTGATCTCCAGGTCGGCCTCTTTCCGGCGCGCCTCGATCTCGCGCTCCGCCTCACGGATGATGCGTTTGGCCTCATCCTCCGCCTGCTGCTTCAGCCGGTTTTGCCGTCGGCGTTCCAGGGCCCAGCCGATGGCCAGCGCCACCAGGCCCATCGCCAACACCAGCACGATGGTGACCCACATGTCCACGGGATTTCCTCCCTCCTCCGTGTCCTCTCACAGGGTCGCATTCCGCCTTGGCGGAACCGACCCGTTGCCATGCACCCAGTCCCGTTGAAATCCAGTCGAAGCGCGCGACCGCGCGGAGCACCATGGGCGCAGGCCGCGAGGCCGTGGAATGCCCGAATACGCCCGGGGAGTCAGGAAAGCCGCTGCGAGGGAGAGAGGGCGGATGGGATCAGGACAACCTGATGACGGCGGAGCAGGGAGGGTGGTCTACCGCGCTAAAAAAGAAACAACCCCTACCATTGTGCCGTGTGCCGGTCCCTGTTTGAACCTGGATAACCAGGTGGGGATCCCGCAAACGCTTTAGGCTTCCCCTCCGCCGAGGCGGAGAGGCCTGCACACCGCATTCTTGGAGGGATCCCCGTTCTAAGGGTGTTGGCTCAAAAAAAGTTACCGCATCACGCGCACGGTAGGGGTTCTCGGTATCCCTGATGTCCGCCAGAAACGCTAGCACAGGTCGTTCCCCGTTGCAAGCCCTTTCCCCGCCCTGTCGCATCCTTCTGCGCGCGGCCTGCGCGGCGGCCCGCCGGCGCAAACGCCGGGCTATCCCGCCACGCCTCCACGATGCAACAGTTGAAAGATCCCGTCGATCCGGGCCAACAGCTCCTTCTCGGCTTGATCCTTTGCCTCGTCCCGCTTGAACAGATCGTCAGCGATGTTCAGTGATGCCAGCACCGCCACCTTGACAGGGGTGAGCGCTGGGCTTTCCTTGACCACCTCGTGGAACTTGTCGCCCACATACTCCGCCACCCGGTTCAGGTACTCGGGGCTGTCGGTCGCCCGCAGCGTGTAGCGCTCACCGAAGAACTCAACCTCGATCACCCCTTCACCGGCTGTCATCCGCTGACTCCTTCGGCTCAGACCGCGGCCCCCTGCACGGTCGCCTCGAGACGGCCGATCTCGGAGAGGAGGCCCTCGACACGCGCGCGCACCTCGTCGCGCTCGGCGCGCAGGCGCGCCACTTCGGCCTTCTCCCGCTCGCGCTCCGCCAGGAGGGTCGCGATCTCCTCCTCGCGGGAGCGCAGGTCCGCCTGCAAGGTGCGGATCTGCGCCTGGAGCGCCTCCCGCCCCCGGCGAGCATCCTCCAACTCCGCCAGGGTCTCACGAACCTTCGTCTCGAGGGCAGTCAGCCGCTCCAACACCATGTCCATCCGGTCCACTCCGTGACAACCGGGCAGACCCTACCAAAGCCCCAGACCTTTGTAAAGAGGGAATTCTCCGGCGGTGGAGATTCAGGAACACCTTCAGGGAGGTGTGCCCTCAGGCGCGCAGTCGGGCCCCCAGGCGCTTGGCCACCGCCTCGACGATGCGGCCCTTCTCCGCCTCCACTTCCGCATCGGTCAGCGTCCGATCCGTCGCCTGGAACACGAGGGAATAGGCCAGGCTCTTCTGGCCGGGGGGAAGCTGCGGTCCACGGTACACGTCGAAGAGACGCACATCGTAGAGCAGCGGTCCGCCCGCAGAACGAACGACCGCCGTGAGGTCGGCCGCCGACACCCCTTCGTCAACGACCAGGGCGATGTCCTGCAGCGCGGGGGGGAACCGAGGAACTGGCACCACGCGATACGTCAACGGGACGCGCGCGAGCAGCGCGTCCAGGTCGAGTTCCGCCAGGCAGACCGGTCCGCCCGGCAGATCGAAAGCCGTTCGGACCTGCGGGTGGATCTCGCCCAGGATGCCCACCTCCTGGCTCTCCACGAGCACCCGGGCCCTGCGGCCCGGCGCGAACGTCGGATGGGTCGCTGGCTCGAAGGCGACGGCCGTGAGGTGGAGCCCCTTCAGGAGGGCTTCCACCACCCCCTTGAGATCGAAGAAATCGGCGCGGCACGGATCGACGTCCCGCCACGAGGTCGGCGCGATCCGCCCGGCGACCCCCATGGCTAGCCGCCGCGGTTCGGCCGGCAGGTCGCCCGCGCCGTTCGGGAGGTAGACCGGACCGACCTCGAAGAACCAGAGCCGCTCGCGAAGCCGCGCGTTCTGCGCCATGACCTCCAACAGCCCGGGCAGGAGGCTCTGGCGCATCACCACCCGATCGGCGCTGACGGGATTGGCGAGCCGGACATAGGGCCGCTCCGCGGCCGGGGCGCCCCCGGGGGTCAGGGCGGCTTCGCGCTCGGGCGTCGTCAGGCGGTAGGTGATCACTTCCTGCAGGCCGGCGACAGCCAGGAGATCCCGCACCCGCTCCTCGAGATCCACGGACACCCGGTCCCGCTGCGGCGGAAGGGTGTCCGCCATCTCGGTGACGGGGATCCGGTCGTACCCGTAGATCCGCGCCACCTCCTCGATGAGGTCCGCGGCCCCCGTCACGCCCGTCCCGATGTCCAGGCGATGGTCGGGCGCGGTCACCCGCAACCCCGCCTCGCCCTCGGCCTCGCACCGGAACTCGAGGGCCGTGAGGATCCGCTCGATCTCGGCCCGGGCAAGGTCCATGCCCAGGATGCGCTTCACCTCGTCGGTCGTCAGGAGCACCACCGAGGGCGCCTGGGGAGCCGGGTAGCAGTCGGCGACGCCCCGGGCGATCGTCCCCCCGGCCAGCGACCGCATCAACTCGGTGGCCCGCGTGGCGGCCGGGACCGCGGACGCGGGGGGAACTCCGCGGCCGAACCGGGCGCTGGCCTCGCTGGGCAGCTTCAGCGCCTGCGTGGTCTTGCGGATGGAGACGAAGTGGAAGTTGGCCGACTCGAGGAGGATGGTCCGCGTACCGTCAGTGACCTCGGTCTCGGCCCCACCCATGATGCCCGCCACGGCGATGGGCCCCGCCGTGTCCGTGATCAGCAGCCGCTCGGGCGTGAGTGTGCGCGTCACCCCATCCAGCGTCGTGATCATTTCACCCGCCTTGGCGGGCCGGACCGTGATCCGCGGGATCCCCTTGGCGCGGCGGACCAGGACATCGTAGTCGAAGGCGTGCAGCGGCTGGCCCCACTCCAGCATGATATAGTTTGTCACGTCCACGATGTTGCTGATGGGCCGGATGCCCGCCAGGCGCAGCCGGCGCCGCATCCATTCCGGCGAGGGTCCGGTGGTGACCCCGGCGATCAAGGTCGCCGTGTAGCGGGCCGACAGGGCGGGATCCTGGATGGCGATCCGCACCCGTCCCTCGATCGGCTCCCCCTCGGCCTGCATCTCGACCTTCGGGTACCGCACACGCCCGCCGGTCAACGCCGCCACTTCCCGGGCCACCCCCAACACGGACATGCATCGCGCCATGTTCGGCGTGATCTCCAGGTCGAGGACGACATCCCCGAGGTACTCGGCCACGGGCGTTCCGACCGGCGCCTGCGCGTCCAGGACGAGGACGCCGGTGTGATCATCCGAGAGACCCAGCTCTTTCTCCGACAGCACCATCCCGTCGGAGTGGATCCCCCGGACCTTGCGTCCCTGCAGGGTGGCGACCTCCGGCGCGGCGCTGTATCCGTCCCAGTGGCGGGCCCCCTCCAGGGCGAAGGCCACCTTGTGCCCCTTCTCGCCCACGCGGAGGTTCGGCGCCCCCGTCACCACGGTCTTGGGCCGGCCGGCGCCGTATTCCACCGTCGCCAGAATGAGCCGATCCGCATTGGGGTGCGGCCGGATCTCCACCACCTCCCCCACCACGATCCGCTCCGGATCCCAGGGGAGCGCGGCGCCGGGCAGGCCGATGATCTCGACGCCGGCCACCTCCAGCCCGGCGAAGGTCAGCCGCTCGGCCAGCTCGGAGACCGGCAGGGGGATGTCCACGAACTCTTTCAGCCAACTGATCGGCACGCGCATCGGTCGTGGGTCCGCCGGGAGTCCCCCGTCAGGGACGGGAGATCTCCGTCAGAACTGTTCGAGGAAGCGGAGGTCGTTGGCCCAGAAGTAGCGAATGTCCTCGATCCGGTGTCGCAGCATGGTGATGCGCTCGGGGCCCATCCCGAAGGCGAACCCCGAGTAGGCCGCCGGGTCATAGCCGCCGTTCCGCAGCACCGCGGGGTGGACCATGCCGCAGCCCAGGATCTCCAGCCACCCGGTCTGCTTGCACACGCCGCAGCCCTTCCCCTCGCAGAGCATGCACTCCACGTCCATCTCGGCGCTGGGCTCGGTGAAGGGGAAGTGACTGGCCCGGAAGCGCACCCGTCGCTCGGCGCCGAACATGCGGTGGGCAAAACTGATCAGCGTCCCCTTGAGGTCGGTCATGGTCACGCGGCGTCCGACGGCCAGCCCCTCGACCTGGTGGAACTGGATCTCCGACCGGGCGGTGATCTGCTCGTACCGGTAGCACATCCCCGGCAGGATGACGCGGATGGGCTCCGGACAGTACTCGCGCATGGCCCGGATCTGCCCCGGCGAGGTGTGCGTCCGGAGGAGGACGCCATCCGTCGTGGTGTAGAACGTGTCCCACATGTCCCGGGCCGGGTGGTGGGCCGGGATATTCAGCAACTCGAAGTTCATCTCATCGGTTTCGACGTCCCGGCTGCGATAGATCTGGAACCCCATGTCCGCCCAGATCTGGCAGATCCGCCGGAGGATCTGCGTGCTGGGGTGCAGGCGCCCCGTCGGGATCGGCCGGCCGGGCAACGTGACGTCCACGCGCTCGGCCTGGAGAGCCACCGCCCGGGCGGCCTCCTCTAGCGCCTGGCGTCGCGCCGCCAGGGCCGCCTCCAGCCGCTGCTTCACCTCGTTGGCCACCTTGCCGACGGCGGGGCGCGCGGCCGGATCCAGATCCCCGAGGCCGCGCAGGATCGCCGCCAGGGCCCCCTTGCGGCCGAGGCAGCGCACCCGCACCTGTTCCAGGGCAGCCTCGTCGGTTGCGGCCTCCAGCGCTGCCTGCGCCTCCGCTTCCAGGGACAGAATCTCCCGCGAAATGTCCGTCATGCGCCGCTCAGCAAAAAAAGCGCCCCGAGGGCATCGGGGCGCAGCAGGGTAAACGGACCCACTGGCTACGCGGCGGCCTGCCCCTTGGCCAGATCCGCCAGCGCGTTGAAGGCGGCTGCGTCCCGCACCGCCAGGTCCGCCAGGATCTTGCGATCCACGGTGACGCCGGCCTTGCGCAGACCGCCCATCAGGCGGCTGTAGGACAGGCCGGCCAGGCGCGCGGCCGCGTTGATGCGAACCACCCACAGGTTTCTGAATTCCCGCTTGCGGTTCCGCCGGTCCCGGTAGCTGTAGGCCAGTGCCCGATCCACCGCCTCCTGCGCGCTCCGGTAGCAGTTCTTACGCTTGCCCCAGTATCCTTCCGCCTGTTTCAGGACGCGGTTCCGTCGCCGCCGCGTCTTGAACCCACCCTTTGCGCGTGGCATGATGCGTACTCCTTGTTTCCTTCGTCCGTTCGAACTCCCGACCTCGGAACTCGAATCGCGGGTTCATTCCGCATTCCGAATTCGGGTACCCCCCGGGTGTTCCGCATTTCTCTAGACGTATGGCGCCAGTATCCTCATGCGTTTGAGGTCCGCAGGGTCCACCAGCTTCCCCTTGCGGAGGGGACGCATGCGCCTCGCGGACTTCCCGGTCAGCAGATGGCTCTTGGATGAACAGGCACGCCGCAGCTTCCCGGTGCCGGTTCTCTTGAATCGCTTGACGGCGCCTTTGTTGCTCTTCATCTTCGGCATGGAACCCTACTCCTATGGCTGCGTTGGTTGGCCGCGCACTCCACCAGCCCAGCGGAGCCTCCGGCGACCAATGGTTAGTGACAAACGGGAATGTCCAATGACCAATGCAGGAACGCGCTCCCAACTCCTCATCGCTTATTGGTCATTCGTCATTGGTCATTGATCTCCTAGTGCTTCGGGGCCAGAATCATCGTCATGTTCCGGCCCTCGACCTTGGGTGCCTGCTCGACCACCGCGACTTCCTTCAGCGCCTCGACGAACCGGTCGAGCAGCGCCCTCCCTCGGTCCATGCGGATCACCTCGCGCCCCCGGAACATCATGGTGACCTTCGCCTTGTTCCCTTCCTTCAGGAAGCGCTCGGCGTTTCGCGCCTTGAACTGGAAATCGTGCTCCTCCGTCTTCGGGCGGAGCTTGATCTCCTTGAGTTCGATGATCGTCTGCTTCTTCTTCGCCTCCCGGGCCTTCTTGCTCTGTTCGTACCGGTACTTGCCGTAATCCATGATCCGGCAGACAGGCGGTCGGGCCTCGGGCGCCACCTCGACCAGGTCCAGGTGAAGGTCGAAGGCGGTCTGCAACGCCTGCTCGATCGGCAGAATGCCGAGCTGGGTCCCGTCCTGGCTGATCACCCGCACTTCCTTGATGCGGATCCGCTCGTTGACACGAAGGCCTTTACTTATGGGCCCCACCTCCAGCCGCAAAGAGCGGTCGC
>Ga0315279_10004951_pt1 | contig 17607 bp, 17 predicted proteins | sample YL17G06_20_MG_FD_203694 | JGI IMG/M metagenome (GOLD analysis project Ga0315279, IMG submission 203694) | Sediment microbial communities from Yellowstone Lake, YNP, Wyoming, USA - YL17G06_20 | ecosystem: Environmental > Aquatic > Freshwater > Lake > Sediment | place: USA: Wyoming | collected... | reverse complement strand
CAGCGAATTGCCGGGCTGCGCTGGCCCCAGTTGCTCAATCCTTCCCGGTAATTCGCTGTCTGCCCCGACTTCTCTCTCAACCGTGCTTGGACTTCATCATCTTTCCGCTGGTACCCCAAGATAGAAAGTCCTATAGGTTGGACTACCGGCGGAATGTTGATACCGCAGTCGCGCGACTTCTCTCTCTTCGGTGGAAATTGCGGCTAGCCGTTCCGCTGATGTTAAAAGCGACGCGCGATTTGAGCGCACCCGTATCGAGGGTGCCGAGCCAGGTCCGCCGATGTCCGTGTTGCTTTGCGCGTACCCAATGGCCGCGCTGCAAAGAAAGATTGCGAGAACGAGTTTAATGACTTTCATGAATGAAGATCTCCTGGATTCGAAGTTATCAAACTGAACCCTAGAAGTTACTGACTCACCCGGAGATCAGGCGAGATCGCCTGAACCGGACCGTCACGAGCCCCACGAGGCCAGTATCAATCACTCCGAATGCGGCCATCGTGAGAACTGCAAGTAGTGAGGCGTTCGCCGCCTTCACGCTCAGGCTGTGTTTCCACGCCGACGGTAGCAACCGCGTCAAGACGATCGGTCCCAGCAGCAGCGCCATGATACACCACCCAACGTCTGCTGCGCCTGGCGGACCGTGGCAGCGCGTAAGGAGATCAGAACTCCCACCGCCGCGACGAACACCGCACCGAGCAACCCGAGCACGCCCATCGCCAGCACGACCGGCAGCGGGTACAGCAAAAGGCCACCCTGCCGGTTCGCGAGATTCACTGCAACGACGCCGAGGATCAGGCTCGCCGTGGTCACGGCACCGGCGTAACCGATCGCGGCGCCGATCTTCCCGAAGAGAATCGCGTCGTCGGACAGCCGGCTCGCGAGCAGTGTTTCAAGTGTGTGGCGCTCGCGCTCACCCGGGATGTCATGGGTGCATCCGGGCTTCTCAGTCTTTGCCGGACCACCCGTCGATCCCAGCCAACTGCAATCCCTCGAATCTCAGGCCCGGTACATCACCCGCCCCGCCATAGCGATGGACTCCCTGAAGACACGACCCGATGGCTCCCTTGTACTGCAGACGCCGCCCGATCCCCGTACAGGCCAAACCTCGATCGCTCTCGATCCCTTGGAGTGGATTCACCGGATTACCGCGCACATCCCAGAGCGCGGACAACATACTCGACGTTCGTATGGGGCCTATAGCAACCGCTCGAGAGTAACCGCCAAAGTGACGCGAGATTTCGCCCGTCCCACAGCTCAACCCTCCAGGGTCGACGAGGACTCGGAGTTCGCCAAGGAAACTCGCCGCACATGGGCGCGCCTGCTTGCCAAGATTTTGAAGTGGATCCGATGCTGTGTTCCTGCGGCGCTGAGATGAAGATTGTCTCCGTTATTACTGATGCTCACGTGATTGCTCGAATCCTGCGGCATCTCGAGCTAGCGCTGCAAGGCCCAAGATCCCTTCGAACCCCGCGCGCCGCCCCGGCCCGCCGCACTTTCCCATGAATAGCCCGACCTCCCCCATGCGAGATGCAGCCGTTGCCTCGCATCCCGCCCGCTCGAAGTGCGCGTCCTCGCAGTTCCGGATTTTACCCGACGACGCAATATTTCACTTCCTGGCCCGATCAAGCGGGAGAGGCGGAGAATCGCCATGCACTTAGCCCCCTTAACGGTGATCGCACCCAGGCCATTCTCCGCCTCTCCCGCTTGATCGCCTGAAACCACCTCATTCTCCACCCCGTCACAGGCTCTTTCCTGTCTCCTTCCCCTCATGCCTAAGATAAAAATACCTATAGGTAACTATGTGAGAAGGGACAGTTGCGTGCTCCGGGGAGCTTCGGGCCAGGTCTGAGCCCCACTGACGAATCATGCGGCTCATTCAATTCGCGCATGGCAATTGGCTAGCCACCTCGCTGTGTAGACCTCAAGAGCAGCCGAATCATGGCAAACATGCGGTGAAAGAGATAGTCAAGCTGAGCCGATTCGCTTATCGGAGGTTTACCGACTTCGGTGTGACGGATCATTAGGTTGTTTCCGATGAAGTTTAACTCACGCGCCTCAATTTCCAAGCGCTCGCGGAGAACCGGTTCAGTAGCACTCCGGTCGAGGATAGCCTTGACCTGCGCGGACTTGTCTTTGCCTTTCTCGATTGTCTTTAGACGCTCCCATGCGTCCCAAAGCTTCTCGAGCCCCTCTTTCCGAACTTCCAATGAACGGTTCAGGAATTTTTCGCGGGCCGTTTCGAGTAACCGGTCAAGATCTGCATCGCCGGTTCTGAACATTGTGCTCGCCAAGGCTTCTTGGAGGCCACTAGGCGCCATTCGCGTCACTTCGCCGTTCTTGAGCTCGAAAGCCAGGCGATTCCGCTCGAAGAATCGATTAATCTCCTGTTCAAAAGCAGCTCTTCCTTTTTCCTGGTCATAGCTGAGGTGGCTGTGTCCGAAAAATTGATGGTACGAATACGCCGTGGGTAGGCCAGCATGTTCATAGAGAAATTCGACCAGGTCGAACAGCTGAGGATCGCCCGGCCATTCGTCGTTTTCATTGGGCCAATCGCGCGGCCAAATAATTCTGTAAGCACTGAGCCCGGCTCTGAGCTTCCCGATATCACACCCTATGCTATTGCCGCCGCCGTCCGGACATTCTTCTGAAAACGCGCCGCCGAAAAGACTCTGGTCGATCGTGGCATTAATGACGGTCAGAAGCCCTTTTTTCATATCAGGGTCAAGTTCTTCCTTAACCCGTGGCTCGTTCATGCCGTGGCGCTCTGTGAATAGTCTCTTCATAAGGGATCCATTTGAAGAGATTTATAATAGCTCGCATTTTACCAGAATGAAGCTGATAGGCGGAACAAGCTGAAGTCGCATTACCCGGAACACAGCCAGTATGGGTCAGGGCTTAGGAAACGGCGGCACGAAGCCAGTGGCCAATGGCCTCAGGACAGCACAAGATGTTAGGCTTTGCTCTCTTCAGGTTTTGGGAACCGCTCCTGTATCGACCTCATGCTTTCCAACTCGGCTTCACTCAGCTCAGCTTCTTGTCCTGTGAATTTCAGCTCAGATGAGAGGCGATCTCCTAATCCAAAAATGAGTTCATGATCTTTCTCAATCAGAGCTATGGCCCTACGCCAAAGGTCGTCTTTAATTTCATCTAGACCAAGTTGAATCTCAGCCTCACCATTTGCGGCAGGGTACCGTATGTTTCTGATGAGGTGAATGAGCTCTCTTGCCTTGGCAGAGTCGGTCAGGCCTCCGCCTTCGTCGAGAGTGTTTAAAGCGACCTTCTCATCTACCTTCCCGTTGGATAAGGACTGCGCCAAAGCCCCCGCGTACGCCACCTGAACGCGAGCCTCCAAATACTCCAGAATATCCTTGACGCCATATAGGGCGCGGGCCGGTTCCGAACCGGAACCCCCGATATGGCCACCATTCATATCCACCATTTGAAGCTTCACCGACCCCGCTTTAAACCCGAGCACTCTGGCTACGACATAGTGCCCTGCTTCATGGCATCCAAGAGGGAGAACCGTGCTCTTACGGTAATAGGCGTCGATTGGGAAGCGTTTCATTCCTATCCCCTGCGAATTTGATGTATCCGACCCAACTTGCGAACCAGGGGCGGCATTCACGCCGTCCTCCGGAACTGCCGGCTAGATGATTCCAAACCTGGTCTGCATCACGCTCCGGGGACGCTTGTGCTATCGGAGGCGGTCTGGAATACAAGCCGAGGCAAATTTATATTACACCAGTATGCTGTTGTGCCCGCACGGCACCCCCCGGGAGCTTGTGAATTTGTCGTTAGAGAGAACCTCGATATCCGTACCTATAGGGATTTTTATCTTGGGCATGAGGGGAAGGAGACAGGAAACAGCCTGTGACGGGGTGAAGAATGAGGTGGTTTCAAATGATCAAGGGGGAGAGGTGGAGAATCGCATGGGTGCGATCACCGTTAAGGGGGCCGAGTGCATTGCGATTCTCCACCTCTCCCCCTTGATCAGGCCAGGGAATGAAATATCGCGTCGTCCGGTAAAATCCGGAACTAGGAGAACGCACACTTCAAGCGGGCAGGATGCGAGGCGACAGCTGCATCTCGCATGGGTGAGGTCGGACTATTAATGGGAAAGTTCCGGGCCGGGGCGGCGCGCGCGGTTCGAAGGGATCTGCCATTAGGTGTAGGTGCGTCAAAAAGCCGGATCCAGGGCCCCAGCTTAGATGTAGAATCCTGACTGGGAGGGGCACAAGCCCCTAAATTTACATACCGCTTCTTATCGGAAACTGAAGGAATTCAGATCTCCTGACATAGGGCTCTGATGGCCGCATTTTTACTGGTCTTCGAGTAGAGGGGGCGGGGACCCAAAACTGTCCGCTTTTTTCTCCTCCGTTGTAGGCTCCCAGGTGCCAAGCTCCTGCCATGACAGGAGCAGACGAAGGGCAACGGAACCTCTTTCCTAAGCCGGCCGCTGCGGCGACCGGCAACGTGATCAATGATCGATGCCTCATCCGTACTGAACAAGACTATCGGATCGTGATTGTCTCCGGCATCGTTTTGGCACAGTACGCCGTTAACGACCAGATGGCCGAGGCCTACGCAATGGTTAGCCTTGTCGAACAAGGCTGGGCCAGTCAGAAAGAGGTCGCGCGAGCCTTTGGTTGTTCCACACGCAGTGTGCGGCGATATCAATGCCGCTTGGATGCTGGCGGCCTTCCTGCCGTGGGCCGTTGCCGCGGCTACCCTGCCAAGCGCCCTCGAGTTTCGCGTGCGCGGGAGCGATTGCTCCGTCGACTTAAAGCACAGGGAATGGCAAACCGAGAGATTGCGAGGCGCCTTGGCGTCACGCCCAAGGCCATTCGCAAACTCCTGAAACGTATTGGTTGGCGCGATCACGAACCCGAGCAGTTTGTCCTGCCGATCGCGGAGCCAGGCGGGGACCCAAAACTGTCCGCTTTTCCTCCTCCTTCCTTGGGCGACGCGCCAGAGACGCATTCTTTCCCTGGGGACCCAAAGCTGTCCGCTATTGTATCGATTGGAGACGAGCCCGCTCCCTTCTCGTTCGATACCGATCCGGCTGATCGCCGCATGGATCGGCTGCTCGCTTACCTCGGATTGCTCGACGATGCCGCACCGCTGTTTCGTTCTGGCGCTCATGTTCCACACGGCGGCGTATTGCTTGCATTGCCCGCCTTGGTGGATAGCGGGATCTTCAAAATCGCGCGAAAAATCTACGGCAGCATTGGACCTGCCTTCTACGGTCTGCGTACCACCTTCATTGCCTTGCTGTTGATGGCGCTGCTGCGAATCAAGCGACCCGAAGCTCTGAAAGAACATTCGCCTGATGATCTTGGCCGAGTTCTTGGCCTGGATCGGGCTCCTGAGGTGAAGACGTTGCGACGAAAGCTGAGCCGCTTGGCAGCCCTCGGCCGTGCCACTGATTTTGGACGGGCTTTGGCTCAAAAACGGGTTGCAGATCGCGGAGCTGCCATGGGTTTTCTCTATATTGACGGGCACGTACGCGTCTACCACGGCAAACGGACCCTTCCGAAGACGCACGTCGCGCGCAGGCGTTTGGCAATGCCTGCCACAACTGACTACTGGGTCAACGATGTTACCGGAGATCCGGTCTTTGTCGTCACCGCCGAGGCGAACGCAGGCATGGTCAAAATGCTGCCCGGTGTGCTCGAACAGGTCCGCGCCTTGGTCGGTGAGCGGCGGATTACCATCGTTTTTGACCGCGGTGGATTCAGTCCAAAACTGTTTCTCCGGCTCATCGCAGACGGGTTCGATATTCTTACCTATCGCAAGGGACCCACCCGTCGCGTGGCACGATCGAGTTTCACTCTCCACGAAGAGGTTATCGACGGCCGCAAGGTGTCTTATACACTGGCGGATCAGGGAGTCCGTTTGCTGGCGGGGAAGCTCCGCCTGCGGCAGGTCACGCGACTCAGTGAGGATAGCCACCAAACCCCTGTCCTGACATCCCGGCGCGATCTTTCGGCCGTGGAGGTAGCTTTCCGAATGTTTGAACGCTGGCGACAGGAGAACTTCTTCAAATATCTTCGCGAAGAGTACGCGCTGGATGCCCTTGTAGATTACGACGTTGTCGCTGACAACCCTGCGCGGGATGTCCCTAATCCGAAAAGAATCGAGATGACCAGCAAGCTGCAGCAGGCGCGTGCAGAATTCGAACGGCTTACCACAGAGTACGGGGCTGAAGCCTTCATGAATGCCCAGCAAACCGAGCCAACTTCGCGACAACTCAAAAGCGGCCAAAAGCAGCTCGCAAGGCGCATGCGAGAAGCCTTCGATCGCATTACCGAACTCGAACGAAAGCGCAAAACTGTGCCCGCCCGGATTCCCGTCAGTAACGCTGTTGGAAAAGACATCGTCAAACTCGACCCGGAGCGCAAGCTCCTCACCAACCTCGTCAAAATGGTTGCTTATCAGGCCGAGAGTGATCTTGTGCATCTCGTTGCGCCGTATTACAAGCGCGCTACCGATGAAGGGCGCACGCTGATTCAATCCGCTTTGGCAGCGCCCGCAGACATTGAAGTCCATGGCAATGAACTGCGTGTTTTTCTCGCACCTCTCAGTTCGCCTCACCGGACTCGCGCCATTGCTGCCGTCTGCCAAGAACTGAACCTGCAGCCCAGCATCTTCCCGGGCTCCCGACTACACCTCAAATTTGCTGTCACTTCCCGAAAAACGGCCATGGAGCGGACAGTTTCGTGAGCCCCTATGTCAGGAGATCTGGAATTGCACGCAAAGGGGCACGCCCGGAGAAGGCTGAGAACATTCGGCAGCTTATTTCGCCTATCCATCATGACCAAGTTCTTGAGGAACTATGATGATAGCCTCGAGTTTCAAGGATACTTTCAGAATCAGTTGGACTGAATGCCATAATGCTCTCTCATCCATTCAATGACTTTTTTCAGGTCCCCCTCTATCTCGTGATAAACACGATTGCGTAAGCCTGTAAGCCTGTAATCAACCGGATATTCCATATAATCACGATGACCATAGATGAAGTTTTGGAGGCTCGTCCCCTGCATTGACTCGCATTTATGCATTATTCCGCGGTAAGATAATGTCCACGCACGATCATCAAACTCGATCTCATCAGCCTTGGCTACGATGACCTCGTTCTCGCCGCCGTCCTTCCTGATCTCATACACGTTCATCAGATAATCTCCATCCTCGGTTTTGTTCTGCAAAACCAAAAAACATCTCAACGGCATCTTTGAATATAAGGTGAACTCATTCGCCATCTGACCGAAGCTCGTCTCAATCAGCTGCCTGTATTCGTTTAAGAAAAGCGTATAGGCTCGTTTGGCGATTGCGGCAAGCGCATCATATGAATACCCGCTCCATTCCAGTCGGCCCAGTCTTTCCCAGGGGGTCTTAGGCAAAATGACTTCAGTTATCGAATCTATGCCAAATGTCCGAAGATCTCTGATTGTCTGCACTATTGCCCTGTCAGCTTCGTCAAGGCCCTTGCGTATGACATTTGATGTAACATTGATGTGTTTATCAGCAGCCAACTTCGCACGGTCGTGGATCACTTTCTTATCGTCATCAGTAAGGTGAAAAACAAACGACACGATGGACCCATGCCGCATCTCTTTGATTTCCCCGGATTTCCTTTTTTCGGCGACCAACTCATCCTGATAGACTCTCGCAGCTTTTTCATATCGGTAAGCCCATTCAATATCTCTGAAGCTGATCGGCAGGCAGTTAAGGATCATGTCGGGATGGGTTATTCTGTGATGTTTAGCCTGATACTTGGCTACGGTCGCAATCAGCCTTTCGAGCAGCAGATAACGGTTCCGGGATTCGTTCAAACGGCCCGATTTTACAATGTCCCGCAGTTGCGGTTCGATTTCCTGAACCAGAACTTCCTTAATTGTGTTTATTTCTCTCTTAAATCCCTTCGTCGAACTTATCCAATGGAGCGCGCCGGCGCCATGGAGGTAGGGCAAATTGGACCGTGCGGTTCGCGCCCTGTCCACCGGGACAAGCCTTACCTCCTCCTTATCGCCTTCCGAGAGCTCTCGAAAGCCATACATTGTCAGTTCCCGGTCTCGAACGGATATTTCCGCGATGAACCCGATCTCTCCTTCGGTGTTCGGCAGAAACGCTTTCTTCAGATTGGGAAACAGGGAATCGATTATGTCGCGATACTGATACAGGTATTTCTTTGCGTTCTGCAGCAGCTGGTGGTCGATAACGTCCTGTTTATCCCTTTCCGCCATGGGATAAAATAACTTCAACGCCTGCTGAAAAATCTGATTGTGCGAATGCCGATCCACCACGCCCCGATACTCGGGAACAGGTAGTTCCTGAAGCTTAAGAACATGATAGGCAACGATGTAGTCTCTGAAGATGGGAAAGTAAAAGGAGATCGTCTCACTGTGGTCAGTCAGCGACCTGTCAAGCACGTTATAGTCAAAGAGGGCCGGCATCAGTTTCTCATCGAATCTCAGGCCCATGTTCTTTTTGGCGGTATCCAGGTCAACATACTCTCTATCATTCTCCAGGAGGCAGCGAGCGATCTCGCGGAGAGTGCCGCCGGCAATTTCGGGGTCATTGAGTTTCTCAAGAGTCTGGCGGTAATATGCATTGAAAAATTCGATCTGCGAAAACGTCAGATCCTTCATCTTGTGTTTTTGAGCTACCTCGAAAAACATTCTCAGCAGAAAAGGACTCCGTCTGCCGTCGCTCAGGACGCGGTCCTCGAAACGGCCGGTAAACCCGTAGACAGTACGGTATCTCTCGATAGCCTGGAAATATTCCTCCTCCGTCATCCACTGCATGTGGTATCCCGGCTCGTTATCTGGGCCGCGGAAACACACATTTGAAAGGTGAGAGGGAACGCCGCGCTGCGACAAGAACTGCGGCCAAACATGAGTTGTGCAGGTCACGATCAGTTTGATTTTGAGACTGCCGCAATGCCGCACGAAGTTATCGAGAACTTCCCCTTTGTTTGGCAGAGGCCAGTCGTCAAGCGCATCAATGCAGATCGTCAGCGGAGTAACGGAGAACAGATCCGTGACCCGTTTGATTATCTGAATTCCGGATTGTTCGGAAGAAAATGTCCAGTTGAAGTCATCGGCAATGGTGTGGGGCATGTGACTGATTATTTCCCGGGCCCTGAAGAAAAGCACCGGGCGCCCCTCCTCCAGAAGACGGAACGCGAGATCGCACAACGAACATGTCTTACCCATTCCGGAGTCGCCATATATCGCCCAGAAGGGGTGATCGGATCGGAGAAAATGGCGGCATGTCTCAGTGAGTTCCCGGCAAGGTGTATGCAATTCGGGAATATATTTCTTGGAAAGATCTGAGGCAGACCCAAGGAGGGGGTGCATATGATCGAGGACCTGTTGCTCGCAAAACTTCGTCACGTTGGCACTGGAGTAGCCGATAAAATGCTTCAACGCCTCATATCGAGCCTCTTCCGAAATGACAACCTCGTAACGGTCGTTGATCTTGAATGTCTCTCGCTCGATCTCCTTCCTCGTGACGGAATCATATAGGTGGAACTCCCTGCAGTTCGTGACAAGGGCAAAAGGTGCAGACGGGAAAACTGCCAGGGCATATGACGTGGCCTGCGCAATATCCTCTTCGGATATGGTGATTTCACCGTTCTTGACCTCGACGATAAAGAGATTGGTGCCGTTCCTCGTCACGAGAATGTCCATCCTGGGCGAAAACGTGCGACATGGCTTCCCGGTATCAGTCCTATAGGTGGACGATCCCGCTCTGAACGTGAAGCTCTTCTCGAAATGCAGCTCGTCAGCCTGGAACCCCAGAGAACAGAGATAGGGCAGAATCGCTTTGATTTTTACATTTTCTTCAACCGACAGATCCATATCGTGATTGTAAGTGCTTTGACTATGAATGAGTCATTTTATTTTCCCATCGGAGTCCCGTTTCGGCTCTTGGCGGCCCCGCGCCATGACCTTTCCGGGCTTCCCTGAAAACCGGCTGACCGGTCGGCGGGAATAATTCCAGCACTTCACTATTCGTACCATGCAAGACTCCCTCGGTGCCCCTAAAAACCCGTGGCTGATCCCTTCTGCCTGTGCTTAAATTCCCGCTGAGATTTCCGTACCTTGTCACGGATTGAGGAGTGACTTATGAGCAAAAAGCAGCAGCGCGAAAAGACCATTTTTGCTTTCTTCCAACAATGTGAGCCAAATTTCGCTGGCACCACGGTCACCTGCGTTCCCGGCAACGACCCGCCGGACTTCGTCTGCACCGATATCAACGGAAGAAGAATTGGGATCGAGCTTGGGGAATGGCTCAACGAGCAACAAATGAAGAGCGGAAAAGAACGAGAGGCTCTGGAGAAAAGCTTTATGGATGCGATCCAAAGCGAAAAAACCTCGCACCCGCAAAATATCGGTACCGTATGGCTCGGGCCAAAAGCAATGACGCCCCTAAAGCCGGCGGATCAGGACGACTTTCGCCGGGAACTCTACGATCAGGTGCAGCAGGTGGATCGCGAATGGCACACCAACAAGGAGGTTAATGGCCCTCAGGGATACCACCAGACAGACTTCAGCGGCTATCCGACACTGCAAAAGTACTTTGGGGTATTGGTGTTTAAACCGGTCTGCGTGCTGGCGCAACCATCAGGTTTTCCTTGGATCCTTTTTCGTCCACACGGAGGTGCATATTCATCACAAAGCGCGATTGACGCGCTTTCTGCACTGATGCAGAAGAAGATCCCCAAGTACGTTGGGCTGCGCCAAAAAGAGCAATTAAGCGAGTTGTATTTGATCGCGTATTTCGACCAGGGGTTGTTTTACAACACTCCTTACGACACGATCGGAATCGGCTTTTCAAAAATCGCTGACATCTGTAGGACGTGGTTAGCGGCAAACCGGGGACAGTTCGACAAAGTATTTGTGTTTGACTCTACGGGCGATGGCAAAGTGGAGCAGATCCTTTAGATTTGTGCTTTCAACCACTCCCACGCACCTCAAGCTTTGGGGTCGTGGGAATCAGTCGATGGATAGGAAGGACAAGCTGCTTGGTCATGGCGCCCTTCCTCGCGAGCGCCCCGCTGCATGCGATGCCTCTGTCGTCTGATAAGGCGCATTATGTAAGCTTCAAATATCCATTAGACCGATGATTCCGCCACTGCCTGTGACTTTACCCCAGGTCGGGACAATATAGTTCGGAGTTCTCGCAAACTTTGGCCTTCTCGCCCAATTTGTGCTTGATGCCCGGCGCCGGTCTATGTCTTAATCGCCGATATGGGAAGGCTGTAAAACTCCCGCGCCGCCAGCAGCAGAAGGTCGTCGAGTTCGTCGAGGCCTTCGTTCAGCATAAGGCCGCTGCAGGTTAAAGCCCGGCTATCGTACAACCCGATTGGGCGGCCTACCGTCCTGGCCGCCCGGATAAGGGAAGCGAGGGACAAAAGTGAAAGAGCACCTGATGGCAAGGATTACTTCGCGCTCGGAGGTATGCGGGGGAAGACCCTGCATCCGCGACACCCGCATCGAAATCGCGGTGATCCTCGACGGTCTGGCCGAGGGCATGACCGGGGCGGAGATCATAGACCACTATCCGCAGCTGACGACGGAAGACATCCAAGCGTCGCTGACTTATGCGGCGGAGCTGGCCCACGAAAGTGTCTGGAAGACGGGGACCACGGCATGAAGCTGAAGCTCGACGAGAATCTGTCCCGTCATCTGAAGCCCGTCTTGGTCGAGCTGCAGCACGATGTCATGACCGCTGCAGACGAGAAGCTCCTTTCCCGGCCCGATACGGAGGTCGCCCGCGCGGCCTTCAGAGAAGGTCGGATGCTACTGACTCTGGATATCGAGTTTGCCGATCTGCGCAAGTACCCGCCCGGCTCTCATCCCGGCGTCATCCTGTTTCGGCCGCGCTCGCTCAGTCCCCTGTCGGTCAACAAGTTCATCGCAGATTTCGTCGGGTCCACGGATTTGAAGAGGCTGGCCGCCTGTGTCGCCGTCGTCGATCCCGTCCACGTAAGAGTCCGTTCACCCGAAAAACAGACGTGACCCCCTGCAAGCCGGCGGAGTGAAGTCGATTGTATTGGCCCAACTCCTCAAAGGACTGTGGACAACACAAAACAGGGTAGCGTCCCCGGTTTTAGGCCCGCAGGATCTTCAATAGACGGCTGTCCCGCGCTTATACTTGTTCAGATTTAGGTCGCTGGGAAAAAGTTCGGGATATTGCCGTACAGATTTGCCGCATTGTGTATGTCCGCAATTGCGGCTGGGTTCGCCGTACAGCCGAGCGTCTGCGACATGACCGAAACCAAGTGCTTGCGCGGGTCGACCTCGTCCGCGCTCGCGTAATAATGCGGATGGTTCGTGAACACGAGCAGCGCGTAGGGATCCATTCCCGCATGCTCCTTCCGGACTCTGTCCAACAAGGCATTCATTATCCGAGATGGGGCCGGATGGGCCTTTATTTCAAATCCGTAAAGACGGTCGGCTATTCGGGGAGGCAAATTCGTGTCGATAAAGACAACGAGCGGATGCTGGGGCTTCTTCGCCAGAGCGTCGTTCAAAAGCTCGCCGAACCGCAGGCTGAACTTCCCGGGCAACGGCGGGTCACCCGGTCTGCCGAGCTCTCCCGACCGGTGCTTGCTTTTGGCCTCGACCGAAATCAGCTGGCCGGTCGTCCGATGTTGAGCCGTAAATTCCGCATGGCGGCGCGTCCGATCCCGATCGTCTTCCTTTTGGATCGTATAACCGGCCCGAAGACACGTCGCCTCTGCGAACAATTCATGGCGCGCGCCCTGAAACTGGTCGTGGCTGCTTAGCCTATGCACAAGAAGTTCATCAAGCCGACCATTATCCGCGACGGTATAGAGGTCGTACGCAAAGGTAAGATACCCGGCAAGGAACCCATTGGGGACCGCAGAGTAATTGCCGTCCGGACTCGAGGGTTGGGTGTTCATAAAACGAAATGCCTCGCGCCTCCACTGCATAAGCTGATGGCGTTCGTCCTCCTTTTTTGCGAGTTCGGCCTCAGACCATTCTCTGCCAAAAACGGTCATGACATAATCTCGAAGAAAATCCGGAAAAAACTTCCAGGTCTTTGAGTAGTGGAGCGTTCCCCCGACCACTACGAATCGATATCCCTGATGTTCCAATGAAATCTGCGGGCGTATTTCGCCATACCGGGCTATCCTGTCCTCCTCCCGCTTCTGGTGTTCGGCAAAGCGTCGAGCCGCCTCCAAATAGACTTCCATCGGAATGGTCGATCCGCCCACGTCGCTCGAGTCTAAGAAACCGCTCTCTGCCGGACGCTCTTCCAACAGAACCATGACGTCGCCGCCATTCATTTTGGCCTCCTCGCCCTTGACGACGCTTAGCACGACCGCCACTTTCCCGTCCCTTGGACCTCCAGGGTAAACGTCGCCAGGTTCGAATACCGGATCAGGCGGCCCCCAGTCTTGGCCGGCATGCGCGAACCTTCCTCCTCCCGCTCGGACGAAATAGACATACCGCACCAGCCTATATTCGGGATCAATAAGCTCCCGGCCAGAAATCCGATACCCTTCTCGGTTGGCCGCTTTCACAAACCGAAGTGCCTCGGTCCTTTCGTTAAAAGTCACCGGTTCCGCAGTGCGTTTCTTTGCCCGGTCGCTGCGCGGTGTAATCGTCCTCTCTGTGCCGCACCCGGTAACTACATAGTCCATTTCTTTCATGCTGACCTCAGTTCGTCATTGTGCGCCCGTTGGCAGAGCAACGCCTAAGGCTTATTATGCTCCAAAACAGCGCCGAAGCCTTTTCACGGGGACCACGTTGGAAAAGCGGCCATTCTTAATCATACGCTGAGCGTGCTTGACAGCTTCATTGCTGCTTACCTCACTTGTGATCGCGAAGACGTTTCTCCTCCAACCTTTTATGTGATGAACCCGGTATGACGTCTGAACTGAAACCGGCATAATTCCGCGAGGGTGTGGGAAATGGCGCATCTCTGATCGTAATTGCACGATCTGTGGGGACGGATTATGACCAATGTAAAGAAGAGATACTGCGGAATTTGGGAAGTCCTACTCGTCGACGTATTTTTCTTGAAGCACTTCCTCGACTTCAGTGGGACAATAGTAGGGAGACAAGTGGAACCTCCCCATGTTCTCGCGAGATGAGAGTGTGCGTCCCATCAAGAGCTAAGCGGACACAAGGTGACCACATTTTCGACTTGATCCAGCACCTAACTACCCTAGTCCTTAAAGCAGCGTGAATTTTTCGTGAGAAAAAGTGAAACAGCCTGGAATGTGCGTCGTTATTGATTGTAATAGGAACTTAGATATTACTACTACAACCGAAAGGAGCACACCCCAGGTGAACAAAAGAGACCATAGAATCCTGCGTCGTGACAAGAGAAATCTTGAGAAAAGAACCGAGCGAAAGCAGTTCAAGGATCAGCCAAAGCCGATATTCAAGGGATGCAACATTTTCTACCAGATCTCCGAACGGATACGTGCCATCGGCTGCGGCGGTATTGGCGCAATACACATGCTTGTCCGGAAGTTGAAGCTCGACCGGAGGATCAATGACAGTTTGGCTCTCCTGAAATATCATCTTCCCTACCACGAATCGGACCATGTATTGAACATCGCCTACAATGTGATCGCCGGCGGAACGGGACTCGAGGATATCGAGCTTTTGCGCAACGACGAAACCTACATGAACGCTCTGGGCGCCAAGCGGATTCCTGACCCGACGACAGCGGGTGACTTTCTGCGCCGTTTCGACGCTGGGTCGATTGTCACTTTGCAGGAGACCTTCAATGAAACGCGGCAGAAGTTGTGGGCGCGTCAGAGCGAGTCGTTCCGGCAGGAAGCGGTGATCGACATTGATGGGACAATCGCCGGCACAAAGGGAGAATGCAAGGAGGGGATGGACATCTCTTATAAAGGGATCTGGGGTTACGCGCCGCTGCTCATCTCGCTCGCAAACACTGATGAGGTGCTCTATATCGTGAACCGGCCCGGAAGCCGGCCATCTTCCGACGGGGCGGCGCCATGGATTGATCGCAGCATTTCGCTGGCATCTACCACTTTCCAAAAGGTGAGCCTCCGTGGGGACACCGACTTTTCGCTCACGGAAAACTTCGATCGCTGGGACGAGGAGAATGTGCGTTTTGTCTTCGGATACGACGCGCATGCCAACCTGGTCAAGATAGCCGACAATCTACCGAAAGGCCGCTGGAAGCAGCTTGAGAGGCCACGCCGCTATGAAATGAAGACGGAAGAACGTCGACGCCCCGAAAACGTGAAGGAGCAGGTGGTCAAGGAACGGGAGTTTGAGAACATCCGGCTCCAGAGCGAAGATGTCGCCGAATTCGATTACCGTCCGGGCGCATGTAAAAAGACATATCGCATGGTTGTCGTCCGTAAGAACCTGACGGTCGAGAAGGGGGAGCGCAGGCTGTTTGACGATATTCGATACCTCTTCTACGTCACCAATGACCGGGAGACGATTGCTGCTGAGCTGGTCTTTTTCGCCAACGAACGCTGCGATCAGGAAAACGTCATCGCCCAGTTGAAAAGCGGAGTCAATGCTTTTCGCATCCCCTCGGATGGGCTGGAATCGAACTGGGCTTATATGGTGATCGCCGCGCTGGCCTGGAACTTGAAGGCCTGGTACGGACTCGTGACGCAAGAGCCGGCAGTTCGGGCCGATATCCTGCGCATGGAGTTCAAGCGGTTTGTGACAAGTTTTATTCAGATACCCTGCCAGATCGTGAATACAGGCCGACGGCTCGTGTATAGGATTCTTGCTTACAAGGGGTCGCTGACGAGCTTTCTGGAAACATTTGACTACATCCGGCGACTCAGGTTCATCTGATTATATAGCGCGGCCGGCACGGTCCGGCCTCGGCTGCGCAGTAAATGAAAAGGCGGATAAGGAGGTGACAGGGACATTGGACAACACGAACTTCAGGAAGAAAAGCAAGGAGAAGTGTGCTCCCAGTGTACTGTCAGAAATATAAGATCATGAGAGAGGCGTTATTATTGAAGATGCTGGGCAGCCCGCAGCGAATTTTGCACGGTGCGTTCCCACCTCGCTTGTTTTAGGCCTAGTCAAGACTTCCCACTGGCGACGATTTCATTCTCGATGGAAAAGATTTGCGATGTAGACCTATCCTAGACTAACCGATAGCTAATACGCCGAGGGTTCTGACGCGATGTATCCTGTTCAGGAGTTTCCGGAGGGTGGCGCAGAGGACAGATGAGGACGCGAAGGGGATTCCAGTGTATTTATGCGGGTTTTATTCCTGAGTGTGCGGGATCTCTGCTGGAGAGTGCGGAGCATTGTCTGCCACGGGGACTCGGCAAGTTCCTCGGATCCGAGCGTCTCAGAGGTCGAGTTTGTGCACCCTGCAATCAAGAACTGGGAAAAGTGCACGATGTCTTCCTTCACACGGGCCCTGAGGCCATATGTCGTGAGCTGATGGGGCTGTCTGGCCGCAAGAAGCATCGGCCTAAGAATCCTTACATGGAGCAAACCCACAAGGTTCCACCAATAGATGCTCTTGGCAAATTCCCTGGCACCGATATGGATGTGCTGTGGGAGTCCGCCTCAGGCGGAGCTGCGATCCAGGTTATTCCACAAATCGTAATTACCAACCCGAGCGAGATTCGTCGCATTAGGCTGACGCCGGAGATGCGAAGTTATGATTGTTTTAGCAGAGTCCTCAAGTCGGAAGGAACGGCAGCATCTCGTGTCGCAGTGATGGTTCCGGAAAAGGAACTCGCGATGTATCAGGCATTCCTTGCTCGCTTTTATGGGAATTCCATACAAAACACGAACTTGAGCACTTTCAGCTCGGGCGGCTCGACGACAGCAAGGATGCTCTTCACACCAAGCCCGGATTACTATAGAGCAGTAGCCGTAATTGGCTTTCACTTCCTGCTATCACACTGCAAACTACTCTCTGGCCTCGAACCACAGTTCGCGGGCCTCAAGAAGTACATCGCGAGCGGCGGCGATCGAGAATTGTTTTTGAAGTGTGGCACTGATCCGCTCATGAAACAGGTAGGTTTGTTCCAATGCTCGCATCTTCTTTCCTTAAAAATCGCTGATAATGCGATCAACGTGATATTGATCTATTTTGCGGGAATTGGAAGCAACTTCGTTGTGTGGAAACTCACGATTCCCGCTCCTGAGACGGTCATAAGCATGGCAGCTGAGGGATGGGCTTATTCTTACTATCCACGGGGAATCAAAAAAAAGGATTTTGATGGTGAGCTCCTTCCGCTGATGGATCAGAGATGCCGGGTTCCTCCCCTTCTGAAACTAAATCTTCTGAATCCACAATGGCCGACACTAGCGGTTGATGTGTTCCGCAAACCTCCTGCTTAAGATACAGTTCTGCCGAGGATGGAGACAAAGTTCTGTCTCTTAATTCATCGATGAAGTCGATGGTGCCGTCATACGGCATAGAAATGGGAATGCCGTCCAGATATAAGGGCACCTGGCCACGCGAACTGGGAGCTTCACCGTGCAGACTCCCCCCGATCCTCGCACCGGCGTCACCTCCATCACCCTCGATCCGTTGGAATGGATTCACAGGATCGTCGCGCACATTCCAGATCCAGGCCAGCATACGCGACGC
>Ga0315279_10004950_pt1 | contig 17608 bp, 14 predicted proteins | sample YL17G06_20_MG_FD_203694 | JGI IMG/M metagenome (GOLD analysis project Ga0315279, IMG submission 203694) | Sediment microbial communities from Yellowstone Lake, YNP, Wyoming, USA - YL17G06_20 | ecosystem: Environmental > Aquatic > Freshwater > Lake > Sediment | place: USA: Wyoming | collected... | reverse complement strand
GCGGTGGAGAACATCCAGGGCGAGATCGCGCGGAGCATGGAAAGCATCGTCGGGATCAAAATGGAAGTCACCGGGTTGCGCGGCGACGCGTCCTCGATCATGGGCGATGTCAAGAGCGAGATCGTCAAGAACATCGAAACGATCACGAAGGAGATCACCAACCTGGGCGCCGAGACCAAGGGCGCCCTGGTCAATATTCAGTCCGGCATGGGCAAATCCGAAGACCTGTTCGGCCAGTCCGGTCTGCAGATCAAGGAAATGGGCGACGCGATGCACCAGCTTAACCGTAATTACCTGGAATCGTTGAGCAAGATCGCGGGTTTGACCGAAGGCATGCGCCGGGGCGTGGAGGCCGTGGGCGAAGGCATGCAGCAGAGCGTGCTGGATCTTGTCGGCGCGATGAAGAAAGAGATCGGCTCCCTGGAAAGCCAGTACGCGAAAACCTTCAAGGATATCGCCCAACTGGCCGACAAATTCGAGGATCTCAACAAGGGGATCGGCGGCATGACCAAAGGCGTGCAGAAAGACTTCAAGGACCTTTTCGACCGCCAGAGCCAACTCGCGGAGAATACCCGGGAAATCCTTAAGAATATCCGGGAATATTTCGAAAAAGATGAAGCCCGCTATAAAGCCGAACAGGCCGAGCAGCGCGTCAAGCTGGCGCTCGACCATTTCGACCGGTCCACCCTTTATTATTACCGGGGGAATTTCGAACTGGCCTTGAACGAAGTTGACAAAGCGGTCGAGATCAACCGGACCGCGGAGTATCTCAACCTGAAGGGCCTGATCCTGAGCGAGCTGGGCAAAAACGACGAAGCCAAAAAGGTCTATCAGGAGGCTTTGAAACTGGAACCCAACCTGGCCGAGATCTACAACAACCTGGGACTGCTTCACCTCAAATCCAAGAAGATCGAGGACGCCGCGGTCGCGTTCCAAGAAGCGCTCAAGCGGAATGTCAATTATACCCTGGCTTACGTTCACCTGGGCAAGGTCCTGCTGGAAATGGAGAAATACGACGAGGCGATGCAGGTCTTCCAACGGGCCCTGGACATCGATCCGGCCAACCAGGAAGCCCGGGAAGCGATCGCACTCTACAAAGAAGGTAAGATCGGCGGATAAATGACTCAATCGGATATATTTTATAAAGGCCAAATAATATTTGGCTTCAAGCCATTGCCATAGGCCATCCGCCATATGCTAAATTAACGAGGTTTTAATGGATATCCTTAACAAACTGAAAAAAGACAAAAAGACGGATTCGGTTTTTGACTCCGTTATCAAGAAGAAGGAAAAAGAATCCACGCCGGGATTCGCGGCCAAACCGACCGACATGGAAGTCACGCAATTATCGGGCGATAAAGCGCCGCCCCAGGAAAAACAGGCGCCCCCGGCCAAGGAACCGGCTCCGAAACGGGAATTTCGGACCGAAGGCCTTCATGAGTTCGAATTGGACAGCCTGGGGGTCCCGGACCAACAGGCCAACCTTAAACTGGAATATAAAGCCAAGGTCGTCGCCTTGATCGACCAGGAAAAATACGGTGAGGCGATCGAAATGTTGATGGAATTACAGCTGCAACTATCCAAAAAACCGCAGAAATCCACGTAACCTTTCGATCATCACCGTCAACGCGAGCGCGATGGATTTTTATCCCGTTAGAGAAAATCACCGATTTTAATCCCCGTTAGAAACTCCATGAATTATTACGTACGCATTATGAACAGGCGGCAGTCCGAAAGTCATACGGTTTCTAACGGGGTAATCGGTGGTTATTTCCGAATAAAGCAGACACGGTTTAATGCCGCCGTCGCGCATTACCGTTAGAGGACGGAGTTCTCTAACGGGATTTATTATGGGCGCCATTAAAATTTCTTGACTTTTGAACCAAAACGTATATAATCAATCCCTATGCCAAATAAAGTAGTCATTCATTATATCGACGGTCATCTGGAGCGGGGTTACACATCGGATTTCCAGTCCACGAAGGAAATATTCCACCTCATCGTCAAGGATGATGGCAAGGACAAGTCCTTACCCGTAAAGCTCATCAATCTCAAAGCCGTGTTTTTTGTTAAGGAACTCCTGGGCAAGAAACGGCCGCGCCCGGTTCCGAAAAAAACCTTTGAGGAGATCGCGGATAAAGCTCTGATCGGCAAGAAGGTCAAGGTGGAGTTCGTGGACGGTGAGTTCCTATACGGATTAACCATGGGTTATTCGGCCCAGCGCCGGGGATTTTTCTTTTCGCCCATCGATCCGGAAAGCAACAACGAGCGGATCTTCGCACTCCTTTCCGCGGTAAAAGACATCACCTTTTATGACTGAACCCGTCGCCGGTGTAAAATTAACCGGCGTTCCGCTTTTCAAAAAAGGCAAAGTCCGCGAAGTTTACGAGGTCGGCGATAAACTGCTCATCGTCGCGTCCGACCGGATCAGCGCATTCGACTGGGTGTTGCCGACCCTGATCCCCCGCAAGGGCGAGGTGTTAACCAGGCTTTCCGCTTTCTGGTTCCGCCTGACCCGGGATATCTTCCCGAACCATTTTCTCACCGACGACGTGGCCGAATATCCGGCCGACCTAAAACCCTACCGCGCGCTCCTGGCCGGTCGTTCCATGCTCGTTAAGAAAACCGAACCCTTAAGCGTCGAGTGCGTGGTCCGGGGTTACATATCCGGCTCGGCTTGGGTTGAATACCAGAAAACGGGGATGGTCGCGGGATTAAAATTCGCCGGCCTGAAGCAGGGCGACAAGTTTCCCGAACCGCTTTTCACGCCCGCGACTAAGGCCGAAACCGGGCACGACGAGAACATCAGTTTTGAACGGATGACCGGCATCTTAGGCCGGGAAAAAGCGGAGACCCTGCGCCAGAAAAGCATCGAGCTTTACAATTTTTGCCACGACCATGCCTGGAACCGGGGCATCATCATCGCCGACACCAAGTTCGAATTTGGGATCCATGGGGGCGGGCTAATGCTCATCGACGAGATCTTCACACCGGACTCGAGCCGCTTCTGGGAGCAGAAACTGTACCAGCCCGGCGGCGAGCAGGCGTCGTACGACAAACAGTTTGTCCGGAATTATCTACTCAGCGTGAAATGGGACCGCAACTCACCCCCGCCCGAGCTGCCGCCCGACATCGTGGAAAAAACCGTAGCCCGCTATCTCGAGGCTCTCAACCGCCTGAGCGGTTAAAACTTATCCCAGTTAGAGAAAACCACCGATCTTAATCCCCGTTAGAAACTCCATGAATTATTACGTACGCATTATGAACAGGCGGCCGTCCGAAAGTCATACGGTTTCTAACGGGGTAATCGGTGGTTTTTGCTTAATAAAGCGGAAAGCGGATTGATCCGACCCTAGGTGCATTCCCGTTAGATAGCGGAGTTCTCTAACGGGATCTTACTTCCCCAGCGAATCCCTAATATTGACCAGCTCGTCCCGGATCTCCTTGAGGATCTTCATGCCGCCCTGGATCGGCAGGGATAGCTGCTCCGGGCCGTCGGTCACGATCGCCAGCTTCTTCTTGGCGCCCGCAATCGTATAGCCCTTTTCGTAAAGGATCTTTTTGATCAAGCGGATCATGTCGATATCCTTGCGGGAATAATAACGGCGTCCGACGCGGTTGCGTTTCGGTTTCAAAACCGCGAATTCTTTTTCCCAGTAACGCAATATGTATGGTTTAATCTCCAGCATATCGGCCACTTCGCGGATCGAGTAAAATTCTTTTTCGGTCATAGCTTTTCCTTTCTTATTCGCCTCTCAGGGGGCGCATCATCAGCGCCCGGAGTCCCTGACGCGCGTCTAATTTTTTGTAAATTATCTGGTATACCGTTTCACAGATCGGCAATTCGATCCGGTACCGGGCCGCCAGTTCATGGACCGCCCGGGCCGTGGTTAAACCCTCGGCAACCATGACAATTTTTATCCGGATTTGCTCGCTTGTCAAGCCCTCACCCAGCATCCGGCCCACTCGGTGATTTCGGGAATCCTCGCTCGATGCGGTGGTCACCAGATCGCCCAGGCCGGCCAGGCCCCATAACGTTTCCGGACGGCCGCCGATTTTTTCCACCAGGCGCTGAAGCTCGACGATGCCCCGGGTGATGAGGGCACCCCGGGTATTGGCGCCGAAGCCGAGGCCGTCGCTGATCCCGGCGGCGATAGCCAGGATGTTCTTGGCCGCACCGGCAATTTCCACACCGACCGTATCCCGACCGTGATAGATGCGGAAGTTTTCCGTCGCTAGTTCGTGCTGGAGCATCTGCGCGGTCTTAGGGTCGGGACCGACAAGCACGACCGCGGTCGGTTCACCGCGGATGATCTCGTTGGCGATCGAAGGTCCGGATAGGACATAAACCCGGTTTTTTACGCGGAGGGACCGGCGGATCGTCGCCGAGGGCAGCAATAATGTCCGGACGTCGATGCCCTTGATCAGACTCAAGTAATGCGGGTTCCTGATCCCGGTTCTTCGGATCCGGGCCAGGACAACGGGCAGGGTCTGGCAGGGTAAGGCAAAGACCGCGAGATCCGCCGCGGCTATGGTTTCCCTGAGATCCGGACTGATCTTGACCGTAACGGGCATTTTGTGGCCGGTTAGGAACGGTTCGTTGTTGCGGGTTCTTTGTACCCGCAGCGCCCGCGGCCGGTCGAACTCCCAGATCCTCACTTTATGGCCGTTGCGAGCCTGGATGATGCCGAAGACCGAGCCCCAATTTCCGCAGCCTAAAACTGCGATCTCCATTATTGCACCCCTACCTTAATCCTCCCCCACCATAGGGGAGGAAACGGCTTCGGAAGACCGCAGCCTAAAACTGCGATCTCCATTATTGCACCTCCACTCCTTCGACTTCGCTCAGGACAGGCTTGATCCTCCCCCAACATGGGGATAGACAACTTGTTTTTCTGGTCTTTTTAGTCTGTTTCGTCTTTTTAGTTTTAAAACCAGAGAAACCAGAAAGACCATAAAGACTAAATAAACTGATCATGGTTTCTTCTTCCATAATATAGTCTTTGGTTCCTCTCCCTTTAATATTCTTTTGATGTTCGTCCGGTGAGCGAAGATAATCAAGAGCCCGAGCAGGGCGATTAGGATCCGGTCCAGAAGCGTCCCCTCGTGCAGGATAAAAGCCGCGACCGGCAGGGCAACCGCCAGGATGATCGAAGCGAGCGAAACGAAAAACGTGATCAGGTAAATCGCCAGCCAGGCGCCGAGTCCGGCGAGAAAAGATTTCACGGTCAAACCCAAAGCGCAGCCGATGATCGTCGAGACGCCTTTGCCCCCCCGGAATTTGAAGAAGGGATTGAATACGTGCCCGAGAATGGCGCCCGCGGCCGCGAGCGCGGCCGGGAGGTGCCAGGCGCGGGCCAGCAGGACCGGGATCAGGCCCTTCACTCCGTCCAGCACAAAGCCGATCATGAAATAGACGGGACCCAGGGCGCGATAAAGGTTGGTCGCGCCGATATTGCCGCTGCCGATCTTCCGGATGTCCTTGCCCCGGGTCAGGCCGAGCAGGAAGGAAAAGGGCACCATGCCGCAGGCGGCGCCGAGCAGGAAGGCGAGCAGGTACGGGATCATGAACGCCCCCGGAGCTGGGTTTTGATAAGGATCGGCACGCCCTGGTATCCGAAATAATTCCGGATCTCGCGGCGCACATATTTCAAATAATTCTCCTTGACCGGCTTGCTTAACGTCAGGCGAAAGATCGGCGGTTTTATTCCGGACTGGACCAACTTCAGGACTTCGCCATAGGACGGCGGTTTTAAGCGCTCGGCCAGCGATTCCAGGACTTTCCGGTCCGCGACCTTGGCGCCTTCGGCGTGGATGTTGAGCACGAAATTCAGCAGGCGCTCGATATTGGTCCGGTTCAGGGCTGAGATCGGGACGATGGGCGCGAAATCGATGTATTCAAAGGACTGTTTTGTGGAGTTGATGACCCGGGCCAGGCTTTTCTTGCCGATCCGGTCGATCTTGTTTGGCGCAATGATCAGGCTTTTGGCCTTGGCCAGGGCCAGGGCGGAAATGCGCTTGTCCTCGCCGACCACGCCCTGGGTCAGGTCGAAGATCAGGATCACGACGTCGACGTCGTCGATGACACGGATCGCGCGCATCGCGGAAAAGAGCGCGATCGGCTCGCGGATCCGGGAACGCCTTTTGAAGCCGCAGGTGTCGATCAGTTCCAGGGTCTTGCCGCGGTATTCGAAACGCGCGTTGACGAGGTCCCGCGTCGTTCCCGGCTGCTCGTCCACGATCGCGCGTTCCTGCCGGATGATCGAGTTGAGCAGAGTTGATTTGCCGGCGTTGGGCCGGCCGAGGATCAGGACCTTGACGCATTTGTCGCGCCGGACCGCGGACGGCCGCGGCAGGCGGTCGACGGTCGCGTCCAATAGGTCGCCGAAACCAATCCCAGCTTCAGCCGAGACCGGAAAGACCCGCTCAAACCCGAGCCGAGCGAAATCCCAGACTTTATTCTCCTCGCGCCGGGTGTCCACCTTGTTGATCACCAGGAAGACCGGTTTGTCGAGCTTGCGCAGGCTGTTCCCGATCTCCTCGTCCATAGCGGTCAGGCCCTCCCGGTTGTCAACGATGAAATAGATCAGATCCGCTTCCGCGAGGGCCAGTTCGATCTGCCTCATGATCTTGGTCGCCAGGGCGATATCTTCGCCCGGGAAAAAGCCGCCGGTATCGATGACGTTGAAGGTCCGGCCGCGCCAGACCGCTTCACTGTAGATCCGGTCCCGGGTTACGCCCGGTTCGCTATAGACGATGGACAGCTTGGCGCCGATCACCCGATTGAAAACGGTCGACTTGCCGACGTTCTTCCGGCCGACGATCGCTACCGTAGGCATCGCAGCAGCTCCCCTACGCTCGATGGCGCAACCATTACCCGCGGGTCGTGGATGACATGGCCGTCGAGGAATTGACCGCGGTCGTTGACGCAGTCGGGCGGCAGGATGACGCGGTCGTAATTTTTATCGCCGGAGCCGATCTGGGACCTGAGGTCGCGGCCGCAGAGCAGTCCGGCCACGGTCACGCAGGACCCGAAAAAGCGGTTTTCGACCGCGCGGACGTCGAAAAGGAAATCCTTGTTTCCCATTAAAACGGTCAATTTTCTTTTTAGCGCGCAGACCAGGGGATACGCGGCTTTGCCGGTCAGGGCCAGGAACCGGCCCCTTACCTTCCGGATCCGATCCAGGCCGCCCAACTCGTCGAGGAACCGGCGGGCCATGCCCACGCCGTTCTCATACTGGGGAAAATCGTCGTAATAGCCGGTTTCCGGAAATGATGCCCCGGTTTTAATAAAGAACTCGTCGGCCAGGTAAACCAGACCGATCCCGTATCTTTTTCGAAACGCGCGGTGATAGCGCTGGACCGTCCGGATGATCGCGCGGGCAATCACGGGATCAACGGTTCGAAAGCCTTTGAGGTGCCGGGAGATACCTACCGGAACGATCCCGATCGAACGTACGGCTGGATAGAGTTTGGCCAGGTCGCGGATCGAACGGGTAAGCTCGGTCCCGTCGTTGATCCCGGGCATGACCACGATCTGGCAGTGGAATTTTATATTGTGCCCAGCAAGGTCCCGGAGCTGATCCATGATCGATCCGGCCTTTTCGTTCTTAAAGATCTTTGTCCTGATCCGGGGATTGGTCGCGTGGACCGAGACGTAAAGGGGCGAAAGCCGGAGCCTCGCGATCCGCTCCCGGTCACAGTCGGTGAGGTTGGTCAAGCTGAGGAAGTTGCCGAAGAGAAATGAAAGACGGTAATCGTCGTCCCGGTAATAAAGCTCGCGGCGCAATCCCCGGGGCAGGCCGTTTACGAAACAGAATGCGCAGTCGTTGGCGCAGCGCTTGTAGGTCGGGTCGGCGAGCGTCAAATCCAGTTTCTCGCGGGTCTTGACGACGATCTCTTTCGGGTGGCCATTGCGCCGGATGAGCAGGCGGCGTTCCTGGTCGGGATCATTATAAAAGCGGAATTCCAGAAAATCCTCGATCGCGCGGCCGCCCAGCGAAATCAGTTCGGCGCCGACGGGGATTTTCCGGTTGTTCGAGGCAAGGATTGCGGGCATGGAAAATTATAGCCGGATTTAAGGTTAATTCAAGAAGGAACGACTTAAGCTGTAACTAGCGGGTTATTATGAACGGCTGAGAGCTCGTGATTTTGCCTTTCTGCAGTACAATAAAATAGGTTCCGCTCGGCAACCCCCGGACATCCAGCGGGAAGTTATAGTTCCCTTTACTTCTACGGTCATTCAAGACCGCCTCAGCAAGCCTTCCATCTGCGCTGTATATTTTCAGGGATAGATCCAAGGCTTCCGGCAGGGTGAATAAAATCCGCGTTTCGTTGCGGGCCGGGTTCGGTTGGACCGCGAAGCACGGGGATGACGGTTTTTGGATACCGGTTTGTTCGCTGACGCCGGAAATGTAGTTCTTGGGAAATCCCCAAACCCGGACCGGGTTTATCGTGGTATCGCTTTCCCCTCACTTAACGCTACCCGCGGCTTTGTCTTCAATAAAAGTGATGAATATCGAGTCCCGGTACACGAAAGGATTGGCGGTCATATAGTCCTCGTCGTCGCACGCGCCGGGCGGAGCGCCGGGCGTATGAGTATTTGTCAAATTAATATATCCATAGAGAGTGCCGATCGCACCCCAGGTTAGACCGTTATTCGAAGAATAGGCGCCGTAGATATCTCCGTTTGGGTAACCGCCTAAAGAACTATCCTGTTCGGAATAATCCGCAGTATCGGTCTGGCCGCACCAGATGCAATAAAGCCAATTAGTGGTTTGGTCGACCACCAGAGCCGACCGATCCGCGGGCATTCGCCAGGCGCCATATCCGTTGGGATTGACCCAGCCCCACCAGCCGCCTTCAAAGATCGGGTTCGGTCCGGTGACCACGGAGATAGCATTGGAGATTTCATCCCAGTGAAATATCTTTGAAGCATCGTAATAATTATTGCCAGTAGTACGCCTTCCCGACCAGATGATGTGAAGATCGTCATTGGCGTCAAACACGGCGCTAACGTCGCAATACGCCCGGACCGAGTCGGCGGGCTGATAATGCGTTATGTTGGTATGGGGACCCCAGGTCACACCGCCGTCCGTGGAAAGGCGAAACCAGACGTTATTGTCGAGCTGACCGGCGGCGAGGGAATCGGTTATGAACCGGGTTTCGGCGAAAACGACTTTATTCGATCCCGGATTGTCCGACGCGGCTATGATCCGGGATTCGGTCGCGCAGGAATCGGTGTTTATGACATTAGTCCAGGTATTGCCTTCATCCGTGGTCAGAAAAACATGATGAAAGTTGCCGGCGTTATCGTCCGTCGTCATAACGATATTCCCGTTGTTGACGCAGGCGATATTGGGCCAAAGGTAATTATTCATCGCGGGCGTTTTTGGATTATTTGGAAAAGAGCCGGCGCCGTTTTGAGTGTCGATATCGATAAAAGGATAGTAGGCGTTTGTGCCGATATTATAATGGTAGCAAATTACGGTCCGCTGATTGGTTGGATCCGCATCCCGCGTAAGGCTGAGGTTGACGTAACCGCTGGATAATGGCCCGGCGTCAACATCGCCGAAATATGTTCCGTCCGGGCGGCGAAAATTCCATTCACACCGCCGGGTGGCGCCGCTTAAAGGCATTATCCCCATCATCCAGTCTATATGCACGCCGCCCGATCGGTCGATGTAAAGCCGGCGGCCCAGGGAGCCGTTGGACTGGACATCCCAGGTCGTGGTGCCCACGGAATCGCCGGGAACCTGCCGGGTTCCGCCTAGAATGGGTATTCCATAAGCGGTGATCGGTTGGTCTAATAGATCGCATTGGTCCGTGACGTGTCGGTATTTGACTGGGATTGCCTTGCTGTCAGCCGGGATAGCGGTCAGGAGCATGATCAATAGCGTGAACATGATTACATATTTATTTTTCATTGTTCTCCGGTTCTCTTCTATACTTATATTATAGTATAATACTTAATGGATATTTGTCAAGTCTTCTTAAAATATTGACAATTCGGGATTTTTATATATCCTTAAGTATCGCCGGGGTGGTGGAATTGGCAGACACATACGTTTGAGGGGCGTAGGCCTTCGGGCATGCGGGTTCAAATCCCGCCTCCGGCATCCTATACAGGTAACAGGTTACAGGAAACAGGGAACAGGATAGAAAAAGCAAGGCACTGGCAACAGGTTACAGGAAACAGGGAACAGGATAGAAAAAGCAAGGCACTGGCAACAGGTTACAGGAAACAGGGAACAGATCGGAAAAAGCAGATAATAGTGTAAACTGACAAAGATTATGATTGCTTTTTACCTAATTTTAACCGCCTTCAATGTTTTCCCCATCTCCGATGCTTTTCAAGATCAGAATTATCCGGTCGTTATTCACATCCAGGATCTGTATTACGTTTTCTGGCACGACATGCGATATTATTCTCCGGACCGGTCCATATTCGGGTGCCGGGTTACGATGGACGGCGTCGTGCTCGACCCCGGGGGCCGCGAGATCCTGCGCGATCGGGCCGAATGGCTGGATGTCGCCTTTGACGGCGCGAATTTCCTAGTTGCGATCCAAAACTGCTGCTGATCGGACGCCGACATTATCGGAGTGCGGGTCACTCCGGAACTCAATATCCTCGACACCGTCTATGTCTGCAATCAGGCCGGCGGTCAGAACACCGCGGCGGTTGCGTACAACGGTGAAAATTACCTGGTCGTCTGGTATGATCCGGGTCTGAACAAGGGAATGATCGCGGTCCGAGTCACGCCCCAGGGCGCGGTCCTCGACACGGGCAATTGCCTGGGCGCGGGCGACGACGACCCGGATATCGCCGCCATCGGCGACCGCGGTTTGGCCGTCTGGTCCCGGGATTATTACGGAGTCTGCGGTCGGTTTTTGGACCGGCAGGCCCAGCCCATGGACACGGTGATGCTCATCGCCCCGATCGCCGGTTCGGGCACCACGCCCCGGATCGCGTGTGACGGTCAAAATTATTTGGTCGTGTGGGCGGATTTCGGTCCGGGCGGAGACCTGGATGTATTTGGCCGGCTCGTTACCGGTCAAGGCCAGATACCCGGCGATATATTCCCGGTGGCGCGGGGAACCGCGATTCAGAAAGATCCCAACTTATGTTTTGACGGGAACAAATACATAACGATTTGGCTTGAAGATGGTTCGAGAATAATCGGCCAATTCATCGGGATCGATGGCAAGTTGATTGGCGGTCCGTTCCTTATTTCAGACACCGCAATTCACGAGCGGCAGTACCCGGCGCTCGGCGCCGTCGCCGATAATTACCTGGTGGTCTGGGCTGAATATCACGGCGGGTTCGATATCTATGCCGCCATGGGGGATCCGATCGGGATTGAAGAAAAACGGTCTGCACCACGCCGGTATTTCCCGGCAATTATTATCGATTTCCGGTACGTTCCCGGTCTGGAAAAAATGCGGATCTACGATATCAACGGTCGTGCAGTGTCCGCCCGAAGTATGGGAACGGGTGTTTATTTCCTGCGCGATGAAGACGGTTGTTTGAACAAAATCATTAAGGTAAAATAAGCAAGGAGGTTTTATGATTATTCTAGCTGTTTCATTGACTGCGTTGTTGTCCGGGAATACCCAGATCTATTCGACGGACCTGGACGGTGAAGCGCGGCTCGTCGCCGAATATCAGTTATCCAGCCCCGGTGTTTTCGCCTTACCCCAACAAATGCCGGGCTGGCCAAAGGTCATGGGTACCCATCCGAATTACAAACCGAGCGGCGTCTGCTTCGCCGATCTCAATAACGACGGCAACCTCGAGATAATCGCCGGCTCCACGGATAGCAAACTCTATGCCTGGGATTACCTCGGCAACGATTTACCGGGCTGGCCGATAACCCTGCCTGCCTTGGTCCAGGCCAAGGTGGCGGTCGGCGACCTGGATAATAACGGCGATCTGGAAGTCGTGGTCGCGGCGCGCAACGGTTATGTCTACGCTTACCATCACGACGCGACGCTGGTCAGCGGCTGGCCTCAGAACGCCGACGGCGTCCTGGGCTTGATCGCTCCGACCTTGTTCGACCTCGACCGGGACGGCGACCTCGAAGTGATCATGGTCCAGATGCAGTCCGGGCAGCCCGGTCACGTTTATGTCTGGCACCATAATGGCCAGGTCTATTCGGGCTGGCCGAAGAGCATGGATTATCTGGGCGTGGCCACGGCCGCGGTTGCCGATATCGATAACGATAACTTGTTCGAGATCGTCGCCCTTTCCTATTACTCGGTCTACGCGTGGGATCAAAACGGCAATACCGAGCCGGGCTGGCCGAAATTGAACGTGGCGGGCGGCATGAGCTACGCGCAGGCGGTCCTTGCCGATCTCGACGGCAACGACGACCTGGAAATCCTGCATTCCTATTATTCAGGCAATCAGAACTATGTGGGCATTTATCATCACGACGGTTCCGGATTTGCGGGCTGGCCTCAAACCTATCCCGGACCCCAGACTTATACCATGCCAGTCACCGCGGACCTGGACCTGGACGCGGATCTGGAGATCTTCGGCGGCGGCCATGTCATCGGCGGACCCAGCCTGTCGGCGCGTCATGTTTCCGGAGGCCAACTCCCTGGGTGGCCGGTTCAGGTGGACAACCTCGAATGTTCGCCGATCGTCCTCGATGTCAACGCGGACGGCAGCCGCGAGACGGTCGTCGGGGACAACCTCAACCCCGGCCATCTCTACGCCTTCAACGCGAACGGATCTTACGCGACCGACTGGCCGGTGTCCACTTCCGCCGCGGCCGGAGTGAACAGCGCGCAGGCCGGCGATGTTGACCGGGACGGCGACCTGGAGATCGGTCTGGTCTTGATGGACGGGACGGTCAATCTTTGGACCCTGGACAGCGTGCCGTATCAACCGTATCTTACCGAGTGGGGAACCTATTTCCACGATCAGTGGAATACCGGGTGGTTTCATCCCCGGCCGCCGCTCAGCTTATCGGCCGCGCCGCTTTCCGACCGAATCCGGCTGACCTGGCGCAAGAATCCGGAACCGGATATCGCCGGCTACGCTGTTTATCGGAGTCAGACTTCGGGCGGATCCTATGCCCGGATCAATCCCACGATGGCCAGCGACACGTTTTATACCGACAGCACGGTCCTGCCGGGCGTGACCTATTTTTACTGTGTTACCGCCCGGATCAAGGCCGATGCCGAGTCGCGGCTGAGCAATGAAGCGTCGGGCATGGTTGGCGTCGCGGAAAGCAGTTCGGATCGGATGGGCTTGCTATCCATATCGCCCAACCCGTTTAGGACGCAGACTTATATTAAGATAGGGATTAGGGTCCCCTCAGGGGGATCAGGAGCGTCCTTTCAGGACTTCCAGACTGAGGGCTTAGGGCTTAGTATATATGACGCGGCTGGAAGACTCGTTAATTCTTTCGCCCTACGCAATACGCCCTACGCAATACACTGGGGTCAGTCCGTTCCCGACGGTATTTATTTCGCTGGGATAAAAACACCGTCCGGATGGGAAATAAAAAAGATTATCAAAACTCGATGAGATCCAATCGGGTGCATTTCGAGGAATGGTTGACGGTTATTTTACCAAAATCACCCTTCGCGCTGCGAAGGGGAGCAGGTCATCCCGGTAGATAATGAAATAGCTGCCGGCCGGGATCGCTGCGCCAAGATCGTCCTTGCCGTTCCAGAATATTTCTCGCTGATGAGCGCAAAACCTGAGCAAAGCGATTTGCCGACCGCGGATATCAAAGATGCGCAGATCGCCGGTTGAGTGCGCCACAGAACGTCTGATCCATACGCCCTTGGTCGACGGGACCGGTCCGGCAATTATCGTCGTCGAAGAAATCCCCCTCGGCCGATTAAGATCCGGTTCGGTAACGGTCACATCCACGAATTCAAAGGCGCCGATATCGAAACCGCCGCCCTGGGGTCTTGATATGCCGTCATAGTCCTCGGCCGACGCGTTATTGGCGGTTCCCGCGTTGATGCATTCGCTGCCGGACACTAAATGCAGGTTTTCGCTGTCCGGGTCGGCGAAACCCGGAACGCGGTCAATGTTGTTCATCTGCCCCGACGCCGCCTGCCATTCGTTAAGGCTGTTATACGCGACGTTGTTCCAGCGGTATTTGCCGACTGGGTTCGCCGCGTAAAAGTCGTTGTATTGAATGTAATGGCCGCTGTCCGCAACCGCGTTCGGGAACACGTTGACGCAGGCGACGCCGATGTCGCAGTCGATGGCATTGTTGATCACCGTGTTCCCGCGACCGTCATAAAGCGCGATCCCGCCCGTGCCAAAACGGATCCCGCTATTATGCCGCACCATGTTGTAATTACCGTTGACGTAAATGAAAGCGTTGTTCGTATAACCGGAACCGGTTTTGAATCCAATGTTGTTCTCGACCAGGCAGGAATCACAGTACAGGCCGACCGGACCCAGCCACATATGCGCTCCGTTGCCGCCCAAACCATCCCCCAGGTCGATGGCCGTGAATTTATTTCTTTTAACCGTAACGCGGTTGGATTGGGCCAGCTCGATCCCCCCATGGCCATTATCCCAGAACAGGCAGCGATCGATCGTGCAGGACCGCGAATTGGCGGTCAGGTAAATGCCGGTGATGAAATTGCTGTACAGTTTCAGGTTTTTGAACTGACAATTATTGGAGCCGATGGAATGGACCGCGTTGTCGTTGTAGTCGCGTAACGTAAGACCGTCGACGACTTGGTAATCCTCGCCGCCGTCAAGGTCGAAACCCTTGCGGTAACGGCCCAGTACCATCTCGTAGTTGTTGGGGTCATAGCCCTGTCCCTGGTCGCGGAGGTACACGTAGATCGTGTACGGCGGCCCCATGCTCGTCGAATCATTCATATAGTAGTCGCCCGGCGAGTCGACCGCGGTCGGGTTGGCCGACATCGCGTAGTCGAGTTTCGCGCCGTCCTGCAGCACCAAACCGCCGAGGTTGCCGGCCGGGTCGCGGGAAGAGCTGAAACGGGGTGCCGGCGTGAAACTGACGCTCGCACGGTAACGGTTGCCGGCATCCTGGATCCAGCCGGTCACTGTTTCACCGCCCTCGACAATAACCTCCTCATTGTCGTAGTTCGCGTAGGTGATGGGATCAGAAGCGGTGCCGGAAACACCGGCATAGACATTTTCCTTATATACCCCGCCCCGGATAAATGCCGAATCACCGGCGATCATGACCGCGGCGGCTTTGTTGATTGTTTTCCAGGGTTTGGCGAACGTGCCCGAGGAATCATCGTTGCCCCAGGGCGCGACGTAGTACGTGGCGGAGTTGAGCATGCCGATCGTTATAGCCTGGAGAGCGGAAATGGCGATTACAATGAGGCGCGCGCTTTTCATATTTTTATCTAAATATACTGGGGGACAGGGATTCGAACCCCGATCAATTGGTCCAGAGCCAACCGTCCTGCCCTTAGACGATCCCCCATTGACTTCACGAACGGAAATGACAAATATCAAATTTCAAATTAATTATAGCGATTTTATTGGGTAAGTCAAGAAAGCGGATATAAAATATGTCTTTCTGGTCTTTCTAGTCTTTTTGGTCTATCTTGTTTAAAACTAAAAAGACCAGATAGACTAAATAAACCAAATAGACTGTTTATTATTTCTTACCGCCTTATCCCCAAGGACATGATGATGGCGATAAAGGCGTAGATCATGTTCGGCAGCCAGGCGGCCAGGACCGGCGGCATCAAGCCCGCCACGCCGTAAGCCCGGCAGGACTGGATTAATCCCCAGTAGACAAAGGCCAGGATAATGCTGATTCCCAGCCCGATCGCGACCCCGCCTTTCTTGAGTGTCACGGAAAGGGGCAGGCAGATAATCAAAAGGATGACCGTGATCAGGGGGAAGGAGAAGCGGTAGTTAAGCTCGACTTCTTCCTTGGCCACGTCTTCGCCGGCGCGGGCCCGTTTTTTCACGTAACGATAGATCTCCAGGATATTCATTTCCTCGACCGGTTTGGTGCGCTTCATGAAATCCGACGGTTTCTCGACCAGCTCGGGCATGTTGATGGCCAGACCGGACATGACGGTTTCGTTGCCCAGGGAATCAAAATTCCGGACCGTGGCCTTGGCAAAGGTCCAGGTGCCGTCGAAATGACCCGATTCCGCGTCGATCCGCTTCGTGATCAGCTGGTGGGGTCCGATCCTCCATAGGGTGACGCCCCGCATCATGTTTTCCTCCGGCTTGTATTCCCGGATATAATATATCCAGTCGTCCGCGCCGTAGTAAAAAATGTTTCGGCGCATTTCCGATACCGGCGCCGGGCGCTTGTCGATCTTCTGGAGCCGGTGCTCGACCAGCCGGTTTTGAGCCCAGGTGCCCACGGTTTCTTGGAACATAAAGGCAGCGACCGCGATAAAAATCCCGGTCAGGAAAACGAGGATGAGCAGGTGGTTGACGTCGAGTCCGCTGGATTTCAGGGCGATCAGTTCCCGATGCTTGGTCATGTGGCCGAAAATGAAGAAGACGCCGATGATGGCCGCGACCGGAATGAGCAGGGTGATATAAGACGGGGTCAGGTAAAAATAATTGAGAAAGATATCCGGGGCGGATATGTTCCGGCCCAGATACCGGCCCAGGTTGTCGAAAAGATTGATTATGATATAAATAAAAACGAGAACCCCGAGGGCGATCAACAGATGGCGGAAGAAATTTTTTAGAACGTAACGATCGACGAGGAGCATGATCAGACGGGGACCAATTTCTTTCTGAAGATCCGCACGACCGGCAGCCGGTCGAATTCGGCGATCCAAAACATTATCAGGCCGGGGATAAGAATGATCAGGTTCGGCAGCCACATCGCCCAGAACGGAGAAAAATTCCTGCGGTCGGCGAATTCTTCGCCGGACAGGACGAGGATATAGTAGAGGGAGAACAGGAGCACGCCCAGGATGATCCCGGCGATGCCGCCCCGGCGGAAAAGATAGCCCAGGGGTGCGCCCAGGATCAGAAAAACCAGGCAGGCGAAGGCCAGGGAAAACTTTTTATTCAGTTCGATCTGAAAGCGGGCGCGCTCCCGGATCTTGCCGCGCCATTGGTTGATCTTTTGACTTACCCGGAACCGGGCGCTTTCCAGCATGCTTTCGTCGCCAGCCCGGTATTTTTCAAGCGCTTCCCGGCCGATCCGGTCGGTTTCCTTTTGCAGATCGGCGATCTCCCGGTTCAGCCCGGAAATTTTCCGAGCCAGGGTTTTTACGTCCAGTTCGTCCTCGCTGCGGGCTTTTCGTTCGCGGCGGATGAGGTCGGCGTCGACCTTCATGTTGATGATGTCCGTACCGAAGCTCGTCTTCTGGTAGCGGTTTTCCTCAACCAGCTGGTGCAGCTCGCCGTCATAGAGAATGAACTTAATGATGCCTTCCGCGTCCAGGTTTTTTATTTCGCCCCGGGGCGCGGTCACGATGATGTTGTTGCGCAGGTCGTAGATCGTAACCTCGAAGATCTTCGAGGTCCGCTCGTCCTTGCGCCCGATATAGACGGTATAACCGGGGAACTCGCTGCTGAAAACGCCTTCGGGCAGGCGCACCGCGGGTCTTTTACGGGCGACATCCAGCATTAAATTACGGGCTCGGTGGTTGGCTTCGGGTA
>Ga0315279_10004949_pt1 | contig 17609 bp, 12 predicted proteins | sample YL17G06_20_MG_FD_203694 | JGI IMG/M metagenome (GOLD analysis project Ga0315279, IMG submission 203694) | Sediment microbial communities from Yellowstone Lake, YNP, Wyoming, USA - YL17G06_20 | ecosystem: Environmental > Aquatic > Freshwater > Lake > Sediment | place: USA: Wyoming | collected... | reverse complement strand
ATGTTTAAGGTTGAATACAATATTCAAACCTGTATCTTTAACCTTCAACTTTTACATCCTTTGTACATTGGTGTCTTTATGTTTTTTCTTTGAAAAATGTTGCGGACGAAAAATTTATGCTTGGGACCGACATAGATGTCTTGACCTTCAAAGCTAAGTTTGGTATTCTGTTGTTTCATGGTGAGTTCTTTCATTTGAATGTTGTTTTACTAAACTTTATATGTTTATTACATTTAGTATACAACATACGGAATAGGAACTCACCTACATATTAAGCATAAAGCCTACAAATCTAAGAAACAAATAAACACATCCTAATTTTTATTCTTCGTGACTTCGTGGTTTCTATAAGAGATAATACAATTGATGAGTATAAGACATGAAAAAAATTAACGCTATTTTGCTCAGTATTTTACTTTCCATTTTTTTATTGTTATGCCCAAACCTGACTTATGCCCAAAACCTGCTGATCCCTATGGACCAAACACAGAATGATCATCTAAGGGCTTACGGGCTTGTCTATTGGGCTTTGCAGGCGCCACGCCAGTATCATTCTGAATGGTTACTTAACTATCGTGGCGGGTCTTTTATGATTGACGATCAATCAGACGTAAGGCAGAAGGCTGACGTGATGGGTGTAACTTATCAGCCAATTTCTGATGCCGATCTGAACGCAATACATCAGGTAATGGAAGGCAGTAATATGGATTCGGTCCTTCTGGAGAAAGCTCCCAAGATCGCAATCTATAAACCGCCAGAAGCGAAGGAAGGTACGGCTGAAATCAGTATGCTAAATGAGCCGTGGGATGATGCAGTCATGCTTGCGCTGAAGTATGCGGATATTCCTTATGATACCGTCTGGGATGAAGACGTCCTTTCGGGAAAGCTGATGGAGTACGACTGGCTACACTGTCATCATGAGGATTTCACAGGGCAATATGGCAAATTCTATGCTTCATATCGTAACGCCCCATGGTATCAGAGACAGGTCTCCGCTTTTGAAGCGTCGGCGAAATCGGCAGGATTCAAATCTGTTCAGGAACACAAATGCGCCGTCATAAAATCCATAAAGGATTATGTTTTACAAGGCGGGTTCTTCTTCATGATGTGTACTTCTGATACTGTTGACATTGCTCTATCCGCAGATGGGATTGACATCGTTCCCCCAGAGATAGATGGAACACCACTCACCCCTGATTGTCAGTTAAAGCTGGATTTTACAAAAACGTTTGCCTTCAAGGACTTTATTCTTGAGACAAGGGCTGAAGTTTATGAATTCTCGAATATTGATAATCCGAATATTGAACTTGATCCGTCTCAAGGCAAGGAAGATTTTACGCTTTTCGAGTTCGCTGCAAAGTATGACCCAATACCAGCCATGCTTACGCAAAATCACGTTGGTTTAGTAAAGGGATTTCTAGGGCAGACAACCTCGTTCAACAAGTCAACACTCAAAGACACTACGGTGATACTTGGAGATATAGAGGGAAGCAACTACGCCAAATATATTCACGGTATGTGCGGGCGGGGTACGTTCACTTTTCTTGGCGGGCATGATCCGGAGGATTACAGGCACAAGGTAGGCGATCCGCCTACGAATTTGGAATTACACAAAAACTCACCAGGTTATCGTCTTATCCTAAATAACGTCTTATTCCCTGCCGCAAAGAAGCAGAAGCGGAAAACATAAAGATTTTTGCCCATTCAAGATCACTCTTTGCATAAAACAGAAGTTGAGCATAGTATTTATCAGGATAGTACGGTTTCGAACTTTTGTTTGTCATAGTTTTCTATTATCCTGTCACGGATCTCATCTATGAGTGAAGGAGTAATTGGCTCAAGGATTATTTCTTCTCGTTGCATATATACCTACCGTAAAAAGTGATAGGCACGGCAGACCGTGCCTATGTTTTAACCTACCCAAGCATTGCTGTGAGAGAATCCATAAGTCCGTCTGGCGGTTCAATCGGCAGATCAACTGGTCTGTGTTCCAGCGCACTGACGTAAGCGCCTAGAATTATGTTGAACTGGGTAAGTGAATATTCCAGCCTTGTTGGATGCGGTTTGCCTTCAAGCCACTCAAATGCGGCGTCGGTTAAGCCAGCCTGTCCTAGCGTATCCTGCTGACCGTAATCGTGTGTTCCACTTTCATAACCGTTTTCAGGGGTGTATTTTTCCCAGCCTACCATCGTCCAGTGGATGAATCCCTTTGTACCATAAACAGCTACTCGTTTGTGCATATATGGCGAATCGCTTGGATTGCTCTTTGGTGAATAGTATCCGCATAGCATCTGCGCCCTGACTCCATTATCAAAGTATATAGAGGCTTCAGCAGTATCAGGCGATGGCTGTCCGGTCGGGATATTCTTAGCGCCAGATACTTGAGCAAATACTTGTTTAGGGGTAAGCCATCCGATGTATGAATGTCCCAGTTCAAGAACGTGTACGCCCTGATCAAGTATTGTTGAGCGTGCGCTTATGTCTACAAATTTTATGTCACCGATCTTCTCATCCGCAACGTCCTTTTTCAGCATGAGGTTATCGGGATGGAAGTGCAGTTGTGTATTTACCACGAATTTGGTCTTACACTTTGCATTCAAGTCTCTGAGTTGTTTCCAATCTTCACCCTGAATTGCAATGGGTTTCTCGACTATTGCTACAGGAACCTCGTGTTCAGCGGCTATGGTCATGAGAGGAACACGAAGGGTCGGCAGTGTAACGATATGCAATAGATCGGGTTTCTCTTTATCCAGCATCTCGTGAATATCGGTATAACGTTTCTCAATCCCAAAATCTTTGCTGAATGAATTAAGGCGTTCTTCGTTCATATCGCATACTGCGACGCCTTTTCCCTTTTTAACAAATTGATAAGCGTGAGCGTGTCCTCTGGCACGACCTCCGCAACCCAAAAAAGCAGATTTATACATCATTTTCTCCTTGTTTAGTGATTCCAAGATTCTAAGATTAATTTGTCAATGTTAATTTTCTAATCTTTTAATCTTCAAATCCATTCACCTTCTTGGTGTATTAAGTTGAGCCAACATGCCACCGTCAACGTAAAATACCTGACCCGTGATGTACGAAGCATCATCAGACGCTAAAAACGCTACCATAGAGGCTACGTCATCAGGTGTTCCAGCACGAGGTATGGGAAGCCATCCGATCAGTGGTGGTTCGGTTCGTCCATCCATGCCTACCGTTGCGCCGGGACCAACACAATTAACCCGGATCTGATATGATGCAAGATCCAATGACATAGACCTTGTTGCAGATTCAACTGCCCCTTTAGTCGCATCATAAGCGACATTGTTGTAATGCCCTCGTACTGCCCCGACACTGCTTATATTGATTATTGAGCCACCATGATTGTGATCTCGCATAATAATTGCAGAACGATGCGCACATAATAACACACCCCTAAGATTCACGCCTATTATCCGATCCCATTTGGATTCGTTTGTATCAAGGAAAGGTCCGTAAGTATCCACGAGTCCGGCATTATTTACAAGAATATCAACCGTTCCGAATGCCTTTAGCGTCTCGTCAAAAAGGCGTTTCACGTCATCAGAGCTTGACACGTCAGCTTGAACTCCGATAACTTTATCGCCTTTTATCTCTTCTACTACTTGCTGAACCCTTTCAGTTGAATGCGATCCATTGATCACTATTGACGCTCCCTCACGGGCAAACCTTTCTGCGATACCTTTACCTATACGGTGCGTTGAGCCTGTAACAACAACTACTTTTCCTTTGAATCTTTCCATATTTAATATCCAATCCAAGTTTAATTATATTGATCTTGATCCAGACGATATGATATTGTATTATATACTTGAGATAAACTCAAGTCATTTTTAGTTCAAAAGTAAAAAGGAGGTACTGAAATGGTTTATAGAATTGTTTTTGGTATTGTGATAGCTTTGTTGGTAGTTTCACCTTATGCTTTTGCAGGAAGCGGATTAGTGCTGTATCTTCCATTTGATGGAAACACTAAGGACGTTTCGGGTAATGGAAATGATGGTGTTCTAAAAGGAAACGAGAAATGGATTGATGGAAAATTCGGTAAAGCGATGGAATTTGATGGTGCAACTTACGTTGAGGTTGCAGATAAACCCAACAGTGGATTTGACGGTGTTCCCGGTTTGACCATTGAGCTTTGGGTAAAGATAAATGAACATCATGATAACGGTATTGTAGTTAAACTAACGACTGCTGGTGTAGCGTGGCCATGTAGTTACAACCTCGAAACTTGGTCTGATAAACTTGCATACTTTGATATAAATTCGGACATAGGTAAATACGCAACCAGCGATTATCCATTGGATCAATGGTTTCATCTTGCTGGTGTATTCAATGGTAAAGAGGATCAGATTTACGTCAATGGTGAGTTGAAGAATTCCAATCCCAGATCAGAGAAAATTGTACCTGATGGTGATCTTCCCGTTTACATCGGTTGTGTAATGCCGGGACAGTATTTCTTCAAAGGCGCACTTGATGATCTCGCCATCTACAGCAAGGCTTTGACACAGCAAGAGATTTCTCTGGATATGAACTCTCTTGCGGCGCCTGTTGAAAGTCTAGATAAGTCTGCCATAACTTGGGCTGAGATAAAGTCACAAATGTAATGTTCTTTCATGAAGGAGTGATCATCATGAATCGCAAGTTAATATTTATTTCATTGATATATTTATGTTTATTTATAATATTACCATCAGCTTTTGCAGTAAAAGATGGATTGGTGCTTTACCTCCCATTAAATGGTGATATTAAGGATGCTTCAGAAAGCAACTTTGTTGGAGAGGTGAAAGGAAAAGATGTGTGGGTTGATGGTAAATTTGGTAAGGCAATGGAATTTGACGGTGCAAACTACATTACAATACCAGATGAAAAAGATGGTACTTTGGATGGTGTACCGGGTTTAACTATCGGTGTTTGGGTGAAACAGGACACTCACCACGATAATGGTATTGTTGTGAAATTGTCAACAGCAGGCACAAACTGGCCTTGTAGCTACAATCTTGAAACTTGGTCTGACCAGCTTGCCTATTTTGATGTTGGACCGGACGCAGGTAAATATGCGACAGCGAGTTATCCTCTCAAAGAATGGTATTATCTCGTTGGAGTGTTTGATGGCGATAAGGGTGAGGATCGTATATACATAAACGGTAAATTTGAAAAAGCAAATCCCAGAGCAGAAAAGGTCGTGCCAGATGGAAAAGAACCTGTATATGTCGGTTGTGTAACACCGGGTAACTACTTCTTTAAGGGTGCGCTTGATGAGCTTGTTATCTACAATCGAGTATTGACTGATGTTGAGATCAACGAGGACATGAAAGGTATTAACATGGCGGTTGACAAATCAAGCAAACTCAGTACTACATGGTCAGCGATCAAAAACCAGTTTTAACTATACAACTTTTTCAGTTACCTATAATAAAACCACAGAGAGAATTTATCCGTACCTCTGTGGTTTCATTTAGAAACTTCTATCCCTAAAACTAACCTAGAAAACATTCACTTTGTGTTGAAATGTATAAATCTGATGTAAGTAAAGTTACCATACGTTCAGTAATACTTGGTCTACTATTAATGCCTCTGAACTATTACTGGGTTGTACGTATGGAGGTATTGGATAGCAGGCTTTGGTCTACAAGCTCATCATTGTTTTTCACTTCAATCTTCAGTCTTTTTGTTTTGATATTGCTGAATTTCCTTGTCGCAAAAATTAACTCAAAAATCTCTCTCAAACCGAATGAATTGCTAATTATCTACGTCATTTTTAATATCTCATCAGCCGTTGGTGGTCAAGGCATGATCATGGTGCTTATTGGCGGTTTAGGTCACGCCTTTCAGTTCACTACACCGGAGAACGAATGGAAAGAGCTTTTTCATCAATATTTACCTCGATGGCTAGTAGTAGACAATCCTAAAGCTCTTGAGAATGCTTATTCTGGTGACTCAACGCTTTATGTATCGGAACATATAAGAGCATGGCTTGTTCCGGTGCTTTCATGGTCATTTTTTTTGTTCGTGCTAGTTTTTGTAATGCTCTGCATCAACGTTATTCTCCGACGTCATTGGATTGAAAGAGAACGACTTGCATATCCGATAATTCAATTACCTCTGGAGATGATAAACAGTCGGGGTAAGTCAGGATTCTTCAGAAATAAGCTAATGTGGATCGGTTTTGGCATATCGGTGTGCATAAGCCTTTTCAACGGATTACATTTTCTTTCTCCAAGAATACCGGGTCTACAAAATATTTACGACATAACTTATGTATTTTCTGAAAAACCCTGGAATGCGATGGCATCTGACGGTATATACATCGCTTTTTATCCATGTGCGGTGGGATTGGCATTTCTTATGCCTTTGGATATGGCTTTTTCGGTATGGTTTTTTTATTTTTTCTGGCTTGCTGAACTTTTAATCGGTGGGATAACTGGATTGAGGGGTATGCCCGAATTTCCTTACCCCAAGTATCAAGCATCGGGTGCCTGTATAAGCATTGGGATACTTTCACTCTGGATAAGTAGAAGGCAATTGGTTGATGTTTTCAAGAGATTCATCGGAAATACAAAAGTAGATGACAAAGATGAACCTATGGGATACCGTTATGCTGTATTAGGGTTAATTTTGGGTTTGATCTTACTTGTTCTGTTTTGTTTAAGAATGGGTATCTTGTTATGGGTATCCATACTTTTCCTGTTTGCATATCTTATGGTTGCCATTGCTGTAACACGCATGAGAGCAGAACTGGGACCTTTTTATCATGAGTTCTATTATGGTGGTGCAGAACAAGTCTTAACTGCTTTGTTTGGCACAAAGAGTATAGGTCCCTTGAGTTTGACGGGCTTGTCATTGTTCTGGGGAATAACACGCGCGCAGAGCAGTCATCCAATGCCGCATCAGCTTGAAAGCTTTAAGCTGGCAGAAAGAATTGGGCTATCATACCGTGGTATGTGTTCGGTAATAATAATTGCGATGGTGACCGGAATATTATCGTCATTCTGGATACTGCTTCACGTCTATTATCGCAAAGGGATGGAGGGAAGCACAATATGGTTTGGTTATGAGATATTCACGAGATTAGAAAATTGGCTTCAGCATCTCTCTGGTCCGGATTACATGGCATCATTATTCATGGGATTCGGTTCTGCTTTAACATTCTTCCTTATGTTTATGAGAAGGACATTCTTCTGGTGGCAATTCCATCCACTTGGATACGTGATTACTCAGGGTGACTGGGGTATAAAATTTCTCTGGTTTTCCGTTTTCATCAGTTTTATAATTAAGCAAAGGTTATTAAGCTATGGCGGAGTGAAAGCTTATCGAAAAGCATTGCCTGTATTCATGGGACTTATACTTGGTGATTTTGTTGCAGGAGGATTGTGGCACATTATTGGATGGGTTATGAATATTCCAACGTACCCATTTAAGAATTGGTGACAATTTTAGATGAGGGTTAATAAAAGATTCTTAAAGATATTAGGAATATTGCCGATATAATGTATTAACTAAAATAGAAATAAAAGTGATGGGTAATGAGTTTGTAGGGACACGCTGATGCGTGTCCAAATCATAGCTACTCACTTATCGCTTTTTACATTTGCGATTATATCTTAATTAATTGCTCTTTTCCAGATTCCTCATACGCTGAAATATACCCTGTGTAGATAACATTAACCAGATCAACCGCTATGTCAATGTTCATCTTTGGTTCGACAATATTTCCTTGCTTTCTTGAGACAATACATTCAGCAAAATCCTGAAACTCCGAAAGCTGACCTTGAGCATAAGCCTGATCCGGAGATGGGTAAGATATGCCAGCATCTGTTTCTAGCTTCTCGTGCAGTTCCTCTGGAACGTAAGTACCGGGTAGCGGGTTATACATCATAACGAGATTATTGGGAGTCATGTTTATAGTGTAATTTTGTTCAGACGTTTGTACGTGCATGTAGTTCAATACACCACCGGTATTGAATTCATTAGCGTCGGCTCTTGCAATAGGTTTATTTCCGTCTTTGTCTATGAATCTGACAAACATACTGCAATAATCTTCAATATCGAAGTATTTTCCTTGCTGGACTGATTTACTGGTAAACTTTACATCTTTATAAAGCTTTGCAATGTTGGCTGAGACTGAATAAGGCTTAAAGCCAAGGTCTGCGAATATTCTCATCAATCCGCCAAGTGAATGTGAAACTTTGCCAACTCCCGACCCTCCGCCAGATAATGCCCAACGATAATACGAATCTGAGGCAGAACCATGATGTGCTTCGATCCCATAAGCATATAATATCTGACTACCCGATTTTTCGATTTTTTCAATAACTACCTCTACGCCGGGAGCATAACCCCAATTCTCTGCATACCCGAACATTACACCATTATCCTGTATTGCTTCTTTTATGGCAATGGCTTGTCTCATGGCTTCCTCGTGCATGACGTATTTCGAGATCATTTCGCCGATTGGTTCGTTTTCGTACTCCTTCCCCGGAGCATAGCCTGTAAACATTTTCTCAACGATAACGTGCTTTCCTGCTTTTGCTGATTGAATAGCTATTGGAGCGTGCATGAAAGGAGGTAAACATACGTCAACAATATCTATCTGAGAACCCAAAGGTGAGTCAAGAAGCTCATCAAGGCTTTGAAAGTAATTCTCAATCCCATATTTCTGAATAATCTTTTCTGCATGAGGTTTTGAGCGATTCACAATGGCTGTAACCTCGACATCATAGCCTTTTAATCTGACGTTAAGCCAGCCTTTGGTGTGAAAATCGCCTGCGAATCCCGCTCCACAAACTGCAACGTGAATAGTATCCCTCATTAAATTCTCCTATACTTGTTAATATTCCAATCATCAAATCACCTTATATTTATGGCTCTTTGGGATATAACAGGGAATTTTCCGTAGGGGCGAAGCCTATGCCTCATAAACGCTGATTATATAATAGTTTACAATAGCAAATGCTTCGCCCCTACAATATTATCATGTCTTACTTGTATCATCTCTGCAAGTATGCTAATCGCAATCTCAGCAGGCGTTTCTGAGCCTATATCTAATCCAATAGGAGCGTGAACTTTTGCAAGTCTTTGATCGTCAACACCTTTCTGTCGAAGGTTGTTGAACAATTGCTGAATTTTTGCTTTACTACCGATCATGCCAATATATCGAGCTTTTATTCCACACGCCCATTCTAAAACTTGCTCATCACAAGCGTGACCTCTCGTTATTATAACAATGAATGAGTTGTCATCTATTTTCAGTTTTTCAAAAGCATCCTTGAAATTCAATGCTATAATTTTATGTGCTTCCGGGAAACGCTCAAGATTTGCGTATTCTTCTCTGTCGTCAATGACAATAACCTTGAAATCGGTCATTACTGCCATTTTGCTCAAATAAAACCCTATGTGTCCTGCGCCAAATATATAAATTTTTTCGGAAGCTACGATCGGTTCAATAAACACGCTAATTTTTCCTCCGCAGATGGAATCATTTTCATTCAAGTCAAAACTTACGAGTCTTGGAGAATTCTCTTTAATAACTTCTTTAGATATGCGATATATTTCTGCCTCAATGCCTCCACCGCCAACAGTTCCAATTATATTCCCATTGGTTAAAACAAGCATCTTGGAACCGATTGGGGCAGGTGTTGATCCCTGTTTTGATACTATGGTAGCTAGAGAAGCACGCTCACCATTCTGCAATATTTCCGTAATAGCTTTGTATATATCTTCCATTTTTATTGATAAGTGCTAAATTGCTGAAAAGGTACGGTAATACCATTTTCTTTTAGTAATTTGTCTATGGCATAATTTAGATCGCTGATGGTTTTTGTGCGAATTTTTGGGTCTGGCTGTGCTATCCATACTGATAACTCAAGATTTAATCCATAATCACCAAATGCCCTGAATATAACCGATGGTGCAGGGTCATCAAGGACACCTTCATACTCTGTTGCTGATTGCATTAGAAGTTTCGATACTAATTCCAAGTCAGATTTATAACCTACTCTCACTGGAATTAGAATACGTATCTTTGGGTCTATTACTGACCAGTTAGTTACTATTCCCTCAATAAACTTAGAGTTTGGTACTATCAATACGGTATTATCAGGTGTAATCAATGTTGTAGAGCGTATATTTATGGCAGTCACTTTACCGACTATGTTATCTACGGTAACGTAGTCGCCAACGTTGACGTGTCGCTCAAACAAAAGTATTATTCCAGAAATAAAGTTAGACGTGATGTTTTGCAGACCAAATGCAATTCCAACACCTACTACACCAACCCCTACTGTAAGGCTTGTCAACTGGATACCTACCGAATTAAGTCCGATTAAAATACCCAAAAGTATCATTGCATAATGAGTGAGTCGTAGTATAGTAAACTTTCCGCTATCTGTCAGTTTGAAGTGTGGTAGTATACGTTTTCTGAGAAACCTCCGAACAAGCCTTGAGATCAAAAAGAAAGCGATTATGAATATTATAAGCTCTATTATCGTTAAGAGTGTGATCTCTGTCTTGCCGATATTAAAGAGTCTATTTTCAAATATATGTCGGAAAATTCCTAGAACATCTCTTTCTATAACAGTTTCTTCACTTGTGATTTTGCTACCATCAACTTGAAAAAATGGCATTTGTTTAGAATCTCCTAAATATCTGTTTCTTCTGACTTTAGTGTAGAAAATTTTTAATCACGAATTCCACGAGAAAACAAGTGATGAGTTATGAGTGGTGCATTATGAGTTTTTGAGACTGATTATTCATAACTTACTTTCCTCTCCGTGCCTCAGTGTCTCCGTGTTTTGTAACTGAAAAAGTCGTATACTTGTCACCAATTACTCATCACTATTTATCGTTACTTGCACCCTGTTTGGGTTCTGCCTTTTCATCAAAGCGGAATGCCAGCGATACTGTTCCGCTATCATACTCCGTATGCAAAACGTAACCACTCTTTTGGAAAACACGCACCATGCCAGTATTTGACGCAATAACCGTAGCTTTAAATCCACGTATACCTTGTTCACGGGCAAGACGGGTAAGGAATCTGAGTTGATAAGTTCCAATACCCCTTCGCTGGTACTCATCCGCTACCGAGAAAGCTACTTCAGCCATGTTTTCGTTATAGTCCAGCATCCAGTGTGCGGCGGCGATGATTGGTGATGTGTCCGATGAATCCAGAGTGCCGACTATACCAAGATTTTGCCGATAGTCTACCGCAACCAACTCTTGAGCAAGGTCGTGTGGAAACGCTTTCCGAATCTGGAAGAATCTCAGATACACAGATCGCTCAGATAGACGGTAAAGGTATTCTTGGAATAGCCTTTCATCACTGGCTTTAATGGGACGGAAGAATACTTCCATATCACCGAAGCGCTCAGTATGCTCAAGTTCCACAGGATAGATCGCACCTTCTGGAATAATTTGATCCTCGAAGATGTATTTTTTAGCCTTTGTTTCGGTAAGTAAATATTCACGAAATTTTGGATGTGCAACCTGTATCATTGCAATAGCTCTTTCTCGAAGGCTTTTTCCATGCAGATAAGCGACACCATATTCAGTAACGACGTAATGCACGTCTCCTCTAGTGGTTACTACACCAGCCCCTTCGGAAAGATGCGGGACAATTCGTGAGATCGTACCGTTTTCAGCAGTTGATGGGAGTGCGATAATGGGTTTTCCTTGATGTGCAAGAGCAGCTCCACGAATGAAATCCGCCTGACCACCTATTCCGCTGTATATTCGATACCCCAGCGAGTCTGCACAAACCTGACCGGTAATATCTACCTGTAAAGCTGTGTTTATTGCAACCATCTTATCGTTCTTGGCTATGTTTAACGGTGAAGAATTATAATCTACTGGATGGAATTCAAAAATTGGGTTATTATCAACGTAATCGTAAAGACGGCGAGTACCTATGCAAAATGTTGCCATTACTTTACCCGGATGAAAGGTCTTTTTTGAATTATTTACAACACCAGATTCAATCAAATCAATCAAGCTATCGGAGAATAACTCAGTATGAATACCAAGGTCTTTTTTGTCACCAAGACCATAAAGGACAGCATTTGGGATATTTCCAATTCCTATTTGCAAAGTTGATCCATTTTCAATAAGTCGTGTAATATGCCTTGCAATAGCCATAGCTACACTATCAGGCTCAACGGATGGGACTTCCAGAAGTGGCTCATCATATTCAACTATTGCATCAAGTTCCTCAACGTGGATGAAACTATTGCCGAGAGTACGAGGCATCTTTGGATTTATCTGAGCTATGACCAAATCAGCAGAATCTACCGCCGCCTTGACTGCCTCTACTGACACGCCAAGAGAACAGAACCCATAGTTGTCGGGTGGGGTGACTTGAATTAGCGCGGCGTCTAAAGGCATACGCCCGCTTCTTAGCAAAGCTGGTATCTGAGAGAGAAATATAGGCGTATAATCAGCAAGACCTTCAGATACAGCAGACCTTACACCGGGTCCAACAAAAAGGGAATTATGTCTGAAATTACGGTCATAAGCCTTTTGAGCATGTGGGGCAGACCCAACAGTCAGCATGTGGACGATCTCTATGTCATTCAACTGCCTTTCAGTACCTCCAAGCTTTACGAGTTCATCCAATAGATGCTGAGGCTCACCGCACCCCGGACCCAAAAAGACACGATTGCCACTGCGGATTTTTAACAGTGCTTCTCTTGCAATCATAAGTTTTTCGGAGTAGTACTTTCTCCAATTTCTAATCACTGGCATTTATCAATATTTCCCCTTTATGTGCAATAGTACGTCAGATGGTACTATGGAATTTCAGGTTCGCTTTGAGATTAATATATAGAATTATTGACTCATAGTCTTATTTTCATTCGTAAAATTCGTGTTTAAATTTAACTTTGTAAAAGTATACAGATTTATTATAACAAATTCACGTTAAAATTACCATATTTTTGCTGGAATTCGGAAAGATTATTTTAATTGACATGATAACGAAGGTTTAGTAGAATAGCATTGATGTGGATTCGTGTTATCGTTCTCCAACCGTAATCCTGAAGATTGGCTATTCCAAGAAGGTGAAGCAAATTGAAGGTCGCTGAGTTCATTGAAGAAATAACCAGTGATCCGAACTACAAGGGACAAATTATTTACATTGAGAATATCCCCGGTAGTTCGGCTGTATATAGTGAGCTTGACGAGTCATTGCCAGAACCTGTCCAGATGATGCTTGAGCGACAGGGTATAAAATCACTATACCTCCATCAAGTTGACTCCATCAAAGCCGTTCGCAAAGGCGAAAGCATAGTCGTTGTCACATCAGCCGCTAGCGGTAAAACGCTGTGCTACACCATCCCCATACTTGAAAAAGCTCTAACTGATCCTGATATGACTGCGTTATACCTTTTTCCGACAAAAGCTCTTGCACAGGATCAGTATAGAAGATTGAGAGAACAGCAACGAATTTATAATGAAGTAAATCCCCTTTTATCATCTAAAGGGCATATTCAATATGCCCCTACAAAATGGGGAAGCTATCCTGTTATCGGCACTTATGATGGCGATACGCCTGACTCACTGCGCAAAAAGATTCAGACTGAAGCCAGAATAATACTGACTAATCCTGACATGCTTCACGTAAACATAATGCCGAACCACATCCGTTGGAATCGTTTCTTTCAAAACCTTCGCTACGTTGTTATTGACGAGTTGCACACGTATAGAGGGATATTCGGCTCACACTGCGCCCACGTCTTCCGAAGGCTGGAAAGGATATGTAAACATTACGGCGCAAATCCGCAGTTTATCTGCTGTTCTGCTACCATCGGCAACCCACTGGAACATGCGGAGAAACTTACTGGTAAAAAGATGACACTCATTGATAATGATGGAGCGCCTCATGCACCAAAGAAGTTCCTCCTCTGGAATCCAGCGATAACTGATCCCGAAACACTTCAACGCCGAAGTGGAAACGTTGAGGCAGTTGAACTGATGGCAAGGCTATTACAAAATGGCATACGCACCATAGCTTTCACCAAAAATTGGGGATCAACTGAGCTTGTCCGTAAATACTGCCGTGACAGCCTATTGCGCATATCGCCACGATTAGCTGATGCCGTAGGGTCATACAGAGCGGGGTACTTACCGCAAGAAAGGCGGGAGATAGAAAGAAAGCTATTCTCAGGCGAATTACTCGGCGTTGCCAGTACTATTGCATTGGAATTGGGTGTGGACATTGGCGGGCTTGATGCCTGTATAATCATCGGTTACCCCGGAACTATCTCAGGAACTTGGCAGCAGGCGGGTCGTGCAGGTCGTGGAAACGAGGAAGCTCTTGTGATCCTCGTGGGATACGATACGCCCATAAACCAGTACATAATGAATCATCCCGATTACATTTTTGGAAAGCCTCACGAAGTAGCTTTGATCGTACCAGATAATTACTATGTATTAAGCGGGCAATTGGCATGTGCAAGTTTTGAATTGCCTTTGAAAGATGCTGAACTCGAAGAATACGGTGAAAATGCCATGCCAGTAATAAAAATAATGGAGGAGGAGAGTATAGTTTATCGCTCTAAAGATGCGTGGTACTATACCGGTCAGAACAATCCTGCCTACGAGGTAAGTTTGAGGAACATCACGAGCCACAGCTACACAATCGTTGATGTATCGAACAATAACAAAGTAATAGGCACCATAGACCAGATCAGCGCATATCCGACAGCGCATCCAGAGGCAATATACTACCATAATGGTGAGAGCTACTACGTTGAAAACCTTGACCTTGAAAGGAAAATGGCAATTGTCAGGAAAGTTGACGTTGATTATTACACCAACCCATTGGGTGGCAGAGGCATCAAGACAGTTGATAGTGTAGAGCATGAGAAGCCATTGCCCGGTAAAGGTAACGTGTTCTTCGGAGAAGTAACAGCAGAATTCAACACGCTTGCATATCAAAAGATCAAGCTCTGGACGAGGGAAGTTTTTGACGAGAAGCCTGTAATCCTTCCTCCGCAAACACTTGAGACGATAGCGTATTGCCTCGTTCCTCTTGATGAGACTATCATGCGAATGAAAAGTGCAGGACGTATGGCTTATGAGGGTGTTTATGGTTTAGGGCAAGCGTTAATGGTGACGACTGCACTATTCGCACACTGCTACCCGCTTGATGTGAGATACAGTCCCGGATGGGAATGTATAACACAGGGGATACCAGATCATTCCATATTCATATTTGACAATTATCAGGGCGGGTTGGGGTTTACTGAATATGCTTATGGTGCGATAAACGATGTCCTGCAAGCGACGTTGAAGATGATCGCTGAATGTGAATGTGAGGATGGCTGTCCGTCATGTGTAGGATTTTATTTACGGTCATTCATTCCTCATGATCCTGAGAACTGGGAGGGATACTTGCCAGATAAAGAAGGCGCCTTGATGCTTCTGCACGATTATCTTGGTCTTGAGCCTTACGTCCCCAAACCATTCTCTGAAAGAGCCAAAACATGGCGTCAGCGTGTTGCTTTGCAGATGCAGGAAAGAAAAAAGAGGACGCAGGACGTTCCGATACCTGATTCCGTAAAGCCTGAAATGGAGAAAATTCTGGACGGGAAAATGAAACTGTAATTGGGTAACAAAATAATGCCTGTTAGGATTGTGGGTTACTATGTATATTTATGAATTTGATGGAGGTATTAAAGATGAATGTAACAGTAGCAAGAACAACTATGGTATGTCTTAGCTTGATTTTCATTGGTTTGATGTTAGCAGGACAAAGCTATGCCCAAGTCAACATGAAATCTGCTGTAGCTATGTGGCTTTTTGACGAGGGCAAAGGCAATGAGATTAAAGATGCCACTGGAAACGGCAATGATGGCAAGTTCGGGAATGGTGTCGAATGGGTAAATGGGAAGTATGGCAAGGCATTGAAATTTGACGGGCAGACGGGTACTGTGGAGATTAACACTTCAGTTAATCTGGTCGATCCTGATTTGACGATTATGCTTTGGGTGAATCCCGGTGCTACACAAGCGAAAGCGCATTGTGACATCCTCAGTAATCATGGAGAACCGCCAGGAGCCGGATATTGCATAGAACAAAATAGCACTGAAGCAAACAAATTCTACTTTGATTTTAATGCAGAAGGAAAGTGGCAATCAGGCTGGAACATTGCGGGTGCCCCATTAACACAACTGAAAGCAGATACCTGGCAACATTTTGCGGTTGTGCGAAAAGCCAACGTTGTGACACATTATTTGAATGGTGAGAAAACTGGGTCCAAAGATGATGTCTCAAAAGTTGCTGTCACACAATCTCCAAAAAACCTTCGCCTTAGCAACTTCGGATGGCGAACTATAGAACGGCAGTTTAATGGTATCATGGATGACCTTGCGATTTTCAATACCGCTCTGGATGTAAACGATATTAAGAACATTATGAATAAAGGGATCGCCCTTTCAACTGCTGTTTCATCGTCAGAAAAACTGATCACCACATGGTCTAATATCAAAGTCCAACATTAAAATATGGTTCTTTAGTATTCAGTGTGGAAATGAACCTTACATCCATCTCAAATCCCCTCTGCCCCCTTTGCTAAAGGGGGAGTTAGAGCCATTCCCCCTTTTTTCAAGTATGAAGGATAAGGGATGACGGATGAAGTACTTTCTTTCATCCATCATCCTTCCGCCTTCATCCTTTAATTTCGGGGGTTAGGGGGATTTAGTAATCGTTAAAAAATGGGTTTACAGTAGGATGGGTAAATGGTTTTTGCTTGTTATTTACATTTACAATAATTAATAGCTGATGAATCTTGTAAAAACAATAATTCAAAACCATTTACCCATCCTACAATTGTGTCTAAATGGCATTTTTTAACGATTACGGGATTTAAAATCTTTCAGTTTGAATATATTTCCACACTCAACACGGAAGAACCTTCTGTTTTAGCTTTTCCAGATTTTCAAGGACAAAAGATTCAAGTCTTGGGTCTTCGATCTCCCTTGCAATGATGAGTGCCTGCTGATAATATTCAATCGCCTTATCAATCTGTCCCAAGCGATAATAAACCGACCCCAGATTACCAAGCCAAGCTCCTTTTCCTCCCCTGTCACCTATATCTCTGGCTATCTCCAAAGCCTTCTGGTAATATTCAATCGCCTTATCAATCTGCCCTAAATTGCGATAAGCATTTCCCAGATTGCCAAGGGCAGTACCTTCTCCACTCCTGTAACCTATATCTCTGTCTATCTCCAAAGCCTTCTGGTAATATTCAATCGCCTTATTAGTCTGTCCTAGATTAGCATAAGCTGACCCCAGATTGCCAAGGTCAGCACCTTCTCCACTCCTGTCACCTATATCTCTGTCTATCTCTAAAGCCTTCTGGTAATATTCAATCGCCTTATTAGTCTGTCCTAGATTAGCATAAGCTGACCCCAGATTGCCAAGCCAAACTCCTTCGTTACTCTTGTTACCTATATCTCTGTCTATCTCTAAAGCCTTCTGGTAATATTCAATCGCCTTATTAGTCTGTCCTAGATTAGCATAAGCTGACCCCAGATTGCCAAGGTCAGCACCTTCTCCACTCCTGTCACCTATATCTCTGTCTATCTCTAAAGCCT
>Ga0315279_10004948_pt1 | contig 17610 bp, 15 predicted proteins | sample YL17G06_20_MG_FD_203694 | JGI IMG/M metagenome (GOLD analysis project Ga0315279, IMG submission 203694) | Sediment microbial communities from Yellowstone Lake, YNP, Wyoming, USA - YL17G06_20 | ecosystem: Environmental > Aquatic > Freshwater > Lake > Sediment | place: USA: Wyoming | collected... | reverse complement strand
TGCTTCAAGCTTTTCGTTTTCACGTTTGAATTGTCTGTTGAAACTCAAAACGATGTCATCGACAGCGGCTTTAGCCTTTTCATATTCTTTCTGGGCTTTACGAAGTTGCCTGTAATATTCGGTCGCCACAACAATGGTGGCTGCGGCCAGAAAACCGACCAGAACCAGAGTAAGTTCATCCATGTGATTTCCTTCTGTGATCAAGGCGTGATCAGGCGTGACTCAACGCTGTTGCATCACACATCACAGTCTGACCATTCAGGATTTAAGTTTTATGGTAACTACCATGGGAAATGATAGCATGACATCACAGGTCACAGTCTGATGAATCGAATATGGTAAAAAGGGACATTAGATCTCACTGATGGCAAATGAGCTATTTAGGCTCTGTTCGGCAATAGGAGCCCAATTATGCCTGTTCTCAGTGTGAGTATCGGTCAGAGATGTTTGAACATCTGTGGCGTGATTTGTGACGTCACAAGTCCCGGGAAGTCGGGTCAGCAAGGTGTTTCAGGCTTGTTTCGAGCTCTTCGCGGAGCAATTCTATGACTTTAATGCGTTCACTTACGTCCGTGCTGTTGTTTGGTATGTCTTTATAGGCCTCCAAATATGTGCGCAGTTTGTTTGCTATCTCAAGGTAGGGATCCAGAGTTGTGCTCTCAAAGACTCCTAGGTACCCTAGAAGTATGACTGTATAGATTGATTTTGTAACGTTTTCTTTGGCCTGTTTTAATGTCCTGTTGAAGGCGCCGCGGCTTATTTGGGCCTTGGTTAGTCGTAATGCGGCTTTTTCGTCGTATTTGAGCGTTTTCCCCGCCATATTTTCGGATAGAATGTCGATGAGGAGTGTTTCGAGCTGCGTTTTGGTTAAATGGCTGTGTGGGGCGATGATTTTGACAATGGGGTCGTTCAGCGAGCTTGTGAGCCAAGGTTGAAGTCTTTCTTTTAGTCTCATGCGAGTCCCCTGAAGGCAATGTTCAAATGGATACAGTTTTGTATACACGGTGAGTTCTTAAGACTATCGGGTGTCACGTCTCGTATGAAGGGTCACGTACATCGTAAGGGTTTTATGGTCGCGAATACACTGGATAGCTAGGGGGAACGGATTATTCCGTCGTTTAAGCCCGCTGAACGGGTCAAAGGGATAAAGACAGGTGGAATAAGGCGATTTTTCGATTTAGCGAAAGAAGTGCCAGATTACATTAACCTGAGTCTAGGGGAACCGGATTTTTGCGTAAGTCAACGTGCTCTTGAAGGTGGGTGTCAAGCCGCGAAGAGAGGTGAGACGCACTATACACCTACAAACGGAATACCCGAGTTGCGTGCAGCCTTGGCGGAAAAGGCTCACGTTGACTACGGTTTAGACTATGACCCGCATTGTGAAGTACTCGTTACTTGTGGAGCGGGCGAAGCGATTTCACTCAGCTTCCTTGGTCTGGTCAATCCAGGTGATGGAGTGATTATTCCGAACCCTGGCTTTGTAGGCTACGAACCTTGCGTTGTCCTGGCGGGAGGATGTACTGTGGATCTGCCTCTGTCTGAAGAAAGGGAATTCTGCGCTACAGCGGCTGACGTGACATCACCAGGGGCGGCCAAATCACGTGTGATGCTGCTGAATTTTCCGAACAACCCGACAGGAGCAGTGCTTTCCCATGATGATGCGGCCTCACTGGCACGGGTTGCTGTGGAACGTGACATGATCGTGATCTCTGATGAAGTGTATGAGAAAATCGTATACGATGACGCCAAACACTGCTGCATGGCGACTCTTCAGGGAATGCGTGAACGTACGCTAGTTATCGATTCGTTTTCGAAGACGTATGCAATGACGGGGTTGCGCGTAGGCTTTGTTTATGGACCGAGGGAATTGATTGCTCCGTTGTGGTTAGTTCACCAATACACAGTAACATGCGTAGATAGCATCGCACAACATATCGCTCTTGCAGCGCTCAAGGGATCTCAAGAAATTGTGAAGGACATGGTACGAGAATTTGATAGACGGCGCCATCTGGTCCATAAGAGGCTGAACGAAATGGAAGGTTTCAGTTGTCTCCTCCCCAAAGGGGCATTCTACGTTTTTCCGAACATAAAGGCGTTCGGCATGTCCTCCGAAGCGTTTGCCGAGTTTCTGCTGAAAGAGGCTCGGGTGATGACTATGCCTGGCTCGGCTTACGGTTGGCGGGGCGAAGGCTACATAAGAATCTCATACGCCTCTTCCTATGAAAGGCTCCAAGAAGCGTTGGATCGAATGGAGAAAGCTGTCAGGAAACTCTGGAGGATGCCTTCAAAGAGCCTCAGCTGACTTCTTGAGCTTGTCAAACAATTCGGGACGCAGATCTTTGAGGACGGGAACAAAGGCTTCGATAGACCTCAGGTCTGAATAGTCAATTCCAGCCAGCACAAAATCCTCTTTGTCATATTTCGCTTGAACGAGAACTTTCCCGTTGGGACCTAGGAGTCGGCTGCCGCCCCAAAACTGCAGACCATCCTCGATGCCCACAAGGTTTACGAAAGCCAGAAACGCCGCATTCTCGATCGCCCTGGCAGCCGTGAGCACCTCAAAGAATGTTCGGCGACCGCTGGGTGAAGCTGATATACAGACGATTAGTTGCGCTCCTTCTAGTCTTGCAAGCCTGGCCACTTCTGGAAAGTAGATGTCATAACATATGATCAAGCCGATTTTCCCAAGATCGGTTTTAAAAACCGCAGGCTGATATCCTGGACGGAAGTACCTCTTTTCCTCAAATACGCTGTGAGTAGGCAGATACATCTTGCGGTATTTGCCAATGAGGCCCTTCGGACCGACCAATACAGCAGTATTGTGAAGAGTAGCCTTCGTGTCTCCGCTCAATTCAGGCATGCCAAAAACAATATGCAACCCTGTCTTCTTAGCCATTGTCTCTATTCGTCTCGTCGATGGACCTGGGATATCTTCAGCCAGTCCGTAGATCTCGTCTCTAACAACGTATCCAGTCAAGGAAAGTTCAGGAAGTATTAAGAGCTGCGCACCTTTCCTCTTGGCTTTGGCCGCCGCCTGCTCAATCTTCTTGAGGTTTTCTTCCTTGTCTCCCGGTCTGCAGACTATCTGCGCGAGGGCAACGTCAACTGTTTCCTTCAATCTTCATCACCTACAGCGTGTAAAAGGGGTCCCTTGGGAGTCTGAAGTCAGTTCCTATAGTACGATATTCAAGCTTTGCTGTCAATAATACCCGTCTTTTATGTTCTGCGTCGAGCCATCTCTTTCTTATTCTTTCAATCAAAGGTTTTTGAATGTTCAATTGCCCTGCTATTTCTTCAGGCTTCATAAAACGTTCAAGTCCATAGAGGACTAGATCGAGCTGTTCATATCGAACGCCTAGCTCGTCTTCAGCCAACTGGTTCGGCCAAAGTGCAGGCGAAGAGGGTTTTTCAGATATCTCACGAGGAATTCCCATGTGACGGGCGAGTTTTCTGACTTGCGTTTTGTATAGATCCATTATTGGATAAATGTCTGCAGCAACGTCTCCCCACTTGGTGAAGTAGCCCATCATTGTTTCTGACTTGTCTGAGCTTCCGCAGACCAGCTTTCCAAGCCTATTAGCGTAGTAATAGTTGAATATCATCCTGGTTCTTGCTTTCATATTGCCTTTGCTGACCTTGTCCGATGGATCGAAAACGGGGATTGAGCCATAGAGCGACTTTAGAGGCGCAGTGATGTCGATGGTTTCCGTCTTCAATCTGTACCTCTTAGCGATAAGGATCGCATCTTCAACATCTTTGGAGGTGCGAGTCTCGTCTTCAAACAATAGGAGCCCTAGGACTCTGCTTCCGCCTATGGCCTTGGCTGAAAGGGCAGCCACGATGCAGCTGTCAACGCCACCCGATAAGCCTAAGACTATGCCTCTTGCACCTGTTTTCTTCAGATAATCATCTATGAAGCTGAGCAACCTCTTTTCAACTTCAGACATATCGAGATCTAGGACTTCGGGCGTCAACTTCATATGGACGCACAACCATTGTTCTATGGTTGTAGGCAACTATTTAAGGGCAAATGTAAATATTGGTGTCTGGAATTTCACGTTCGAGAAGGATCTGAATATGGGGAGAAGAAGGAAAAAGGTCGTACGTATCCCTAAAAAACATCTACCGAAGTTCTTCCCTTGCCCCAGATGTGGAAAGGAAACCGTGAGGGTTGAAATTCTCAGAGATGAAGGAAATGCCGTAGTGGGATGCGGAAGCTGCGGTCTCAAGGATCAATTCCCTGTAAAACCTGCACAAGCTGAAGTTGACGTCTATTGCATGTTCACTGACAAGATGTATGGACGTTCCAGAAAACCCTCCCTCCCCGAAGTCAAGGGCGCTTAGCTAGGTTGACCCTTATGATCGGCAACGTTGAGAAGTACTTGCTCGGCAAGATCGATGCCGAGGGTTCCATTCATATCACATTGATCGATCCTGAGAAAGTAACACCGCCTCAGGCTTCGAAGATTGCACGCAAGACCAAGGCTAGCGAAACTTCTGCCATAATGATTGGCGGGTCAACATTTGTTTCTGCTGCGCATTTGGACGACGTTGTCAGGACTGTAAAGCGTACTGTGAAGATTCCTATAATTCTCTTCCCGAGCAATGTGACGGGCATCAGTCGTTACGCGGATGCCATCTGGTTCATGTCATTGCTGAATTCAGTTGACCCGTACTTCATCATGGGGGCCCAAATTTTGGGGGCGCCCCTTGTCAAGAAATATGGTTTAGAACCACTGCCGATGGGTTACATAATTGTCGGCGAAGGCGGTACTGCAGGTGTTGTTGGCAAGGCGATTCCCATTCAAAACAATAAACCTGAACTTGCGGCGGCTCATGCCTTAGCGGGGCAATATTTGGGAATGCGTTTCGTCTACTTGGAGGCCGGATCGGGAGCGAAGTACCCAGTTCCTCCTGAAATGATTCGAACAGTAAGACATTACATCGACGTTCCCCTTATTGTCGGGGGTGGCATAAGGTCCAGGGAACAAGCCTTGGCAGCCGCGTCCGCAGGCGCCGATATAATAGTCACTGGCAACGTTGTAGAGGAAACAGGTATTAAACGCAAGGTTTCAGAGATTATCGAAGGCATAAGGCGTGGCAAAACGTAGAAGTGTGGCGCGCTGTTTTTTGTGTGTAATTGTCACGGGATAGCTTGACCTGTTCACTGGACTTTTGACTCTTTGCTGTAAGAATACAGAAATAAGCCTGAGATCCAAAAGAGGTGTTACGAGTGGGAGATTTGAACCATATAATGAGCGAAGGCTATCGGCAGTACGTTGAGACTCTCGAGAGCGAATTCGCACAACTGTACAAAATGGGGGAAAAAGCCCGTAAAAAAGGAGTTGACCCTTCGTTCAAGCCTGAGAGCAAGATCGCCAAGGATTTAGCCGATCTGGTTGAGGGACTCGTAGGCCCAAATGGTGTTGCTGAGGGCATTAGAGAGCTGAGCTCTCAACTTCCTAGAGAAGAACTTGCGTTCAAGATAACCGAACAGATTGTATACGGAAAGTTTGGACATCTGGAAGAAGAAGCAGCTGCCGAACAAGCTGTGCGCACGGCCTTAGCGATCTTCACAGAAGGGCTGACAGCCGCTCCAATACAGGGAGTGGCCAAAGTGAAGATCAAAACAAACAGCGACCGAACACGTTACCTCGCAATCTACTTTGCGGGCCCAATAAGATCTGCAGGAGGCACTGATCAGGCATTGACCTTGGTTGTCGGGGACTTCGTACGGCGACTTCTTGGACTTGACCGCTACAAACCCACAGAGCCGGAGATATCGCGTTTCATTGAGGAGCTGAGGACTTATGAACGCTCCTCGGGGATGCATTTTCAATATCACATCTCTGATGAGGAATTGCGAAAAGCTCTGCAATGGTTGCCAGTTGAAGTGACAGGCACAGAATCCGACCCGATTGAAGTATCAACGTTTCGAAATCTTCCACGAATAGAGACGAACAGGGTCAGAGGAGGAGCCCTCAGAGTAGTCAACGATGGTATCGTAGGGCGGGCTCCTAAGGTTCTGGTGATAATAGAGAAATTGGGTTTTCAAGGATGGGACTGGCTTAAAGACGTTCGTGGAAAGTCTGAGAAAAAATCTGACGGCTTCATGGATGATGTCATAGCTGGGCGTCCTGTATTCGCCTTTCCATCGAGGAGAGGGGGTTTCCGGCTGCGATATGGTAGGGCCAGGAACACAGGATTATCTGCCGTAGGTATCCATCCCGCAACCATGCTCGTGCTAAAAGGTTTCCTAGCGGGTGGGACACAGCTACGCTTGGAGCTCCCAGGAAAAGGCGGAATCTCGGTGCCTGTTGACACAATAGAGGAACCGATAGTGCGATTGACTGACGGATCAGTTGTTCGGGTTTCGACAAGCAACTTCAACACTATTGCAGACAAAGTCGACAGAATACTCTTCCTTGGAGACATTTTGATAAGCTTTGGAGACTTTCTATACAACAGCCAAGTTCTACCGCCTTCAGGATACGTTGAAGAGTGGTGGGTCGAGGAGCTGTGCAAGGCAATCGTGGACAAGTTCCACGGTAATGTTGAGCAGACTGCCACGACGGTTGGCATGACTGTGGAAAGACTGCGGGTTCTATTGGCGGATTGCTGTGGAAACAAGCCTAGTCTAAGAGAAGCAATAGCTCTGTCAACAAACCTGCAAGTCCCCTTGCATCCGACCTTCACATTCTTCTGGTCAAATCTTCCTTCACTTGAAAGCCTGGACCAGATGAAAACGTGGCTTCACAATTCAGAAGTAGAAACGGAAGGTGGCTATGTCAAGAAGATAACAGGAGAAGTGAACTCGTATGTCAAGCAGGGCCTGGAATTGATATGCGTGCCGCATAGAATGACAGAGACCCAGATAATCATAGAAGGCGAAGATGCAGGCGTTTTCGCCTTGTGCCTTGGCTATGGAGCATCATGTACGTTTTCTACCTCAAAGACGGTTTTGGAGTATGTCAGCTCCTATTCAGGTGCCGTTGTCAAGGACAAGGCACCAACCCCCGTCGGCGCTCGGATGGGAAGACCTGAAAAAGCAAAGCGGCGTGAGATGAAGCCTCGTGTCCATGCTCTTTTCCCAGTCGGATTAGCCGGAGGCGCCCAACGGGATCTCGTGGAAGCGGCAAGACATGGCCCTACTTTTGTTGAAATTACGAAACGGAAGTGTCAGAGCTGCAAAACCTACTCTACAAGAATCAAGTGTCCAGCCTGTGGCTCAGAAACCATTCCTGAGAAAATCTGCCCACGGTGCAAAAAGAGCGTGAAAGAAGATGAATGTCCTAAATGTGGAATCCCAGCCGTTCAGTTTCAGAGGCAGGTCATCAATTTAAGAGAAGCTCTTGACAATACTTGCAGTGGCCTAGGCATGTCTATGCCAAAGGTTCTGAAAGGAGTCAAGGGTTTGACAAATGAAACCAAGACCCCTGAGATGCTTGAGAAAGGGGTTTTGCGGGCCAAACATGACCTTTCGGTGTATAAGGATGGGACGATCAGGTTTGATGCCACTAACGCACCTCTAACGCACTTCAAGCCTTCCGAGGTTGACGTGTCAGTAGACACGCTCAGACGGCTCGGTTATAGATATGATGTCGTGGGCGCCCCCTTGTCGAATCCAGATCAAATCTGCGAGCTGAAGCTTCAAGACGTGGTCATTCCGATTAAAGCTGGAGAATACTTCATTAGGTTGGCAAGTTTCATCGACGAACTCTTGTCAAAAATCTATGAACTACCGCCTTACTATAACATCAAAAGAGCGGAAGACTTGGTTGGGCATCTTGTGTTCGGTTTGGCTCCACACACCTGTGTTGGTGTGTTGGGGCGTGTTATTGGGTTCACGCCTCTTGATCTATGCTACGCGCACCCCATTTGGCACTCAGCAAAACGAAGAGACTGTGACGGCGATGAAGACGCATTGATGCTCGCATTGGATACGTTGCTCAATTTTTCTCGAGAGTATCTGCCTGCCCAAATAGGTGGAATAATGGATGCGCCTCTTCTCCTCACTCCTGTGGTGAACACAAGCGAAGTGCAAAGACAGGCACACGACTTCGATGTAGCACGATCGTACCCGCTCGAATTCTATGAGAAAACATGGCAGAAAATTGACGCAAGACAAATGAGTCCTCTTGTTGACCTTGTGAGTCATCGACTTGGCACAGAGGCTGAGTTTGAAGGATTCGGTTTCACAACTCCTGTTTCCAATATTAATCGATGCAACCATGAAAGCGCTTACAAACGGTATAGGACGATGATAGACAAACTGCAGGGCCAGCTTGAACTGGCGGAAAAGATTGAGGCTGTGGACCCAGCCAAAGTAGCTTTGAAGGTTCTGAAGACCCATTTCATGAGAGACATCGCCGGGAATCTGCGTGCGTTCTCGACGCAGTTTTTCAGATGCAGGTCGTGTAATCGGCGCTTCCGACGACTGCCGTTGTACGGCAGATGCCCCTCATGCGAAGGAAAACTGACTTTAACCGTCTATCGTGGGGGCATCGAGAAGTATTTGGAAGCAGCTCAAAACTTGATTGATAAATATGGGTTGCCGAAGTACTATTCTCAGAGAATTGCGCTTGTGAAGGAAGAGATTAAGGCGTTGTTCGATGGCAAGAAGCCAAAGCAGATCAGTTTGATGGATTTCGCTTAACAAGACTTTTCTACGAAGAACGACAAAGATGACTTTGAGTCGGTATGGTTAAGGCGATTTATCATCCTAACGCCTACTTGTCGAATATAAAAAACGTGAAACGCGGTCTCGTAGCGAGAACAAAGATTTTGAACACCTTGGAGAAAACGCATGGAGACGCTAGGACAATCGGGAGAGAAGCCGAACTGCCATATGGAGTGGCAATGCATCATTTGAAGTTGCTCGCAAAAGAGGGAATAGTGAATCGGAAAGACAATAGACCGGGGATTTGGACAATGACAGGTTTTGGACAAAAACGCCTAGTGAACTTGCATTAGAAAGTGCATTCACACGGTGAGTGTCCGCACTTTGGACACTTGTTATCGTATTTTTTGAGAGCTGCCTTCTCGAGGTCTATTCCAGTGATGTTTGCAAGCGAGGCCAACCAAGCAATTACGTCGGCGAACTCTTCCTGCAATCCTCTTATGTCACCTGATTCTAGAGCGTCACCCAATTCTTCCACTTCGTCAGTGAGCCATTTGAATGTTCCAGTTGTACCTCGGTCGTGATCTCGGTGAAAATACAGTCGACGCATTAGCTGTTGAAACTCGTGGATCTCCATTCCCAATCTCACACTCACAAGTCAAAGGAAAATTCAGTGATGCAGGTTTGAAACTGGGGAAATCAGCGGATTTTGATGTAACTGTATGCTTCCGTTGCGTTCTCGAAGCAGAAATGCACTTTCTGATAGCTTGTTCTGAATTCTGCAACGTCTGTTCTCACTTTTTCTACAGGCTGTTTGTCTATTATCACTCGCTTAACGAATTCTGCTATTTCGGTCATTTCTGTCTCTTTCATACCTAGTCTGGTGACTTCGGAGACGCCCATTCTTATTCCGCCGGGATGCATGAAGTGTCTTCCTTCCTTTATGTCCCATGGAAGCAGATTTCTGTTTATGATAATGTTGGCCTTTTCCAGGGTCTCCTCGATTGTGCCGCCATCTCCATGCTTGGTTATGTCGATCAAGATGACATGTGACTGGGTGAAGCCTTTATGCTGAGCCAGCACGTTGAGGCCTCTTTCATAAAGGGCTTGACCGAGAGCCTTTGCGTTCTTGACAACTTGGTTTGCATACTCTTTGCCATATTCAAGCATTTCAGCGCATGCAATTGTTAGACCTGCAACCGCGTGTAGATGATGATTGCTTACCATTCCAGGGAAAGTTGCTTTCTTTATCTTCTCGGCGTATTTGTCCCATGAAAGAATTCCGCCGTGCTGTGGGCCAAAGAACGTTTTATGCGTGCTCAGACTCACAACATCCGCACCTTCTTTAAGAGGGTCTTGGAATGCTCCCCCGGCAATGAGTCCGGCGACGTGAGCTGCGTCATAACCAACCGTTGCGCCGACTGAACGGACAGTTTCCGCTAATTCTTTGACAGGATGCGGAAATGGGAAGACGCTGGCACCAAACATGACAAATTTGGGGGGCTTGCCTTTCGCGGCGAGGTCTTGAATCTTGTTTTTCGCCTTGTCAACATCTATATTCAGTTCATTGTAATCAAGTGGCAGATACTCAACATTCAATCCTTTGACAGCTCCCGCTGTTCCCCCGAGTTCCTTCTTTCCTGATGTGATGTGCCCTCCACTTGGAATCGACAGTGCCAGAAGAGTGTCGCTCGGCTCGGTGAAGGCCGTGTAGACCGCAAGGTTCGCGACGACACCTGAAATGGGTCTCACATCCACGAATTCTGCGCCATAAAGTCGTTTCATAAGCTCGATACATTTGAACTCCACTTGGTCTATGAATCTGCATCCTGCGTAAACGCGTTCTCCAGGCCATCCTTCTGCGTAGCGGTTGCCGAAGTCAGTTGTGATGGCTTCTCGAACGGCTGGGCTGGGCACGTTTTCGCTGGCTATCAAGGGGATGCTCTGTTGGAACCATTTGTGATGTTCTTGGAGAAGGGTAAACACGTGATCGTAGTCTTGTCTGGGTTCGGTCACTTTAAATCGCCCCTTTGATCTGACTATCATTCGATCAGAAATAAAAAGTCTTTGAAGTGAACATAACGTTAATAATGCAGAGAACGGTAGACGTTACTGATCGTTGCCAAAGTAGTGTCTCAAGATGAGCAAAAAGAAGAAAGACAAATCTCCAATGCCTGCCGCGAGTGCAGGGCTGCTAAGGTTTTTTGAGGAGGAGACTGAAGGCATCAAAGTGCGACCGGAAATCCTTGTTGGTTTCGCTGTGGCACTGATCATCATCTGTGCGTTGGCTAACATATTCTTTTGAATGATTGCCATTCCTTTACCGGCGGGAAGGTGCATGCAAGACTTCTATTCGTTGAACAGAATTGAGGTGCACGAATATTTCGCTTCTCTCTTCTCTACTGGCAACTTGTGGTATAGGCTGGGCAATGGTGGCTCGCAATACGATTGCCTCGGCATCTGAAAGCCATATGCCCGCAGGTTCACTGGTGACCGCAATGAGTGTTCCCTCGAATCCATACGCCGGATCCAATATCACCCGTATCTTGTTTCCAACATTTTTCTCAAACATGTGGAATATTGTCGGTGGGAGACTCTGCTCAGGCATAGGAACCTCAAAACCTCGCAGTTATTGACTACCTACCATCATACTCGCGTTACCTAGATATATACTGTACTGATGTTCCCAGAGCAGATCGGCAGGGCTCATAGTGATTGTTTTGGGCAGTTCTACGTCAAAAGATGCCCTTCTATTCAGTTGAAGATTGCCAAATTCTTATCAACGTGCCGTTGACTTTGCTCCTTGGCTTCGCGACAGTTTAATATGTGTGTTTTCCTCTCTAAGCAGACTCAAATTCGGGGAGAGCCCGTGCCCACCGAAGATTCACTAAGACAATCAATGGAGAAGGCGAAGAAACGGTATTCCTCACTGTTCAGGCTGCCCTCGGATCGCAAAGTGATTCTGCTGTTGGCATTGGTCTCAATCTTCGGAGGTTTTCTGCCTACGGTTGCTGTTCACCTCTCTAGCTTAGGGCTGATGGAAGGGTTTTTGGTCGGTTTTTCAGTTTTCCTTGCAGGTTTGGCGGCGGACTACATCACGAACTTTTTCATGTTGCGCAAGGACACCATCTTCAATCTGAGGCGAACGATGGCACTATCACTTTTCTCTTGGAGTCTCTGGCTCACTTTCATCCTCTTGGGCTTGGTCTTGACTTTATTGTCTGGTTTTCAGAATTGGTGGTTTCGGTTTTGTCTCCTCGGTTTCTCTGCTGTGCTAATCCTACGTCTGGTGGTCTTTTCTTCCACCTCAAAGATGGGAAAAGCAAGGGTTCTTGCTGCATCTTTTCTGGAACCGTTCTTCAGTGTAACGCCCTTCTTCGCGCTGTGGTCCATGATGGGAAACTCGATAACGTCGTATATGCTGTTCTTTGTAGTTCTCGCTGTGATCGTGGGGATCGCTTCGACCTATGCTTTTCTTCATCCCATAGACCGCATCGGCGAGCGCACATTAGGGATGCATTCATTGTCACTTTTCAGAGCGTTTGTGGCAAATTGGGTTTTGAATTTGAATGAACCGTTCGAACAATTGCTTGAAGAACTTGGCGAGAAAAGGAGCGTCGAGACATCTATCTTGAAATTCTCCTCTTCCACATCAGAGTCGGTCATGGTGGTACCATCTGTCCACCCTGGGCCGTTCAAGAACATCGGAAGCAGCCTTCTGCCTTCCTTGCTCAAAGCAACTCTGGAAAAACAGCTCAACTGCATCGCATGCGTGCCTCATGGTTTGCTTGGGCACGAGTTTGACTTGGCTTCTCAGAAGCAGAATCAAAAAATCATTGACCACGTTCTTGCCACGACACGGGATCTAGATGCTTCAGAAACGAGAGCTTCTTCGTTCGTGAAGGTCACGAATGGGCTAGCGACCGCATGCTGCCAAGTTTTTGGCAAGCATGGTCTGATCTCGTTCACTCTTGCGCCCAAGACGATTGAAGACTTGCCTCAAGAAGTGGGGTTGTTCGTGCGGGAGGAAGCCGAGAGAAACGGCTTGAACTTCTGTGCCGTGGTGAACGCACACAATAGCATTGATGGACATGCAGAACTTCAGGAATCATTTGACTCTTTGAAGGATGTGGCCAGCAAATGTTTGGAGAAGGCTGTTTCGTTGACGCAGTTGCCTTTTGAAGTGGGCGCCGCAACAGTTCTGCCCAAAGAGTTCAGTCTGGAAGATGGAATGGGAAGCGGTGGTATCACGGCCGTCGTTGTGAAAAACGGTGAGCAAAGAGCTGCATACATTGTTATCGATGGAAACAACATGATTTCCGGCATGCGTGAAGAAATACTCACGTCTTTGAGCACTTTGGGCATAAGCGAGGGCGAGGTTTTCACAACGGACACCCATGCGGTCAGCGCTTTGATATTGGGTAAGCAGGGTTATCATCCCGTTGGAGAGGTAATGGATAGGGAGAAACTGGTTGGCTACGTAAAACAAGCTGCTTTAGCAGCCAGTTCACATTTGGAGCCTTCGAAAGTCTCATGCCAGAGTTTAATGGTCACTGATGTCACGGTTCTCGGAGCGAATCAGCTTGAGACCTTGTGTCTCTTGATCGACAAAAGTCTCAAGATGGCTAAACGACTTGTTGCCCCGGTCTTTGTGACAGCTGGTTTAGTCTTGATGTCGTTTTTGTTGTTTCTTTGAGAATACACTAATAAGGTCGAAGTTTTCCATGGTTTACTTCTCGGTGAAAGGCGGAATTATTGTTGAAAGAGGTCAGAATTCACGGCCGAGGTGGGCAGGGAAGTGTCACTGCTGCGGAAGTTTTGGCTCATGCTGGCTTCTTTGAAGGAAAAGCCGTTCAAGCTTTTCCTTATTTCGGAGCCGAGCGGCGTGGTGCGCCTGTCAAAGCCTTCGCCAGGATAAGTAATGAACCAATACTTGTTCACAGCCAGGTCTATAATCCTGATTATGTCATAGTGCTCGATCCTTACATTTACAAGGTCGTCGACGTGGCTGAGGGTCTGAAGAAGAACGGAATTATTGTGATTAACACGACGAAGAAGCCTAATGAAATTGGATTGAGTGGCTGGCGGGTTGCCACGGTTGACGCAACCGGGATTGCCCTTGAGCTCAATTTGGTTGTCGCTGGTTCACCTGTAGTTAATACGTCAATTCTTGGTGCTTTTGCCAAGGCGACTGGCGAAGTCAAACTTGAAAGCGTGCTGAAAGCCGTAAAGGAGACTTGGTCAGGCGCTGCTGGCGAAAGAAATGCGAGGGCAACGGAATTAGCCTATGAACGCATGACAAAATGGTGGGATGGTGATGTCTAATGGCCGTCGCAAAAAGTCGCAAGGAAATGCCGATCACGCCATTGTCGTCTCCGACCGAGGGTAGCATGGGAAAAACAGGGTCATGGAGGACGTTTCGACCCGAAGTCAACTATGGCAAGTGCACGAGTTGCACACTCTGCTGGATATACTGTCCCGACGCGGCGATCACTAGGCAAGATGACGATTCTCCGAAAATTGACTATGATTACTGCAAGGGCTGCGGAATATGTGCAAATGAATGCCCGACGAAAGCGATAGTCATGAAAAGGGAGGAAGAGTAGATGGCGCAGGTGATAATCGACACAGCAAATCACATTGCAGGCTACGCTGCAAAAGCCGCAAGAGTCAAAGTTGTGGCAGCCTATCCGATAACTCCACAGACTACCATCGTTGAGAAAATAGCTGATTTTGTGGAAACGGGACAAATGGATGCCGAATACATACGAGTGGAATCTGAACACAGCGCTATGGTTGCTTGTATAGCCGCCGCAGCAGCAGGAGTCAGGACTTTCACGGCGACATCGTCACACGGTTTGGCTCTCATGCATGAGGCTCTGCATTGGGCTTCAGGTTCACGTTTGCCTATTGTAATGGCTGTTGTCAATCGTGCTATGGGCGCTCCATGGAGCATATGGCCCGACTTCAGTGATTCACTTTCTCAGCGGGACACTGGCTGGATGCAGTTCTACTGTGCTGACAATCAGGAAGTGTTCGACACAATAATTCAGGCATACAAGCTGTGCGAGAATGAGAGAGTGTTTTTGCCCGCGATGGTTTGTCTTGAGGGTTTTATCCTGTCTCACACTTACGCTCCCGTGAACGTTCCAAACCAAGAAGAAATCGACGATTACCTGCCCGAATACCGATGCGGATGGGAATTGGATGTTAATCGTCCCTATTCTCATGCCAATTTGGTTTCCCCAGAGTATTACATGGAATTTCGCTACATGATTCAAGAAGCCATGGAAAACGCCAAACGGATGATTCCACAGGTAAACAAAGACTTCTGCGAACATTTTGGCAGAGAATATGGTGGGCTCGTGGAGAAATACAAGTGCGACGATGCTGACCTCGTAATGTTGACTATGGGAACCATGGCGAGTGACGCGAAGCTTGCCGTTGATAAAATGCGCAACGAAGGATTGAAGGTTGGGTCCGCAAGGGTGCGTGTCTATCGACCGTTTCCTATGGAAGAGATTATGAAGCTTGCAGAGAACGTTCAAATGATCTCAACGATAGACCGTCACATATCTTTTGGAATGGAAGGGTTCCTGGCTTCAGAGGCAAAAGCTGCGGTTTTCGACAAGAAAGACAAGCCGCTGATTGCTGGTTTCATCGCTGGTCTGGGAGGAAGAGACGTGACCGCGGGAACAATTGAACAAATCGCCAAGAAATCCTTGAAGTGGATGCGCAACGGCAAAATCGAGAAAGGAACCGAATGGGTCGATCTGAAGGAGTGAGCAAGATGGTCACCATAAAAGAACTTCCAAAAGAAGAATATTTGCTCAAGGGTCACGCAGCATGCGCTGGCTGTGGTCCAGCCGTTTCCTTGCGGCTACTCTTCAAAGCATTAGGCAACAAAGTCATGATGGTTGTCCCTGCATGCTGTACGACAGTGATTCAAGGTCCTTATCCTTACACTTCTTCAGCCGTACCGCTGCAGAACATACTGTTCGAATCTACCGGTGCGGCAGCTTCGGGAATCGTGGCGGCTTTGAAAGCGAGAAAGCTTCAAGATATTACTGTAGTCGGATGGGCTGGGGACGGCGGAACAGTGGATATTGGAATTCAAGCGTTATCTGGAGCAGCTGAACGAGGTACCAACTTCATCTACGTATGCTATGACAATGAAGCCTACGGAAACACTGGAATGCAACGAAGTGGATCGACACCGTACGGTGCATGGACGACGACAACTCCGACAGGAAAAAGAGAGCGGAAAAAAGACATGCCTCTGATAATGGCGGCTCATAGGATTCCCTATGTGGCGACCGCCTGCACGTCTTACCCATTGGATTTCGTAAACAAGCTCAGAAAAGCCAAGGACATCCAAGGCACAAAGTACATTCACCTGTTGACGCCATGCCCGACCGGCTGGCGATGTGACACCAGTAAGACGATTGAGCTAGGCAGACTTGCAGTGCTGAGTGGTTTATGGGCTCTTTACGAGATTGAAAATGGGAAGTTCAGGCTGAATTCTCCCAGTGACCGACTAATGGATAGAGCAAAACGGAAGCCTGTTAAAGACTATTTTGTCCAGCAGGGCCGCTTCCGTAACCTGAAAGAAACCAATGTTGAGGAAATTGAGAAATGGATTGACGAAGACTGGGAGCGATATCGTAAATTGGCGTCAACCGATAGCTCCTGACTTAAGAGTGCATCAGAAGACAAGTTTCCCAGGGAGAAATAGTCTGCTATTCTTCAGAAAAGTCTGTCAAATCCATACGTGAGGTTAGGATGGGTTTTACAGATAATTATATAAAACTGTCTTTTCTAATCGTTTAGCTCCAGTCGGTGATTTGGAATGAGCAGTTATCCCAAAATTGTTGTTACACCTCCAGGTCCGAAAGCAAGAGAATGGGTCAAAAAAGACGAGCAAGTGATTTCGCCGTCTTATGGCCGGTTCTATCCTCTTGTCGTTGAATCCGCCAAGGGTTGTATTGTGAAGGATGTCGACGGAAACGAGTTTATTGACTTCAACTCGGGCTTGGTTTGCATGAACGTTGGTCACAACCATCCCAAGGTTGTCGCGGCTATTAAGAACCAATGCGACCGTTTTCTGCATTACTCCAACACAGACTTCTTTTACAAGGAAGTTATTGAACTCGCAGATAAACTCGGGCACATCACACCAGGAAGCCCTGAGAAGAAGGTGTATTTTGGCAACAGCGGGGCTGAAGCATTAGAGGCTGCGGTCAAACTTGCAAAGTGGCATACACGCAAACAGCTATTCCTTGGTTTCATAAGTGCCTTCCATGGCCGGACAATCGGTGCACTCTCTTTCACGGCAAGCAAACCAACTCAGAGACGTTACTTCTTTCCTCTAATGCCAGGCGTAACCCATGTTCCTTACGCATATTGCTACCGTTGCCCGTACAAGTTGACCTACCCTGAATGCCGATACTGGTGCGTTGACTTCATCGATGAATATGTTCTTCAGAAATATGTTCCGCCTGAAGATGTTGCCGCGATGGTCATAGAGCCGATACAGGGTGAGGGCGGCTACGTTGTTCCACCGCCAGAGTACTTCCAACGAATCAAAAAGCTTGCCGACAAATACGGTTTCCTATTGATAGACGACGAAGTGCAGTCTGGAATGGGCAGGACCGGAAAATGGTTTGCAATTGAACATTGGGGTGTCGAACCGGACATAATCTCGACTTCGAAAGCATTGGCCTCAGGATTGCCCCTTGGAGCAACCATAGCGAAGGCCAAAATAATGGACTGGGTTCCGGGATCGCATGCCAGCACGTTTGGCGGAAATCCTCTGTCTTGTGTGGCAGCCAGTACAGTCATCGACGTGATCAAAGAAGAGAGACTGCTTGAGAACGCGACTAAGCAAGGCGCCCATATCATGAAAAGGCTCACCGAACTGAAAGACAAATGTGAAATCGTAGGAGACGTTCGGGGCAAAGGTTTGATGATAGGCATGGAAATCGTCGAAA
>Ga0315279_10004947_pt1 | contig 17614 bp, 15 predicted proteins | sample YL17G06_20_MG_FD_203694 | JGI IMG/M metagenome (GOLD analysis project Ga0315279, IMG submission 203694) | Sediment microbial communities from Yellowstone Lake, YNP, Wyoming, USA - YL17G06_20 | ecosystem: Environmental > Aquatic > Freshwater > Lake > Sediment | place: USA: Wyoming | collected... | reverse complement strand
GGATACTTTGCTCCGCCTTGCCAACACGCCCAGTGAGATCACGGCATTGATGGGTCGCTATTGCGAATCGCTCGGCGAGGCCACCGAATGACCTATCCCGAAACTTTATCTGAACATCTATAGCAGTCTGTCGGAGTGGATTGGAATCAAGGCTTTAGCTGGTAAAAACGCGGCGAATCCTGACCGCAACCGAAGCCTAGACTCCAGAGTGTTCGCTCCGACAGGCTGCTAGTACCGCGAATTATTGAGATGATACCCGATGAGCGATTTGAAAATCACTGACCTCTTGCGCAAATTGCGAATAGCTGATCACTTTGCCGCAAACGTATACAGCCGTTCGATGTTCATCTTGGCTTGCTGCTCCTTGATCCATGCCTGGAAAAACTGCTGCTGAACTTGCTCGTAGAGGGCAGGCTCAATCTCCCGCACCTCTTTCGCTTGCACGAGGATGATGTGATAGCCGAAATCGGTCTGCACCAGCTGGCTGACTTTACCTGGCTCCAGGGAAAAGGCAGCTTGATCGAATGCAGACACCATGACGCCACGTGGAAACCAGCCCAGATTGCCGCCTTGGTCTTTGCTGCCGGTGTCAGTGGAATATTGGGCTGCCAGGTCGGCAAAGGCCGCGCCCTGGGCCAGCTTGTCTAGCACCTCTTGGCCCGTTTCCTTGGTCGCGACCAGAATGTGGCTGGCGTGCACTTGTTCCGCGCTGGTGGGGGCAGCGTGGCGCTTACTCATAGCGCCAGACAACAAGTTGTCGGCAATCAGGGATCGAACATACTCTTCGGTCAAGCTGTTTTCCTTGAGAAAAGTTGCCCAGTCGGCAAACTGCCCGCTCGCCTGAACACGGCTCTGCAGTGCAACGGTCTCAGTCTCGACGTTTTTGGGATCAATACTCACACCCTCCTTGCTGGCAAGCTGGCGCAGCGCAACGCGCTCGATGATTTGATCCAGCACCTGTTCTTGCAGTCCGGGCAGGGGCGTCTGGCTCTGCGGGTCGTTCCAATCAACTTTATACTGGCTGGTGATCACATACAAGGCGCGGTTCAGCTCTTGTTGGTAAGCCGCGGTAGAGATCGCTTCTCCCTCAACCACGGCGATATTTACCTGGTCAGGAATCTTGGCCAGTCTCAGGGCCACATCGAGGCCACCTGGCTCCGTGGTGCCCGCCACTGGCGGTGTTGGAGACGATGCCGGGGCAACTGTGGCCGTGGGGGGAATTGGGGTGGAAGATGGAATTGGAGTGGGAGATGGAATTGGCGTGACTGGCTGCCCGCAAGCAGCCAGCATTACGGCAAGCAACACCAGGATAAATAGGTGAATCTGTCTCATGATCTTGACCTTTCAATTGAATTTCAAAACTATGCTGACCCAAGGTTCTTTGTAGAGACAAATACCCCGCCTGGCGACTCTAGTCGAGGCTTCCCCACTCATTCCCATTGTGCAACAGAGCCTTGAAGGTTTTATTGTAACACAATCAGCCAGAAATGCCGCTAGAGGAACTCGTTTTCGGGTACAATTCTCTGGCGAGGGTTACTCCCATTCCACGGTGACAACCTCTTCAGGTGTCAGCTCGTACAACTCGTACACCAGCTTGTCAATCTTGTGATGGGTGGCGTCAATAAACCGTAGGCTGGCATCCCGATGCCAGCCTACGGGGTCTTCGGATAGGCTCTTAGCCGAGTTACCGACACTCGTAAGGGTAGATGAACCCTACCGGTTTGCTCTTTTGTCCATCCGCGGACAGGACCACAACCGAGTGTGGTTCACTTACACCGCAGTTGTGCCAGTCGAATGTGTAGGTCAGGCCATCAACCTGAGTGGTGCCATCGAGGAGCAAGCTAAAAGGCGGCGTGCCGCCTTTGGGCTTGAGCCGGATCGTCAGTTGAATCTTGCGGTCGCCCGCGCTCGGCGCGGATGGCGCATATTCGATGTCGTCCTTGGTGAAATCGAGCGGAGCGCCTGGCGCAGGCGGTTGGATGGATACGGACACGGCTCGTCGGGTAGCGGTCGGCGTGACGGTTGCCGTTGCCGTGACTGTTGACGTGGTCGTAGGTCCGGCTGTCGGCAAGGGCGTCGGAGTTGATACATTTGTAGGTTGTAATGCAGTGGGCGTTTGGTTAATGGCGCGGCGCCCCGCCGCCTTTTGAGTCAGTAGCCTGATCAACGAATTCAGCAAGATGTTGCTTTGCCCTGACACTGCACCAGCACCACCTGTAGCCGCCCCAAACGAGCGACGAGCGCCGGGTGTTCCCTGTGATCTGGCGCCGCCTTGCCCTGGCCCAGCGCCGGGTGTCCCCTGCGGTCTAACGCCGCCTTGCCCTGGTCTAGCGCCGGGCGTCCCCTGCGATCCAGCGCCGCCTTGCCCCGGGACAGCACCGGGTGTCCCCTGCGGTCCAGCGCCGCCTTGCCCTGGGCCAAAGCCTGCACCCTGACCGTTGTCCCTTGTCCAGGTCTGCAGGTCATCTTGTGTGAGATGCATGCCGACAATGGCGCTCGACTGCGCCGGCGTCAAATGCGCTTCGATGTAAGCCAGGACAGCGTTTCGCTCGGCGTCGGATTTCAGCACTTGGCCCTGAAGCGACTGCGCCACGGGAAGCAGAGTGGTAGCCTGCTCGGCGGTTATGGCATTTTCCGTCCCCTCCAACCGGAGCATCCCCAGCATCAGTTGGTTCGAAGCGCTCAATGCGCTCGTATAGGACATGGTGAAAGTCTGGCTGGTATAGGTATACTCCTGGCTTTTGCTGGTCGCCGCCGGGGTTGATTGACTGCTCTTGCATCCGATTAGCATCACGCCAGCAAGAACCACCATCATCCCCGCGCAACACAAGCTAGCAAGTCTTTTCAAATTCATTATTGTCTCCATTTGTTATCTATCATTCGCGTTAACTGCTCAGCCTGGATTTACGCGAAGCGCCCAGGCTGAGCAGCTGCGCGAATTCCGACAGACCTTCACAAGAAAAGCCCCAGGGTAATGGACTTGGCTAATTGCACTAGAGGTACAATCGCTGGCCGACATAGATCCTGTTCAAATCGTAAATCCCGTTGGCCATCGCGATAGACCACGGGCTGACGCCGTGAGCACGGCCGATGCTATAGAGTGTGTCACCCAACTGCACCACATAGGTCGAGCCCCACCCCGGTGTCCAGCCCCCTCCATAATTGTTCGGGACGAGTAGGCGCTGTCCCACGTAAATCCAGTTGGGATTGGCAAGCCGGTTAGCCGAGGCAATGTTCCACGGGCTCACGCCGTACATCCGGCCAATTGAGAACAACGTTTCACCAGGCTGCACCCAGTGCCAGGCTGGCGCGGCAAGGTCGGCCGGGGCCGCGGAAACCGGCATGACGAATCCTAACACTAGCGCTATGACACATAGCAAACTGATACCCATTCTGCGTTTCATTTTGATCCCCCTTTTGAATCTGGTTTTGTATTCGTAAGTCGAAATTGCTCGAGTCCTTACCCTTGAAGGTTTACTCGGAATTCACTTTGCTCCTCAGCCCAGGCAGGGGGGACGCCGGGTTGAGCCTATGGATTACTCGTGCCGCAGCGCTTCGATCGGATCGAGTTGCGCGGCTTTGGTCGCCGGATAGTAGCCGAAAAAGATGCCCACCGCCGCCGCCGCGCCAAAGGCCAGTGGAACCGACGACCATACCACCTCGGTGCGCATGGAGCCGAACTTGTTGAACAGATACGAGCCGCCCACACCGGCCAGAACGCCCACCAGCCCGCCCATCAGGCTCAGGGCAACGGCTTCCAGCAAGAACTGGAACTGGACATCGCGCGGACGCGCCCCCAACGCCTGCCGCAAGCCGATCTCGCGTGTGCGCTCGGTGACGCTGACCAGCATGATGTTCATGATGCCGATCCCGCCCACGATCAGCGAGACCCCGGCCACCCACGCGAGCAAGTTGCGAAAAGTCGCGGTCGTTGATGTCCGCATCGTGATGATGCTGTCCTGCGTCGTCAGTTGAAAGCCCGGCGAATCAGACGTCGTTTTGAGGATTTGCATGACCAGCGTGGTCAATTGCGACTTGACGCTTGCCATTGTGTCTTTGCTCTGGGCGGATACATAGACCATCCCCACCACATCGCGTCTGAACCGGCTCGACACAAATTTCTTGAACACGGTCTTGATCGGGATATAGATGCGGCTGTCATAGTCGGTATTGCCCACCGTACCCTTGGCTGCCATCACCCCAACGACGGTGAACTTGGTCGAGCCGATCTTGACGGTTTGGCCTACTGCCGTTGCGTTGCCGAACAGCTGTTGGGCAATCGTGGACCCCAGCACGGCTGCCACGTTGGCGTTGTCATTGTCAGCATCGGTGATAAAGCGGCCTTGCGCCACGCCGTACTCGCGCACGGCCATAAAGCCGGCGGTCGTGCCGACGATGGAAATGTCTTCCAACGTCACGCTGCCCACTTTGACGATCTGGGTGGTGTTTTGCTCCGCCGAGACGCCGCTGATGCCGGTGACCTTTTGTTGGATCGTGGCGATGTCGCCAAACTTGAGCATGGCTGGCGGCCCGGCCTGGCGGCTGACGCCGCCCCGGCTGAACGCCGGCTGAATCATGATCAGGTTGGCGCCCAGCGAGTTGATCTGGTCGGCGACCTCGGCCTCGGCGCCGTGGCTGACGGCCATCATGATGATGACGGCCGCCACGCCGATGATGAGTCCCAACATGGTGAGAAACGAGCGCACCTTGTTGAGGGCCAAGCCCTCCCAGGCAATTCCGAAAGTTCTCAAGAGACTCATCCTACGCTCCCGTCCGTGTGACCATAGGCAGCCGCGGTACGGCTGGCGTCCATGCGGTCAGACACGATCTGTCCATCCTGAAGATAAATCACCCGCCCGGCGCGACTGGCAATGTCCACCTCGTGCGTGACCATCACAAGCGTCGTGCCCTGTTCATGCAGTTGGTGCAGCAAGTCTATGATCTCCATGCTGGAGCGCGTGTCGAGGTTGCCGGTCGGCTCGTCGGCCAGGATGATGGACGGAGTGTTGACCAGCGCGCGCGCGATGGCGACCCGCTGTTGTTGCCCGCCCGAAAGCTCGTTGGGCTTGTGACGCCCCCGGTCGCCCAATCCCACCGATCCCAGCATCGTGACGGCGCGCTCGGTGCGTTCCTTGTCGGATTTGCGAGCGTATCCATTGTACAGCATGGGCAGCGTCACATTCTTGACCGCCGTAAATCGGGGCAGCAAGTTGTACGATTGAAAGACAAAGCCGATCTTTTTGTTGCGCACGCTCGCCAATTGATTCTTGCTCAACCGGCTCACGTCTTCGCCATCGAGTATGTAGGTGCCGCTCGTCGGGCGATCCAGGCAGCCCAGGATATTCATCAGCGTGGACTTGCCCGAACCGGACGAGCCCATGATGGCGACAAACTCGCCTTGCTCGACCGTCATGTTCACGCCTCGCAACGCTTGAACCGCCACGTTACCCACCCCATACACCTTGGTCAAATTCGTAATCTCGATTAATTTGCGCATTGGCTTTTCCGTCGGAGCTGTTTGCGTCATCATTTGCGTCATCATGGACCTCCAGGCGGGCCACCAAAACCGCCATCCATTGGGCCGCCCCCTTGCGACTGGCTGGATGTGCTCGATCTAGTGGTGGTCCTGGTCGTTTGGGTGGAAGCGGTCTGCGTGCCCAGGCTGACCACTTCGCCGGCCGTGACGCCGGAGGTGATTTCAGCATTGACCAAATCTTTGAGACCCACTTGCACCGGACGCAGTTCCAGCGTGCCATCGTCCTTGACGACAAAGACCGAGTACTGGCCCGTGGTCAGTTCCCGCAGGGCTTCCAACGGCACCAGCGCCGCATTGAGGGTCTCTTGGGCAATCACCGTAACTTCAGCCGACAGGCCCGACATAAACGTGGTCGGCTGAGTGGGCGGGTCAATGCTCGCATAAGCTTGCACGGCTTGCGTATTGCCCTCCGTGACCAGCGCCGGATCCACGCGCACGATCTTGCCCGTAAAGGCGCGGTTGCCCAGCGCCTCGAACGTCATGCTCACCGCGTTGCCCACGGCCACTTTGTCGAGGTCGGATTCCTCCACATAAAAGCGCACCTCTGGCGTGTCCAGGTTAGAGATGGTGATAGAACCCGTACTATCTGACACTATGCCGTTGCCCGAATAGATCGTCACCACAGTGACCGTCCCGGTGATCGGCGCGACCAGCGTGGCGTTCTGCTGATTCTCCTGCGCCTGCATCAATTTCGTCTCAGCCTGCAGCACCGTCAGTTCGGCCTCTTTCACCGGATCGCTGTACTTGGTGTCATTGTAACTCGAGAGCGCCGACAGGTACGATTGCTGCGCCGAAACCATGCTGCGCTGCGCGGCAGTCTTGTTGTTGTCGGCTTCTTGCTGAAGGCTCAGATAGGTGGCGTGGGCACTGGCCGCGCGCGAGCCCTTATCCTCATATTGTATCTTGCGGCTATCGCTGTTCGGATTCTGATTCAAGGCCAGCCAGGCGTCGCCCAGCTCGCTTTGCCAATAGTCATCCCAGAACTTGGCTTGTTGCAACTCGACCGTGATGTCGGTCAATAGTGTGGACGAATAACTCCCTTGCGCGCTGACGATGCCGAGCCGGGCGGCCTCCAGGCTTTTCGCGGCAATCGCCAGATCCGTGCCATCCTTGGCCTTGCGTTGAGCTTTTTCCAAAGCCAGCCGCGCTTGTTCCAACGTGTAGGTCGCTTCACGAACGGCGTTATCCAAGTCGAGCGTGTTCAGCCTGGCCAGCACGTCGCCTGCTTTGACCTTGTCGCCCACCTTGACGTTCACTTCGGTCACGGTGCCGGTGGTTAGAAAGGATACTGTTTTTTCAGCCGAAGGCAACAGATTGCCGGTGCCATCCGCCGTGATGAGTATGTTGCCCTGACTAACCGTCGCCGTTTGCAACGTCTGTGTTTGAGACGTAGTGGACTTGGTGAAGTAACGCTTGTAGGCCCAATAGCCTCCTCCGCCGGCCGCTGCCAACAGCACTAGAACGATCAGGCTGATCCAGATTCTTTTTTTCATCGAGTTTCTCCATCCTGGAATTTTGCTGATGGGATGCACTCCCTGTTAAAGACACCATCCCATTTTCTGTTCTCCATTGCAAGCCATGTCGCTGAGAGTCGGATCAAGGTTAAATCCATTTGTGAGCCATCGTTCGAATAGTTGCCCGCGCCCAGTTGTTGCTTCTTTGAGTGACACCATATCCCTGCGGTCAACTGTCAGTCTATCACAGGGCATGTAAAGATTTGATAAAGAATCGGTTAAAGTTCGATGATAGATTCCTGCGAGGGCCACGGCGAAGGAGCAAAAGAGTGGGAGACTTTGCGTGAACCATTTAGCTCGAGGCCAGCGGCAGGGTAAAACCAAAGGTCGCGCCGGCGCCTGGCGTGCTTTCAACCCACACGCGCCCGCCATGCGCTTCCACCAACTGTTTGACAATCGCCAATCCCAGGCCCGCGCCGCCCGTGGCGCGCGTCCGCGAAGGGTCAGCCCGGTAGAAACGCTCAAAGACATACGGCAGATGCGCTGGCGTGATGCCCGGCCCGGTATCGCGCACCTGGATGCTCATCCATTTGCCGTCGGGTTGGGCGGTCACGGTCACTTGCCCCCCCTGCGGCGTGAAATCCAAAGCATTGTTCAAAAGGTTGCGCAATACCTGTCTCACGCGATGCGGGTCGGCTTGTGCCTTCGGCAAGTCATCGGGCACGTGGACGACGAGCGATATGTCGCGCGTCGAGGCGAGCGGGCTGAGCACTTCGACGAGGGCCCGCGCCACGTCACCCACACTCACCGGCTGACATTCGAGGTGCAATTGACCGGCCTCGGCCAGCGCCAGTTCCTGCAAATCATTGACCAACCGGCTGAGCAACATGGCCTCTTCATGCAAGTTATCCACCAGCGCCTCATCCGGCTGAACCAATCCGTCTTTGGCAGCTTCCAGGTAACCTCGGAGGTTGGTGAGCGGCGTGCGCAGCTCGTGGGCCACGTCGCTGACCATGTTGCGGCGCAGTTGCTCCTGCTTGGCCAGTCCATCGGCCATCGCATTAAAGGCGTGCGCCAACTGGCCGATCTCGTCGCTTGATTTAACATTGACCCGCGTCGTAAGGTCGCCCTTTTCCATCCGGCGCGCGGCGGCGGTGAGTGACTCGACGGGTTTGACGATCCGGCGCGAAACAAACAGTGTGATGACGACGGCCACAGCGCCCGCGATGAGCGCACCGAGCAGGACCGAGCGATAGACAGCGATCATAAAATCTGTACGGGCCGGCGGCGGCGGTGAGGACATTGGATTGACGTAGAACGAGCCAACTGGCGCGCCGTCAAAGAGGATGGAGCCGGATGGCGGCGGCCAGGGCGGTCCTCCGACGGTCTTGCCCATCAAGTCCTTTCCTGAGTCGCCGAGGACCTGGCCCTGCCGATCGGTCACCACAATACGTTGACTGTTCGCCTGGCTCCACTCATCTATGACCGGCTGAAGGTCCTGCCAGTTCTGGGCTTGAGTATAAGCTCTGGACAGCGCCTGCGAAAGGCCCCGTTGCCGCAAGCGGTCATCGCGTGCCGCAAAGTCGCGGAACTCGCCGACGGTCCGCTGGCTGGCAAAGACCGCCATGACGCTGACGGTCACGAGCACGATCAGCAAGGTCGCTATCAATAGGCGGAATCGCAGGCTATGCAGCATCAGCGCCCTCGAAGCGGTAGCCCAAGCCCGGCACGGTGACCACGTAACGCGGATGGCCCGGCTCTGGCTCGATCTTTTTGCGCAGGTTCATGATGTGAACATCTATTGTGCGTTCCAAACCCTCATAATCGTAGCCAAAGGCTTGTTCCAACAGGTCGAGACGGCTGAACGCGCGGCCCGGCTCCTTGACTAGAGTCTCTAGCAAACGGAACTCGGTTGGCGTTAGATTGACGACCTGCTCGTTCGCCCGGACTTCGTGCCGCACGAAATCCATCACCATGTCGCCGAAACGCACCTCAGAGGGGCCGGACTCGTCTTTGCCCGATGTGCGGCGCAGCACTGCGCGGATGCGCGCCAACAGCTCGCGCGGGTTGAATGGCTTGGTCACGTAATCGTCGGCGCCCAGGTCAAGCCCGGCCAGCTTGTCGTCGTCGGTCGAGCGCCCGGTCAGCATGATGATGGGCAGCGGGGACTCGGCTCGCAAAATGCGGCATACGTCCATCCCATCCACCTGGGGCAGCATCAAGTCGAGCACCACCAGGTCAGGCTGCTTGCGGCGAGCCAGCTCAATGGCTTGCTGGCCGTCGTAGGCCGTCAAAACGTGGTAGCCGTCCTTTTTCAGGTACAGCGTGACCAGTTCAACGATTTTCTTGTCGTCGTCCACGACGAGGATTTTTGCGTCGGCCATAGTAACTTCCTATCCCATCCCGTTTACGATTTAGATTATATCACGGTCATGTAAAGATTTGATGAAGGTTCAATGAGGATGGTGTTTACTTTTGCGGGCTGCTCGGGACACGCAGAGAGCGGGGGAAGGCCCCGCTCTCTGATTTGTCCGGTCAGGCGCGACTGGTGGCAAGCGTCTGACCTATCTCCCGACCGATCTTACTGAGCCGGGGTTGTCGGCTGAGGAGCCGCGTTGCCTGGCTGATCCCCCTGGCCCCGTCCCGGCATCCCGCCAAAGCCGCGCATTCCGCCGAAACCACCCGGCATCCCGCCGAACCCACCCGCATAAGGCTCGGTCAGTTGCAGTGCGGCCGACTGCTTGTACCATTCGAGCCACTTGTCGGCCTGCGCTTGCGTCAGACGTCCGTCGGTCACGGCCTGGTCGAGCTGTGTCTTTTGGCTCGCCACGAGCGCGTCAACCAATTGCTGATCGCTCACGCTCTTTTCCTTGGCGAGATCCGAGACCGTCTTGCCCAGAACTCGTTCAGCCCAGATTTGATCGGGCGTCATGTTCAGCAGCTTGGCAATCTCGTCCATGCCGCCGTTGGGGCCGCCCGCGCCGGGCGCGCCACGCCCCTGGAGGCCCAACTTTCCCTGCGGCGCACTGGTCTGTGGCGTGGTCGTCGCCGTCGGTGTAGACCCCTGCGCAAAGGCGGCACTCGCCACGAGTAATCCTACCAGGCCAATGACTACCGCCGATCCCAACACAATCCCCAATTTCTTGAACATTCGATTTACCTCCTGCTTGTGATGTCAGTCGGGTCTTGCCCGCTCTGCACTTTTACTTTATCACACCGTCGGTAAAGGCTTGATGAAGAACCGGTTAGGATTTTTTGAATTCTGCGGATCACAGGCTTTCACCTGGATCATGGGCACTTGCCTATGTCACAACGAGACGCTCGATCAAGCCGCACTCGATGAGTTGTCCTAGAAAGCGAGGCTGGATGGTGAACCGTGCGGCATCGTCTCGGTGCGGACGCGCTATACCGAAGAGGGTGGGGCGGTGTTTGTGGGGTTTCGCATCTGCTGCGACGAAGGCGAACCCCAGCCGGACGGCCACGAGGTGGACGCGGCTCAGTTCTTTGGCCGGGATGAATTGCTGACGCTCAATCCGGCAATGGAGCTTTCGCGGCAGATCGCGCTGGTAGGGCTGGCAGCGCCGGGCGTGGAGTTGGTCGAGACGGACATCCCTGGTCGCAACGACCTGCCGTACAAGGCTTACACAGTCAAGTCGTTGGGTGTTGAGTAGTTTCCGTAGCCGCTTGTCCAGCCCCCCGGCCTTGAGCCACTTGATAAGCCGCAGCGATGCCCGGCCCCTACGGCGGTCTTCCGACGTGTGCATCGGCCAGCCAGGATGTGCGCTGCTAAAAGCCCGAGGGTTGCTTGGCGGATTAACGAGAGCTTATCGGCTCACATTTCCCGTCAACAAGGTAGACTCCCTCAGCCTTGTACTGAGGAGCACGCCCAGAACCATCAGCCCGATGAGCACAACCAAGGACGGAGTCATCGAACCTGTTCCCGGCGACTTGAAGCTGTCCATACCAAAGATGAAAACAATCCCGGAGATCTGCCCCATGAGCAAAAGTAGACCATTGGATGTGCCTTCTGGCGCTGGATAGGCAACTTCAGCGCCATACTGGAATCCGATCGGCCCAGCGCTTAGCAAGAAGAAACCCAAGATAAACGCCGAGGCGAGCAGGAGCGAGTAACTTGTGACATAGGTGATGCCGACCAGTCCCACTGCTGCGCCCACCAAGGCCAAGATTATGAACGGAACTCGTTTGCGGTAGCGGTCGGAGAGCGAGGGGAGGATAAGGGCGCCGATGACGCCACCCAAGACCATTAGGCCTCCGATAATTCCGGCCTGCGTGATCGAGAATCCTCTTGGCCTTACGATGTCTTCGATCCACGTAGTCACTGCATTGAACACCCCCAGGCCCACGAAGAAGATGAGCATCAGGAGACAAAAGTTCCCCTTGCGCAGGATTTGCTTGAGGCCGTCAAGAACCAGGGATCGTTCTTCCTGGCCTGGGGGACATGGAGGCGTTGGAGGATGCTCCCTGGCGACTCCGAAAAAGACGACCGCGGCGATCACAGACACGATCCCGTAGATAACGAGTAGGCTGCCGATGCCAGATTGGATCATAAGGTATGGGGTCAGCGTCAGACCTACGATAATGCCCAGATACATAGCCAGTGATCCAAGGCCCGATGCGGTCGCCCGCTCTTGGATTGGAAACCAGCGAGCAGCCACTTTCGTCACGGCGTTGAGGATGAACGGCTGTCCGATGGCAATCCCGACCTGCGAGATGAGCACTAGCGTGTAATTTGACGCCCATAAGCCCCGCAGCAAGCCAAAGATGCCGGTCAATGCGGCGCCTGTTCCCACGGCGACACGGATCCCATAGGTGTCAATGGCCCATGAGGCGGGGATTGACACAAAAATGTAGACGATCATAAAGCTCATGGACAAGATGCCGATGCTGAGGTCCGACACCTCATAATACTTGGCGGCGCTGCCTGTGATGGGGGCAAAAGTTATCCAGAGAAGCTGGCTGACGGCGATGGCGAACATGAATGCAAGGAGCATGGCCCATCGGTAGCCATAAACCTTAAAGTTGGTTTGTTCCATAAAGCCTCCTGTGAGTTCGCTTGGGAAGGGCTTTGGATCAGCAATGGCCTCTTACCTGACTGCCTGCCCATAGTCTTCGGGTGTGTCCACATCGCGCAGGATGGTTTCGGTGTCTACCTCGAGGTAGTGTAACCAGTCGGCGTGGGCACGGAGCACCTCTCGCAAATTCGCGTTGAGCGGCAACGCGAGCACCTCGGGCCAGCACGCGCGGTCAATCAGAATCGGATGGCCGCCGTGCCGGTTAAAGCTGGGGATGACGATGGCGCCGGGCTTGTGCGCGGCGATGACTTGATCCACAATCCGCCGCTCGATGTGCGGCTGGTCGCCCAACACAATCAGCGCCGCGTCGCAGTGCGAAGCCTCTCGCATCGCCACCAGCCCCGCCTGGATGGACGACAGCATCTCGCCGGTGGCATAGTCCGGGTTGTAAACAAAACGAAAGCCGCTGCCCTTGCGACCTGGATAGCGACCCAACATTTCCTCGACCTTTTCATGCTCGTGCCCGGTGACGACGACGATCTCGCCGAGCGGGCAGCTTTGCAGCACTGAGATGACTTGCGCGAGAACGGTTCGCTCTCCAAAAGGGAGCACTAGCTTGTTCGTTCCCATTCGCCGGGAAAGCCCGGCGGCCAAGACAACTGCAGAGACCATTCCGGTTTTAATTTTGATAGTTGATATTTGTTACTGCCGACCTACGCCACGCATACGCGGATCGAGCGCATCGCGCAGACCATCGCCCAGCAGATTAAAGCCCAACACAACGAGCATGATGGCAGCGCCAGGGAACAGCAGCACCCACCATGCGCCGATGGTCAGGTACTTGTAGCCGTCGGCCAGCATCGCGCCCCATTCTGGCGTGGGCGGCTGCGCGCCCAGGCCCAGGAATCCCAGCCCGGCAGCATCCAGGATGGCCGTGGCAATCGAAAGCGTCCCCTGGACGATGATGGGCGAGAGGCTGTTGGGCAGCACGTGGCGAAGGATCAGCCGCGTGTCGTTCGCGCCAATGCACGTGGCGGCCATGATGTAATCCTGCTCTTTAATGGACAGCGTCGTCGAGCGGGCGATGCGTGCATAGACGGGAATGTTCACCACGCTGATGGCGAGGATGGTATTGTTCAGGCCCGGCCCGCGCGCGGCCACGATCCCGATGGCGAGGAGGATGGCCGGGAAGGCCAGCATGATGTCCATGATCCGCATCAGGAAATTGTCGGTTCGCCCCCCCACAAACCCTGCCACCAGACCGAGGAGGCTACCGATCGCCAGCGCAAAGCTGACCGACACCAACCCAACTTGAAGCGAAATGGGCGCACCGTGGACGACTCGCCGGAACACGTCGCGGCCCTGGTCGTCAGTGCCAAAGAGCGCATAGTAAGAACTGGGTTTCTTGTCGGGGGACTGGCGGGCCCAGGAGGGTGGCTTGAGCCGGTTGGGCAGGTCGCTATCAATCCGGGGATTATAGGGCCAGAACACGATGGCCACTATCGCCGTCAACGTGAGAAACACCACGATGCCAAGGCCCACTCGGGCGTTCGTGCTGCGGATCAGGCGGTACAGGGCGTCATTCCACAGGCTGATCCGTTTGCGCTGCAGGATTTTTTCATCCGGCCTGACGGCCAATGTGTTTGCCATTCTGGCCTCCTGCCGTTACGCGTACCGTATACGCGGGTCAATCACCGCGTAAGAAAGGTCAACAATCAGGTTGACCGTCACAAAGATCAGCGCGATCACCAGGATCACATTTTGGATGACGGGATAGTCGCGGAATTGAATGGACTCGAACACCCATCGTCCGATGCCGGGCCAGGAAAAGATCGTTTCAGTCAGGATGGCGCCGCCCAGCAGCCCGCCGACCTGCAATCCGATGACCGTCACCACCGGCAGGAGCGCGTTGGAAAGCGCGTGGCGCAGCACCACAACGCGATCCGCTAGTCCTTTGGCCTTGGCCGTGCGCACGTAATCCTGGTTGAGCACTTCAAGCATGGACGCACGTGTCATACGGGCCAGGAGAGACATCGGAACTGTGCCCAGCACAATGGCGGGCACGATGATGTGCTTCAGCGAGTCACCCAGAGCCTTTGCATTTCCGGTCAAAAGGCTATCTAGAATGTACAGGTTAGTGATCCGGTGAAGCTCGACGTCGTTGCCCAGCCGTGTGCCGGCCGGGACCCAATGCAGCCAGACGGCAAAGACCATCATCGCCATCATGCCCAGCCAGTAGATCGGCATGGACACGCCCGCCAGCGAGATGAACATGCTCGCCGTGTCAATCGGCGTGTTCTGCTTGACCGCCGAGATGATGCCTGCCGGGACGCCAATGCCCACGGCGACAAGCATCGCCATGAGCGACAACTCGAGCGTCGCCGGGAATTTGAGTTTCAGGTCATCCATGATTGGGTTCTTGGTCACGAGCGACTGGCCCAGGTCGCCGCGCAACAGTCTGCTCGCGTACAAGAGGTACTGACTGTCGAATGGCCTATCCAGCCTGGGCTGCCAGTAGCGTAGGGCAGCGAACCCTCCGAACTTGTCGCAGTTGTGATAGGTCATAAACACGCCGCCCGAGGTGGACTTGACGTTGGGATCCTGCTGCGGGCAATTGACCTCGCCCAGGTTGATGAACCAGGGCTTGTTCAGGCCAAGCTGTTCGCGGATTCGGTCGGCCACTTCGGCGGGGGCGTTTTCTCTCAACATCGCCGTGGCCGGGTCGCCAGGGATCAGATGAATGAACAGGAAAACAATGATGGTCACGCCCAGCAGCGTAGGCAGCGCCGCAATCAGGCGGCGAATGGTGTAGCGGATCAAAGGTACATCCTTCAGGCCTCAGGTTTAGCAAACCTCGGAGGTCTTTTGCCAGACTCGGCGTCAGACCCTCCAAAGCAGATGTGCAACGCGGCCTGACGCCGGGTGCGTTCAATGCTCATCAGACCTCGGAAGTCTAACAGACTTCCGAGGCCTCGTCCTTTACATGACCGGATTACGGCGCGAGTTTCACGGTCTTGAAGAACTCGGTGCCGACCGGGTTGGGAATGTAGCCGGAGACCTTCTTGGAAAAGATCAGCGGCACAGTGCTGTGCGCAATCGGAACGCGCGGCATGTCGGCATCAATCAGGACGGCCGCCTGCTTGTACAGCGGCTCGCGCACTTTGATATCCGACAATCTCACTGCCTTGAACAACAGGTCGTTCAGATCTTTGTTAAAGTACCCGGAGCGCTTGGTGCTGGCGCCAGCGCCGGGCGGGTCATCACCAAAGAACGTGAAGAGAAAGTTGTCCGGGTCGCCATTGTCGCCGGTCCAGCCGAGCAACCAGATGCCGGTGAATTTGCCCTGCTGGTCATCTATCTTGTACTGACCCCAGTCTTCGGTCTTGAGGTTGGTCGTAATGCCCACCTTTGCAAGATCAGCCGCGATGGCTTCCGCAATAGACTTCGGAACCGGGTAGTACGGGCGGCTCACGGGCATGTACCAAAAGTCAATCGTAAAGCCTTTCTCGTAGCCCGCCTCTTTCAACAGCGCTTTGGCTTTTTCGGGATCGCAACAGGTCTGCTTGATGTCCGGGTTCCAGCCCCACATCGACGGTGGCAGGAACTGGGTCGCCATCACGCCGTTCCCAGCATACAGAGCGTCCACGATGGCTTTTTTGTCGATCGCCCATGCGATGGCCTGACGCACCTTCACGTCATTCAGGGGCTTGGTCTTCTGCTGCATGTTGACATAGCCGACGTTGAGAGGCGGTCGCGAGAGAACCTGGAGATTCGGATCGGACGCGGCAGCTTTGGCGTCGTCGGGATTCGCGCCTTCACCCATGCCGTTGCAGTCGCCGGCTTTGACCGCCAGGTAGCGCGCCGAATTGTCTTTGATGACGCGGAAGATGAGTTTGTCAATGGCGACGGTGTTCGCGCCACCCCACCAGTCCGGGTTCTTTTGCAGCGTGATGTGGTCATCCTTGACCCATTCGACGAACTTGAAAGGACCCGTGCCGACCGGGTTCTTGAAGGCATCGGTCTTGTTCTTGTCGAACGACGCCGGGCTGGCAATGCCGTTGGAGAACAGGGCCATGTTGATGAGGAACGGACCGGACGCATCCGACAGGACAAACTTGACAGTGTAATCATCTACCTTGACGATGTCTTGCATCAGCGGGCTCTTTTCGCCCTTAAAGCCCCAGCCGATCACGTCGTGCCAGTACTCCCATGACAGGGTAGCATAGTCTTGGGTGTGATAAGGATGCTTCTCATCCCACTGGCGCTGATAGTTCCAGAGCACAGCATCCGCGTTAAACGGGGTGCCGTCATGGAACTTGACACCCTTGCGCAGATAGAAGGTCCAGGTCTTGCCGTCTGCGGACGTGTCCCATTTCTCTGCAAGTGCGGGGCGAACATTGGTAGTCGCGCCGTCAAACTCGACCAATGTCTCAAAGATCTGTTCCGCACGAGCTGCGGTTTGACCGTCGTCATAGTCGGCGGGGTCCAACCGCACCGCGTCGCCGCTGTTGCAAAAGACAAAGGTCACCGGCTTGGGCGTGGCGGTTGGCTCGGGTGGCTTGGTTGGCTCCGGTGGCTTAGTCGGCTCAGGGGGTTTGGCGGTTGGTGGTGGGGCGGCCGGAGGTTGAGTCGGCGCTGCTGGCGGGGGTGTGGCTGGGGCGGCGCACGCTGCGACTATCGAAACGATACTGAACAACACAATCACTGTGAACAGCTTCTTGCTAAACATGTTTTTCTCCTCCTGTGAGAAATCAAAAGGGATTATCATTCTCAGCGATCATTTGCAGATGTCAGACCGATAGCTTTACCTCCTTTCAATTCCAGATTCGAGATTGTGGATTGTGATTGAAAATCTGCAATCTAAAATCTGCAATCTGCAATCTTACGTGATGCCCAGGTATGCTTTGCGCACCATTTCATTGGCACGCAGAACTGCGGCAGTATCGTGCAGCACGACCTCGCCCGTTTGCATGACATAGCCCCGGTTGGCGACCGAAAGCGCCATGCGCGCGTTTTGCTCCACGAGCAGGATCGTCGTCCCTTCCGAGTGAAGCTGCTTGATCGTGTCAAAGATGCTGTCCACCAGCACCGGCGCCAGGCCCATCGAAGGCTCGTCCATCAACAGGATGCGCGGCCGGGCCATCAGCCCCCGACCAGTGGACAGCATTTGCTGCTCACCGCCGGACAGCGTGCCGGCCACCTGTCGCCGCCGCTCCTTGAGGCGGGGGAAGAGCGTAAACACGCGCTCCATATCCTGGGCAATCCCCTGCCTGTCTTTGCGGGTGAACGCGCCCATCTCCAGGTTTTCCGTCACCGTCATCCAACCGAGCACCCGCCGCCCTTCCGGCACCTGCACGACGCCCTTGGCGACGATCTGGTGAGGCTTGTAGGCGGTCAGGTCGTCGCCGGCCAGCCGGATGTGCCCTTGGCGCGGGCGGAGCAGCCCGCAGATGCTGTTGAGGGTCGTGCTCTTGCCTGCGCCGTTTGCGCCGATCAGCGTGACGATCTCGCCCTCTTCGACGGTGATGGAGATGCCTTTGAGGGCGTGAATATGACCGTAATAAGTGTGGACGCCTTCAAGTTCGAGTAGT
>Ga0315279_10004946_pt1 | contig 17614 bp, 17 predicted proteins | sample YL17G06_20_MG_FD_203694 | JGI IMG/M metagenome (GOLD analysis project Ga0315279, IMG submission 203694) | Sediment microbial communities from Yellowstone Lake, YNP, Wyoming, USA - YL17G06_20 | ecosystem: Environmental > Aquatic > Freshwater > Lake > Sediment | place: USA: Wyoming | collected... | reverse complement strand
GGGCGACTGGTGCAAGGAAGCTACGCAAGCGCCCCAAGGCGCGGTGCCTATAAGTCTTTCTTCTTACAGCCGTGAATTGTATTAGGTAAAATTACTGGAATGGTTTGCTGGCTTGAACCAAGCGGCGCCAATCTTAGAGTAGCCCTACTCATATGAGTAGGGCTATTTTTTTGAAAAGAAACCTGAACTGTTGGGTTTGCGGCCGCCCGCGCCCGGCCGCAAACCCCGCTCTCTTCTAGAGGGGCGGGATTTTTAACTTTTCTAAAAAAAATGATTTATTTGGACTAATAATACAAAGTATTCTTTTAATTATTATTCTGTATCTACATACTAAAAATATCTTGACAACGCAAATATTTCTGCTATATTTATACAGTGTAAGGTTACTAATGATGGTACTTAGCTTTATTAACTAAAGAGGAGGTTAAAATGGCTTTTGAAGAATTTACCTTAAAGCGCAGACCCGTCATGGATACCCCGATGGTAAGCATATTGAAACAGGGTACAATAGGCTTGAATGGCGTTTGCTACGAAAAGTTTTTCAAGAAGCATAAATACGTGATTTTCCTATATGACAAAGAAAATAATACTATCGCAATTAGGCTTACAAATGAAGCATCGGGTAATACATATAATATTCGTGTCTCCAGGGGTGGAAGATTAGCAAATATAAGCGCAATTGCTTTTCTAAAATATTATAAGATTCCATACAAAGAGGGAAGTAAATCATATACCTGTTCTTGGAATTCAAAAGAAAATATGCTTGAAATAGAATTAGGCAAGAAATAAAAAAAGCGAGTCAAGTGCCCTTGGACAGGCTTTTAATCTTGACTCGCGAGAGGAAAGCGAGATTTTTCTTTAAGGCTCTCACCATAAAGAAAGGATATCGATATCCCACTCTCCATTTATAAGTGTATCTCGTTTTTCCTCCTTTGTCAAGTCCAGAAAAGGAGGCTGCCATGAGCGGTTTTACATAAAATCAATCCATATTCTCACAGGATGAATGAAATTAATTAAAAAATGAAGGCTACTAAGGAGGAGAGTTATGATAGAAAGAACTATTTTTTGGACCGGTGCATCGGGGAAGCAATATAAGTATTGGATCCATGAGATGGGTACGAGTTTCAAAGACGAACCTGGAAACTACATCTATGCAAAGGAGATTTCTCCTGATCGATGGGTTCCAATTTATATAGGAGAAACTGACAGCTTAAAAGACAGATTATCATCGAACCACGAAAAGCTGCCTTGCATAAAAAGACACGGTGGTACTCACATTCACGCACATACAAGCTCTTCTGATGAAGATGTACGAAGGGCAGAAGAAGCAGATTTAATTGAAAAGTGGAACCCTCCGTGTAATAAAGAATAGAATCCTTTGGTTTTACCTGATTAAGAGAGGAGCATCCACTCCTCTCTTAATCTTAATTGGGTAGGAGGTAATATGCAACCTAAATCAAAATGCGCTATCTACGCAAGAGTAAGTACAGATAACCAGGCAGAAGTGGAATTTAATTCCTGCCAAGCACAAGAGGAAAAGATAAAATCATTCATAAATAGCCAAGAAAATCTTTTTGTTTATAAAGTATACATTGATGCTGGCTTTACTGGCGCTAATTTAGAACGCCCGGCACTCCAAGAAATGCTGAGAGATATGCAGGAAAACAAAATTAATACCGTCCTTGTCTATAAAATAGACCGGCTCACGCGCTCGCCTAAAGATTTTTATGCTCTAATAGAAGTTTTTGAACAGTACAAGGTAGATTTTATCTCTGTCACCGAAAGATTTGATACCTCTACCCCATCTGGCCGGCTGCTACGCAATATTATGCTTACTTTTGCGCAGTTTGAGCGTGAACTTACAAGCGAAAGGACAAAGGATAAACTCTTAGAGCGCGCGCACAAAGGAATGTGGAATGGTGGCAACGTGCCTTTTGGTTATAGGATAGTAGATAAGCGGCTGGTGCCAGATGGGCAAAAATTAACTGAGATTTTTGCAATTTTTGCAGAAAGTGGGTCTTTGGCAAAAACTTATACGCTATTAAAAAATAAACAAATACTTAATAATAAAAACTTACCTTTTAGCAAGGCCCATTTGCAAAGCATATTAAGAAATCCTATTTATACAGGTAAATTCAGATATTCCGGGAAGATCTATCAAGGAATGCACCAGCCGCTTATATCAGAAGAGTTATTTAATCATGTTCAGCAGTTCTTTAAAGATAAGACGCGAAAGCTACGCCTATATAAAGATTATATGCTTAGTGGATTAGTTAACTGCGCAGAATGCGGCTCAAAGATGACACCCTCGCACACTAATAAGGGTAATATGAGACGGTATTATTACTACCGCTGCACAAAGACGTTTAAGCAGGACTGGCGCGCATGCTCTACGCGACAGGTTAATGCCGATAGGTTAGAGAATTTTGTAATTGATAACCTCAAACGGATTTCCTTAGATACCAATTACATTGATAGTTTGATCTTCAAGCTTAATTTTCAGGGCTCGCGCGTTCGCCAAGGACTCGAACCAACTGAATTATGCCCTGGAACAGTCCAGGAAAACCTAAAAGAGTTCGTGAATTACATTGAAAAAGCGAACAAAATTGAGCAGGCTTTGATAATGCGGAAATACATTAAAGATATTCTTTATTCTAAAGAAACCATCCAAATAAATATGCTCTGCCATCCACAACTTATTGATAGGCAAAGCATTAAAAATCCCGCCTCTCTAGAAGAGAGCGGGGTTTGCGGCCGGGCGCGGGCGGCCGCAAACCCAACAGTTCAGGTTTCTTTTCAAAAAAATAGCCCTACTCATATGAGTAGGGCTACTCTAAGATTGGCTCCCCCGCGAGGACTCGAACCTCGGACCTGGTGGTTAACAGCCACTCGCTCTACCAGCTGAGCTACGGGGGAATATTTCAAAAATCAAAGATCAAAAAGCAGAATTATTATAATCTAACCGCTCTAAAAGTCAACTAAATCTCCCGGCGGGACTCCAGCGATTTAGAGAGAGTAGTGGTATCCGCGTATTCCAGATTGGAACCCATGGGTATGCCTAAGCCGATGCGGGTTAATTTAACACCCAGAGGCTTGATTAAATTCCGAAGATAAATCGCGGTCGCCTCGCCTTCGGTGTCCGCATCGGTAGCGATAATCACTTCCCTGACATTTTCTGTTTTTATCCTGGCAACCAGGCCGTTGATTTTTAAATCCTGCGGCCCCTTGCCTTCCAGGGGGGATATCGCCCCCAGTAAAACATGATAAAGCCCGTCAAAGCCGCCTGCTTTTTCTATGGCGGTTACGTCAACGGGATTCTCCACGATGCACAATAAAGACCTCTGGCGGCGGCTGTCGCGGCAGACAGCGCAGAGGTCTGCCTCGCTTAAGTTATTGCACACGCTGCAGAGCCTGACGCTTTCTTTAACCCGCGATATCGCCTGGGCCAGCTGCCTTACTTCGTCAACCGGCGCCTTAAGGATATAGTCTACAATGCGCTCGGCGCTGCGCCTGCCTATCCCCGGTAATTTATTTAATCTATCTATTAACTTCTCAATGGACTCGGTATAACTGCTCATCGTCATTCCCTCTTTATTGTCCTGGCGTTAAATGTATCTAGTATGGACTTTAAGAGCGGCGAAGCCTCGCCTCTGTCTTTGGGTGCCTCTTCCGCTGAGAGCACGAAAGACAACCTCAAGTTTACCTTAAGGGCCTCGGCTACCGCCTTTTCCACGATTAATTTATTCTCTTTCCCCTCCAGGGATTCTTTATGGAGGGAGTAATTTTTGGGGAATGAAACGGTCAGGGTATTCGCCTCCAGGCTCACGGGATTACCCTCGTTCAAATAAGTGGCCACGGACATCTTTATCTTGCTGAGATTGCCGACTATGTCCTGCCACCGCTCTTTTATATCGTCTAAAGACAGGCCCGACGCCGCCTCTTCCTTATCGCCTCCTCTGTCGTCTTCCTTGATATCTTCCTCAGAAACAGGCTTTTCTCCAGATGCGTTTTCTTTACTGCTTTCTTTGTTTAGTTTAGGCGGCCTGGCCGGAAGCGGATTGTCCGGCTTTATTTTATTATGCGCCAGCCTGATAATGCTTATCTCTAACGGGATGCGTAAAGAATGAAGCCGCTTGGCCATTTCCTGGGCGCTTACCAGAAGATTAAAAGAAGAAAATATCTCTTCCAGGCTGAAGGCCTGGGTTTGTTCTGAAAGCCCGCGGCAGATATCCTCCGGTAAGTCCATAAGGCTTATGTCTCCGTGCGAAACTTTGGCAACCATCAGGTTGCGAAAGTGCTCGATTAAGTTCGTCAAAAATAGCCCGGCATCCTTGCCCGCGTCAATAATATTATTTAATACCTCCAAAGCACCCTTGCTGTCTTTATTGATTATCCTGTCCGTAATATCAAACAGCACCTCCTGCTGGACTATCCCCAGTACGGAAATAACGTCCTGCGCGGAAACCTTATCCTTACTGAACGATACCAGCTGGTCCAAGAGCGCCTCCGCGTCCCGCAAAGAGCCGTCGCTTGCCTTGGCGACAGCGAAAAGGACATCTTCGCCTATGTTCAGTTTTTCCTTTGATACAATCTTACCCAGCTGTTCGATAATCTTCATCAAAGGTATGCGCCGGAAACCAAGATGCTGACAGCGCGAAAGTATCGTAGGCGGCACCTTATGAGGCTGGGTAGTGGCAAAGATGAATTTCACAAACGCGGGAGGCTCTTCTAATGTCTTAAGCAGGGCATTAAACGCCTCGGTGGTGAGCATATGGACTTCATCAATGATATAGACTTTGAACTTGCCGCTGACGGGCGCAAACTTGACGTTTTCCCTTAAGACCCTGACTTCGTCAATGCCCCTGTTGGAAGCGCCGTCTATCTCTATGACGTCTAAGCTTCTGGCCTGGGTTATTTCAATACAGGAATGGCAACTCTGGCAAGGTTCTACGCTGGGGCCGTTTTTACAATTCAGGCTCTTCGCGAAAATGCGCGCCGTAGAGGTCTTGCCGACGCCGCGCGGCCCGGAAAATAAATAAGCATTGGCTAAACGGCCTTTTAGTATGGCGTTCTTTAGGGTGGTAGTGACGTGTTCCTGCCCGACAATTTCGTCAAAGTTGTTCGGCCGCCATTTTAAGGCAAAAACGATATAAGGCATGGTAGTGAATTATCCTAAAGCCCGTCTACGGCGGACGAGGGACTGGAAAATCTGAACAGGCACTCCGCTCGCTAAACCGCTTGTCGCGGTTTGCCCTTCGGGCCGCTCGCTTGAGTGCCGTTTCAATTTTGCTTGTCGCAAAATTGAAACGGAGGGGGAGAGATTTGAACTCTCGGGGGGGCCTTTTGACCCCCCAGCGGTTTAGCAAACCGCCGCACTAGACCACTATGCGACCCCTCCAGAGCGATTTCCGCTGCCGCGCCGCTTATTCTTAAAGAACTCTTTCAATAACGAACCACATTCCTCTTCCAGGATGCCCCCGGTAACCTTAACCCGGTGATTAAGTTTCTTGTTATTAGCTATATCCATTACAGAGCCGCAGGCACCCGTCTTAATGTCCGCCGCGCCGAAATATATATTTTTCACCCGCGATAAAACCAAAGCGCCCGCGCACATACTGCAAGGCTCAATTGTAACATAAAGCGACGCCCCAAGCAACCATTTGCTGCCTAAATGACCTGCCGCGCTGGTTAAGGCAATCATCTCGGCGTGGGCAGTGGGGTCTTTAAGCATTTCTACCTGATTATGCGCCCGCGATATAATCTTTTCCCGGTAGACGACAACCGCGCCCACCGGCACCTCATCGGACTGTAAGGCCCTTTTTGCCTCTTTTAAGGCCTCCGACATATAAATCTGGTGGATTCTCATTTCAGGTATGTAATAATAATTTAGAAATACGGCAGGATTAGAGCGTCCGGTTTTGTGTTAATGCGCCCAGCAGGGGTCGAACCTGCAACAACCAGCTCCGTAGGCTGATGCTCTATCCAATTGAGCTATGGGCGCTTATATGTAATAATTCAACTGCCCTATCTTGAACTTAGTCGAAGGATGGGCGTAAAATTGCAATCAATATATTATACCCTCACAATACCTCCTGTAAACCATTTTCTTTGGGGTTGAGAGGAGAAAACTATTTAGAGGATGACTTTTTCAATCTTGCAATATAACGACACCAAATATAATGTATTCTATTTATCTTTTTTTAAGTAGCCTCTTATCCAAAAAATTAGTATCTCAATAAAAATCCCTAGCGCGTAAAGAAAAGAGTTAAAATTGGAACATCCATGTTTTCTAGCGATATAAGTTACGGGAAATTCTCTTACTTTAAAGCCATAAAAATTGAGGTTTACCAAAAGCTCCATATCTATAAATACAGAACTGGAGTTAAGTTTGATTTTATCGAATATTCTTCTTCGCAAAAGTTTACAACTAAAGTTGATATCCCGCACCTGAATTCCAAAAAAAATCCTTCCCATAAAATTATAGACAGCCGAATAGATTTTACGCAAAAACATATCGTTACGATTAATTCTGCATCCTATTACTGCATCTATGCCTTCTGACATTAAAGAAGCCGCTTCAGGAAGTTCTTTAAATATATCTATGGGCAAGTCCGAATCAGTATAAAAAATAAACTCTTTACTTGCGTTGTTGAATCCCGTAGAAAGTGTTTTTCCGTATCCCATATGCCCGGGCAGGAAAGTTGTTTTTATTCTTTGCTCGGAGAGGATGAGTCTCTTAATAATCTCTCTTGTCCTGTCTTGACTTCCATCATCAATCAAAAGTATTTCAAAATTGGTTGTAAGCCGCCGCGCAATCTCTTTGCAGGAGTTAACTGACTTTTCTATCGTATCTTCTTCATTAAATACAGGTAAGATTATCGTTAAAGAAGGAAGATTCATCACCGCATCCCGCTGTTACTTTCTTTCGAGAAACCAGCCTAAAATAATTTTTATCTCGGCTAATATCGAACTGATCTATTCAATGCTTAAATTAGACTTGATTTAATCTTTCGATCAGCCAATTATATCACTTTCCTTGCAAAAGGGTAGAGGAAATAGATAGGCTAAGTACTCTTGTTTTTTACGTATATTCCCGATGATATTTTATCCTTGTGAGATAAAGGGCTTGTTTCTACGATTAGGCCGCGATATAATAACAAATGTTCTTGATTAATTATCAGTAGGAGCGATGAAGTGTATTTTAAAAAAGAGGCTTTTCATCTAAGATACTTCACAGAATACCTACGTTCACATCCTGCAGTTATTCTCTGCCTGATTTTGGCGCTTGGCGTGTTTCTTCGCATACCCAATCTTAATGAAAGTTTATGGTTTGATGAGCTGGATGCAACACATATATGGCTAGGAAACCTTACTCAGACATGGAAATATTCCTTAGGGGGAGCGCATTTACCGATGCATCTTTATTTTATGTTTTTCTGGGGCCGCCTGTTCGGCGATTCTGAAATATCAGTAAGAATGCCATCTATGATTTCTGGGATATTATCTATTGCCCTTGCTTATTATATAGTACTAAAACATGCGGATAAAAAAACAGCGTTATTGACTGCCTTTTTCTTAGCTGTCTCGCCAGTTCATATCTGGTATTCACAGGAGGCACGGCATTATGCAGGGCTCTTGTTTTTTCTACTGCTACTGGCATTTTCATATTATCGATTAAGTGAAGCCCCCGGCCGAAGTTTGAGATGGTACCTTGTTTATTCTGTTTCACTCTTTTTTATTGTTTTCTCACATTATTACGCAATGGCCTACTTGCTGTTGATTTCTGTGATGTGTTTATTTAAGATGGGCAGGGTCAAACGGAATCTCTTGTTGATCAACAGCGGGATTTTAGCATGCTTTCTATTGTATCATCTGTTTAAGTTTAAACACGGCTTTGTTCTTGCCGGTGCGGACTATCTACGGCCTTTCACATTACTTGAGTTATGGATGCTCTTTTTCAACTGGTTTATCTCGGGTAACTCGCTTTGGGATATATCTTTTTGCTATAGTAATATAACCACAGTATTTAGGTACCCCTTTGTAGTGTTTACACAAGCTTTTTTCACGCTCATTTTTTTCTATGGGTTTATTATGAATCTCAAGGAATCAAGAAAACCCTATGGAGTAAATACTATTGCCTTTCTATTTTCGTTGCCCGCCTTTCTTCTTATTTTGCCTCTCGTAGGATTTCCACATACTTATATAGAGCGGGCTGCTTATATGACTCTGCCTTTCTTCTTTATGATTTTGGCAAAAGGCATTACAGCGATTAAACTCAGGACATTACGCGTCGTTACCTTATTGGCTATCATCGGATTTAATATTATTGTCCTTACAAAATACTATACTAAACAAGAGGAATGGACCGTTTATAAACAGAATCCAGATTGGAGAAGTGCTGCAGACTATCTTTTTTATAATAGGGGCAACCCTCAAGAAGACTTTGTAATTTTTACATCATATCCCAGCAAGTTGGTTCTTACTTATTATAAAGAACGCTATATTAAGTATATGCATAAAAAGGGTGCCGATTATTTACCATACCTAAAAATCTCATTTGATGTAAAAGATAAAGAGCAGGGTATCTACCGTACTATGAAAGATAATAATAGCCAGATCTGCTATCTGGTTGAGGACCTATATTGGCAGTCCGGATTTTGTGAATTAGCCACGAGACTCATTAAAGACAGTAGGTTCCAGCTGGTAGATATTAAGTTCTTTAAAGCGATAACGATATTTAAGTTTTATCTCAACTAATCCTCTGATCTAACAGCTACCCTGTGTCCAAAAAGTATCCAACACAACCACCAATTCTCACCAAATACTACTATTTTAAACCGTTTTTGGCAAGTTAAAAAGAAAAAAGCTTGACTATGGAATTGTTTACGTGTTATATTAATTCAAATTCGGGAGGAAAAATGGCAATAAAAACTATCGAGATAATCTGCATTCCCTGTGCAAAATGCGATATGGTGGAAACAAAGATCCGTGAAGCGATAAAAAGTATTGAGCAGGACAACAAGATAAAAATAGCTTATGAATTCAAGCGCACCATAAATCTCCGGGATATCAGTAAATACAATATAAGCCCCTCTCAAGCCCCCGCGGTAATTATTAACGGCGCTCTTGAATTTGCCGGAAGGATTGAAACGTCTATCATCAAGAGAAGGCTGGAAGCAATACACCGGAACTATTAAGCGTTCCCCTCCCCGCTAACATAAGGCCTGCCCGTCTTCCGATAATTCTACTTTTCCCAGCTTTCTAAGCGGGTTGATAGCGGCCTTGACCTTGCAGTGGTAAAGCATCCGGCTTGCCCTTTCTTGGCCCTTGCGCCCTATCTTACCTACGAACCCCTGCGATAAACTGTCCTAAACAAAAAAACTCCGTAAATTTTTCACGGAGCGCATAATCACACTTTTACGGCATTATGAAAACCTTGAATCCTACCCGCGGGGGTGGCTTTTATCCAGTGGGGCTATAGCTGCAGCATTTATTGGTTATTGCTCTTTATCAAATCTTCCCTTTTTAAACCTAATCCTTCAATCGCGGCGTTAGCGTCGTTTGAGTATTTACGGCAAAAATCAGTCACCTGGTGGATATCCTTTATACCCCTTTCCAGAAGCACCTTCATCAGGGCTGTCCGTAACTTTAACTCCTCCATAACCTCCTTAGACGACCTGCCGCTTATTTCCGCAAGCCTGTCCCGGTAGATGCTGCTTACCGCCGATTCCCTGAACTCACAACGGGACAAGTCGTAAGACCAGAGAGCGGATAATAATACCTTCTTCTGCTCCATCCCGCCGGTCTCCACCAACTCCCCTACCACGCGCTGCATCCTTCCGCGCACATTATAACGGCGCATAATCACAAACGCGTCCACCAGGTTTATCAGTATCTCGGGGACATTCATCGGCTCATTGGAAAGGCGGATTATCGTCTCCCGCGCGCTCGATGCGTGCAGCGTACCCATACAGTACTTGCCGATATTCATTGCGGTCATTAAATCCTGTGCCTCCCGGCCTCTTACCTCTCCTACGATTACCCTGTCCGGACGCATGCGCAACGAATTTTTAACCAAATCCGCCAAAGTCGTATCGTCATCGCTCTCCAGACGGGAACAGTTTTCTGCCGAATTAGTATTTAACTCCAGGGTATCCTCAATAACCACAATCCGGTCCCCTACGGGGATGAAACTAAAAAGGGCGTTTAAAAAAGTAGTCTTGCCCGCGCCCGGCCCGCCGGAAATAAGAATATTTGCCGGCTTAATGCCTAATCCTTCCACGTAAAGCCAGAACTGCGCCGCCAATTCACAATTAAGTGAACCGCTTTCGATGAGTTCGATTATGCTTAAGGGCTTTTCCTTGGCGCGGGTAATAGTTATCTGATAGCCAAAAGGCGAATATACGATATTGACCCTTCCCTTTATGTCGATGAGCTCGACGTTGTTTATTTTCTTCAACGTCCTCCTGCCCGAAAAAACGATTAATTTCTTGATGAATAAGTCCAATTCTTCACGGCAGGAAAAATTTTTATCGGTCTTAATCATCCCTTCTTTTGTTTTGTGGATATAAATAGGGGAAAGATAATTTATCATTATGTCTTCCACCCCGGGATCGGACATAAATTCTTCAATTACCCCATAGGATAAAAATTCCCTGAAGAAGCCCTCCATCTCCAGGCCCTTGGATTTCTTGATATATCTCTGGCACTCGGCGGTGCTGCAGATCTCCAGGAAGGCCTGAAAGATAACCTCGTTCTTCTGGCTGAAATCCTGCAAGAGAAAAATCTTGCCGGCCAATTTATCTAAAATCTCAACTTCAATTTTTATCCTTTCCCTGTCCATCTCCCTATCCTTATCCGCGTAAACCAAACATCGCTAATATAGTTATGCCTACGGCCGCAATGTATTCAGAAGACTAAAGGTCAGCTTCATATCCACCAGGCAAAGCAGGATTAAGAGCGGGCCCACCACCTTGTTGTGCTCAAACATCCACACATCAAGAATGTCTATGTCGGCATCCAGAGGGGTAAGAATTTTTGACGAGAGCATATTAATATTAAGCTTCTCGTCCAGCTTATGATAGGATTCAATAAAAAAGGTAAACATCGCACTGATGACGCAGATACTCCCGTATACGAAAAATATCACCGCGCTTAATAACACTATAATCGGATTAAATTCCATATCTCATTCCCCCTTTTTTTAAAAAACCCTCTGTTTTTTCTCTTTTATAAATACCTTATCCTAAAATTATGGCGCCGGGAGCGGATTAACGCCCGGCTGCCCCAAGTTCTCCACAAAAGAATCATTAACGGAAGAGAAATCTACCCGCCGTGCTTATCGACACTCCGACGAATACTATGTTACAGCATAAGCTTTTTATTGTCAAGAAATTAAGCTCTCAACGCGGATTTTTCTAACGCAGGCTTATTTTATTAAAAATTTGGCCTTGGCGATGAAGGTTAGCGCTTTGGAAGGTTTGAGGTGGACAATTATATGTTTTGAGACTGGCAAAATTAATCTTTTAATAATTCCTTAACTTTAGCTAATACTACCTCATGTTGGAAGGGCTTGGTAATGAAGGCCTCAGCACCGCATTCGTAGCCAAGTTTCTCGTCAGATTCTTGCGCGCGGGCGGTCAACATAATTATAGGAATCTTATGATACCTTCTATCGCTCTTAAGCAATCCACAGGCCTTATATCCATCCATCTTGGGAAGCATTAAATCTAATATTATCAAATCGGGCTTCTCTTTCTTTGCCTTCTCCAGGGCTTCCTGACCATCACAGGCAACCAGCACTTCATAGTCAGCTTGTTGGAGCCTAATCTGTATTGCTTTTACCAGTTCAGCTTCGTCATCAACTACTAATATTCTTTTTGCCATCTTTTCTGCTTATCTAACCTATAATAAACTTTCTACCATTGACATCAATTCCTTAGTATCAAAAGGCTTGCCTAAAAAAAAGTTTCCGCCTCTAAAACGCTCCTCAACGGCAAGCTCTAAAGAGCACCCCTCTGGTTTCTCTGCAAGGCCTTCGGCTAAGCAAGTCAAAAAAATGATTGGGATATCTCGAGTTTCCTTATCTTCCTTTAAGGCTGCAGCCACAGAATCTCCTTCCATTTTAGGAATCAGAATATCTAGAATAATTAAATCGGGTTTGTATTTTTGAGCTTTCTGTAATCCTTCTTTTCCATCATAAGCAACTAAAACTTCATAATTTTCCTGTTTAAGCCTAATCTGCAATGCTTTAACAAGTTCTGCTTCATCATCAACCACTAAGATTCGTTTTTTATCCATTTCACTTTCCTCACTATTTTTGGCCTTTTATGGCTACGCGGACAAATTCTGAGGCGTTTTCAAATTCATTTCCCTTAGGTATAAAAGCTGATATCCCTAAAGATTCTGTATTCTGCATCCTTTCCTGCGAAGGGTACGCGGTTAACATAAAAACAGGGACTTTTTTATTGAAACGCCTTATACGCTTGAGGGCCTCTATGCCGTCCATCTCTGGCATCATTATGTCCAGGATTATTGCATCGGGTATTTCCTTCTTAACAAGCTGGATAGCTTCTTTTCCACTAGTAGCAGTGAGGACATCGTAGCCCCAGGAGGCCAACCTAATGCGCATTGCTTTTAGAAGCTCTGGTTCGTCATCAACTACTAAAATTCTTTTTACTGGCATCTCTTAACCTCCCCGCAGAGGACGGGGCACTTGGCATCCGATAAGCCAAGGTGCCTCCCTCACAATAGATAATTTACCAACTTCTTAAGCTGCTCTATATTGAATGGCTTACCCACTACCGGTATAGCCTTCTTCTTAACATATTCCTCCAGCTTCTCAATTTCTACCGCATATCCCGACATGATTAACACCGGGATATCTTTTGTCTGTGCGTCCTCCTTAAGCATACCGATTACTTCATAACCGCTCATCCCGGGTAATTTCATATCAATCATCAACAAATCAGGAATAGCGGTTTTTATTTTTTCCAGCGCTTCAATTCCATTACCGGCTTCGCTAAAATTAGAGTACCCGCCTGCCCGTAAAATCTTCTTTAAAAGATTTCTCAATTCTGGCTCATCATCAACAATCATAATGGCCTTCTTTAATCTTGCTTCTCTTTCTTGAACACAAGATTTATTGGCCCGCCCCAGTAAATCTTTGGCATTATCCGCATCATCGGGATAGGTAGCGTATCCATATGAAAAGCCCTTCTTAAGTTGCGCGCCAATTTCAAAAATATGCTCTTTTATTTTCCTCTTAAATCTTGCGCTTATACCGGATGCCTCTTGTTTGTTAGCCCGCGCAAGCACAATAATCTCATCTTTACTCCTTATAGTTAGAAAGTCTCCGCTGCGCATAACCTCTTCCAGGCCCGCCAATGCCGGAAGAAAAACTTTTTGCGCTTTATCTTTTCCAAGCTCTTCCTCAAACTCTGAATAATCATCTAATCTGATAATAAATATTGAAAATTCCTTGTTTTCTTTTTTGGCCCCTGCAATTTTTTCTTCTATTGTTTCGCGCAGGGTATCTTCTTTGCCATGCTTGGGCAGGGTAAAAATAAACTTACTGCCTTTGCCAGGTTTTGATTCGGCCCAAATTCTGCCTTTGTGCATCTCTACCAACTCTTTACTTATGGCCAGCCCCAAACCAGTCCCTTTTGCTCCGGCATTAGCTTCCCGGCCAAGTTGCTGAAACTTACCAAATAGCTTATCAAGATTCTCTGGCGCAATGCCTATTCCCGTGTCAGCAATGCTGCATGCTACCTCTTCCTTAGCATCTTTAATTTCAACTGTAATTTCTCCAAACTCTTTCGTAAACTTAATCGCGTTTCCGATTAAATTAGTAAAAACCTGGACTATCTTATCAGGGTCGGCATATACATTTAATGCAGCCGCGGGAAACAAGGTTTTAAATTCAATATGCTTTCCCTGCGTTTCAGGCTTTAATATAGAAATTACGCTATTAGCTAAATCAGCTATATCTACAAGCGCCTTTTTTAGCTCTATCCTTCCGGACTCAATCTTAGAAATATCTAAGAGATCATTAATCAATCGGGCCAGGCGGTCAATATTACCTTCAATAATATCCACATATTCTTTCTGTTCTTTGGTAAGTTTACCGGGTATTTCATCTAAAATGATGGAGGTAAATTCTTTCATCGTGGTTAAGGGTGTGCGCAATTCATGAGAGACGGTAGAGACAAAATCAGATTTTATCTGATTAAGCCTCTTTAGCACCTCGTTTGCGCGCAAGGCTTCTTCTCTGATTGCTTGTGTTCGGTGATATCCCAGAAGAGGCCGAATAGCCCCGTAACATTGCCGGCTTTGTCCCGAACAGGGACTTTGACTGTGTTAATAATATCCTTTCGAGAGCCCCCAGGAAAATCTCCCATTACTACGTACTCCTCTTCTATATTTTCGGTTTTCCCGGATTCCATAACCCTCTTATCGTCGGCCCTGTATTTTTCAGCCAGAGGCGTGGGGAAAAAATCATGGTCTGTCTTTCCCGCGATCTCCTCAGGCCTGATCTTCAAGTCGCTTGCGTAATTTTCATTACAGGATATGTACACTGAATTCCTGTCTTTTAAGAATACCTTCTGAGGGAGATTTTCAATAAGTGTCCTGTATTGCTGCTCATTTGCCTGCGCTAATTCCTTCTCCATCTTCCTGCGCTCGGTGATGTCGACAAAGACCGCGACCACGCCGTCAATCTTATTATCCAAGGTGCGGTATGGCCTGATATATACCGAATACCAGTTTCCTTCTCTATCTTTTATTTCAAATGTCCTTGGATGAAGGGACTCCATAACATCCGTAAGTGTTTTCTCTAAATCCGGAATATCCACATTGAGTTTAATTCTACTTATCGGCCTGCCGATATCAGAAGGAATTACATTAAGCATCTTTTCCGCCTGGGAAGTTATCCTGCGTATCGCAAGGTCTGTCCCCATCATTATTACCGGTATATTGATACTGCTAAGTAAATTTATCAAGTCATTATTTAAGAGAAAGGCTTCTGCATTACGGTTCTGCAGTTCCTCGTTAGAGGTGATTAATTCTTCGTTTGAAGACTGCAGTTCCTCCTTGGCAGTTTCCAGCTCCTCGTTAGTGCTTTGCAGTTCTTCATTACTTGAGAGTATTTCCTCATTGGCAGTTTTGACTTCTTCATTCGCGCTCTCTTGTTCTTCTATGACTGTCTGAAGATATTCTTTTGTTTCCGCGAGTTCTTTCGCAAGTGTATCGATATACTCATCGCTTTTGGCGGATTTTCCTTTTAAGGATAAACTCCTGCCGCGCTCTTTTGGCAAATTCTTAAATCCCCCTGCCCTGCCAATTTCGTCAAAAAGCACCAGAAAGAATTCTTCTTTAAGGGGTCCGAATTTCGCAGGGACAACGGTTATAGTAACCCGCACCCTGCGGCCATTATACCTCACATCCGGGGCTTCTCTTTTTACTGTATGCCTTGTTTCCCTGGCTTTATATATCGCCTCCCGCAAAGGCAGAAACAGGCCTTCCCGCGCCAATTTGAATATGTTAAGGCTCGGTTTGCCTGCCCCTGATTCAAGATAGCGGCCGGTGTGCCCGCGGAACGAAACGACTTCCATATCGCTGTCTATCAGCACCCCGCAAGGAACGTATTCGCTCGGCACAATCCGTTCTATCAAGCTTTCAATATCAGTTTCTTTGCCTCTCTTGATACCCGCCTTTTCCTTAATTTCTAATTTCTTTGGCGGATAATATTTCTGGCCTAATTCAAGTTCGGACCCTATTGACAGATATTTCTTTACAAAGATTCTCTGCTTTCTGTCCAGCGCCTTAAAAAGATTTGAATAACCGCCCGCGGATTCCGCGTTTCCTAAAAGGAGAAACCCGCCAGGCCTTAAGCCGTAATGAAATTTATGGAATACACTCTTCTGCAAAACCGGCTGCAGGTATATAAGCAGGTTACGGCAGCTGATAAGGTCTAAATTGGAGAAAGGCGGATCGCTAAACACAATATGTTTGGAGAAAATACACATTTCCCTTAAGCTTTTAGATATCGTATAAGGATTACCTTCTTTTGTGAAAAACCGTTTTAAACGCTCAGGGATAACATCGTTTTCTATATTTGCGCCATAAATACCCCGGCGCGCCTTATTAATACCGCTTCCGCTTACATCAGTAGCAAAAATCTTGATAGGGACCACACTCGTTTTGTTTCCCAACGCTTCAATAAGGCATATAGCAATAGAATAAGCTTCCTCGCCGCTGGAGCATCCCGGAACCCATATCCTTACCTCCTGACCTTTTGTCTTGTTTTTAAGAATTACCGATAAAACCAGTTTTTTCAATGTATGAAAAACTTTTCCGTCGCGGAAAAAGCTGGTAACGCTTATCAACAGGTCTTCATAAAGCCTCCCTACCTCGTCCTTATTCCCGCGCAGGAACTTTACGTAGTCTTTAAGATTTTCCAGTTTTAGTAAAACCATCCGCCGCGATACGCGCCTGCTAATGGTGGGGGTTTTATAATGAGTAAAGTCCAGGCCGTAGCCTAAGCGCAATATATCAAGAATACTTTCCATCCCCTTATCTTCCGTTACGATTGGTTTATCTGTTTTAACAGCCCCCGCAGGCGATATAAAGGGGTGTTTTGCTATACGCTCAAGCTCTCTGGCGATTTTTTTAGGCGTTAGCACAAAATCCACACATCCGGCGGCAATCGCGCTTTGCGACATACCGGCGTATTTAGCGGATTTTTCGTCCTGAGCGAAAGTAATACCCCCTTCGGCCTTTATGGCCTCAGCTCCCAGCGTCCCGTCTGTCGCTGTTCCGGAAAGTATAACTCCGATAGCCCTGTTCTTTTGTTCTTGCGCAAGTGAACGGAAAAAATAGTCTATCGGCATACGTCTTAACCCGGCATCTTTCATATTGCTAAGGATTAGTTTTCCGCTGGCGATAGAAACATTAACGCTCGGTGGTATTACATAAACATGGTTGACTTCCAGGGGCATGCCGTTGGTTATTTCACTTACCGGCATTTTTGTTAATCTGGCAAGCAGTTCCGTCAGCATGCTTTTATGCCCGGGGGATAAATGCATTATAAATACCAGCGCCATCCCCGGCTTAGCCGACAGATTTTTGACTAATTCCTGGAACGCTTCAAGCCCTCCGGCAGAAGCCCCGATACCGACAATGGGAAAAGATGCTGTTTTGGGAGGCGCAGGTCTAATCTTTTTATTTTTTGCCGTTACTCTTATTTTTTTCATGATAGGCCCTCCAAAACAAAAAACCCAAGGCCTGCATTTCTGCAGTGCCTTGGGCTAATCTTTGGAAATTAGCTAAAATGGCTATGCTTGCTTGATTGCCTGATTGCCTGCTTAAATAAGAAATCAAGCTATCTTCTCCTTTTAACAGTATATCATATTATACTATATTATATTTAGACTAAATTTATATACTATTATTATATAATATTATGCGGTTATCTGTCAAGTAACTTTATCAGGTCTTTCCCGAATCTATCGCAAGTAGTAGTAGCCCTTTTTCTTTTTTGCTACTTTTTTCTTTTTGTTAATATTGTGGATATGTGGATAACTTAGCTGATCTTTGAAGTAACTATGGTAATCTC
>Ga0315279_10004945_pt1 | contig 17619 bp, 17 predicted proteins | sample YL17G06_20_MG_FD_203694 | JGI IMG/M metagenome (GOLD analysis project Ga0315279, IMG submission 203694) | Sediment microbial communities from Yellowstone Lake, YNP, Wyoming, USA - YL17G06_20 | ecosystem: Environmental > Aquatic > Freshwater > Lake > Sediment | place: USA: Wyoming | collected... | reverse complement strand
GGTGAGGACCCAGGTGGCTTCTTCCACGGTGGCCGACAGCGAGCCGGCGATGTGCGGCAGGCTGACGTTGACCACCGACGTGTCGAGCACCTCCATGACGGCGCTCGACATCACGGCGATCGCAGGGATCCACCGATTGACCGGCGGGCGCGCGGAGGGCGCCCGGGGAAGCGTGGGGGCGTCGTCGGTCATCAGACGTGGTCACGGCAACAGCGGCGCCACGTTCGAGGCGGGAGCGCGGCGCGGGCGATCACGCGGATCGCCCGCTTCCGCTGGCGTGCAGCGCTTAGGCCACCCGGACGTTCTCGGCTCGCGGCCCCTTGGGGCCCTGTCCGCGCTCGAACGTCACGGCCTGCCCCTCCCTCAACTGGTCGAACGGCACGCTCGTGCACGCCGACTGGTGGAAGAAGTACTCGTTGCCGTCGCCCGCTGCGATGAAGCCGAAGCCTTTCTCGCTCACGAGCCGCTTGATTGTGCCATTCATCGTCGGCATCTGTTCACGTCTCCTGCTGTTTCCTCACAATTGCGCGGCGTCGTGGCGGTCGATCGCGTGATCGCCTCTTCCGTGACGACACGTCCCGATTTGGGCGGGAAACGATAGTGTACCCGCAATCGCGGGCCGGAGGGTATGAAAAGTGAACACGGCAAACGCGACCGTCTTACCTCTGCCTCGGCGGGATGCCCGGCCGGCCGCCGAGCCGGGGGAGCCGGAGCCGGGGCTCGTCACGGTTTCGATCGAACCGACGCGAGTGCCTTGCGGATCGCGGAAATCAGGTCGGCGGGACTGACCGGCTTGGTGACGTGATGATGGTACCCGCAGGCCAGCGCCCGCGTGCGGTCCTCCGGCCGTCCGTAAGCCGTGAGCGCGATGGCGGGAGTCATCTCGGCCTGGCCGCCCAGCGCGCGCAGCGCCAGGATCATCCCGTACCCGTCGATGCCCGGCATCCCGATGTCGCTGATGATGACGTCCACGGGGCCACCCTCTTCCAGGACTCGCAGCGCCTCCTCGGCAGAGTCCGCCACGACGACAGCGGCGCCGGCCTCGGACAGGACCAGGCGGACGACGTCCCGCGCGTCCGCCTCATCGTCGACGACGAGCACGTGGAGTCCGGTCAGATCGTGCCCGGACGCGTCGGCGTTGGCGCGTTCGGAGCCCGACCGCTCGTCACGCTCGTCGGCCGCGCGGACCGCGCGCACGGGCAACCGGAAGCTGAACGTCGCCCCGCGGCCTCGACCCGGACTGCCGGCCGTCACGTCGCCACCGTGCAGTTCGACCAGGTGCCGGACGATCGCCAGCCCCACGCCGAGCCCACCGTGCGCGCGACTGGTCGATCCATCGGCCTGCGTGAAGCGATCGAACACGCGGGGCAGGAATTCCGGCGCGATGCCGACCCCGGTGTCGGCCACGCGCACCTCGATGCAGGAGCCGACCCGGCCGATCTCGACGCGCACGTGACCGTCCGCGGGGGTGAACTTGACCGCGTTCGACAGCAGGTTCCAGAGCACCTGGCGCAGGCGATCCGAATCGCCCACGATCCAGACGCTCGGCGTCGTGACGATCTTCTCGAGGTGGAGGCGCTTGGCATCGGCGGCCAGCCTGACCGAGGCCAGCACATCCTCGAGCAGAGCGACCAGATCCACGTCGACCATGGCCAGCTGCAGCTTGCCCGTGATGATCCGCGACACGTCGAGCACGTCACCGATGAGCCGGTTCTGCGCCTCGGCGCTGCGCACGATCGCCTCGGTGGCGCGCTGCCGCGTGGCCGTGTCGAGCGAACCCGAGAGCAGCAACTGCGACCAGCCCAGGATCGTGTTGAGCGGCGTGCGAAGTTCGTGCGACAGCGTCGCGAGGAACTCGTCCTTCAGGCGGTTGGCGTCCTGCGCTTCCCTGAACAGGCGCTCCCGATCCGCCTCCGCGTTCTTCGCGTCGGTGATGTCGCGGAAGATCGTCGCGAACCGCCCGCCGCCGAGCGAGAACGCGCTGATGTCGTGGTGACGGCCGAGGGGCTCGGCAAACGCCTCGAACCGGTGAGGCTGCCCCGTGAGGGCGACGCGACCGTAGGTGGGAATGAAGCAGCCGTGCTCGATGCCGGGGAACACCTCGGTCACGCGTCGGCCCACCACCTGCGCCGCCTTCAGGCCGGTCATCTGCTCGAATGCCGGGTTCGCATCCAGGAACACGTAGTCGATCGGCCGGCCCTCCGCGTCGGTGACGATCTCGTGCACCGCGATGGCCGACAACGCCTTCGTGAAGAGCGCGTGGTAGCCCTGCTGCGCCTCTTCCAGCGCGTCTCTCAACGATCGGTGATCGTGACTTTCGACGACTTCCCACCGGTCGGCCCGCCTGATGAGCGTGAAGTCGTGATTCTTGACGACGTCGAGAATCTCGTGCGGGCTGCAGCGGTCGAGCGCGTAGGTGCACAGGACGAGGACGGGACGCCCGGCAATCGCGCCGCTCGTCGCCGCTTCGTACGCGGTGAAATCCCTCCAGCCCGCCTTCTCTAGCCACGCGGTGCTGCCCGTGACGCGCAGTCCCTTGAATCCCTGGTCGAGGGCGGCGTGCAGGCGGGCGAGCCACTTGTCGAGCACGCGCTGATGGTCGAAGACGCCGTCCCGCAGGTACCACTCGTTGTAGCTCGCGATGTGCAGCTGGCCGCGCGACTCCAGTCGATCGAGGTCGGGCACGACCGCCGCCAGTGCCGCGCGCGCGGATGCCGGATCGAGCGGTTCGGACGTCACCCAGATGCACGCCTCGTTGCCGTCCAGGCCGGCCCTCAGGTAGGGCACGACGTGGACGAGCAGGTCGTCGCGCGTCTGGTAGAACTGACAGAAATGACTGCCCCACGGGATGAAGGGGATCAGGTCTATCCCTGTCGGTCGCACGTCGCGCACGAGCACCCGTGGGTTCGGCATGAGGCTCCGCGAAATCAAGACGACACGGTCGAATGACTGGCGATGCCGGTGTCCGTCCTGCGGTCGCGACAGACACACTAACCCGTCCGAGAACCGCCCGAGCAATTGCCTTGCCATCCGGAAATCGCATGTTTTGGCCCAGATTCGCCACATGTCGCGTCCGCCAGGCGTCAGCTTCTCATACACCACGTGAATGACTCGCCGGTGCCGTGTCAGGCACCTCGCGGACTTCGAACCCCACCTCGACTTCCCGGGCGATGCGAAACAGCCATGGCACCGCCGTTGCTCGCTCTTAGTACTTCACTTCGAGCAGACCAGAGCAGGTGGCCCCCGAGCGCCGACGTCAACGCGTGGTGGAACGTCGTCAACTGGGTGGAGATCAACAAGCGTCTCACGCGCGAGGGGGTCGGCGCCCGCCGGTAGGCGGCCGATCCTCCGAGAGCCCAGTCGCGCGGCCTGCGACTTCCCCTTCCGTGCGGATCTTCCCTGATGCCCGCCGGCGAAGGAGAATGAGGAGGGGGTGCGGGATGCGGCTGGCGCTGGCACAACTGAATCTCACGGTGGGCGCTTTCGAGGCCAACTTCGGCAGGATGCGCGGGGCGATTGCGCAGGCGCGCGCCGCGCGCGCCGATCTCGTCGCGTTCTCCGAGCTGGCGACGACGGGGTACCCGCCGCGCGACCTCCTCAACCATTCGGGGTTCGTCGAGGCCAACCTCGACCTGCTCGAACGCGTCGCGCGGTTGACCGACGATCACCTGGGCGCGCTGGTCGGGTTCGTCGACCCCAATCCGGCGATCGAGGGAAAGCGGCTGTTCAACGCCGTGGCCCTGTGTCACGGCGGTCGTGTCGTCGGGCGCCGGCACAAGTCGCTGCTGCCGACCTACGACGTCTTCGACGAGGATCGCTACTTCGAGCCGGCGCACGAGGTCGGCGCGCTGGCCTTCAAGGGCGCGCGACTTGGCGTCACAATCTGCGAGGACGTCTGGAACGACAAGGACTTCTGGCCGCGGCAGCTCTACCACCGCGACCCGGTGTGCGAACTCGCGCTCGCCGGCGTCGACGTGCTCATCAACATCTCGTCCAGCCCCTTCAGCGTCGGTAAGGCGGAGGTGCGCGGCGAGATGATCCGCCAGGAAGCGATGAAGCACCGCCGCTCGTTCTTCTACGTGAACCAGGTGGGCGGCAACGACGAGCTCGTGTTCGACGGCCGTTCGCTCGGCTTCGATGCCCGCGGCAACCTGATCCTGCGCGCCGGCGAGTTCTGCGAGGACTTCCTGGTGTGCGACGTGCCGGCCGCGGGTGGGGCAGGTAGGGCGGGTGGGGCAAGTGGGGCGGGTGACGCAGCCCCAGCCCCCACGGCGGCTCCGGATTGCGGGGCAGCGGCCGGTGTGCCGTGCGCGGGCGACGAGGGCCTCGTCCGCCCGGCGAGCGCCTCGCTCGTCGAGCAGGCCTACCAGGCGCTCGTGCTCGGCCTGGGCGACTACGTGCGCAAGTGCGGCTTCACCCGGGTGGTGCTCGGGCTGTCGGGCGGGGTCGATTCGGCCCTGACGGCCTCGCTGGCGGCGGCCGCGCTCGGGCCGGGCAACGTGCTGGGGGTGGCGATGCCGTCGCGGTATTCCTCCGCGCACAGCCTTCGCGACGCCGAGACACTCGCCCGCAACCTGGGCATCGACTACCGCGTGATCCCGATCGACGCCGCGTTCGCCGCCCAGTTGCAGACGCTTGCGCCCGTGTTCGAGGCCCTGCCGGCAGACGTGACGGAGGAGAACCTGCAGGCGCGCATCCGCGGCGCCATCCTGATGGCGCTGTCGAACAAGTTCGGGTACCTCGTGCTCTCGACTGGCAACAAGTCGGAGCTGGCGGTCGGCTACTGCACGCTGTACGGCGACATGTGCGGGGGCCTGGCCGTCATCAGCGACGTGCCCAAGACGCTCGTCTACCAGCTCGCGCGCTACGTCAACCGGCGCGCCACTGTGATCCCGCAATCGACCCTCGACAAGCCGCCGAGCGCCGAGCTGCGCCCGAACCAGACCGATCGGGACACGCTCCCGCCCTACGAGATCCTCGACCGGATCATCGAGGCCTACGTCGAGCGCGACCTCGATCTGGCCGCCATCAGCGCGCTCGGCATCGATCCCGCTCTTGCGCGGACGCTCATCACGTGGATCGACCGCAATGAGTACAAGCGCCGGCAGGCGGCGCCGGGCCTGAGAATCACCTCCAAGGCGTTCGGCATCGGCCGGCGCTATCCGATCGCCGCCGACTACGGCGCCATCACGGCGGCGCGCCGCTCGGTGCCGAGGCCCCAGGGCGGCTTCAGCCGACGCGCCCGGCGGGGAGTCGAACCGTGAAGGTGGACCCGCATCCTACGGCGACTCACCCGGTCGAGGAGATCCTGCTCGATCCTCCACAGCTCCCCTTCGAGCTCCACCTGGATGTCGCCCCAGTTGCCGCGTTCGGCTTCCTCGATGGTCAACTGCCGGTACGCGGTCAGTATGGCCCTCAGCTCCTCGGCCCGTGCAATCCCAGCTTTGGCGTGGCTCATGCGACCACGGTACGAGCGCGGTGTGTCGGGGAAGTAACCTTCCCGTAACGGCGATGTAAACTCCTCGCCACCGCCCAGAGCAATTCTTCGCCGCGCGACTCCCACTAACGAACCTCAAGCACGCGGCCGAGCAGGCGGAGACGGGACGACGTCGCACGCCGCCGCCCGACACGACCGCGCGCTGAACGGTCGCGCAGGCACTCTGGAATGGCAACCTGGCGCTCGCCGAGAAGAGCTTGGCGCCGCCCACCAGTCGTTCAGCGCGGAACACGCGGATGGGTGCCGTAGAGCACCCAGAACGAACCGACCACCGTAACGACGCAGAGCACGATGAGTACAATGCTGCTGGTGGTACTCATGATCGTTCCCCCGCCAATAACGGTGCGCCCACAGTGTTTCGGCGACGTCACTGCCGCGTAACATTCCGGTTAATTCCCGCGAGGCTCTACAACTTGATCTTCTTGAGCACTTCGAGTTCGAGCGTCACGACCCTGTCGGGCAGCGGCGCGTACCCGAGATCCGCGCAGTACCTCTGACCGTCGGTCAACGCCCACTTCATGAAATCCACCATCGTCTTCGCCGACTGCTTGTCTTTCGGGCTCTCGTAGAGCAGCAGCCAGGTGAACGACGAAATCGGGTAGGCAGTCGCGCCGGGGGCGTTGGTGATTGACACGCGGAAGTCGGCGGGCATCTGCGAGGCGGCGGCAGCCGCAGCAGCCGTGACGCCATCGACGCTCGCGCGCACGAAGGCGCCCGACAGGTTCTGTACCCAGCCGTAACTAATCCTGCTCTGGAGGGCGTAAATCAATTCGACGTACCCGATCGCGCCGGGCGTCTGCTTGACCAGGCCGGCCACTCCCTCGTTGCCCTTGCCGCCGAGGCCCACCGGCCAGTTCACGGCAGTTGAGACGCCGACTCTCTTCTTCCATTCCGGTGACACCTTCGCGAGGTAGTCGCAGAGGATGTAGGTCGTGCCGGAACCGTCCGACCGATGGACGACGTTGATGTCGGTGCCCGGCAACGAAACACCGGAGTTCACCTTCGCGATGGCGGGGTCGTTCCACTTCGTGATCTTTCCTAGGAAGATGTCCGCGAGCAGCGGGCCGGTGAATTTCAATTCCGCGGACACGCCGTCGATGCTGTAGACGGGCACCACGGCGCCGAGAACGGTCGGGAAGTGCAGGACGCGCCCGGGTGCAGCAAGCAACTGCTCGTTGGTCATCGGGCCGTCGGTCGCACCAAAGAACACCGTTTGCGCCGTCAGCTGGCGAATGCCCGCCCCGGACCCCAGCGACTGGTAGTTGATCTCGATGTCGGGGTGCAGCTTGTTGTACTCGCTGAACCACTTCGAGTAGATCGGAAAGGGAAACGTGGCCCCGGCGCCGTTGATCTGCTGGGCCGCGAACACGACGCCAAGGCCAGACAGGGCGAGGAGAGTGGTCACGGCGAACATGCGCATCGTCAGTTTCATCGAGGAGTCCTCCTAGAACGCGATCAACCCGTGCACGGCCAGCCGCTGCTGAGTGGGCTTTGCCGTCGTGAATTCCGAGAAGGTGACGTTCTCCACGTCGAACAGCAGCGCGGACGATACGCTGCCCTGGTGCGGGAACCAGTAGGAGAGCCCCGCGATTGTCCGCTTGTTGACCCCGTTGCCCCCGCTGAGCAGATTGTCCTCGTCCGGCCGCATGTGGTCGTACCGCACCAGCGCCTCGAACCCCTTGCCGAACTTCGGCGTCGCCCAGAACGACCAGCCGCGTCCGTGGACGTCGGGCTTGGCGACCGGGGCCGCCGACTGGCGATCGTTGGTGGTCAGGTAGTCGAACCCCACGTTCACGTACTGGTGCTCGAAGGTCGTGTTGAGGATCGCGCGCTTCCGCTCGGCGTTTCCGACGTAGTTGTCGGCGTCGTAGAAGCCCGTCACGCGCCAGCCGCGCAGCACGGGATGCATCGGCAGCGGACGGAATGTGCCACGAACCTGCAACGCCTTCTGATCGTTGGCCTCAACTTTCGAGTAACCCTCGCCGTTGTAGATACCCACGTGGAAGTCGCCGTAGTTCTGCGGGAACGCCGTGTGGAACGAGACGCCGGCGTCGGACGAGGTCAGGAAGCCCGACCCGGCCGGGCTCGTCTCCCGTTCGACGAAGACCGTCCCCTGGAAGCGGTAGCGGTAAATCCCTTCCTCGTAGTCGATGAACGGGGTCTGCTGGATGCCAAGCCGGATCCAGCTGCCCTTGGGCATCCAGTCGTCGAGGTTGATCTGGGCGAAGGCGTACTTGATTCGGAAGATGAGACTGCCATTACCGGCGCTCGCCGCGTTGTTCTCGCGAAAGACGTCCGGGGTGATGCGGAACGCGACGATGTGCGAGATGTTGCCGGTGATGTTGATGTAGCTGCGCGCCACGTTGAAGGAGCTGGGGTTGATGACGTTGCCGTCGGCATCCTTCGAGGTCGGCTTGTTGATGTAGGTGAAGTCGGCGAAGATCGTCGCGCCGACCTTGATGCTCGGCGTGTCGTCGGGCGGCGTGTAGCCGGCCGCCGGCGTGACCTGCGCCTCCGCGACCAGCGGCACGGCCGCGAGACAGAGGGCTGCCAGCAGGACGCACAGGATTGGGAACGCGCGGTTTCCTGTCTGCACTTCGGTCTTCAACTCGGGCTCCTTCCATTCAGGACAGGGGGGCTTGTCTCCCGAAAGCGTAGGACACGAATGTGTCGACAAGTTGTCAGCGGTGTTACCGCAGCGTTAATTCGACGTGGGCGAGCACGTCGGAAGCGTTTTCACCACTTCTGTTATGCGTCGCGCGGCCGGGCGTTCGAAGCCGCTGTTAACGCAGATTTGACACGCCCGACATGCGGACGTAACCCGGTGGTCCTAGGCTGAGGGTGGGATCGTCGAGCCGTGCACACGAGGTGCGCGGGGAACCAGTTTGCGGCCCGGCCCATGCCATGGACCTGTGCCGCACGGGGTCGCCCGCCACGTATGTTGGCGGCCGACCTCGATGTCGTGGTGCGCAACGGCTGAAAAGGGGTCTGCCGGTTTCCGGAAAGCTCAGGAGAGAGCGGTGCCTACCCGCGTGCTCGTCGTCGAAGACGAGTCGGATATTTCAGGCCTCATCAAGCACGCGCTCGAGCGGAGCGGCCACGCGCGTGTCGAGGTCGCCGAACGAGGCGACGTGGCGATCCAGGCGGTCATGGCGGACGTCCCCGACCTGGTCGTCCTCGACATCAACCTGCCGGTGGTCAACGGGTTCGACGTGTGCCGCATCCTGCGCGCGCGCCCCTCGACCGCTCATGTTCCCATCATCATGTTGACTGCGCGGGCGGCCGAGCTCGACCGCATCTCCGGTCTCGACCTCGGCGCAGACGATTACATCACCAAGCCGTTCAGCGTGCGGGAACTGGTTGCGCGAGTGAAGGCCGTGCTGCGGCGACGAGGCCGCGAAACGGCCACGCCCGGCGGCACGACGTATCGCGGCGCGCACCTCGTGGCGGATTTCGACGCGGTATCGGTCGCCGTGGACGGAGTCGAGGTGCGCCTCACCCGGACCGAGTTCGAACTGCTGCGATGCCTGGTCCAGAACCGCAACCGCGTGCTTTCCCGCGACCGCCTGCTCGAGCACGCCCGCGGTGACGACTGCGCGGCCGGCGCGCGGTCGATCGACGTGCACATCGGCCGGCTGCGCGCGAAGCTGCGAACGGCGGGCAGCCAGGTCGAGACAATCGTCGGCCTCGGCTACCGCTTCATTGACTCGCACGAAGAAGCGGCCAACGTGTGATTGTTGCACCGTATTTTCAAGGTCGACACGTCTTCGACACACGGCACTGCGATCATGCGCCTGGAGGTCGCAAGCATGGAAGAGACGTCGATTGCACAAACCGCGCAACGCATCCAGGGCGAATACCGCGAGATGCCGGGCCTGAGCCTGACGCCCGAACAGGCCCGTCGGCTCTGGGGCCTCGATGAGGTCGCCTGCGTGGCGATTCTCGACGTGCTCGTCGACCTGCAATTCCTTCGCAGAACGACCAGGGGCAGCTACGTGCGCCGTGACGCGGCGTAGACCCCGGCGCGACGCGTAACGCAGATTTCACACCGCCGAAACACGGACGTAACGCCCGGCAACTATCCTGTCCAGCCGGTGTTGCTGGCGTGTCTGCACACACCTCCCAGCTGACAAGCAACGGCCACCGTTTCCCGAGGTCCGCCGTTGCCTCGAACCGCGCGTCCGCAGGCGCGCACAGGACGATATGCCGCCCGATTCACTCCCACCCACGCCCCATTTCGAAGCGCAGCTGCAGCACGACATCGATCTGATTCGAACGAAGCTGGTGGAAATGGCGCTGCTGGACGAACAGGCGCTGAAGCGTGCGTGCCAGGCGGTGCTGACTCGCGATCGCCAGCTCGCGTACTCGGTCATCCTCCGCGATCAGGACGTGGACGCGCTCGACTCGGAGATCGACGGGCTGTGCCTGCAGTTCCTCGTGCGACACCAGCCGGCGGCCGGGCACCTGCGTTTCGTCTACTCCGCCGCCAAGATCGTCGGCGACCTGGAGCGGGTCGGCGACTACGCCGAGAGCATCGCACGCCAGCTGTTGATGGTGAGCTCGCTGTCTGTCGACGTACCCGTCGACTCGTTCAACGAGATCGCGAACCTGGCGATTCCGATGGTCCACAACGCCGTGCGCGCATTCGTGGACAAGGACCCGGATCTCGCCCGGGCGACGATGGCCAGCGAACCGAAGGTGAACCGCGTGCGAGACCGGGTGACCGCGGAGTTGATGGAACGAGGCGAGCAGGGACGTCTGCCCATCGAGGCGCTGCCGCCGCTCATCAACGTCGCCCGCCGTCTCGAGCGCGTGTCGGATCAGGCCACGAACATCTGCGAGGAGGCGCTCTACTTCGCCACCGGTGTCTATTCACGGCACGTGCCGCGCGAGGGTTTCCGCGTGCTGTTCGTGGACGAAACCAACGGCTGCCTCAGCCTGATGGCCGAGGAGATCGCGTGCCGGCTCGGGGCGCAGCGGTTCGCCTTCGCCAGCGCCGGCCTCACGCCGGGCCCGATCGACCCGGGGACGGTTCGCTTCCTGGCGGCGAGGGACATCGACGTCTCGCAGCGCGTCCCGAAGTCGACCGCGGACATTGCGCGGTTCGACCAGCTGCAAGTCATTGTCGCGCTGTCGAAGGAAGCGCAGGCGGCATCGCAGAAGCCGTTCAAGGCGCTCGCCGTCGAGTGGCTGGTTCCCGATCCCTCGAAGGCGCGCGGCACACAGGAAGACGTGCACGCGGCCTACGAACAGGCATTCGAATCGCTCACGCACCACATTCGCGACCTCGTGCAGGCCATTCTCGGCAACGATGAGCATCTGACCAATGGAAGGACCAATGCTGTCTGATTCCCGCCCAGCCTTCGCCCGCCATCGTCACTGCGGACTTCGGCGTGGCCTCGCCGTAGCTGCACGACAAGCGCTTGCAGCGGAGGCGGGCTGGACCGCGCTCGGTGTGTTGGTCGTCGCACTCGTGGCGTCGCTGTCACCCGGCTGCTCGGGCTCGAAGGAGCCGGAGAAGACCATCATCCAGAACACCGGGTCCGACACCATGGTGAACCTCGCCCAGGCATGGGCCGAGGAGTATGCCAACGTGGAACCGGCCGTGTCGGTCGAGGTGTCGGGAGGCGGGTCGGGAACCGGCATCGCCGCATTGATCAACGGCACGGTGGACATCGCCAACTGCAGCCGGCGACTGGAGCCGGGCGAGATCGAGCAGGCGAAGAAGAAACACGGGGGCACCGAACCGCGCGAGTTCATGGTGGGTTACGACGCCCTGTCCGTGTACGTCAACAAGGCCAACCCGCTCGAACAGATCACCCTGGAACAGCTCGCCGACATCTACGGTGAAGGCAGCCAGATCACGAAGTGGTCGGAGTTGGGCGTCACGATGCCCGCGGGTGCCGACGAGATCATCCGCGTCAGCCGGCAGTCGAACTCCGGGACATACGCCTACTTCCGCGAGGCGATTCTCGGCAAGGGCCGCGACTTCAAGCTCGGGTCGCGCGACATGCAGGGCTCCAAGGACGTTGTCGAACTCGTGTCCAGGACGCCCGGTGCCATCGGCTACAGCGGCATGGGCTACCACACGCCCGACGTGAAGATGTTGCGCGTCGCGAAGAAGTCGGGCGACACCGCGTACGCAGCAACCGTCGAGAACACGCTGAGCCATGCCTATCCGATTGCGCGGCCGCTCTTCATGTACACGCTCGGCGAGCCGACCGGCGCCGTGAAGAAGTACATGGAGTGGGTCCACTCGGACGCGGGCCAGAAGATCGTGATGCAGAGCGGCTACGTCCCGCTGCCGAAGACCCCGGTGGCGCAGTAGCTGGCGCAAGGTCCATGGTGACCAGACGGCGTTCGGAAATCGTCGCCGAATCGGCGATCGAGCTGGTGATCCGCCTGTGCGGGATCAGCGCGATCGTGTTCGTATTCGGCATCTTCTTCTTCGTGTTCCGGGAAGGCGCGGGGTTCCTCTTTCACGGTCTCAATCTCCGCGAGTTCTTCGGCAGCATCGAGTGGTACCCCACCTCGGAAAGCCATGTGCGCTACGGCGTCCTCGCGCTCATCGCCGGGACAGCCAGCGTCACGATGCTCGCCATGGCCATCGCCGTGCCGTTCGGGATCGGCGCGGCCATCTTCATCTCGGAGTTCTGCGGAGGGCGCCTCAGGGAAACCGTCAAGATCACGATCGAACTGCTCGCGGCGATCCCGTCGGTGGTATGGGGATTCATCGGCCTGACGGTGATGAACCCGCTGATCATCCGCCTGTTTCACGTGCCGATCGGGCTGAACGTCCTGAACGGCGGCCTCATCCTCGCCTTGATGAGCGTGCCGGTGATCGTCTCGATCGGTGAAGACGCTCTCAAGGCCGTGCCCGACTCGTACCGGGAGGCGGCGCTCGCGCTGGGCGTGACGAGATGGCAGATGGTGTACCGGGTTCTGTTGCCCGCGGCGAAGAACGGCCTGCTCGCGGCGGCGCTGCTCGGCGTGGGACGGGCGGTGGGCGAGACGATGGCGGTGCTGATGGCGACCGGGCACGCGGTGAAGATCCCGACCAGCGTGATGGACTCGGTGCGCACGTTGACCGCGACCGTTGCAGCCGAGCTGGGCGAGGCCGCGGTCGGCTCCGACCACTACCAGGTGCTGTTCATCATCGGCATCCTGCTCTTCTCGATCACGTTCGTCGTCAACCTCGTCGCCGACCTCGTGGTCAGGGGGATCAGAGCCCGATGATCCATCCGGCCGCGACCCGTGACGGAATGTTCCAGGCAACCGCGCTGACTCGACGCAAAGCGCGCACCGAGGCGATCGCGCGCAGCGTCTTCCTGGCGATGACGCTGCTGCTGGTCATCCCGCTGATCCTGATCGTCGGCTACCTGATCTACCAGGCCTGGCCGATCCTGTCGCTCGATTTCCTGCTCCGCAACCCGAGGAACGGCATGCGAGCGGGCGGTGTCTGGGCGCCGCTGCTCGGCACGCTGTACCTGGTGGTCCTCTCGCTGGTCATCGCCACGCCGATTGGGGTGCTCGCGGCGGTCTTCCTGAACGAGTACGCCCGCGAAAGCTGGTTCACACGCGTCGTCAACCTGGCGGTCGTCAACCTGGCCGGTGTGCCCAGCATCGTGCACGCCCTGTTCGGCCTCGGCGCGTTCGTGCTGTTCGCCCACCTGGGAAAGTCGATCATCGCCGCCTCGCTCACCCTGGCCATCATGACGCTGCCGGTGATCATCGCGAGCACCAAGGAGGCGCTCGCCGCCGTGCCGATCGCGTTCCGCGAGGCGTGCTGGAACGTGGGCGCGACGCGCTGGCAGACGATCCGCCACATCGTGCTGCCGAACTCGATCGGCGGCATCCTCACCGGCGTGATCCTGCAGGTGTCGCGCGCGGCTGGCGAGACCGCGCCCATCATGTTCACGGGCGCCGTGTTCTTCAAGGCGATCCGCGAAGGGAACCCGTTCGCGTATGGCCTGTTCGATCAGTGCATGGCATTGTCGATGCACCTGTTCACGATCTCCACGCAGGTGCCGAACGTCCCGGCGGCGCTGCCGTACGGCACGGCCGTCGTCCTGCTCGGGATGGTGCTGGCGGTCAACGCGCTCGCGATCGTCGTCCGCGTGTACCTGCGCGCACGGAAGAAGTGGTAATGCGTCAGCCAATGGTTCGGATCAACAACGTGCGGGTGCGTTATGGCCACCGTGAGGCGCTCAAGGGCGTCTCGCTCGACGTGCACGGCCACGAGATTCTCGCCATCATCGGGCCGGCGCAATCGGGGAAGACGACCCTCCTCAAGACCATCAACCGGACCATCGATGACGTGCCCGGGGCGGTGCTGAGCGGAACCGTGGAGGTGGACGGCGAGAACGTGCGGCACATGACGGATGTCTTCGCGCTGCGCCGCAAGATAGGCATGGTCGCGCCGCTGCCCGTGGGGTTGCCGCTGTCGATCTTCGACAACGTCGCGTTTGCCCCGCGCATGGCCGGCATGCGGAAGCGCAGCGAACTCGAACAGCGTGTCGAGCGCTGCCTTCGCCAGGCGGCGCTGTGGGATGAAGTGAAAGACCGGCTCGACAGCCTCGGCACGCGTCTCTCGGGCGGTCAGCAACAGCGCCTCACGATCGCCCGCGCGCTGTCGCACGATCCGGAGATCCTCTGCCTCGACGAATTCTCGATCGCGGTGGATCCGGTGACGACGATGCGCATCGAGGACGTGCTGAAGGAACTGCGGCACCGGATGACGATCATCCTCGTCACGAACCTCGTGCAACAGGCGCGGCGCCTGGCCGACCGGACCGCGTTCCTGCTGAACGGGGAACTCGTGGAAGTGAACCGGACGGAAACAGTCTTTTCAAACGCAACAGCCGATCGCCGGACGTACGATTACGTGAACGGGATCTTCGGATGACGGTGACAACGACGATCACGCCGACGTTCTGTCTGGAGACCAGGGACCTGAATCTCTGGTACGGGAAATTCCAGGCGCTCAAGAGCGTCAGCATCCACATCCGCCAGGCGGAGATCACCGCGCTCATCGGGCCGTCGGGTTGCGGCAAGACGACGCTGTTGCGGTGCTTCAATCGAATCAACGAGCGGTACGGCAACGTGACGACGACCGGCGAGATCAAGGTGCTGGGTCAGAACCTCTATGCGCCGGACGTCTCGCTCGTGGACCTGCGCAAGGCCGTCGGGATGGTGTTCCAACGGCCGAATCCGCTGCCGATTTCCGTGTACGAGAACGTTGTCTTCGGCCTGCGGGTGCACAGCGGGTTCGGGTCGCTGAAAAGGGCCGACCTGGACGAGGAGGTCGAGAAGGCCCTGCGCGACGTGTCGCTGTGGGACGACCTGAAGGATCGCCTGCACGAACGGGCGACGCGGCTGCAGCTGGCCGAGCAGCAGAAACTGTGCATCGCGCGGCTGCTGCCATTGAAACCCGACGTCATACTGATGGACGAGCCGTGTTCGGCGCTCGACCCGGAGGCCACGCTGGGCATCGAGGAGCTGATGCTCGGTCTGGCAGGCCGCTACACGATTCTCATCGTGACGCACAACATGGCGCAGGCCCGGCGGGTCAGCCGGGAATGTGCGTTCATGCTGCTGGGTGAAATGATCGAGCACGCGCGGACCGAGGATCTCTTCCTGACCCCGCGCGACTCCCGTTCTGCGGACTACATCGAAGGCCGCTACGGCTAGTCGTCACGTCGTCCAGCCTCGCCTCGCCGAGCCAGCAGCGCCTCCGCGCGCGCGGACAGGTTCTGAACGCGCGAACACGTCAGGAGTTTCCCGGAGGATGGGTGAGAACTGGAACGTTCTCGTCCTAACGCCAAGCAGAAGCAGGATCCACGGCTTCCCTGCTTCTGCTTTGCCTCGCCACGTTTTGCGGCAGTTTCCCGTTGTTTTCCATCGCGATGTCAGTCGAAATGACACTCGCGGAGGCGCTCTTTTCGCTCAATCGCGAGCCGCACGAAGCTTCTTCCTGGCTCTTGAGCCTGCCTTTCGGGCTCGGCTCGCCGGTTGGAGCGTCTTGTCAGGCAGCCCGCCCGTGTTGCGGACGGCACGCGTCGTGTTGAGGATGCCACGCAGTGCTTCGTTCACTGCAGCCTCGCTCGGAAACGCCTCGACCACATCGGGCTCGAGCAGCACGATGTTCGTGCCCTCACGGAGTCGCCTGACGTACTTGCCTCGAATGCCACCCTTCATGGAGGCAAAATCGTACTCTGGGCGCAGATCGTCCCGTTCATTCGCCTTCTTCATAGAATCTTCGTTCGCGCCGGGTGCTCTCCCGCGCGCTGATGATTCGAATGCGCTCGCCGGCTTCGGTGTGCGTTCGGAAGAAATCAGCAGACCACCCCGACACCGGAACCGGCGAGCCTGCTGCTCCTCGCAACCGGCGCAGCCGGGCTCTTCGCCGCCCGGCGGAGGCGGCCGTAGCGCGGCTCTCGGATCAGCTCATGGGTTCTCGCTTGACGACGACCAGCGTGAAGTCGTCATCGTAGTGCTCCCGCCCCGCGTACGCGCGCGTCGCCTCCAGAAGGGCGCCGATGATCTCGCGGGCGGGCCGCGCGGCGGAGTCCGACAGCACGCGCCCAAGGCGCGCCTCGCCGAACTCGGCCTGACTCGCGTCGGTCAATTCGACGACGCCGTCCGTGTACAGCAGCAACGTGTCGCTCGCACCGAGATGGACCGTGCACGTGGCAGCCGGCTCGCTGCCGAACATACCGAGGGCCGCCCTTCCCGTGGGCAGAAGTTCTCGATCGCCGCGCGCGCGCAGCAGCATCGGCGGGTTATGGCCGCAGTTGACGTAGGTGAAGGTGCCGAGCCGCGGATCGAGAATCCCGTACACGGCGGTAACGAACCGCGACGTGTCCATGGATTCGACGAGCATCCCGTGCACATCCTCGATGACGTCCGGAATCGGCCGGTCCTTGCGCACCTCGCTTCGAAGCGCCGCCCGGAACGTCGCCATCAGGAGCGCCGCCGCCACCCCCTTGCCCGACACGTCCGCGATGACCAGGCCCAGGCGGCCGTCGGGGAGCGGAAAGTAATCGAAGTAGTCGCCGCCGATGTCCCACGCCGGCAGATTGAAGCCGGCTATGTCGTATCCCGCCACGACGGGGGCCCCCGCCGGCAGCAGGCTCGCCTGCACCTCGTGCGCGAGTTTCAGCTGCTGCTCGATCCGGTGCTTCTCGATGACCTGCCGGTGCAGCACCGACTTCTCGATCGAGATTGCCGCCGCGACGGCGAACGCCTCGAGCAGCTCCGCGTCCCTGGCAGAGAAGGTGTCGAGTCGATCGCTCTCGAGATTGAGCGCGCCGATCACTTCGGCGTTGCTGATAATCGGCACCGCGATCTCCGACCGCGTCTCGGCGCGTCCCTCGATGTAGCGGGGGTCGCGGCTGACGTCGACCGCAATCACTGCTTCGCCCGTGCGGATGACGTGTCCGACGATGCCCTTGCCCGAGCGGAGCATCGGATCGTTGCCTTCGGCGATGTGGGCGAAGCCGACCGTGGCCATGCCGGCGATCATGTTGGTCCCGGCGCCAGGGCCGAACGGCACGTTGCGATTGAGGACGAAGATGCCGGCCGCGTCGTAGTCCACGACCGAGCGGAGCGACTGCAGCAGGTGGTTCAACACCTCCTGCAGATCGATGGTGCGGCTGATCTGCTGTGAGATCTCGAGCAGCAGACGGTACTTGATGTCCGATCCCCGCGCGACCGATTGAGCCGAGATTTCCATGTCGTCGTCCGATGAGGCTGTTATACACCGAGGGCCTCCGAGCGGCACCACACTCTTTCCGTCGCCGCGCGTTTCCAGCTCTGCACATCGCCAGCTCAGTCCGCGTCGACGTGGAACGGACTCGGGAGCCCCGGTCCACCGATGTCTCGCGATTCAACTGATTCGCGAGACAGGCTTTCGGAGAAAACAGGCGGGTAGGCAGAGAGAATCGGTCTCTGTGCGGAAAGCGCGAGAACCCGCCTGTCTTGGGCGATTTGGATCTGGCGGAGAGAGAGGGATTCGAACCCTCGGTAGAGTTTCCCCTACACACGCTTTCCAAGCGTGCACCTTCAGCCTCTCGGTCATCTCTCCGCACGAGGCAGGAATCAGCAGTTTAGCGCGGATTGGG
>Ga0315279_10004944_pt1 | contig 17621 bp, 13 predicted proteins | sample YL17G06_20_MG_FD_203694 | JGI IMG/M metagenome (GOLD analysis project Ga0315279, IMG submission 203694) | Sediment microbial communities from Yellowstone Lake, YNP, Wyoming, USA - YL17G06_20 | ecosystem: Environmental > Aquatic > Freshwater > Lake > Sediment | place: USA: Wyoming | collected... | reverse complement strand
AAGATTTGTAAAGTAAGGCACTTAGGGCCCGTAGCTCAGCGGTAGAGCAGTGGACTCATAATCCATTGGTCCAAGGTTCGAATCCTTGCGGGCCCAATTCTTAAAACCTTAGCCATCAAGCTCTTATGGTTGGTGACTTTTCTTGTTCCGAGCCATCAGACGGGGCGCGCAACAAGTGCGCAACAGAAATGCCTTCCATGGCTTTGGAGCTTGCCTGTCGTGTCCGATCAACCAGGTCGTTTCTAACAGCCAAATAGAATTTCCTGGTGGTCTCAAAGCTCGCGTGGCCTGCCATTTGCATTACATCATATTCCCGAAGTCCATTGGCAAGCCAATTCGTCAGGCAGGTACGCCTCAGATCATGAAAGCTCCCGTCAGAAATACGAGATCTCCTGAGGATGGCCCGGAACTGACGCTCAAAGTTGTTGAAGGGATTAGAACCACGCTGGACACTCCACTTGCACTCCATTCTCAGTTGCTGAATGTAATCGTACCGTGCGGTCGGGATGAACACATAAGGATATACCTCAGGTTGCTCTGCTTGGTGCTTAGCAAATAAGTGGACCAACTCTTCCGTAAGTGGCAATGTACGCCTGTCAGTGTCTTTAATGTGCCATTCCCAGGTTTCCTTTGTATCTTCCTTTGGAGCAACATCAATGGTCTTTCTTTCAAAATCAATGTCTTGCCAAGTTGTATTAAGCAACTCACCTCGGCGCATCCCGGTACATAATGCAGTTCTAACAAGTAGCTCCCATGCCACAGGCTTGGAACGTTTCTTTGCAGACTGGACAATGAAATATCCTTTGGCGGTCTGTATTAGACGGGAACACTCGCTGTCGTTAAACGCACGGATCTTCCGTTTAGGTCCACTTAGTAGCTTCACTTGTCGAATCGGGTTTTTCTCCAGCTGCCCACGGTAAACAGCAAGTTGAAACAACCTCTTGAGATGCCTTAGCTTCTTGGCTATGGTCGCCGGACTGTTGCCCCCATCAAGAGCAGCTTGAATGAAACGTTCTCCATGGCTGTGTGTTATACGACTGTAGTCAACATCACCAATCACTTTTATGAAGTGTTTCATCGCAATTCTCGCCTGATCCAGCGTACTTTCACGAACCTGACCGCGGGTGCGTTCCAAGTTATCTCTCAGGAAAAAACCGAGTTTCATCGGTTCCAGTCCAACAACGCCCATCCTTAGTTCCCGTTCCTTTTGGTCTCTTTGCCGCTGAGCTTTCCATCTGTCAGCGTGCCCCAATGAAATCTGACGCCTCTTACAATTTTCATCCTTGTAATCGAGAAAGTATTTAAACGTTTCACCATCACGCGATGGTCTTGTCCTAAGCCTTACCAGCTCTTTCATAATTCACCTCCTTTTCGTGCTGGCCTAATGGCTTGGGTTGATCCACGCGAAATTATAGCCGATGAATTACAGGAGCGCAAGTTTATTTTTCTGTGATTGTTTTGCTTTCTATCCATTTTCTGATTGCCTCGATCGGATAAAGAGGCCTTCCGCATATGTGAATTCGTGGTAGGTCATGCATCCGTTTGAGATTCTCGATAACGTTATGGTAGTTTTCAGACTTGCTTATTTCAGGAATGCGCAAAAAACGTATAAGTTCGTCTTCGGTCATCAGTTCCGGGCAAGATGTAATTCCTCCGCTGCCATCTGGTAAGATAGAAGGCCTCATAGTTCTTTTTTCTGCACTGTTGTCTTGAACTATCATCTATATAATCTGCCGATATTTACAACCACACTACGCCATCATCGTCTTGCTTTATTCTTCTGAGATCATTTGTTTCAAGCCCCGCGGGATAGAGTAAAAATCTAAACTTTTCTATGTCGTAATATTTTCGTATGCTCTGCTGCAGTGTCTTGATTAGATCAGTAACGTATCGAGACCAACGTATTTTGTTGCGAATTGACGCAATTACCGCCGCTTCGGTATTGAATCCTTTTTGTGCCAAAGCTTCCTGGGTCAGTATAAGTCCCCGACCCCGCGGATTAACCGCCTCAGTGAAAAACTCCTCTGCTCCAAATTCCACAGCCCGTGACACCAATTCATCAATTTAATCAGGCCCATTTGCAATCCCAGGTAGGAGCGGACATAACATTGCGTAGGTGCGGATACCATCGGTTCTGGCTTTTAGCATAACCCTCAGTCGCTCGGAAATTGGGGAGGCATACGGTTCAGCAGCAGAAATTAGGTTACTCTTGTCCGGTGTGCTTGTGATGCTCATGCCCCAAAGCACCCTGTCACGGTACTTGCATATAAGATCAAAATCATTTTCAACTGCGGCATTCTTGGTGAGAATCCGCACGGTCCAGCCAGGCTCGGAAAGTATGGCCTCCAGACATTTGCGGCCGAGATTATATTCCTGTGCCTCAGGCGACCATGCATCCGCAATCGTACATAACTGCACCATTCCCCTGTTCCTTATTCTCCTTGCGTCGTTGGCAACGCGCTGAGGTGTGGTTGGGTCAACAATTGCGTAATCATTATCAAAGGGTGACAGCCCAAGACATTTGAAACCCACATGCATACGGACCATCGAAGGCGTGCTGTAATAAGCACATCCATGGCCGCATTTAATTCCAACATTAGCACAGTACATGGCCAGACGTTTCCGCTCAAATTCGTGCGTCCTGACGATGCCTGATTTCATCTGATATATGAATGTCTTCATTTTCTATCCTCCACTTCGTTATCAAAATTGAACAGCTTTTTAACTCCTTTTTGACAACTTAAATACAACATCTTTACAACCTTTGGTCTAAATATCTGTATAAAACCCCGATTGCCCCGTCTTCAACATGCTGTTGTGTCAACCCTTCAGGGTATAGGGCGTTAACGGCGTTCTTAACTTTTCTGATAGTCACATTCAGTCCCATTTGCCTTAAGGCATCCGCGAGTTCTTCATATTTATGCTCCGACTGGTTTGCGGAACATCGGCCTTTCTTTTTTCGTGGGGCGTAGAAAATAGTTGGCTGGCCATTTAATCCTATGCCTGTTTTGCGAATGTCGTGGCATTGTTGCTGCAAGTCGAGGGGATAAAAGGGGTGCTCGGGATTACCGAGATAGACCGGCTTTGGGAATATACCCATCTTTTGAAGTTGGTAAAACCTGACCCGCGACAGTCCAAGTTTGGCAGCCATCTGTGTTACAGAGCAGACGGCTTGTAGATTATTATCCTGCAACATTTTCGTCCTTTCACTTTCATCCTTTGGGAGGCAATGAGGAGTTTTTAATATGTTCTACGCCCTTTGGAGTTATTACTCTGAAAGATGACTTATCCTTGGTGACAAAATCTTCTTTAAACAGGTATGGCTCGACCACCCTTTGGATAGTTAAAATCGGCAGCGATAACTTCGCGCTTAACACCCCCAACGGTAACCGGCCATATTCCAGCAGTATCCTAAGATAGGACTGATCCGATTGGTCTAATCCTAACTCGTCGATCTGCAGATAGTAAAAAGCCTCGTGTGTGTCATCAAGCGTAATCACATCACGATCATGACTTTTGGTCACATGCCAGCATGCCTGCAGATTCCTGTGTAGAGCCAGCCTGGGAGTTTTCTTGGCCCTTTGAGCAATGATTCTTAAAACCTCATCCGATTCATATTTCCAATTTAAAGCATTTGCCCTTTGCCGCACGATTTCAGCAAGGTCATCCTCATGGTAATAATCGAACCGACAACAGATTCTCATCCTATTTCTTAAGGCTTCCTGGAGGAGGTATTCGTGCGTCGTTGCGAGAATCATAGTAAAATTTGCAAGGGGTATAGTATAGGAACACGTCGAAGATATACCTGCAGGTATATACAGCTTTTTCTCGGAAAGGACTGTCAAAAGAATATGCTGAGCCTTTGAATTCAATGCCTGTGCCTCGTCAATAAATATGGTTGTATTACCATCGGCGTTGATAAGGATAGAAAACAACTCCCGCCTGGTATTTACCGTTTCGCCGTTAGTTTCTACCAATTTTTCATTTCCCAGGGCTGCATGGATGGCATGAGCTACCAACGTCTTGCCCGTGCCGGGCGGACCGCACAGAATAACCGGACCAAATGATAAATTGGAATTTCCGGAATCTAACCTGATATTAAAGTGTGCACGTATATTCACTTCCAGGTTATCAATGACCTGTGGTTGGCCTCGAATGTGGGACAGGCATATTATCTTCATTTGGTTAACATCTGTTCCGACGAATTTGTTTCCCATATTGATTACCTTCTTTCCTTGCCATCCATTACAGCCAAATCAAAATCTCCCTTTCTGACTTAAGTTGAATCAATGTCTTTTTCTGCCTTCCTGATATTATTCGATGGCATTCGCCTGATGTATGGCATAAGTGCATCAGCAATCTGGCGTGTTTTGACAAAAGATTCTTTGCCAAGCCGAGCTGAAAGGTCGCCATTGTTCGACGCATCGCCCCAGATATGGCGGTCAATCGCCGATATTATTTCTTGAGGATTTACAACCAGCTTTTTTACAAAAGAACGGTATAAACTGACAAGCGTTGGATAATTGTCGCCTATATTGTCGGTAATCTCTTGTAAATCTGCCCCGAGGTAAACGGTATCGTGAGATTGACCATTTAGTTCATAACCCCTGTTGGATTTCTTTAAGCATCCGGAAACAAGTCCCATTGCAATTACGGTATGTTTTTCATGTTTTTGACAACCTGCGTGAGGCAACAGAACCGTGATTGGATCTGCACCAAGTTTGGCGCGGGCCTCGAGGCTTTCCGGCATTTTCCACAACTTGGCTGTATCGTTAATTAACCTGGTCATCGAGACTCGGCACCGCTGCTGGAAGAACACAATTGTATTGGGGTCGTTTATTTCGACGAGCTGCCATTCACCGTTTCGAGGGTCGATTTCATTGGCTGTTTTAACTATCCACTCGCTCACAGACCTGTCTTTAGCGGCGATAAACTTTATGGTTGGTATTATCTCATCTGCCTCGCCTGTAATCCTTAATCGGCCGTTACTTTCGCGTAAGCATTGTGCGACCAGATCCTTTAATTCAGCAGGTGAACCGCGCGATGCCTTAAAGACATCAATAACATTGAGAGCAGCAAGGTCCCTCTTGGCCATATCGAGGCAGTATTCGAGCAGAGTTTCCTTGATATCATTTAGATTATGGTGGTTAAAGGCGATAAGGTTTTTATAACGGCCATGGAATTCGCCGAATATCTTGCCAAATACCTTTTCTTCACCATCCTCAAGACCCAGAACGACCTTATATTGCTGCTCTATGAATTCCGGTGTTGCCAATTCCTTACCGACAGGGACGGTCAGGACAGGATTAAAATTCTGCAGCCGGTTTGCTTCGGCGCCGACATCCGTACTGACGGTTATGATATTGCCGGCGAGTTTGTTTATCTGGGCCAGTTGTTCTGTTAAGAACTGCTGTAAGGATGGATAAAACTCGTTGGCTAGGATCACCCTTGCTGCAATTTCAAGACGGTTGCGGACAGCCGATTCGGTGTAAATCGGGAATATTCGGCGCACCTGTTTTTTCATCGCAAAGCAGAAGAACCGCCACAGCCAAAACTTGCCCTTCAACCTGTTTAGAATATCCCTTGCATGGCCGAGCATGTCATCTATAGACTTTTTCTTGGATTGAGCCAGTTCCAGCTTTTTATTATTGGCCTTTTTGAAACCTTCTGTTCTTTCTATAAAGGTCTCAAGGAACTGAATTGCCTTGGATAGGCCATCGGGCTCCTGTAATAAGGTCAGCACTTTATTGCGGATAGCATTTGTCGACTCTGCAGCAAACTTCTCAGATTCCCTGTGCATATGCGGTTTGAGTCGCTGGGGTATTTCAATATCGAGGGTGTATGAACTGGCGTTGCCAAGGTCACAGCAATGATTAAATCCCCAGCCGTGCCCACATCGCTGACGAAATACCGCAATGCCGTATTCAGCCGCATCTGCATTGCCGTAGCCGCTCAAACAATGAAGACGCCTGCATGCCAGGTGCTTAGTCTCTGTCTCGGCTATTGCCAGTTCTGCGGCAACTATGTCGGCTTCCTTTACTGCCAGCGGCTGTTTTTTATTTATCAATAGCTTCTTTAAAAACAGGTCCACCAGCTTATGGGCGGCACTATAGATAATACGGGGCAGATCCAGATGAATCTTGGAAAGACCTATTGTTGATATAAATCTCTGGCCGCCCAATTTATCCTTTATCCAAGTCTCTTCGATATCCACAGCCTTTTCCTGAATCGCCCGCCCTAATGGTGTATGAAGGAGATAGAATATATACTGTGCCGCCAGTGAAATTAAATTGTCCAAGTTACCGAATTCCCCGTGATTATTCGCATTCGATATAAGAATCACCGAATCACAGAGCATCTGATGTATTGTGTGGTCATCGTTGATATCCCTGTATTGACCGACCAGGTAGGCCTGTAGTTCTCTGCAGAGCATCTCCTGGTTATGGGCGGCGACTTCTTTATCTACCGGTTCAATACTGCCCATATACATCCCCAATACAACGATTCTGACTGGCAGTTTCAATTCCGTAGCTTCCTGGCGGATGATCTTTAACAGGGTAGTTAACGTTCCAGTGCCAAAGCCACCAACAAAACTCAGGCAAACGACCACCGTAATAGGCATATTTACCGCATTCTTATCATTTGATTTATCTATTACCTGACGCTGCTGCTGGTAATCCCCACAGTTATGCAGATAACGGCGTATCCTTTTGCGTGTCCTGTTGATGTTGAGCTTAATCAGGCCGTGGCCGGTCCGGCTGTTGCCACCGGTTCCGTGATTGTCCTTCGATACCCCCGGTTTCCTAAACCAATTCGGTTCCATCGGCCAAAGCAGACCGGCTCGCTCGGCCTTTTCCAGACTTTCGGCATCAGGCAAGGTAACAGGCATGAACTCATTCGGCCCTAAGGCCATCTTATCTATATCGCCGTCAATCATCTGGGCAATAAAACTGGGTATTACACCTTCGGCATCAAGGCCCAGCATCTGCAGTTTCTGCTCGGATGTCAGCATTCCATGGATATCTTCAAGCTTACGTAAGGTTATCTCAGTCTTACCGGCGCCGCTGCCGGCAAACACGGCAAAACCGACAGGAGCAGTTTCGCTTATTGTTTCATATATTTTCTGTTTCATAACTATTCGCCTCCTTATCTTGTTCAAGTGGTTCAGATAAAATGGTTACAGTTACCTCAGGGGTCAGTTCTATATCTGCAGGTAAATCAAGAATGGTCTTCTGGCGGTGTGTTAATTCCGAGCCGTTGACAATGATGGGTGAGAGGGCCAGATTTTGTACCTTAAGACCGTTGCGGTTTCTGAATATTCTGAGATGTTTATCTTCTATAGTTTCGTTATCAATATAGATAGTACTTCCGATGCCTTTGCCTATGGTTATCTCGCCAAGTGTATCTAAAGGGCCAAGGTCATAACGCTGATCAAAAACAAAAGCTATCAGATGATGCTGTTTATTTTCGTCTGCATCTGCGGCCTTTTGGCTGGTTGACTTTGATGTTGATTTGGAAGTTGCATAAAGAATTGAGCCTATGGCTCCCAGTATCATTGTCAGCAAAATGGCAATCGGAATAATGTCCAATACCGAAGATTTACGTTTCTTACTGTCATTTACTTTGTTATCAGCACCAGCCCCTTGCTTGACTTTTGCTTTTGCCTGGGTTTGGCCTTCCATCGGCTTATTTGCATCCACGAAAGCTTTTTTACGAGGCAGTTCGACAATCTTTACTTCTATAGGTGATTTTGCTGTCTCAACCGGCGGCACATAAGGCGCTGTTTTGCCGGTTTCAACCTTTGAGGGCTGCTTGTCAGGTATTTTCAACTCAAGTTCGTCTTTCTGAATCTTTGTGTCTTTTGAACTCTTCCGGACGAAGGTACCCCTGACATTATCAATCCAATCCGACAGCGAAGTTTTGTCCGTGAACTGGACATCAAATTCTCTGTTATTCGCCGCCACCAGGAGTGTGCGATTGGCCTGTTCCTTGTCACATACGATACAAACCGGCCATCCCCTCGCTTTAAATGCACCGGCATATCTACAGATATAGGCAACATGGTCATTGCTCATCTGACCTTTGGTTATAATGATCAAAAGGCATTGGTAATTTTTGCCTTTTTCGATGAAGCTATCAAACGCTGCCTCCATAGCCCTGGCGATATCTGCGGAGGAAAGCCATTCTTTTGAAATGCCAGAAATATTATTTAAGATGTAATTTTTCTCAGAACCATCGGCAGTAATAATTGAATCTATCAAAATAGATGGTTTTCCCGGACGAGCCAGCAATTCTTTCAGCCGGTCGCCTTCTCTTAAACTGTGAAAAACTTCGATATTAAGGGCATTCTGCAAGTTCCAGTTTTTTTCACTTGTTGGGCTGGTATCTCGAATAACGCCTGCAAAGATATTTGGTTTGATACCTTCGGCGGATATGTTTTCACCGCCGTAGCTCAAAGATGCCAGCACAAGCAAAATCAGTGATATTGAAATTAACCGTTTCATAATGTCCTCCTTTCGCCCGTTTACGGGCAATTAGTCGTTTAACGTTTTCTATTTGAGATAATTGCAAAAATCCCGACAATTGTTATGCATATGACTCCGAGGCAGGCAAAACCATACAACGGATTGCTCTGGTGGTACATAAGCGACTCGGTGCTTCGAGAAAAGAATTCGAACAAATGTGATTTGACTGATAGTACGATGATCAAGATCAAAAAAAACAGCGGAAGGATATTCTCCCATCGGATTCTCATAATCACCCTCCTCCTTTTGTGCTGCATAATGGCATAATGTTACTTTGCTGATTCGCCAGAGGCTTTAACGACGGGCACTCTTCAAGCTCTCTCTGGAGTTGTCCCAGAAGCAGGATTTTTATTGGTTTGCCGCCCGGCCTTAATTTCAGTGGTTTTAGTTTATGCAGAAGTTTCACCTTCACCTTGTTATTCGGAACAATTATCCATAGCGGGATATCGACGGCCGCAGCTTTTATAGCATTATCAACGCCGTGACGAGCGGTAGTCTCAATTTCGCAGGCAAGAACAAACTGGCTTTGTCTGGCGAATAAATCCAGATACGTCACTACACCATTTCTGCAGTATTTGTATTCAGGATACACTTCACTAAAAAAACCCCGCAGAGTTGCTCCGGTTGTTTTCCCCATTGTATTATGTAAAATCTTGCCGCGCATTTAGCCGCTCCTTGAATTGCCGTCATAATCGCTCATGAATTTTTTGCCCGTCTCCGTTGGCCCCAGCAGGATTGCACTGCGTCCTCGGGCATTTGCCTGCAGTTTATGCTCGCTTATCAATCCCTTATCTTTGAGTACTGGCCGGACTTTCCGAAATGTATTTGGACTTATCCCGGCAAGCTTAGCGTATTGGCTGGATGGTTGCATCGGATGTTCAGCGATTGTTCTCAGAAGCCTGATTTCAACGTCCTCGGGTGTACTGGACGAACTGTTACAGGACCCGGCATTGTCGTTAATTTGGCCGATTCCATAGGACTTAAAGAACTCGGTGGCCGGAACTACCGAGCCTAAGACCACAGATTTTATGCTTTCGTCCGCCTCTCTGTCGGTTACGATTCTATTCTGTTTTGTCATAGTACCGCCTCCTTTTTTTATGCAGGCAGCGCTTTTACGGCGCTCGCAACATTTTTACTGCTTTCGTCGGCATCTTTATCGGAAACGCCTTTATAGGAAACGTCATCGCCATCAAAGTGTTTATTGAGCAAAGGAACATGGAGCAAAAATGGATACCGATGATTCCCTTCGCCGAGCTGAGCGGCAAAAAGACCCGGTACACTATGGTTTGCAAACCATTCGATTTGTTCGTTATTTAGGGCGGCAAAGTGTCCGGCGGTGGTGTATTCAACCTCTGAGCCGCATCTTCCAATGATTTTGGTCGAAGTGAGATTGGGGATATTTACAGATAAGTTGTGTGTAGTTAAGACAGATATTTCCAAGCCGACGCCGGTGCCTCGAACCAGGCCAACAAGGTCGATTAATGCGTTTCCGCTGTAACTGGAGCTGTCTCTGTGCTGGGAAAACAGTCTTTGCGCCTCATCCATTGCTATGTAAAGATCCATAAATGGATTTGAGATCCCCCTGGCAATCCTCGAGATAAATTCCATAGTCAAAAATGTGGCGAGGATCAAATCCTTGCCCTGTTCGGTCAGTCCGGTAAATTCCATAACCAAATGCTGCCTGGCCAACTCGTGGACGGACCAGCCGCGATGATATGCAAGCATCTCAGGACCTAACTCCAATAAAATCGCTTCCAGATTATCCAAAATGGCCTGACGGGCTTGTGGATTGGCACCTCTGTTCTCGCGAATTGCCTTATGCAAATGAAATAAGGTCGGGAATTCGTCACCGCCATTCAGGATTCCGTATAGCTGATAAAGTTTAATTATAGTGCTCTTCAATAAAGTGGACGCCCTGGGGGGCAGATTCAGAACCTTGACCAATAAATCCGATACAACGGCGGCATACTCAATTGGCCAAACGCCACTCGGCACTTCCAATGGATTGACGCAGAATTTTCTGCCTCGGATAATCTTCAGGTCGATACCCATACGGGCAAAAATTGGACGCAATAAACGATATTCTTTTTTTCTAATGTCTATCAGCCACATGCCGCGAACCAGAGGGGCTATCTGAATGGCACGGAATTTGGAAAGATTCGTTTTGCCGGCGCCGGTACCTGCCACAATAAGTGTATGAGCATTAAGATACTGAACATCTGTCAGGAGCTTATTGTTCCACGGGTCGTATCCAAAAACAAAATCTCCCTGACGGAGTTTAGGGGGCAGGAACGGACAACCGCTCAAGGCAATCCTTCTTTGGGCATGACCGACTCTTTTTTCTATTTGGCCTACAATAAATTTGTCCTGGATGCCATAACTGAAACAGTAAAGAAGCTGTTGGCCGGCAAAATCATCAAATACGCCGAGTTTTTTGCCGATCAATACCTTTTTTTCCAAGTCGGTCAGAACATCATCTTTCATGTCTTTCTCCATCTTCCTCAATAAGCGGCAGTAACAGTATTTTTCCAGTGGTAATCCAGCGAGCCTTACGAACGGTCTTTCCATGGCAACTTTTACAGAAGGGAACAGTTCGTCCATCGGGCATTTGTAGATAATGCGTATGAGCCCTACATAATGGAGATCCACACCCTGATGGGTGGGGATTGTCTGTACCACCACAGTGCGTGCCACATCGCGCACAACTAAGGACCGAGCATTCGTAACACCTGATTGCAGCAGGAGCAAGGCACCCACAATGAAGACTGGGAATTTCTTTAAGTTCATAACTTTCGATGGAATCATCTTGGTCAGATAGTTTATGGTATTCATCATCGGCTCCTAAAATATCCACTTTATCGGTCTGAGGGTTTCTGCTGAAACTGCGTCGGAAAATCTTTCGTAAAAAAGACATTGATAACTCCTATCTCACCAGGGGCTTTCAAATAAAACGCGATCCAGCCAACCACAGGTCCTGTAAATAAATTTTGTAACAAACCACAGGCTAAATACTGACAATACAATCAGGTCAATTGCCAGAAAGGCGTACCCTATAAAACGCAGGATGTCTCCGGCATTATCTGTAAAGTTTTTTCGCCAGCTCATTCGTCTTTTCCTTTCAAAAATTAAGACTACGCGTGGGCGGTCCCAGCGAATTTTTTTGGTTTAATGAAAAATCGCACGCGACTCACATAGTTTTTAAGGCCGTGAATAACCGACTTCACTATTGTGGGCCTTGGAATTGGCTTAATACTCGTTGCCGAATTGCTATTAGAAGACGGCTTCACCGGTTCGGCCCCCGCATGTGTCAGACAAGCTGGTTTATTACTATCAGCGATTTTTCCCATTAGTACTTTTAAGGTAGCCTGGGCGGCTTTTTTATCCAATCTGTTAACTGCTGTTTTTAACAGTTTTCTTCTGAAATGCCTTAGTATTCTGTTCGGCAGTGTCACGGCCGATTCCCAAAAGCATATATCGCCAATATCCTTTAGGAATTGGTCTTTCTTTTTCGGTACGCAGCGAAAATACAGTCGATTCCTGGCGTGCCCTTTGCGAAATACCGCAATATTGTTTTGTCTGGCTTTTTGCTCGATAACTTCGACAGACGGGCCGTCTTTGGAAACTACCGTAAATTCCTGCTCAAGAGTTACTTTTCTTTTTCGTTTTTTAATGCACATGGCGTAAACCCCTTAACATTAACTGTGTTCGATTTTGTTGATTTTTATTTTATATTTATTACATATGGCTCTGACTTTATGATGGACATAGCTATGGAAAATCCTGTGAACTGGAATTTTTTTTCAAAATAACCAAACATCTATAATTGGTGTTAATTTTGTAGCCATGACCCGTAAATTGTTCACTCTTTGTGGACCTGCTTACAACCTTTGCGTTGATTATGTATGACCCTTTGCTCCCAGCGGGTTGCAAAAATCTGCGAAGCACGCCTATGCACCTTGACAGTGTATTTGGCAGAATCCCCTCTTCATATCGATTAACCAGATGAATATTGTGAACACCGATGATTGTGCGAGGGTTTTCAAGCAGAAATTCCAGCAGGCTGAATCGTTTTTGACCTAATATATTTAGGTTACCTTCTATGAATTTATGGGTTTTCCCGTTTACGACCTTTAGTGATTGTCCCGGAATATCCAAGACTACATCAAAGTTATGTATGTTTAGCTCATTGGCTTGCTCTTTGGTAAGCGGTTTTCCATCCGCCACAGCAAAGGCACTCGCATAGGAAATTTCCTGTCTGAGGGTTTCTGAAGCAGTGTTTGAGGCAAACTTTTGTAAAATAAGCCTGGTTACATCGGTCTCTTTTAGTGCCTCCTGCACCTGGTTCAAAATAGACTCCAACAGCCGTTTATTTCCCACCAGACGGTGCTGCAGGTCATTGATTACCTGAATGTAGTTCTGCCAGTCACTCATAGGTTACTATTTTTGAGTTTGCCCCTATCGGCAAATCAATATTTTGTCTTTTATTCATCATTTTTAATTCCATAATACTGCGTGATCTGGAAATTTAGCGGTGCACAGGCCTTTAACTAATAGGAATTTGCTCACATATCCCCCTCACATATTCGTAAACGGGAATCCGGCCATGGATTGAAGATTTGAAAAGTAGAAAGATGTGATGAAAAATATCTCTTCACATATTTGGCTCACATATTTACAATGAGAAAAAACAAAAAAACGCTTAAATTTCTGAAAAAGGGATTGACAGGCTTTTTCCGAATGGAGAAGTCACAAAATAAGCAGTCGGATAATAAAATTGGCTTCGTAATTGACCCTGAGGTTAAGCAGGAAGAACAACTTGTCTATATTTTAACAACCCAGAAAGAAAAACCAGGTTATTGGGATATATGGCCCCTTGGTTACGAAAATGACATAAGCAAAAAACGAAGTGTAAGAGGATATGCACAGGCTTTATTTATCCTCTTAAGCTATGCCATCCGCAAAGCAAGTGCCAAATATAATCGTACCCCGAGTAGACTTCCTGCAATTAGCCTCTACAGAACAGACAACACATACGGTCATTGGGTAAGGCACGTATTTGACGTTATCACAACTACTAAGAAATATCGGGAGGTTCCTGCTGCAGTCCGGCATGGTTTGAAACCGTTGTTGGCATCAGTTGGCCGAAGAGGCGAGAAAGGGCGAATTGAAATTGCCGGTGATTGTACGCAACGAGTGTTTTTCTGGAGTATCGAACCTTTCAACTCTCTTGACTTGAAAAAATGTAGTACGGACAAAAAGCCGCTTCTGCTCTCCCCTATCCCGCACAACTCATTTGCACCAGCTGAAATACATGCTTTCTCACAACAAATAAGAAACTCAATATCTTCGAAAACTTGGATAGATTTATATGGTAAGTACGCAATTGAGCCCACTTATGTCCCTTCTGCACGATGGCTGAAAACTCTTATCCTTGAAATTGACAAATCGCAGACAAAACCATCTGAGCAGACGGATATCCCCGTGCCTTCACGTCCTGAAATTCCCCGTCTTAAAACCACAGGGTTGCCATTAGACGTTCAGGGAAGTATTCAACGAAGTAAAAACGTGCTTATGACAGGGCCAGCAGGTTCAGGTAAAACAACAGCGTTCAAATTGCTTGCAAATGAATGGCTCTGCGAGGAGACGCAATCCGAAAAACACAATCTCTCTTTTTATGTGCGACTTAAAGAATCCGAAAGCTTTTTGGGAGAGTGCCTGCGTGACAAGGGGAAAATAGGAATTGCGGACTTGATAGGCTGGTCGGTTTTTTCTGCACTCCGTGGCAAGTGTAGCGAAGAAGAAATTGAAAATTGCGAAACAATCCAGCGGCTTATTGTGGGAGGGCGTAGGCGAAGTGCCCCAGCTTTCACCCGCGGGGAAATGTTGATACATATTCAAGATGAAGCAGTTAGATGGTTTGAAAACCAAGGTTGTCATCAAACCAATGTGTTGGTTTTAATAGATGGTATTAACGAATTAAACCGTAATCTCAGATATACGCTAAAGCCGAAAATTGAAGAATTGTCAATACAAGAATGTCGGCTTGCGGTCTCCTGCCGGTCAAATTTTGCCGACGCACTTTTTCCCAACAGTTCCGAACTGATTACCCGTTTTGAACTTCAAGAACTCGATAATCAGCAAATTATCGACTATCTTGAATATAATATACCTGGTCGCGGAAAACAAATTTTTGAATCTCAGATAAAAGGCGACCAAAGACTTTTATCAATGACCAAAAGCCCTTTTTATCTTTCACTCATCGCAGAAAGACTAGGGAAAGACCCAGCATACAAAATTCCCACCACAAGGACCAAACTTATCGATGACTGTATTCGCAGCTCAATTGAAAGAAAACGCAGCGAAATGAGTTATGATTTAGAAAAAACACAGGAAGATATAAATGAAGATATGTTATACGTCGTCCTGCCGAAAGTGGCCAAATGGTCCATGGACATCCTTACCTCAACGAAAGGTTCTCCACTAATACCGTTCCCCTACTCAAATGAGTTTAAAGATATACAAAATCCCGATATTGCACTACGAACGCTTAAAATCGCAGAAAACCGCGGGCTTTTAATCTTTTCGGAACTTTTGGAAGAGTCACTAGAGCACAGAGGTTACCCTAGTTTTTTGCACGACAACTTCAGAGATTATTTTGCAGCTTTGTACCTCAAAAGTCTTGATAAATCCCTTCTGCAACAACTGCCAACATTTGTCGAATACTTTGCATGGGACGAACCGCTTCTATTGTTTCTTGAACTCTGTGAAAGTGGGGATGTCTGTAGGAAAGTCACAGAATTTGCCCTTTCAAAAGACGTTATTCTAGGGGGAATGTGTGCACGCCATGCTAATGCCTTAGAAAAAGAGACCTGTATACAAGCTGCATATCAGGTTCAAAGTTTGCCCTTTCGGTCTGAACATGAGCAATTCTTGCAAAAAACTGCCTGTCAGGACGACCTTCTGCGTCGTAGGTCATCCCCAGTATATGTACTGGAACGTTTCAAAGTAACCGAACTAATAGCGATGGCACAAGATAAATCGCTCTCTCCAGAGATAATATATGCAGTTTGGCTGGCTGTCCCTGAAACGGTTACTGCAGGCGACTTTGATTTTCTAAAAAACACTTGGCTGACACTAGCAAAAGTTCCAAAGGTTGAAACGTTTGGTGTTTTAGCTGGTATAGCTCGAATATTAACTTTAGAGGCTTTTGATTTTTTTGTGGAAGCGTACAAACATATTCATACGTTACCGGTTTTTAAGTCAAAGGACACATTGGATATTAGCAAGATACTGTTCGGACCTACAATGTTCAATTTTATTGAATACAATCCGTCCCTGTTGCAAGCTGTACCGGCAAGTTCACCAGAGGAACCCTATGGGCTCGGCGTATTACTATCCAAAGTCAGCAAGGTCAATCCCGAGGAAATACCCCTTGTCGAAAAACTGCTACTCCATGATGATGGCTCCGTCGCATCCCAAGCTTCCGAGCTTTTAGTTAGAACTATTGGCAAAGCCGCTTTTGATAAGGTACACGCTCGGTTCGTTAAAGTTAACAGGAAAGTGTCGAGTGATATAGGCCTGAGCTTCGATTATTACAGCACCCAGTTATTTCACAAGCTGCTCAGTATTATGGTTAGTATTGCCCCAGAAAGGGCTTCCACAATTCTTCTTGAGGAAATTAAACACCCTACAACTCCCCGTAGGTTATTTTCTTCGCCAATGACAGACGACCACGATTTGATATATTTGCGTTTCTTATCAGAGACGTATTCCACCGAAGCTTTGAAATACTTTTTGGAAAGAGTTTATCAGGAGTATAGAGCAGAAAGACTTATCTTCTACGCGGATTCCATAGAAAAGTGGTCTGACAGGGCTTTGGTTTTGTCCGCTATACGAGAAAAGCTCAACAAAAATCCGGAACCGATACCAATAAAACTACTTTGTGCATGGCTTGGTGCCGAAGAATTTTATCCAGAAGCAGGTACCATCTTTCATGACTTGTTCTCACAAACTGTTTTAAGGAAAGAGGGGCCGCCACCCACAGAACCATTCTTAAGGTCCATATATGACAGAGATCCACAACATTGGTATATGCGTGAACGTGACAAAGCTATGGCTTGGCTGCCTCTGGCGTTGCGTGCAGTAAGAAAAAAACCGGACACTGAAATCGCAGAAAAGGTCCTACAAATTATCGAATGGCAATATGCTGCAATCAATAATAAGGGATTTGAAAAAGGCCTCGGAAGTGGCAAAGAGTCTTCCGAAGTTTTTGCTGAGAGCCTCCATACACTCTCAATATTAATACCCCTTCGAGCATATAAGGCTATTTTAGAGAAATTCCTCAGAACTAATCTTATAAAAAACCTATTTGGATTCATAACTAAAGACGGAAACAGTGGTCAGCAGGAAAAATATCGCTCCGTGATTACCTCTTGCCTGATAAAGTTTTGCGAAAGTGTTCCAGAGAAGTACATTCCTGAGTTATTTTCAATCGTTAGCAACCAGTATAAGCAAAGTATGCAAAAAATCTTAAGCGATGAAACTGTCGACTTGAGCCAAATTAGCCAGGTATTTGTGAATCTATGCCGGTATGCGGACGATGAACTCGTACTTGATTTTCTCCGATATTTAAAATCATGCCCAGAAAAAGTTCCTGAGAAACGTTCGTCTGTAGCGTTTGAGATCACTACTAAACCGGAATCGTGTCAAGACAAACCTGCAGAACGATATTCCTACATGCCGTTGATACTCTCGAATACCATTAAACTGGCCAAAGGTCGAAGGTTTCTCGCCCAACTTTGAAACCAAATAGTATCTGCAGTTTATGCGTGGATTGAGATGAATATGCCTTATTATCTCTGTTATACGGATTATTGTTAATTCGCTCATAGTGCCTAACTGGCAAAACAGACGGAGATAATGCGGTGCGAATAAGTTGATTCCACGTATCGCATAAATGTATGAATGAACTAACGTGAAAGCGTATTAGAAGTTTATTTACTTTGTAGTGGTAACTGCACTTTCCAAAAAATAGATTATCAGGCGGCCAGTTTCATTAGCTTATAAAACTGCCGTGCGATTTTTCGGTTTTTACGG
>Ga0315279_10004943_pt1 | contig 17624 bp, 24 predicted proteins | sample YL17G06_20_MG_FD_203694 | JGI IMG/M metagenome (GOLD analysis project Ga0315279, IMG submission 203694) | Sediment microbial communities from Yellowstone Lake, YNP, Wyoming, USA - YL17G06_20 | ecosystem: Environmental > Aquatic > Freshwater > Lake > Sediment | place: USA: Wyoming | collected... | reverse complement strand
TTCGCAGTTCGACAGAGATGGACACCCCACGAAGGCCGAAGGCAGAAACGAAGCCCAAACATGCCCCCAAATCGCAGAAGGGGAATTAAGACCATTTTTAACCATTTTCGGAACAAGCATGCGCGCTAGAAAAGAGCTTGAGAAGTAGTGCATGCGCGAGTTTAACTGTGGGGATTTTGTTCTCCTCTCTGGACAGGCTTTTGGGGATCAATTTCCAAAACTGGAAATGGAAATCAGGTGTCAAAACCGTGTCCAGAGAGTACAACAAACGAGAGGAGTGTTTGATGTTTTGGGAAAGGAAAGCTGAGCGACGGAGTATGACACGAGCTTGCGCTGCACCTAAGATAGGTGGCGACGTCACCCGCAAGACCTCTCTTCTTCTGTTTCTTTGGATGATGCAATCATGCGCTCTGGCTTCTTGGTGTGGTTTGACTCACGTGATGCATGATCAGGTTGACTTGTTCGTTTGTTGTCTGTCACGCTCGCATTACGATGCGAACCTTGGGTTCCAAAGCATTGCATTCGATACTTATGATGGCTGAGAGAGTCTGTCTCAATACTTATAGAAGACTCTTCCATAAAGCATTTAAAGACAGACGCGGACAATATTCTCAGATTTCAAGCGGTCTGAACGGAGAGGGGAGAAATGAAGAGGGTGTTGGCGATTCTGATAATTTGCTTCTTGTGTGTTTCTGCATTCTCAATATTCACTCCACATGTGAAAGCTCTTGACAACGTCATTTTCCAGGACGATTTTGAAAACTATGCTGTCGGAACTTTTCCATCTTCGGGCGGATGGCAACTTGTATACAATGGTGCTGGTGACCAGTATCAAGTAATTACATCTGACCACAGTGCATCTGGATCACAGTCTCTGCAAATGGAAGGTCAATATAGCTGGAGTGCAGTCGTTGCAAAAGACTTCGCGTCTAGCAGTAACTTGATTGGATTCGAAGCCTACTTAATGGGAACTCCAGGATCTTGGCCATCCGTTGGATTCGGCAACGAAACAATTCAACCATGGGGAAGATTATACGGAGCAGTCGGTGTGGACACAATCGATGGCTTCATCGTAGCAGGGTCACAGAATCTTCAGCCGTGCACGGCTAATACTTGGTACAAGATACGGGAGGTAATGGACAGGAATGCTGGAACTTTTGACGTTTGGATTGATGACCAGTTGAAAGGAACCAATATTCAAGAAGCAAACAACCCGTGGGAGATTCAATCATTAAGGTTTGATGTCGGATGGCACAACGTCCTGAATTATTATGATGATGTCAAAGTGTTTTCTGCTTCGCAAGCGGGCGCTCCAGTTGGAGGCTTCTCGTTTTCGACCCAAATGCATTCAAGTACAGCGACCACGGCGCAGTACTTGGCTCTAGTTGGGATGCTTGCAGCAAGCCTCACGGTGATCAGACGCAAAAAAGCGAGAAAGACAAAGTAGCCGCCTTCCTTTCCTTCTCTTCCCGGAATAGGCAGGCCTTTGTCTGTATCAGGAACCCCCAGATCCCTGTGAGGTTCGCAAACTGGAACTTTCTTCTATGATTCATGGCTGGAAGGTGTGAAGTACAAGTCCAATGGAGCAAATGGCTGTCTACGCTCCTTGTAGAGGTTTTCTCCACAAGCGTCTTAAGCGCGCGTGAGTTTAACTGTGGGTCTCTTGTTCTCCTCTCAGGACAAGGTTTTGGGAGTGGATTTCAAAAACCCAAAACAGAAATGAGACCCCAAAACCGTGTCCCACAAGTCCTGCTACGGGCAGGAGAAGATCGGGCGCCCAATGGCCTGTTAATTGGGAAGCTGCATTTCACGGTTTCCAGTAGTGGATTATAGAAGAAAGTTCTAGCTTGCGAACTTCATAAGAATCTGCGGATTCCTAATGCAGACGAAAACCGCTTTTCTTGCGGAGCCCGATTTCTAGTTCAAGCGCATGGCTGAACGCCTTTTGGCCTTCTCAGTAGGCTGTGCAGTGTCGATGCTGGCGGTTTTATCCTTGGATTGCGCAGTTTCCCGATGCGAGCGGATAATAGCTTAAAGTGCTGTCGCAGGCCTCATCTGGCCCGACTTCTCCTGCTGTGTTTTCCACTGCTTGACTAATCGCTTGGCCTTCGGTGACCAGGTGTTCCAGAAGCCGTGTGGCTGCTTGGTCCGTGTGGCTGGATGATACTGAGCCGGTCCAACTCACGCATGCCTTGGCTCCCTTTTCAGTGAAAGCCTGTGCAACGCTCGTGTATTTTAACCCGTTGCACCCCATCATTATCATGATGGTGTTCGCGAATTTTCCGTTCATACATTCCTTGATGAAAGGTGAGCTTACCCCAAAATACCGCGAACCTCCTCTTAGGAACATGACACACGCGACTCGGCCCGCCAGTTGCTCGTAGACGTATCTGCTAGTGCTGTAAGATTCACAGGTGAACAGGTCCACTCGGCCCCTTTCTACTCCATCCATGTTTCTTTCCAGACCAGAATGGGCTCTTAGAACTATTAGCGTGTAACCACAAGTTGGCAGGTTTCTGTAGAAGTCGACAGTGACCCTCTGGCCACTGAAGTAGTCAACCGTGTAACTTGCTTGGGTGAGAATGGCTACAGCTGTTTGCGTGAATGTCTCGTTGGGCGCTGTTGGGCTCAGCTGGTCGACCATGGCTGCTTTGAGCTTTGGGTTCGGGTTCTCTGGCTTGAATTGCAGAGTAGGCTCGTTGGAGTTGAGGGGAGTAGACGGATTCAGAATTGTGTAGCCGAAGTAGGCTGATAAGGCAGCACTGGCCAAGATTATAGCCAGGAATATGGCCGTGGCTACGCGTCTCTCCCTTCCTTTCTCAGCTCTTATCTGAGCCTTGGTTCCAACACGCTTTTTCTCAGCCTTCATAAGGAGTAACCTTGACTCTTGAGCAGACAAAAAAGAGGAAAATGAGGCATGCAGCGAATGATGCTCATTGCTTCTCCTTTCTACGCTTGATACGCTTGACATAAACTGCTGTTGCAACTGCTCCGATCATAGCTGTTGAGGCTAAACCAATGTAGGGAGCCAACAAGCCAAGCTTATCGACAGGAACGGAAAAACTGATGCCGCCGACGCCGCCAACCGTCAGGGGATAGTGTAGGAAACTTGGTGCAGACAACTGGGGGCCATATTGATCTGGATTTATCTGTGAATCATTAAGGTATTCTGGGGGAACGTAGTAATCGCCTGGTGCCTGGTAGGGGTCACTGTGACCTCCTTTTTGGAAGACGTCTGCACCCCACGACCATATCATGTTATGGTATTGAGGATCGTCCAACCACTGTATCGAACTGCCATCTGGGTTATTCCAAGGATCAGCGATGTCGTATCTGCCTAACCCCCGGGCCTGACCCGGTGTCTGATGGAAGCTCGTCACAAGTACGGTGTGTCCGTCGTTCTTGGTGCGTACGATCACTGGCATACCGGCCTCCAATTCGTCTAGAACCTTCGTATACTTATCATCAAGAGTAACGCCGTTAGCATCTATTGCGGGCGCGCCATTATAACCCGATGCGTAGCCAGCCTTTTGGGTCAGTCCTTTACCCTCAAATGACTTGCTTTTTGTGTCACTTTGAACTGCCTTAAATAAGGCGCCCAGACTTATATCTGTGTTAGAACCAATGGGTTTGCCATCAGTACCGATTGTTAGTGCCCCTTGGCCAGAAGGCGCTTTCCCTGTCCCCCAGCCACACTTAGTTTCAATGTGGTCTACTCCATCAGTCTTACCATTAGCGTCCACCTTATAGATTGGTTGCTGGTATTGATAGTCGTTAAGCAGAGTGTTTAGATCTGCTGGCGTATAGGAGATGATAGGCCCTTGGGATCCGTCAGTTTTCTTTTGGTGAAGCCCCTGCGCTGCTAGAGCCTGGTTAATCAGCATTGCATAAGCAGTAAGCGTACAACCGGAGTTCGCGATGGTGATTGTTTTGGATGGATCGATGGTGTTTGTTGGGCAGTGATCCAAGTTTTGTGGGTAATCGTTTTGACACAGGTGGGTGACGTTGGGGATGACTACATCAGCTTTTACGATTGGATATGCACCAAACATCGCTAACATCAAGACGATCAACAAAATAGCCATTGAAAGAGTCTTTTTCTTCAATTCTCTTTCCCCTTCTCTCCTTTCATTTTTAGTTTGTTGTTTTATTGCGCTCCTTTTTGAGCGCTTTTGAAGGGTGCGAACCCTTTGTGGAAACCCTATTCATCGACTTCTTTGATGCTCTCTGCTCAGGCCAATCGAGATAATGCCGAAAGTTCGCCTTCCCCTTCACCATATAGTTAGCTCCATGAGCCTTTTTAAGGTTTATGGAACTTCGTTCTAGTCTTCGCAAGTCGTGCGCGACGGACGGAAAACCATTGGGGGATCTGAAGGCGCACGAATAAAACCACAGGTCAGATATATCGAGAATCTAATGCTGTGCGTGAGCAAATCCAGCGGCGAACATGATCACAACCCGAGGCGACTCTGGCATGCGGAAGCATCAACACTGGAGTTCCTTGGAGCACGTTAGCGGAGCCGAATAAACGAACGGGTTTCTGTTTTGTGTATAGATAAATAGAAAAGTAAATCTGAACCTTTTTCGGGTTTATTTTCCGAGAGACAATGTTCGAAGTCCCAATGACACTCAAAGAGACTCCGCAATTTGTTAAAACCACACTTTGGCAGAACTTGGGCCGTCAATAGGAGCAGCTCAGCGCGCATGCTCATGGTTTTGTCCAGGTCGATCGCGCCAATGACTTTTGGCAAGTGAATCTACTTTCACGAAGTATCGTGTCTATGGTCAACGATTAGGCAACGAGCAAGGCGCATGACATGCCACCGCCTCGGCTTTTTCCTTAGGGGGCAATAAATAGCCCATTGACGCATGATATCATGTGGAAGTGCATGGTGTCATGAGCAGCAAGGTGTCGGTCTGCCTCTACATAGACAGGAGGATCAGGGAAACCGCCAAGGAAGCGGGGCTAAACATCTCGAAGGTCGCAGAAAACGCGTTGGTTGAGGCGATAGGCAAGCTAGCGGGAACGAAACAAGAAACGGTCTTCAAGAGCCAAGCATCTGGGATCTTGGAGGGCCGGGACCGGGATTTGAACCCGGGCGCTAGGCTCCACAGGCCTATAGGCTACCAAGCTACCTCACCCCGGCCACTTTTGATGGACTTTTACCCGACCCCGTAACACCCTTACCTATTTACGTTTTCGGTATAAGTGTATGCCGTCTATGGTATCTTCAAGTTGAAAGCCTACTTCTATCAGTTTTGCAGCTTCTTCAGGGGTCTTTGCCGTCTTAGCTGTAAATTCGTCCTGTGTCTCGTTGAATAGCTTTTGGTCGAGCTGCACGTACAACAAGGTATTATCGCTTTTCTTGTGTCCTAGAAAGGCCATGACATGTACCAGGTCTTTGGTCTTGTGGTATTCCATAGTGGCCTTCCAGTGTCGGAATGTATGGAACGAAATGTTAAGAAGCCTTGGACAAATGAGTCTCAAGTTCTGGACTTTGACCGAATATTTGCTGGTAGGGCAAAGCGTTAAAGTTGATCACATCTGAAGCCAGTTCCTATATCAGCATTGCTCTGATGACGCGCTAAAATATTTTGGAAAGAAAAACTCCATCTATAGCCTACTATGGCTATTGCCATACACACCATTATCCATGCGTGAGCGCTCTCTAGATAGACAAGTAAAACCTTATAAAAGAACTTTCCGCTACATGTGTATTGTTAATAGAACAGGAAGGTATAGAATGAAAGTTTATTCCAATCTGCTGGATCTAATCGGTTTCATATTGTTTTTGCCTGGCCTTGTAGTGCTTATATGGGATTATTTGCACGGGAGTGTGCGCGTATTTTCTGTTGCACTAATGATCTTAGGTTTGGCTGTGATGGTTGTTGGCAATGTGCGTGCGAAACGCTCGCGGGGGAATTAAATAATTAGTGAAGGTTTTTGGGGGAGTCGATCCCTTGTTTCTAGGAATAGGAAATGAAGGAGACCGGCTCTCCCATTATCGTTACCTCTGAATAAAGCACGCATCATTCTACAAGGTGTTGCACTGCGGCTAGAATACGCTTGGTCCCACCGAAGATTCCTCCCCAACCGAGCTTCGAGCCATCTGCGAAAGGAGCTGTTGACAGTTCAGGGTCTTCACCATATTCAATTTTAACCCAGTTGTTCACGAAATCTCTTCCTTGTTTTCCGTATGATACACGTTTTACATGCTTGATAATCACTGTGTCCTTCTTACCTTGAAACTCAAGAACATTATCACCTACAATGAGCCTGCCAACATCTCGAAAAGCCTTTATGTTCATGTTACGCCATCGATTTTCATCGGGAAGATACCAAACTTTTTCAAAGGTTTGGGCTACCATTACTATTTCGCACCAATTCAAACTCCATAAGCTTTAGCTTTTAAGATTTGCCCCGCGCTAGCTTGTTGGTAAATTCGGACTTTAATAGATTTTATTAGGTTTTTTGATTAGCCTACAGTTTTGGGTTACGCATCCGTCTCTTGCCAGTTTGCAGTAGCCTCCTTTCTCATATCTGCAGGCCTTCTTGAGCCTCGAAAACTCGAGAACAACGGCACTAGGCTGAGGAGTCGCTCTGGGTTGAGGAGCCCCCACCGGGGCGGTACTGGAATTCGGGCCTTCCGTGGCCGTTGCTCGGCTTTTTCTCCTTCAGAATGAGCTCCCCAGAGGCAAGCCGCTCCAGATGGATGATGACCGTTGAACGGGCAAACCCTGAATCCCTAGCCAACTCAGCAAGCGTAAGAGACTCGTCCCTCCTGGTCAGAACATCAAGGTATCTTCCTGTCAAGAAAATCCAGATACATACCAAGAAAAAAGCCAAGACCCATCAAAATCTATTTTCGTCTGAATTATGCAACAGGCGAGCACGCGACCGCGCACGACGAATGTAGTGACATTAACCAACTGCGTATGCACATACAATATCATCGTAGCTTATTTGCTTCCATGAATCGTGTCCAATATTCTTGATTTCTAAAAAGGAGATGATGGTGGTCGTATCCGAATTTGACCGCTGGTTCTTCCTTGCCTTTTAGTCCTCCCCATCGCTCAAGCTTCCTTTCACAATCCCTGCAATATGGCACGTTAACCGAAAATTGAATATCCTTCTGTATCATTGGTCGATAGGTCTTCGTAATAGTGTTGGAAGTCTCAGCGGGCCCGCAGCACAAGCAGCAAATATTCGGCCATTTCAGCTCTCTTGCTAATAAATAGGCTGAGAATCTGGCGGCTGTCGCAACATTTTCGCCTTCGTGACTATCTCTCAAGGCAGTGTTCTCCATGCTCTTGAGGGCGTACATTTTTCCCTTTGGGTGGGGGAAGGTCTTAGTTACCGCAAATAGCAGTCCGAAGCCGGCCGCTGGTGTTACATTATCGTTAATGTTGGCTCCGTTAAGTTCCCACCTTTCTGGTTCTGCCATTTTCAGACAAAAGAGTGTAGAGGATCCTATGAACATAAAGCCCTGTGTTATTACCGGTGAGTTATTTATGTCAAGCCCTTGAATCTCCCTTGTACGGGCAAAATAGCATTCTGGCAGATACAGGTGTTTCAGAATTAGGTACTTCATTCTATAGTACTCGCGTTCTGTGCCCATGCCTATAACCACCCAGTCATCGTTCGCTGCAATCAGGCATGGCCTTTCCGAATGAATTTGTTCGTTCCAGGATATCAAGTTACCTAGACGACTCCCACTTTTTAGATCTAACATGTCTACAGAGGTTGCTGCAGGAACAATCACACGACTCTTGATTACCGTCGGTGGGCACAAATCCCACACATGAGAAACGAAAAGCCCGTCGTGTGACCACACTATGCTTCCATCATGAATGTCGAAGGCATAAAGCCTACTTTCAGCCACAATCAGGACTATGCCTTCTGCAACGGTTGGAGCAGAGAAGTGGGAGAAATCTGTTTGGACGATCCAAACCTGCTGTCCATTGGTTGCATCTAAGGCATGGACTTTTCCGTCTTCACTTCCGAAGAAAATCAGGTCGCTTGCTGTTGCCGGTGAAGCTTTGTTTCCTTCGCAGATGTTCTTTCCATTGGAGAACTGCCAAATCTTCTTTCCTTCTTCAGCATCCACGGCATATAGATTTCTGTCTTTGCTTGAAAAATAGACTGTTTTGTTGGCAACAATCGGAGAGCCTACGATTTCTCCACCTGTTTTGAAGGCCCATGCCAGTCGGCCAGTGTCAGCATAAAGGGCGTAAAGCCTTTTGTCTTTACATCCGAAAAACACCTTTCCTTGAGCCGGTACAGGTGAGGACATGATCCCGCCTCCAGCCTTGAACTCCCAAACTTTTTCTAGTGGAGGCCTTATAGAATTGTCACTGTATTTATGGCTGGGATCGTGCCCCAGCATAGGCCAATCACCAGAGGTAACTGAACAATGCTCCACCTAGTAGGTCTCCTGTAATGAGGTTATATCAATGTCTTTTATGCTTGGGTGCGCAATGGCAGGTTGGCTGCATTTTATCTGCTTCACTTCCCTTCGAGCGGTTTCCTCCTCACGCGTGGCGGCTAAAGCGGGTTTTCGTCCCATTCGACATGGAAGCCCTTACCACAGTGTATGCATTTGATTTCTATGCGGAAAGCCTGAGGATTTTCGGGATTCTGGACTGCAAACCACCCAATGAAGCGCCCGCCCGCAGGGAAGATTATTGAATAGTTCATTTTTTGGCACCATGGGCAACGTGGGTGATCCAGATAGCGGTCCGAAAATCCGTAGACTCTCTGCAATAGGTCTGGTGAAGTTGACAAGGGGCACCCTGGATCGGGTTCCGATACCCGAATGAGGGGGCTCTGGCAATGGACACAACGTAATGGCGTTCCGAAAGAAGGGTTTGGTTTATTGGGCAGAGGCGTCTGTTTGCGACAAACCATGCAAGTAACTGATCTCGTACATCCCGTGTGCAATACCACCTTTCCGTAATGTGTGGTTTCAGTACTAGAGGCACATACATAAAAAAACTTCCTCAGCTCGCATGATATATCAAGGAAAAAGGCGCGCTGGTTTGTCCCTATATTGGCTAATGTTTTTGGGAAGTGGGTCTCGTATTTTGTGACTTACGTCCAAGGATAGGAGGTGAATCCTAGCGGGACAAGATTAACACGAGACCCTTGAAACCCTCTTTTGAAACGTGGACCTAAGTTTTGCTCAAGACATTGTGCACGGTTGCTTCCACACTTCAGGCCTAGGGAGGCCTCCCAGAAACCTATTGGGGCTTTTCAGAACCTTCATCGTTATGAGAATGAAGGGTATTCGCAGTCTGAGAGAAATGACAAGACTCCTCGGCGCAGACCAGCGGCTTAGAAGACTGGGCCTCATCAAAACAGGCGAAGCAGGCTATCCCAGAAGCGTTCTCAGCAGGTTCATCCGCAAGGTCGGAGAAGACAGCCTCACAAGAACAATCGAGGAAAAAGTGGCCAAACTCTTGAAACGGAACGATGCAAGAGAAGTTGATTCTATATTTGATGCTTCTTTCATAAAGGCCTGGAGCACACGGCATCCACTGGACAACAAGAAAGGCCTTTCCGACGGTGATGCAAGGGTTGGAAGAGCAGGCAGAACCTTCGCACTCAGCTACAAGCTTCACCTGTCCATAGATTCGCAGACCATGCTTCCTTTGACATGCGCTTTTGCTTCCGCAAACCAGAACGAGAAGAAACACTCATTGAACATGCTGGAGAAGACCGAGCTGATTCTCAAGCGGTCTGCAGCAGATTGAGAAGCGTGATAGCTGACAGCCAGTACAGCGACGGCAAACTCAGAAACGCTGTTCACGAGACAGTGATTCCTTACCCGGCAAACCAGAAGCGCGGTGTCAAAGGGCTCCTGAGGGTGGATAAGAAGTTTCGAACCTACGGGCCGGAAGACCAGAAACGGGAGTATCATGAGAGGCCGCATATAGAAGCCGTTTACAGTTTCCTGAAGACACAGTACAGCCTAGCCGTCAACAAGGTCAGAGGCTTGAAGAACGTTGCTTCCTACGCGCTCTACAGCCTACTGTGCCTAGTTCTGAACAGAGAAGCAGCAGAAAACATTCGAAGACCAGACAAAGCCATCTCACCAACGTTCTTCAACACATAATAAAGGGACAAGCCAGCGCGCTAATGCTTGGCATACGAAAGCATCAACAAAACACATGAAAAGAAGGGTTTGTGTTGGTCTAATGGAGACATCTCCATTATGGACGGGGTTACCTCACCCCGGCCACTATTTGGATGACTCCGGTTGCTTTTTCTGCCGTAGTCACTCATTTACGTTTCCTCAGAAATATTAAGCCTTCTTTTTGACATGCACACTCGAGACTTCAAACGATGCTTTAACCTTCTCAAGCCTTTCAGCTGCTTTAACCGTGAACCTGTCCTTGCTTAGCTCAAACAATGCGCAATGTTGATGCGTGGCTGTGTTCCTCAATTCCTTGTTTCCCAGAGATTGCTTAACGCAGTGGGGCTATGGTTTGATAATGAAGTGCATTGTGCTTACGATGGCAGCTTGCTGAAATGAATCTGCAGGAGGCTTAAAAGTTGTCTGAGTGGTTACGTTCTTGCTGGTGAGGTGGGAGGTTTTGGCTATGCTTAAGAAGGGCTTGGTTTCTGGTGTTGGTGTCTTAGTGTTGTTTGGGGCATTGTTTGGTGCGGTTTTGAATGTTCCAGTGGCCGGGGTTGGCGGAACCATATACATAAGGGCAGACGGAAGCGTTGAGCCTTCAACAGCACCGATTTCCAATCTTAATAACGTCATTTACACTTTCACGGATAATATTACTGACCCTGTTGTAATAGAGAGAGACAACATCGTGGTGGAGGGAACTGGTCACGCAATTCAAGGAACAGGAACGGGAACAGGAATAGATCTTTCCTACAGAAACAATGTAACACTCAGAAATCTAATGGTCAGACAATTTAACTTCGGTATTTACCTCAATCACTCCACGAGTTGCGCAATCGTAGAAAACATCGTGATGGGGAATAGATTTGAGGCGATCCGGCTCTATGAGTCCTCGAATAACAACATAACTTCAAACGACATAATCGCAACTGAAACTGATGGAATCGTCCTATACGGGTCCTCAGATAACAAGGTCGACGCCAACAATCTGACAGATAACTATGAAGGAATACGCCTTTATGAGTCTTCAAGAAATGACATATCAAAAAACTCCATAACAAAAAACTACTATGGCATCTTTCTTGCTTCCTCCTCGAACAACAGCATCTTCCGGAACAATGTAACTGCAAACGATGGAAATGGTGTCAGCCTCGTTTGGTCTTCTAGCGAAAACCGAATAGTTGAAAACCACATAGCAGCAAACAAATGGTGTGGAATTTATCTCAACGCGTCTTCGAACAACATGATTTATCACAACAGCTTTGTGGACAATGCCCAACAAACTAGCGTCAATGACTCGGTAAACATTTGGAATGAAGGTTATCCATCTGCAGGAAACTACTGGAGTGACTATACAGGTGAAGATTTTTACAGCGGTTCTTATCAGAACGAGACTGGAAGCGATGGAATAGACGACGCCCCTCGCATTATTGATGTAAACAACATGGACCACTATCCGTTGATGGGAATGTTCTCTGATTTCAAGGCTACTTCAGAATATTATGTTCAAACGATCTGCAACTCCTCGATATCTGATTTTCAGTTCAATGGCACAGCAATCAGGTGTGATGTTACTGGTAACAATGACGCCACTGGTTTTTGCAGAATCTGTATCCCAACAGCCTTGATCAATGCAATCTACAAGGTGTTCGTCAATGGGACAGAAGTCTCATGCAACCTATTGCCATGCTCCAATGAAACATACAGCTACTTATACTTCAACTACATGCATTCAACACAAGAAGTGATAATAATCTCAGAGTTTCCATCATTCCTTATTCTACCCCTGTTCATGATAGCAACACTGTTTGTAATCATAGTGTCTAGGAGAAAACGATTCCAGCATCAAATGGGTCCTCAATACATGAGTTGATGATAAACATGCGACATAACCGAAGAATATTCGGTTTTGCGAGTGACGTCACCCAGTTTGTGGGGTTACGGCCAGCACGCCAGCCTTTTTCGCTAACCCGCATCCTTTCTACTTCCTCTTCCTGAACAACATGATGTTTTCGGGCGTGGTGCAGATACTGATCACGCTGTAGACCCTGAGCAACACGCTAGAGTTATATTGCCATCCAGACTACATATAGAGAAGGGTGGGTTGGTTTGGATCGATTCAAGACTTTCGTTACGTTTCTGCTACTTCTAATGTTTGTTTGTCTAATTCCCTCGAACCACGCTTTGGCTTGGAACAATGGCGGCTACACGGACCCTGGGAATGTTCCTCAGCTCGCCACGCATGACTGGATTGCCTTGCATGCTGTTGCATGGCTGCCTGCTCGAGAAAGGTGGTGGATAGAAGACAGCATTTACTACTATTGGCTGGGAACGGAGCTTCCAGACAACGCTGGTCACCCCCTCGGAATCGGAGACACTGCAAATCACCACGTCTATTTCTCTTCGCCGAGCACGGTTTCAGACGATTCCGCAGCCACACGAGCCCAAGAAGAATATGATTTGACACTGGCCTTTCTTGAAGCCGGCGAGTATTCCCTTGCGGCACTTCACGCAGGCATCATGACACATTACATCGCAGACTGCGCCGTTTTCGGGCACGTCTTGAACAATGAAACTCACCACAGCGACTACGAAAGCTACGTTGAGACTCGCACAGACGAGTATCCAACCGACGACTTCAGCATTTACGTGAGCTTTGACGGTGTTCTCTCAACTGCGACCGCTTACATGGCTACAATAGCTCTGGCAAACGACACAACCTACGGAGGAGCAGGCGGGTTGTCAAGCGTTTGGATGGACACAAACTACAACTGGAGCGACAGCACCTTCACAAACAGGGCAGGGGAGTCCCTCAACCTCGCAATAAACATGATAGCTGACGTGTTGCACACATTCTACACAAGCATGAATCCCAACGCGGAGATCTGCTGCTTCGATGCCCTGTTCACGCATAACGACGTGCGGATGACTTACCCCTCAACAGAGGTTGTTAAGCCGCTGGGTTGTGCCGCTGCTTGGGTGAGCGATTGGCTGGCCTCAATGGCCGTGTCCACCAAGCTACTGAGCCTGACCGAAGGCTTAGACACCAACAGCGATTTCGTGAATCAAACCTCAGGGAAGCCACTTGGCGACGTGAACACAGGAATAGTCAGCTTCGGGGGACCAATAGTCAACCCCATAGTGAAGTATGCTGAAAGCGACTCCACGCCACTCAGTGACAGAGCACCAATTAGGTTCCATGATGAAGCGGGCATGTTCTACTTCCAACACTCAAACGGCTCAAGCATCCCCGGAGCCAACTTGCCCGTCTCAGTCATCAACAACAACGAGGACATGTTCGTCATCGAAATCTACAGGGACGGCGATGCAAGAAATGTGATGCTGTGCTATGGCTTCGGCTGGAAAGGCACATACGCAGCAGGCAAATACTTCGACAAGGTGATGTATCCAAGCTTAGCAATCCAGAGCAAAGCATGGGTCATAGTCGAGTGGGATGATACGAACGGCGATGGGTTCGTCAATTCCCCAAGCGACGGCGATACATACACTCTAATCGCGTCTGGTTAGCTTGTTTCTCTTTCAAGTTTTGAATACAGATGCTAGTAGATGTAACAGGTACTGGCCGAGATGCAAAACCTGCTTCTGCTTTTGCTGCGGAACGGAAATGGTGCTCAAACAACGTAGGCTGCCCCCTAAGTGTCCGATGTGCGGCGAAGACCTCAAATAACGAGCACTTGGCTGCATTTCTGCGTTAGCTGACACTGAGAAGTTGAGGCATATTCGGTCAAAAAGGGTGGGCTTATGGACGCAGACAGAAGCCTACTTTTTCTGGAAAGAGGAGAGGAACAGAGCTTAGTCTAATCTTTTGGTCCGTTTCTTTGTAGTCAAGGCCGCAACCGCGACGATATTTATCATGACTAATGCAGCTGCTATCGTGTGAAGTTTTTCCATCGGCGAGAATGGGCTTGTCTGACATTCTGAATATAAGGCCTGCGAGGAGGGTGGAGTATGTGGATTTGAGGAATTGGACGTTGGCTGTGAAGGAGTTGGCAGGGGATGGGCTATAGTGAATGACTTAACAGTGGACTGGGCATTGAAGTCAGCCCAATATTGATCTTCATCTTGCCATACGTAGTGGTGATCGAAAAACTGGAATGTGTGTATGCCTGGTTCCGTTAAAGCTGGGATTGCTACCTGCCACGTGAACCAGTTACGAACTGCAGTATCGCCTGGGACCATTTCGTTTATTATGCCGTGATAAGTCATAGGAGTGAGTGGCCCTCCATCAATACTAACTGAAACAGTCGTGTTGGTGTTGACTGCCGTAGTCTGCTTCAAGAAATGGTCAACAAACCCGTACGTTCCCCCGTCGTTTGGATAGCAATTTACCATCGCGATGGATCCTCCACTCGCAGAGACCGGTCTGGTTGATGTTGCAGAGAAACATAGGAAGATCGAGACTACAGCAAACACAGCAATCTTGAATCGAAAAACATAATTCTTCAGCAAAAAAGTCTCCACCTCCAAACTGCTTTTTGCCAGAATACTATTCTCCGCGAGAAATTTCGTTCCAACCGCATGTGTGTAACCAAGCTTCCTTCCAGTTCACATCTATAACCCGAATTCCCGCTACAAACCGAGCATTTCAAGTTTAATACTTCTCCTTCTAGCTAGCAAGTGGCTTCCAGCAATATCCTTTTCAGAATAGTTGCACCGTGCTTTATTTTCAGTTTTTTCTCACCCAGTCTTATCCGATACTTGATTGGCACTTCGACGATTCTGAACCCTTGCCTTTCCACGTGATGGTTCAGTTCAACTTCAACATCAAAACCTTTTGATCTTACCGCCCAATCTCGGAGAATTTCTGCACGAATAACACGCAAGCCAGTCAGCGGATCGTTCAAGGTTACGCCGTTGAGCAGGTTGTGCGCAAAAGCCAAAAGTTTGTTTCCAAAATAAAAGGAGCTGCGTACTGCTCCTTCATCTGTTTGTTTGCCAAATCTGTTTCCGCAAACCATACCCACGTGCGGGTTTCGCTCCAATATCTCGATCATTTCAGGTACATACTCTGCAGGATACGTGTAGTCAGCATCTGTAAAGACAACGTAGTCTACACTGTGGTTCAAGCATTTTAGCCCTTTTGATATAGCGTCTCCCTTGCCGGCACCATCTTGAAAGGCGATGTCTGCACCACAGTCTTTTGCGATTTCCACGGTCCGGTCACGGCTGTTACCATCAACTACAAGAACGCGGTGAGTGTGCAGGTTTTCTGAAAGCTCGGTTATCGTGAGTCCTACGCCTAGCTCTTCGTTTAATGCTGCAATTATGACTTGCGTAAGGTGAGAATAGCTATTCTCTTGGCTTATCAAGTTAGATTCCATAAACATCTTCGCCGGTAGCTAAGCTGTATCGTATATATTGTGAAATGATATAAACGAGGTTTCTGAGATAAGAATGAGTCAGAAGGCGTAATGTAACCAAATGAACACGTTGGCCCACACGCGTTACTACTGTTTTTGCTGTTACGAGGAGTCGTGGAACTAGGTTCTTATTCGCGTGATCCATGGCCATTAGCGGATACCCCTCCCCACCCTTTTTGAGGGGTTCGGGCTACCTGACCATAGCAGGGGCACCCAGTCGTTCCAATAGGACGCGATCAGTGAGGAATCATATAAACTTATATAACAATTTGTATATCGTATATCTCAAGGGATCAAGATGGAGGTACTTCATGAGCCTCAACTGGACACCGTCCTAATGGTGGAGAAAGCAATTCTAGACGCTGATGATTATCCAACAAGGATGGAACTCTGGAGAAACCTGCCTCGAAAAGTCCAGTACCAGACCTTCAAGCGAATACTAGACTATCTAGAAGCATCTGGGAAAATAACGTTCAACGGAAAGAAAATCATCTACACGGGAGTAAACAACGCCAAAATGCGCGCCCTGATGGAATCGAGCGTCCGCGTTCGGTAATCATCTTTTCCGGTAGCCAAAGACCCTATCATACTCCTCATGTGACGGCAAATCCAGTATGTGGGGACACACTCCAATTCCTTCCTCGTAGAAAACCGTGTAGCATGAACGGTATCCCTCAAGGTGCGCGTAACGATACAGATTGTTCACGCCATACCGCTCAATGTAGCGAGAGGGAATCTGCTTTTTCCTTATCGGCTCTCCTGCATACATGTGCTCTTTCAGGACGGTCTCCATGCATCTGACGCCTAAAAGCCATCGAAAAAGAGAAGTAATTGGAGTTAGGGTGCATACACTTTAGCTGGAGGAGACACCCGACCAGTTGATCGTGAGGGTCAACACCCTATTCACGAATACTTCCTCAGACTCCTGAATAATCGACCTTTCAAGAGACTGTTTCTTAATCATTTCCCATAGTCGCCTCCTTAGAGGTCGTTCCGTATACAAAAGCATCAACAAAACACACAAAAAAGACCGGATTGCGCGGGAGCCATCTCCACTTCTGAGGCGAATACCTCAAGTGGGCAACTTTTCACCGGTTTTCGGTCGGCTTATCACATGAATGGGTATCGCGAAACAGTATGCTCCCTCGAAGCATTATGATGGTTGTTCAGCCAGTTCTAGATATGATCTCATATTGCCAAAGCTTAGAAGCCTAGGGGAAATGGGTAGGTGCCATCTGTTGAAACTCAGGCGAATAGCAGATGCTGTTTGGCTTCGCACCGCGGTGCAAGCAAGTTTTTGATGCCGACAATATGGTCCAGCTATAAGTGAAAGGTTACTCACACATGTTGCCACGATCTCGTTTCAAGGAAGAACGCGAATCATCTTCATGAGTGCTAACCTTTTATTACTCATTTATAGTTCATTTCTTCTTGCTACACTGGTCTGAATTATGGAAAGATGAAATATCATGGAGCAACAGTTAAAGAGAAATCGTCAGCTTGCCTTGCTGGGCGTGGCCCACTCCTCTAACCATTCGCTCTTTGTGATTGCTCCGCCGCTACTGGGATTGATAATGTCCAGTTTGAATGTTTCAAAATCTGAGATCGGTGTAGTAACAACCATTGCTTCCTTCATCTATGGTGCTGGTTCACTCATCGGCGGACCATTAGGTGATAGAATCGGTGAAGCAAAAACGATCACCATATGCCTCGCACTTTCGGGACTGTCCTCATTCATTATGATTGCTGCAGGAGCAACGCAAATGGTCTTCGTCTACGCCTTGGCGTTAACCTTGATGGCTGTATGGGCTGGTCTTTACCACCCGACGGCGAATGCTCTGATTTCGAAAAGTTTTAAAGGCAAAGTGTCCGAGTCCATGGGGCTGCATGGCGTAGGCGGAACGCTAGGCGTTGTCTTGACTCCCACAATAGCATGGTTCATTGGTGCAACCTACGGATGGTCGTGGGCTTTTGTTGTTTTTGGCGCTCTCTGTGTAACCGTTGCTTTCATATTCCCTAGAGTATTCGCAAGAGAAGAGAAAAAGGATAAGGAAAGCGTATCAATAGCTAACGTTCTGAGAAATCGTGACTTATGGGTGCTTCT
>Ga0315279_10004942_pt1 | contig 17624 bp, 16 predicted proteins | sample YL17G06_20_MG_FD_203694 | JGI IMG/M metagenome (GOLD analysis project Ga0315279, IMG submission 203694) | Sediment microbial communities from Yellowstone Lake, YNP, Wyoming, USA - YL17G06_20 | ecosystem: Environmental > Aquatic > Freshwater > Lake > Sediment | place: USA: Wyoming | collected... | reverse complement strand
TGACCTCGTTGCTAGAATAGAAGCCGAAACCATGGATAAGCTGAAAGAGATCGTGACATGGAAGGTACGAAGACTCGACAAAGTGAGATCAACCCTCACAACCATAGTAATGGAATCCGCCTGACGCCACAGCAATCTCAACGGGCGGTGCTCAACCTTGTTATCACCGACATATCAGATGGACAGACACCTCACAGAGGTCAGGCATCCAAAAGACTAATTAGCGCTCCACCTTTTTTTGTGCTCCATGAGGAGGCTAACATTCGGCCACGTAGGCGCAAGTGTGGGTCCCCTTTCTGCCTTTGAATACGGTGTACTTGCCGAGAAGGCCGGTTTTGACACGTTGTGGTTGCCCGACCACTTTGTCGACATCAACGGCGACAGACTTGAACCTTGGACTGTTCTCTCCGCAGTGGCTGCCAGGACCAAGAAGATACGTCTGGGCTCAGCTGTTACGGACACCCAGCGTAACCACCCAGCACGAACTGCACACGTAGTCGCCTCCCTCGATGTCATTTCTAGAGGCCGCGCGATACTAGGTATTGGCGCAGGGGAAGCGATGAATATCGAACCTTTTGGGCTTCCTTGGGAATCGCCTCATGAACGTGTGGCAAGACTGGATGAATCCATCAGGGTGATTCGTTTGCTTTGGAACAGCTCACGCGATAGGCCAGTTAGCTTCGCAGGTCGATACTACCATTTGAAAGGCGCCTATCTGACCCAGTCGCCGAAGCAGAAACCGCAGCCGCCTATCTATCTCGGAGCGTTTGCGTCCAAGAGGTCGCTCCAGGTTGTTGGAGAACTGGCTGATGGGTGGTTGCCTTGGATCAACACTCCTGATACATTCGAGAAACGTTGGTCAGTAGTCAAAGAAGCGGCTCGATCATCAGGTCGCAGTGTTGAGCAGATCGAGCCTGCCACACATGTTATGGTGGCTTTCCCTAGAGACAGAAAGGAGAGGGATCTCGCTCTGTTGGCAGGAAAGGCGTTCCTTCTCACGGAAAAGACGATTCTTGCAAGCCTGGGATACAAGCCTGACCAACAACTGCGTCATTATCAGAATCTGGTAGCTTCCAAGGAATACGTAGGTAGAGTTTTGGATGCAACAGAAGCAATTCCTGATGAACTCGTCTACAAGACCATGGCAATAGGCGGAGTCGAAGAAGCAAGTGAGAGGATAGATGAGCTCGCGAGAGTCGGCGTCAAGCACTTTGCTCTAGCTTCTCTTCTTGCTCCAAGAGGTTTGAAAAGGAACTTGTTATTGGTGAGCAAAGTAATCAAGCAATATCATTAGACGAATCTCGCTTTCTTGTCCAGAGCAATCTGGCCGATCCGAAGGCGACGTCGAGGCTAACATTGTCAGCGCCATCTCCAGTGACGATATTGTCATTGTTCAATGCACCCGGTCATGCTTCGCGTGATTTGCAGAGTAATAACCTCATTCATAAGAGAGCGTCTCGTCGGAAATCTTAAATTAACTGGCCCTACCGATGGCGTCCAATCTCGCAGTGAGGTTCACCGGGGGAACAAAACTGTAATGCTTACGCAGTTGGTCGACCAATTGATCGATACCGGCGTTCTCGTACTGGGCGGAGGAATCGCAGGACCGAGAGCGGCAATTGAAGCAAAGAAGAACAATGCACGAGTCTTCATGATAGTGAAAGGAATCTACGGATCCAGTGGCTGTTCACTTGGTCCTTCGGTCGCATCGGGAATCGGGCCGTGGAGTGACACAAAGGATTCCATCGATCAGCATTTTCGCGACATGCTAATCAATGGAAAGCGATTCCTAGCTGATCAGAGACTTCTGAAGATCCAAGCTGATGAAGGCGGAGAAAGACTACTTGAGCTTGAAAAGTGGGGAATGCGCTGGGACCGAGACACACAAGACAACATCAACCTTTTCCCAAGCAGCAAGCTCTACCCCAACGCATCAGCCGTCGATCGATGGATCACCTACGGCAGAAGGGGGACACATGCAGCAGGGCCATTTTGGACAGGACATGCGACGGTTGACGTTCTCCGCGAAGAAGTCAATCGACAGGGAATCCCCTACATAGACGAGACAATAGTGTCCCGCATCTTCGTTACTGACAACAGAGTGATTGGAGCTCTAGCGTACGATTACTTCAACTGCAAGATCGTCCTGATCAAGTGTGCGGCTGTGGTCATCGCGACAGGAGACGCGAGTCAGGTTTTCTTCCCACATACGATGGTCTCCGGCGAGAGCACCGGTGATGGTTTCACCTTGGCATACAACGCAGGAGCGCAGCTTGTGAATATGGAGCAATACGAGTACATTGCTCCGCACCACGCGTACCCAGACTCTGCTCGAGCAAAGGCAGCACTTGAAGGCGTCTCTGAATCCGGCGGAATAGCATACTTCAGGAACAGCCGAGGCGAGAGATTCATGGAGAAATACTGTCCCAAGACGATGGAGCTGAGCAGTACGGATGAGATCGCGAAAGCGATGTGGCAAGAGGTCAAAGAAGGCCGTGGTGGGCCGCATGGCGGAGTATTCTTGGATCTTCGACACATACCACATGACCGTCTCCAGAAAGCCGTTCCAGGTCGCCTCGAGTTCATAGACAAGCTAGGCTACAAGACTGAGAAAGAGATGGTGGAAGTCTTCCCCGTCATTCACACCACAACCGGCGGCATCAAGATAGATCCCGAATGTCAGACAAGGGTACAGGGACTATTTGCGGCCGGGCAGGTCACGTTCGCAATTGGAGACAACCTAGGCGAAGGAGCCACCGGGTATACAGACGCGCTCGTGTGGGGAAAGCGTGCAGGAGAATTCGCTGCAAAGTACTCACAAGCAACGAAGACTCAACAACCAGACCTAGATGAAATCAAAGAGGAACTTCGACTAATGAAGGCTCCGTTGGAGGCAACTTCAGGACTACCCCCGATCAAGATCATGCGTAGACTCCAACGTGCGATGTGGACTGGGGCTTCGATAGTCAAGGATGAGCAGAGCCTCCAGACCGCGCTTCGCGAAATAGAAGAGATACGCGGATCGATGCTTGACAAGATGTGTACAAGCATCAAGTCCGGAATGTTCAATCATGAAATGCGCGAGGCAATAGAGCTGAGACACATGCTCACGGTCAGCCAAATGATCATAAGATCCTCACTCGTGAGGAAGGAGAGCAGAAACAGATTCCACAGAAGTGACTACCCCAATCAAGACGATGAACACTGGCTCAGACACATAATCGCGGAGAAAACGTCAAGTGGCATGAGATTCAGCACAATCCCTGTAGAGTTTCCGTACGTCAAGCCGATGGTGGGAGAATGAAGCAACAACGAGAGATCACCATCACAATAGTTAGGACCAATCCAGAAACTGGAATGAAGCCAAGAAAAGTGAAGTACAATATCCCCTACAGCGACAGGATGCGCGTGATGGATGCGCTGAATTACATCCGCGAGAATGTGGACAGTTCCCTAGCCTTCAGGTGGTCATGCCGATACTACGCCAAATGCGGCACATGTGCAGCAATGATCAACGGCAGGCCAGGACTAACGTGCTATGAACCTGCCATCGATGGGATGACCGTCGCGCCCCTAGCCAACTTTCCAGTAATCAGAGATCTAGTTGTAAATCGCAGGGAATGGGACAAGCGAGTAAACACTCAACTCAGGGGAATAATCGCAAGCGAAGTGGACCCAAGAAAGAAGGCATGAGAATCATGGCGCTGAATTTTCCCAACTACGTTCCGGTTGACATAATACACGTGGCAGGTCTTGCGATCGGAACCATCGTGCTAATTGTTGTTCTCTTCGAGTTAGTTCGTTGGAGAGGAGTCCTAGCTCCCATCGCCAAAGCATCAAGGCTTGGCGTTGTGAAATGGTGGGCGATCTTCGTAAGCACCCTCGCAGACGATGTGATATATCAACAGATCTCAACAAAATGCCCGGATAGAAAATGGTTCTCGCATTCCCTTGTCTTCTGGGGATTCCTAATGCTCTCTGCCTCGACAGCTCTTGACTACATAACAAACGCAGCCGGCGCTGCGCTACCGCTGGTAGACCCTGTGAGAATACTTGGTAACCTCGGGGGGGTATTGCTCATCGCCGGGCTTGCAATTGTCTTGTACCGGGTAATTGCCGACGGCGACAAGCGGGAGGTCACCTTCGCGCCAGATTACTTGTTCATAGGTTTGCTCTTACTCGCGGGGCTTACAGGATTCTTGAGCGAATATGCGAGCGAAATCAACGCTGTAGCGTGGATCTACGTAGTCTATGTTGTGCATCTGCTCTCTTCTGCAGCATTGCTTCTATTGGCACCATTCACACGGTTCATTCACGCGTTTGGCAGGCCCATCATACGGCTATCCGAGCGTTATCTCGAAGCTCTCAATCGGAAGGGAATCGTCATACCGTCTGAGATCACTGTCGTACCAATACTTGGTCAGGGAGAATGAACGATGGAACAGAAGCTTCCAAGGCCAGATTGGGCACTTGAACGATGCATCACGTGCTACATGTGCTTGGCCGGTTGCCCAGTGTATGGCGACCACCCTGACCTGTTTCTAGGCCCGACTGGTTTCGTGAAACTCGGGAATATGCTATTCAACCGAGTTGACATAGCAGATCGAGTGAAGATTGCCGCCCACCTGGGCGTTCATCACTGCGACCTGTGCGGAACGTGTCAGGACGTATGCCCACAGCACATCAAGATCGTCCCGTTGATGCGGTTGCTCAAGTCTAGATCAGCCAAACGAAACCTGCTGGACAAGTACTCGTTGCCCACCAAGTCGCTGAACGAGATGACGGACGGCCTTTTCTGACACTGGTCAGACCTCAATTGAGAATAGTACGAGAACTCGATCTGGATCGTCAGAGGAAGAAGGGCCCAAACGAACATCGCAACGGTCCGTGAACACATATAACTTCACAATAGAGTAATGAAGAGTTGGCAAGAAGGGATCCACAACTTGGTTTCTCACAAGCGACTCGATGGAAAAGTAACCCTCGTAACAGGAGCCACGAGTGGAATAGGAAGAGCTACCGCAATTCTATTCGCCGACGAAGGGTGCAAGGTGGTCGTAGTCGGACGACGCAGGGACAAAGGCGAAGAACTCGTCAATTCAATTGGTAAGAGAGGCGGCGACGCCTATTATGTTCAAGCGGACGTGTCGAAGGCCACCGATTGCGAGAGAATGGTAAGGACAGCAGTCGAGAAATACGGAAGGCTAGACATCGTCTTCAACAATGCAGGAATTATTCATGTGGCTCGCGTCACTGATACTTCCGAGGCTGATTGGGATCGCGTGATCGATGTCAACCTGAAAGGCGTTTTCCTGGTTTCCAAGTACGCAATTCCGGAGATGCTGAAAGCCGGAGGCGGGTCGATAGTAAACACCGGTTCCATCTACGGCAATCTGGGCGCCGGGAGCTACACTGCGTATTGTGCCTCCAAGGGAGGTGTACTGAACCTCACTAGAGCATTGGCCATGGAGTATGCGGACAAGAACATCCGAATCAATTGCGTCTCTCCTGGGTCCGTAATGACCGAGATGCTAGAGCAGGAGATCAGAATATGGGGTGGCAACAATCCCGAAGAGCAGAAAGAGAAGTTTGCGCAAATGCAGCCAAACCGTAGGATAGCCTCACCTGAAGAGGTCGCAAAGGTCGTGCTGTTCCTGGCATCTGACGACGCTTCATTCATGACCGGGGCAAACGTGGATGTCGACGGCGGCTACTCAGCTCAGTAGCCGTTTCCTTCAGTAGAGACCGGTCAGCCCGGATTGTAGGCTGCACGTGCTACGTCCTTGAACGCGATTACCACACGGAGTTAGGGATGTTTACTCACAGGACTACTGAGTGCTCAGTTGCCTGACGTCGTCCCAGAGCCATCCCAGTTCAAGTTCTTCGAGTCTGCCTCTTGTTGGAACGCCGTTCTTTGAATCCCAGCCCATCATCTCATAGTAAAGCGAGAGCGCATCCTCGAACTCCTTTCTATCTATCTTCTCGCCTTTGAGTGGTCCGCCTGGTATTGGTTCGTAGAATCGGTCAGGGATGTTGTCATCTTTCCTTCTCAAGCCTTCTTTGAGATTGAAGACTCTTGCCATCGTGGTTCCGCGTTCGCCAGCCTTCATCAGTTCCCAAAGCGAGGTTTCCCATCCTGTTATCGCTCTTGTGAAATCAACTACGTTCTGGCCGGTTAGAGATCGGACTGGAACGTAGGCGAACAGACAGAGTCCAAGCATGTTGAATAGGCTCCACCAGTGCTGCAAGTATGTGAAGAGCCTAACTTTCCTAGGTCCGAAATCCAGACTTGGTATGGGTTCGTTGATTCCAAGTGCGCCGGCTTGCGTTATGAAGTATGAGGCTGCTGCTTTGTCTTTGGCATCGTATCCAGCCAAAGTCGGGTCGAATACGCCATCATGCTCATGCTGGATGTGATCCGCGCCTTGGGGAGCAACAGCATAAGCTAGGGCGCACCCAACCTTTCCTCTCACTTCGTGCTGAGGCAGCTCCATTCCTTTGACGTGCATCGCGTATCTTTCGGATCCTTTGCCTATCTTCTGGGATGCTCGCATCACTCCCTCTGCAAGCAGGTCGCCGTACCCTTTGCGATAGGCTATTCTCTCGAGGCTTTCGAGCATTCCAGCAGCATTGCCGAACCTCAGGTCAACTCCATCCAGATCTGCCTTCGTCAGGATATTCCTTTGATAGCATTCCATTGCGAATGATATGGCGACGCCTGCGGACATGGTGTCCAAGCCGTACTTGTTGCAAAGCTCGTTTCCCTTGGCGACCGCGTGTAGATCAGTGATGCCGCAGCACGATCCCAAAGCAGCGATCGTCTCGTATTCTGGTCCTCCGTACCTCGCCTCAACTCTGTAGGGCTGATCAAATGCGACGGCCTTCTTGCAACTCTGCGGGCATGAGTAGCATCCTTCCGCCCTCACAACCATCTCTTCCTTCATTCTTTCCCCGCCGATATTCTCAGCGTCCTCGATCTGTGACTCTTGGAAGTTCCGTGTGGGTAGCATTCCCGCTTCTTGATTCGGCAGAACGTATCCCGGAGTTCCGTAATCGTGGAGCTGCCTCCCTTCGAGATTCTTCATGAAGTCGCCCGCAAAGTACTTCGCAATTGCAGTGACTACTTCTGGATTCTTCATACTGATCTTGGAATGACCTCTGACCGCTATCGCTTTCAGGTTCTTTGAACCCATGACGGCGCCCATTCCGGTCCGGCCGTTTGCTCTATTGAGCTCATTCACGATGCATGCGTATCTTACTAGATTCTCGCCCCCAGGACCAATACATGCAATCCTTACCAGTCTGTCTTGCAGTTCTTCTCTTATGCTGTCCTGCGTTTCGCCAGTGGTTTTCCCCCAGAGCTTCGCGGCATCTCTCAACTCAGGTCTTCCGTCATGAATCCACAAGTATACGGGCTTGTTCGATTTTCCGGTGATGACTATGGCGTCATATCCAGCAAACTTGAGCTCTGGACCCCAGAATCCTCCAGCCTCAGTCTCAGCATAGCCATTTGTCAATGGAGACTTGGCCGCTACTGTGTATCGTGAGGAGCCTGGTAAAGGTGCTCCGCTGATAACCGACGATGCGAAGATCAACAGGTTGTCAGGCCCTAGTGGGTCGATGCCTTGATTGAGTTCCTTGAGGAGATAGTATGCAGCGATTCCTCTTCCACCCAAGTACCGACGATAGAACAGTACGTCATTCTCGTCGACGTTGAATCTCTCTCTTGAGAGATCCACTCTGAGTATCTTGCCGTTGTATCCTTGTGGCAAACTATGTTCCTCGCGCGATCTTGGCGTCGGGTGACTTGGTTCTCATTTAAGGCTTGCGTCCACTCCCGGCAGAAATCGTCGATGTCACAGAAACGTCGTGCAGAATGAAAAAGGAGTGGCACACGGAGAGATTGCGGCCAATCAAGCCATATATCGTCAGCGACATCTGAACTATGCGAACTCATGGGACGGTCATCAAACACCACGATGTCATCATCCAGAAGCGACGGAATTCTCAAGAGAGCGAACAAAGTCACGCCCGGAGGAGTGCACTCCAACATCAGATACATGGATCCACATCCGTTGTATTTCAGTAAAGCGCGTGGATCGCGGTTGTGGGATCTGGATGGCACAGAGTATCTTGATTGTGTAGTGAATTTCGGAGCCTGCATACTGGGCCATGGTCACCCTACCGTTCTAGATGCTGTACGAAATCAGCTTGACAGCGGATTGACGTGCGGAGCAGAGACTGAGCTTAGCGTCAAGGTCTCCGAGAAACTCAACAAGATGATACCATGTGCTGAGATGGTCAGGTTCGCAAGCACGGGCACAGAAGCGGTCATGCATTGCCTAATGATCGCTAGAGGCTACACGGGTAGGGACAAGATACTGAAGATAGAGGGTGGGTTCGATGGCTGGTATGATTCAGTCCTAATCAGCACACATCCCAAGGTCGGCACAGCCGGTCCAGAAAGATCACCTACGCCAACCGTCGATTCAGCAGGCATACCCAAGAGCGCGGTTCAGAACACTATAGTCGTTCCGTACAACAACACGGAGGCTCTCGCAACTGCTGTTGAGAAGCACAAAGAGGAGATCGCGGCAGTAATTGTAGAGCCAGTAGCGTTCAACATGGGATGCGTCCTTCCCAATGAAGGATACTTGGAATCCGTGAGAAAGATTACCAAAGAAAACGATGTGCTTCTAATTTTCGACGAGGTGATCACTGGATTCCGTCTAGCTCCGGGCGGCGCACAAGAGTACTTCAAGGTGACTCCTGACTTGGCGACATTCGCGAAAGCACTGGCGAATGGATTCCCGCTAAGCGCGGTCGTCGGCAGACAGGACATAATGATGGTTTCGGCTCCCAAGGGCAAGGTAGCCTACATGGGCACATACAACGGAAGCCAGTCCTCACTAGCCGCAGCGTCGGCGACACTAGAGATACTGCAAGACGGACGTCCGCAGGCACTCCTAAGTCGATCAACCGAGAAACTCCAGCGCGGTTTCACTGAGATGTGTGAGGAGATGGGTGTCTCAGCCCATCTTAATGGTCTAGGAGGTCAGTTCCAGGTATACTTCACTAACACGAACACTGGTAACTATAGGGAAGTCGCCGCTGCTAGCCAAGAGAAATTCTTGCGGTTCCAGAAGGAGATGTTGAGACAACGCGTACTCTTCATGCCTATTACTCTGTTCCATCATGGAGTATCTGCAGCACACACTGATGAAGACATAGAAACCATTCTTACTGCGATGAAAGTGTCACTGCGATCGGTAGGCTAGGGGTGCGGACATTGAAGCTAGCATGCGCGCTCCACTTTTCCGGTTTTCCTATCAAGCACTCAAAGGCGGCTGGACTGGCAGCAGCAGCTGGCTTCGACGCACTGGAGATTTCGCCGTGGATTCCTAGCGTCATCAATCAATCCGGCATTGAAGAACTGAAGGCGTCCTTAAAGAGGAATAATATCGCCTTCTCAGGATTCACGGCCATCTATCCTCCTGGGATGGTGTTGGCTTCGCGATCGCCCGCAGCCAGAAAGCGCAGTATCCTGTACACCAACCAACTTATCGAATTTGCGAACGAGTTGGGAGGACGATGTTTGGTGTGGGGAAGTCCGCGGTCAAGGAATATCCCAGACAATGTTCCATTCAAGAGAGGCTATGATTGGCTTATCCAACTCCTGAAGGCCTCAGGTGACCTAGCGGACGAACGAGGCGTGAAGATTGCCATCGAGCCGATAAATCGCTTTGAGAGCAAGATCATCCACACCGCAAGAGAAGCACTATACTTGGCAAGACTCGTCAGCCGCAAGAGCGTCGGCATAGTCTACGACGTGTTCCACGTGAGTCTTGAGGAGGATTCCTTCACGGCGCCCATTTTGCTCGCCGGCAAGAGGTTGGCTGCCGTGCATGTTTCAGACTGTAACAGGCGTATCCCCGGAAAGGGTCACATTGACTTTCGACCAATATTCCGTGCTCTGAAGCAAGTTGGCTACGACGGCTACGTAACGCTCGAAGCAACGCTGAGTCTGGATATCAAGAAAGATCTGATCGCGGCGAGAAAGCATCTCGAAAGCTCGATGGAGTAGAGTAGTTACACGGCTCACTCGCTTGTCATCAAATACTGTAGGAACTGCACGCTGGGAAGCAACTGATGCCGCAAGGCTTATAGAAATGGTGACCTAGTGCGGTCCGCGCGTAGAGATGATGACCACGAAGATTCTCTTCGCTACCGATGTTCACGGTTCGGAGAAGAGCTTCCTCAAGTTTCTGAATGCCGGGAAGATCTTCAAAATCGATGTGCTCGTACTGAGTGGAGATCTTACAGGAAAGAGCCTGATTCCAGTGACTGAAGAGAACGGCGTCTACACGGCCGACATCTTGGGCAAGATACAGACCGCCAGAGGCAAAGCGGAACTGGAGCTGCTGGAGAAGGATCTGAGGAGCGCGGGACATTACTACTATCACACAAGCCGTGAGGAATTCAACAAGCTAAGAGATGACAAGAGCAAGATAGACGAGTTCTTCGGTCAACTCATTCAGGATAGGATAAGGGCATGGGTTTCCACGGCAGAGCAGCGCCTAAAAGGCACCGGAATAAAGTGTTTCATCAGTCCAGGGAACGATGATCGGTTCTCGATCGATCCGATCCTTGACGCTTCGGAATTCGTGATAAACCCTGAGGGCAAAGCTCTCAGGATCGATGCAGATCATGAGATGATAACGTTAGGTTGGAGTAACCCCACGCCATGGAACACGCCCCGTGAATGTGCCGAGCCGGAGCTGGAGAAGAAGATAGGGGACCTCGTTTCGCAAGTTGGCAACTTGGAGAACTCCGTTTTCAACTTTCACTGCCCGCCGTACAATTCACAGCTTGACATGGCTCCCAAGATTGACAATACGACGCTGAGGGCCACCACGTACAATGTCCCAGTTGGCAGTACTGCAGTTCGTCAGGCCATTGAGAAGCATAAGCCGATGTTGAGCCTGCATGGGCACATCCACGAGTCCAGAGGATTGGTCAGAATAGGTCGCACCATATGCCTCAATCCAGGCAGCGAATACACCGAGGGCACATTGCGAGCCTACATGGTGACTTTCGACGAGAAAGGAGTAAGAGGCTATCAGCCGATCTCAGGATGATGGCCTGTATCCGAGGCTTCTGATCCTACCTGGCCGCTAGTGGGGGCCTGTGACCTTTTTTCTTCCGGTAGGTCGTACCATCTCTTCCTTTCGCCTATGCGTTCCCTCATCTTCCAGCCTATCGTCTTTGGCTTTTCCTCTATGTTCTTGATGATCGCGTTTGTCTTCGATCTAAGTTCGTCCTGATGCATCTTCAACTTGTTCTCGACGTAGTCTATTAGCTCCTTCAGATTTGCGGTGAGTGTCTTGTAGATTCCCCAGTCTCTTGCGCATATTTCGGATATGTACTCCACGTTTATCGAGTCAGCATCGTCGTTCGGAGCCACATTCTTGCTCTTCAGCAAGCAGGCTATATCCTTGAAGTCCTTCTCGTTGATCTCTATTGCCTGCAGTTTCGTAAGAAGTAGATCTGCTGGCGGTAACGTGAACGGGGAGATGCGAAGTCGGTTACGTAGGTCAAAGGTGTGACACATTCTGAATATGTTGAGAAAGACGTCGACCTGTCTGTTGCGTTCAAGATCATAGTATACCAGTCTCTCCCTTCCATGTAGGCCGTTGAACGCTTTGTTGGGAGCATAGTCAAGCTCCTCGAATAGTTGTCGGATCTTCTTGCCCTCGTCTCCTGCTCCGATGAAGTCTATGTCGGCGTAGACTCTTGAAAACTCAGGCTGGGTGCTCTCCACACAACTCACGCCTATTGCGACCCCTCCGAGCAATCTCAGGGTTATGCCTCCCTTGTTAGCTCTCTCTAGGATCCTCTTTGCCTCCATCACAGGGTCAGCGTGCGTGAGTGACGATACTACTCAACTCCTCACAGGATCGGGCACAGAGGAGAGGATTGGCTGCTACATAAGCCAAGCTGACAGCAAGCCAAGAAAAGAAAAAGAAAGAAAGAGGGGAATTCGACTATTCGGGAGGTATTTCCTTGAAGGCAAGATCGACATTGATACCTTGTTTCGCCCTGTACCAACGGAACCCGTAGTAGATGGGTATCCAGAGCAGGAACGACGCTGCTAGGAATACGTACGATGGCACATTGACAAGGCCATAGGCTGGAGTCGTGAGGATTATCGCTGCCACCATCAAGCTGAAGATGAGGCTAATGACCCCAAGGATGGTTATGGCTGGAAATCCTGCTACGGAATACTTTGATGCCGGAGAAGCTCTGTAGATCTCTGGTCGTCGCCATGGAAGTATGATTGCGGATGTGCTAGTGGTTATGAATAGGATCGTGTTCGCCATTGTCGCGCCAAGCAGCAAGGTTCCGAACCCTGTATACAGGTAGACTGGTGTGAGGATCATAGGTATGATGTACATGGCTAAAACAGAATAGGTCGGCATATGGAATCTCTCGCTTACGTGCGCGGCCTTTTCGAAGAAGATCCGGTCGAACGACGCGGCCATAAGGTTTCTAGATCCTGCAAGAACTGTGTTGTATGAGATTTGAACGCCGCTTATGAGCAGTCCGAAGAAGATGAGCGAGATGATGATCGGGCTATTTGCCGCTATTGACGCGAGGAAGTAGGCGTATGGAGCTTGCGGAAGGACGTACTCGGGTTTACCTTCGAAGAACAGGTAACCCAAGGAGCTCAGGAAGTCTTGCCCTATGACATTGACCAGCACCACCGAGGTGACAATAATAAGGAAAGCACCGAAGAAGTTCGATCCCAGAATGTGCGTTAGGTTGGCCCTCAGGCTTCCCGCTTCCTTGATTTCACCTGCGTTTTCTGCGATCCAGTAACAAGCCAGCAATGCACCATACGGCAATGGCATCAGAAGCAGAGTTCCCTGGAGACTGAAAGGCCTTGAGGGCTCGAATCCGTAGCTCATCGCGTCGCTAATGACTTTAGAGTACGCATCTGGGCTGCCGACGAGGGCGTTGAAGCTATCGACCCAAGCTTGGTGACCCGCCGCTAGAGGTGCGCCCACGATCAGGATGAAGCTGACACACATGAAAGCGAACATGATGTACTGGAATTTCGCATAGTTTCTGAGGCCGACAATGTGCATTGTGATGTTGACAGCGTACAAGGCCACCATGATTACGAGGATGGCGGGGATTGTTAGGAACCATGCACCTGTGTCGAGCAGGCTCTGACTATGGAGTACTATTCCGAGTGTAGTGAACCAAGGCCCAAGAACCGCGTTGGCGAAGTATTGAGACATTAGGGTGTTCCAGACAATTTGCCAGATGACGGTGAAGCAGCATGCTGCCATCATTCCTATGACAGGGTGTAGAATTCGACTGTTGAAGACATAGTCTCCTCCGCTTCTAGGCATTGTAGCGATCAGCATTGCATACATTGTGCCGATGAAGGTGGTTCCAATTGCAACGAAGATTGTAGCTAGCGGAAGGCTTGCGCCAGGGTCCATCCAACCTCCTTGAGTATAGGCCAAAGCCAAGAAGATGGGAACGTTGAAGGTGAGAACCAGATAAAGGAAGACATCACTGACACTCCATTCCCGTATTAGACCAGTCGCTTGCCTGAGGAAGTAGGTTTTATCGGATTTTGCCATTTGCTTTTCTTTTCCTTGCCGAGTTAACGGATGATCTGATCGCTCCGCCCATGTTCTATTTAAGACTTGGCCGGGAACGTATGCCTTCGCTCGCACTCCGGGTCTCTTTGAACGAACTGGCCAAAGAGAGTAAGTTTCAAGAACATGCTCGTGTCATTATTGGGTCATCGTTTCTTCCGGAAGACTAATCTGAACTATCTGTGATTGCAGCTTTCATGAAGCGTCTCACATTTGGTTATGCAGCCGCCAGCATGGATCCTCTATGTGCTCTTGAATGTGGGATCCTCGCCGAGAAATCTGGTTTTGATACTTTCTGGGTGCCTGATCACTTCATAGACATCAACGGCGACAGGCTCGAACCGTGGACCGTACTTTCAGCTGTTGCTGCGAGGACCAGGAAGATACGTCTGGGGTCCGCGGTTACAGACACTCAGCGAAATCATCCTGCGCGTACTGCACACTTGGTCACCTGCTTGGACGTGATCTCTCGCGGGCGCGCGATCTTGGGAATAGGTGCCGGCGAGGCGATGAACACAGTACCGTTCGGTCTTCCCTGGGAGCCGCCTCAGGAACGCGTCGCAAGGCTTTCGGAAACCATTCAGGTAATTCGTCTGCTCTGGGCAAGCTCACGTGAGGAACCGGTCAGCTTCACCGGCCAGTACTACCGATTGGAAAACGCATTCCTGACCCAGTCGCCAAGACAGAAACCTGGCCCGCCAATCTACGTCGGAGCATTTGCGTCGAAGGCGGGACTCGAGGTTGTCGGTCATCTGGCGGACGGTTGGCTACCCTGGTTCAACACAGCAGACACATTCAGGAAGCGTTGGTCGGTGATCAAAGAAGCTGCTCAATCACGGGGGCGCTCGCTCGATGAAATTGAACCCGCAACACACATCATGATGGCCTTCCCTCGAAACGCTGCAGAGAAGAGAGATGCGCTGCTGGCCGCGAAAGCGTTTCTTCTGACCGAAAAGAAAGTATTGATGGCCTTAGAGAAGGAAGTCAGCCTACCTGTGCTTCACTACCAGAATCTCGTGGCTTCCAAGGACTATGTTGCCAAGATCATGGAAGCGGCGAAAGCGCTTCCAGATCATGTCGTTCATGAGGTCATGTCGATAGGGGGAATCGACGAACTCAAAGAGAAGATAGATGACCTCAGAAGGGTAGGCGTTAGGCATTTTGCCATCGCGGATCTTCTTGCTCCCAAGAACCAACGAAGGACATTGCAGATGCTGCGCAAAGTCATCAAGCAATACCGGTAGTCATCGGCTCAAATGCGGAAAGCTTATGTCATTTGATCTCGGCAACCGAGATCGGTGACAATATGGGCGACATTCTGGAAGTTCTGAGAGCTTGCATCATTGACATGGATATTGCAGGTGCACGAAACGCATGCCAAGAAGTCATTGCCAATGGAATTTCCCCATATGAGGCCATAAGTCACGCAATGGTCCCCGGCATGCGAATTGTGGGAGAGAAGTTCGAGAGGGGAGAGTATTTCCTCCTCGACCTCATCGCCGCAGGCGCAGCTATGGAGGAAGGTCTCAAGATCTTGGAACCCCATCTTGCGAAGGATGAAGGAAGCAGGATCGGTGGCGTCGTCATTGGAACAGTCCAGGGGGACCTCCACAGCATAGGCAAAGATATCGTCAGCATGCTCTTGAGAGTAACAGGTTTCGACGTAGTTGATCTAGGGGTGGATGCATCAACCGAAAGATTCGTTGAAGCAGTTCGCGTCCACAAGCCTACGATCCTAGGAATGTCAGCTCTGATAACGCCTACCATGCCCGAGATGGGCAAAGTGATAAGTGCACTCGAAAAGGCCGAGTTGAAGCGACACCTCAAAGTAATAGTCGGCGGCGCACCGGTGACCAAAGAATACGCTGTGATGATTCGCGCGGACGCCTACGCTCCGAATGCCGTCGCTGGAGCGAATAGATGCAGACAGTGGGTTACGCAAAGTGATCCTGAATGAACAAGAGAGAAAGAATAATGGCTGTGCTTCGGCATGAGGAACCGGACATCATACCAATAACAATCTACACCATGCTGATGCCTTTCAGAGGCTATGGGGAACGTCAGCTGAGAAACGCAGGTCTTTGTCTGGTAGAACATGGCTTCGTGTCAGTCTACGGCATCCGGACCCCTAACGTGAAGGTGCAAACAACTGAGGATATCGCTTCTCTCTCCTCGAGTGACCACTATGCATGTATTCCCAAGCAAAAGCATGTTGTTGAAAGAACTTACAGCACACCAGTGGGCCATGTTTCTGAGAAATACCAGTGGGGTCATGCTCTCTACGAATGGCCATTTGAGTGGGCAATTAAGGATCTGCCGGATTACCAAACCGCCCAATACATAATTGATGACACTGAATTCTTCCCAAGCTATGAGGAATTTTCGAATGCTGAGAGGATCATGGGAGAAGACGGCATTGTGACCGGGATGGCCCCGAAATCGCCTTTGCAGTCTATGTTGTATGAGCTGATGGGCTACAATAGGTTCGCAATAGACTACCGCATACACAGGCAAGAATTCGACGATCTCTATGATCTGTTTAGCAAGAAACAGCTAGAGATGTACAAAGTAATCGCGGACTCGCCTGCTGAAGTTGTCCTGACGGACGAAAACATCAATGGAACTGTGACAAGCCCAAAGTTATTCGAGAACTACTGCATCCCATTCTACAAAAATGTGGCAGACATCCTTCATCGCAAGGACAAGATCTTCATGGTTCACTGTGATGGCAAGCTGAAGAGTCTGCGAGACTTGATCGCGAAAAGTGAAATCGACGTGGTCGAGGCATTTACTCCACCCCCGGTTGGCGATCTCTCAATTGAAGAGGCAAGGATGGCGTGGAAGGAGAAGATCATCTGGGCCAACTTCCCCGCCACCGTGGCACTGGAAACCGGACGTGACCGGATAGAAAGAGAGACTATTGATATCCTAAAGAGCGCCGCGCCTGGCGATCGTTTTGCAATAGGCATCACGGAAGACATAGGTGACATCAAATCGAGCCGCTATGAAGACGTTGTCAAGACTATCACAAACACCGTCATCAAACACGGGGTGTACCCGATTACCAGACCCTGAATCTCCAGATTGAGGGAAGACATTGGCTCTTAGAACAGATTCCCGGTTTGCCGGTTCTCCCAGTCTGTGGATGGCCACAATTCTCGTGATTATCTACGTGACTACAGCCATACTTGCGGGAAATCTCTTCGAACCTGATCTGAGCGTCGTGTATCCGTTCGTTCAGGTGAACGTGGAAGTCTGGCATGGTGCGGTATGGATGCTCTTCACGTCGATGTTTCTTCACGCGAATCTACTGCATCTTGGAGGAAACGTGTTCTTCCTCCTACTCTTCGGGACAGCCCTAGAGGAGCAGGTTTCGGTGAAGCGATGGCTAATCACTTACTTCACAAGTGGTCTCGTTGGGAACATATTGTTCCTGCTACTTCTCCCGGATGCTAGCGGTGTCGGCGCGTCAGGAGCGATCTGGGGGCTCCTAGCGGCCGCGGGAGGATTCCGAGGGCTCATCGGGATGATCTTCCTCGGGGGACTGGACATATTCGCAGGCGGCGGATTCCTGGCACACGCAGGAGGCCTCCTGGCAGGCCTGGCGCTCAGGTTCTCTTGGCTGAGAAGGATTCGCTGAGCCGGAGGCACGGCCGGCTTTCTATATACTCTACGATGGTTGAGGGGGGGTACCCCCCCTGGGGGAGTAGGTCCACCTCCTGCAAGTAGCTCCTGCCCTTCGGGATGAACTCGCCTCGTCAATCACGCTGGGCGTGTGCGCGCCATTCACAGAGAGTATGTATCACCGAGCGCAGTGGGAGCGGTTTGTATGTAAAAGGGCTACAGTAGTAGGGGGCGGTATATGTATGACACTACGGAACATACTTGACAGGCAAAATCCGACTTGATCGCTAACAATCCTCCGCAAGGACCAGTCCCGAACGAATGGAC
>Ga0315279_10004940_pt1 | contig 17626 bp, 19 predicted proteins | sample YL17G06_20_MG_FD_203694 | JGI IMG/M metagenome (GOLD analysis project Ga0315279, IMG submission 203694) | Sediment microbial communities from Yellowstone Lake, YNP, Wyoming, USA - YL17G06_20 | ecosystem: Environmental > Aquatic > Freshwater > Lake > Sediment | place: USA: Wyoming | collected... | reverse complement strand
CACGGTGTAAACCAGTGTCTGTCGCTCTCGGACGAAATGATCCCGACTGAATTGATCGAAAGTTCATGTCCGGCACGTTAACGAAGCGAACGATGCGGAGATCCATTAACGAAGTGAGGCCCTTCAGGTGTCAAGAAAAAGGGTGATGCTAGAAATTTATCTTGACATCTGATCTGTCATAGAAGGTCTTTGTGGTTCCTTTTTCGCTTAAAATCGTTGGGCAGAAGCAGCCTGAGCCCTCTTACTTGTACTGCCAGGCCTTCGGGTCGTCGCCTTGGGGCGCGTTCTTCGCAACGAGCGCTGCCATCTCGCGGTAGAGGTCCGAGTTGTCGCGCTTGTAAGGGCTCCACCCATGGCCGCCGCGGTCACCATATTCGAATCTGCCCGTGTAGTGCGGGTTCTGCGTCTTCGCCAGGGACTCTTCGAGAAGGTAGACCGCCTCGTTCAGATAGTAGTTGTCGGCCCGCCCGACGAAGACGTTGATCTTCCCCACCAGCTTGGGCCCCACCGTCGCCCAGTTCTTCTCCAGATAGTAGCCGATGTCGTAGTGCTCTTTCGCCCAGTCAGCCACTGTATGGTCGATCTTTCCCGTGAGCGGATCCCAGAGGGGTTTGGGATAGCCGTCTTCGGCGACAGGCGCGAACACGGCGTTCCAGATCGCCCATTGTCCGCCGGAGCGATAGCGTGTGCCCAGGACCTCCTCCTTCAGATTCTCTTGCTCCATGGTGTAAAGGACATTCCCGTCGGAGTTGCGCTCACCGGGGCGCGGCACTTTCGTCCATTCAGATTCGCGGTAATAGGCATTGGCGTCCTGGTACAGATTCACGATCTGATACTTGCGAAAGTCGACCGGATCGGGACAGAAGGACCAGGCGCCGCCAAAAAAGTCCGGATAGAAAACCTGCATGGCCAGTGAGATCCAGCCGCCCGTCGAGCCTCCTGTCAGGACGCGCGCATAGGGCTTCCCGATCGCGCGGAATTCCTTTTCCAGATAAGGAATGAGTTCCTGAGTAATGGCATCGCCGTATGGACCCACGTTCTCCGAGTTGACGCCGTAAGAATCATCGTAGTATGGACAGGCATGTTGAATCGTAACCAAAAGCATCCGGGGCATATCGGGGGCGTTCCAAACCTGGTAGAAAGCACTGCTTGGATCCGGCTGAAATCGTCCGGGCGCACCCGTTGAAAAGTGCCCCACCAGGTAAACCACTGGATATCTCGCCTCGGGATGTTCGTTGAAGCCTTTGGGCAGGAGTACACGCGCGCCGATGAACATGGGCGCGCCCCAGAACCTGGTGAGCATGTTGCTTTGTATGCGAACGGTCTTTACCCAGTCGTTGTCCCTGGGAGGCTCAATCGGCGGCACTTTCTTGTTCATAACGACCGGCACCGTGCCCCCTGCCTGGGGATCATAGTGAATCTTCTGAGGGTCGCTGTAGAGGTTGCCCGGCGAGCGGCGCCAGTTCTGTCCCTCTCCCTGGTCGTTGTGAAGTTTGATCATGTGGCCATCTGCCCGGTGAAACGTGGTGTAGACGTTCAGATAAGCTTGAACGAAGTAGTCGCCTGCCGGCAGGTCCCGCAGACTTTTCATCGGATAGCCGAGCGCATCGGCATCGATCACCGCATTGGCGCCGGGCTTCAGATCGTCGACGTTGATGCCGTAAAACGGAGTCCCATTCTCATTCGGCGAAAACTGCTGCGTGTGGGATAGCATCAGGATGATCCTGCCCGAGAGCGGCTCACTGCCAAGGGATGGATCGAAGGAAATGGAAAACGACGTCGTCGCTCTCTGTCCCCAGGCCAGCGAGCAAGTTGCCACAATGACGATGAGAGATCTCTTGAGGTAATCCGCAGGTCTCACAGCGATGCCCTCCAATTAGTCGCGCGTCCAACATACCATGAGGGATGATTTTACGTCTCGGAAATTACACAACCAATTGAGACCAAAATGGTTCCCGCCACGTCGTCTGTCGCTGTTTCAAGGGGCCAAGGGTTCAAGGGGTAAAGGGTCCGGGGTGATATTTCCATCCTTATGTCCCGGTTGAACTCCTTGGCGTTTGTCCCCTCCGCCCCTTTGCTCCTCTGTCCCTTGGCCCCTAAAGTTAGCGAGCGAAGCGAGCTAAGTTCTGAATATTGCCTTTTCGCTGCGTCCTCGGCGGTGAGATTCCTCGTCAGTTTTTCTTGATGAGGACACAGCTGACATCGTCCGCAGGCGGCGCGAAGTCGAGCAGGTCGCGTTTGATTTCCTCGAGGATGCGCCGGGCAGACTCCTGCTTGAACTCCCGGATCTTCGCCTCGAGTCTGTCAGGGAAATAGTCTTGGTCTTCGGTGCCGTGCTCTTTCAATCCATCCGTGTACAGCACGAGGATGTCGCCGGGCATCATCAGCTTGAGCTCGTTCACGGTGTACTTGTCCTTATAGCCGAGAACCGAAGGCTGCCGAGACAAATCGGGGTCGGTTTTCGAGGGCATGGTTCCGATGGGTGGATAGCTGACCAGCAGGTCCGGGTGGATAGCCATAAAGCGATCGAACTCATTCGAAAACACCAGCGGAGGGTGATGGCCCGCGGATATAAAGCGGAACCTGCCGCTCACATGGATCTCGCCGTAGATCATGGTCACGAACTTGCGGACGCTCGAGGAGCGGTAAAACCGATTGTTGACATTCTCAAAGAGTCTGGTCGTGATGGTACCGAACATTTCGAGCTCGTAGACCGCGCCCAGGAGAAACGCCTGGTGCAGCATGGCCGCCAGAACCCAATCGGTAACCCTGTGGCCGGAAACATCGGCAAGCAGAACGCCGGCGGTTTGTTTCATCTCTTCGAGCTTGGCCGCTATCTGGGTCTGGCCCTTCTTGCGCGCGTGCTCGATGCGCGCGTCCAGATCGTGTCTCTGCTTGAAATCGATGTAGATGATGTGATCCCCGCCGATCGCGCCGGCTAGCGGGATGGTGGTGCCAAAAACATCGATGCCCGGAAGCTTGGGGATCTCCCCCGGCTCCGGCTTCAATTGCAGCGCGATCTCCTCGAAATTCTCGAGCTCCTGCGTCAGTTCCTTGAGCTGGCGGAGAAGCGCTTCTGACAACTTCTTTTCTTCAGGCATAGAGTGGGTAGTGTGCGGCTTCACGGCCGGCACGGAGCGCTCGCAGGTTGATGTCCACCACCTCATCGCCCTTGCGCTCGAAGATTGCGCGCACGGCTGCTTCAATTGTGGCGGCCTTAATGGGAAGGAGATGCATCGCCGCGCCGACCATCACCATGTTCGTCGAACGCACGGAGCCCGCCGCGCGCGCCAGTTTTTCCGCGTCGACGATGATTGCGCGCGGCAGCGACCGGATGCGCTCAAGCAGCTCGTCCAGATCGGGATAGTCGGGTACGTTGCGCACCGGGTTTGCCGACGTGATGAGCGTGCCTTGCGGCGAGAGATATGCGAGGTATCGAAGGCTCTCCATCGGCTCCATGCTTAGGATCATCGAGGCTGTCCCACGCGGGATGAGGTCGCTGGCTATCTCACGGTCGGCCAGGCGCAGGGTCGCCATGACGGCGCCGCCCCGCTGGGCCATCCCGTGAATCTCAGCCTGCTTGACGCAGAGTTTTTCTTCCATTGCGCCGGATGCAATCGCCGCCGCGAGCGAAAGCACTCCCTGCCCTCCAACGCCTGCGAGCACGATATCGCACCTCATGCCGGGCCGCCTTTCTTCGTCTGCCTGGCCGCCTCCAGACACTCGCGCCGGGCGATGATCACCGAGAGACCGCGATGCTCTAACTCCTTTATGAGGATCTCCGCATTTTTCTCCACATGTCTTGGGTGGGCGGTGAGCACGTGGAAGTGCCCGGGATCGACGCCGACGCCGAGGATGATCTGCTCGAGCTGAGGCTGCGGGAGAATCGTAGGCTGGGTTCCGGTCATGGCCACCGTTCCATTGTCGGCAACGATGAGAGTCATGTTGGCCTGCGCCGAAACGGCATCCATGAGCGGCGTGACTCCTGAATGCAGGAATGTGCTGTCCCCAATCAGGGCAACCACGGGATGGAGGCCGGCCTCGGCAGCCCCTTTCGCCATTCCGACCGATGCCCCCATGCACACGCATGTCTCAACGGCTGAGTACGGCGGCAGCGCACCCATTGTGTAGCAGCCGATATCCGAGGTGACGACCGGTTCGCGATAGCCTGCAAGCGCAAGCTTGAGTGCATTCAGAGTGTCGGCGTGCGGGCATCCCGCGCAAAACTGCGGCGGCCGGCCGGCGAGCGCAAGCCCGGGAATCTCCAGCCCGCGTTTCTCTGTCAGACCAAGCGCGCGGCGCACAACGTCGGGGTTGAGCTCGCCGTCTGCCGGGACGTGCCCTGACTCCTTGCCCTGGATTTCGATGGCCAGCGGCATGACGCCGCGCAGGCGCCGCTCCAGGTAAGGATATCCTTCTTCGAAGATCACGACCCGTCTTACGTGCGCCCCGAGCCGGCGCACCTTTTCGACCGGAAGCGGGTACGCGCCCACGTGCAGGTGTGACGGTTCGAAGCCAAGGTCTTCGAGGTTTTCCACATAGTAGTTGCGCGCGATGCCGGTCGTGATGATCCCGAGGTCACGCCGCTCATGGTTAAGCTTGAGCGGGTTGTGCGGCGAGGCTTCCGTATAGGCAAGCATGTCTTGCTGGCGCAGGAGGAGTTCGTGCCAGCGGCGTTGAGCAATGTGCGGCATCAGAATCCATGCGGATGCGGGGTCGCGGGCTTTATCCGGTGGGCTCTCCGGACGCGGCTCCGCCGTCCGCACCACGGTTCGGCTGTGCGCCAGGCGCGTGACCAGCCGGATCATTACCGGGATCTCGAACCGCTCGGAAAGGTCGAACGCCTCCCGTGTCATCTCGTAAGCTTCCTGCTGATTGGCCGGTTCGAGACAGATCACGCGCGCAAAGTCGGCGTAATAGCGGCTGTCCTGCTCGTTCTGGGAGCTGTGCATCCCGGGATCATCCGCCACGGCCAGGACCAGGCCGCCGTGAATGGCCACCAGCGCGGAACTGATAAACGGATCCGCGGCGACGTTCAATCCCACGTGTTTCATGGAAACCATCGTGCGGCGGCCCGCAAGCGATATTCCCAAGGCACTTTCGTAAGCCGTCTTTTCGTTGGCACACCACGCCGCGTGAGGCCGGCCGTGCCTGGCCTGGTAACGAATCAGGAACTCAAGGATCTCGGTCGCCGGAGTTCCCGGATACGCGTAAGCGGCCGTCAGTCCCGCATGAACCGCGCCCAGCGCGACCGCTTCATCGCCCAATAACACAACTTCCGACATGACCACCTCTTTTGCCTGCACCCGGCGCCGCGCAACCGCGCGTTTGATTTCTTTCCATTTATATGTCATACGCAGGGGTGGTGCAAGAGTGACGAACCAGCGCACCATCGTCCGATGACCGGCTGTCATCCCGCCTCGCTTCAGGATTCTGCCAAAAGGGATTTCTTTCAACGTTTTGATTGCATTGGCAGTCTATACTAGATGGATACAGGCTCGTGATCGGAACCCGAAGATGCTCCTTGATGCAGCAGGCGTTGTGCAGATTGCAGGAGATGGAGAATTGTCAGCACGGGATGAGACCACAGTGCTGACCAGCAGCCTCGTCCTGCGCGCGCAGGCCGGGGAGACGTACGCTTTCGAGCAGCTGATGGTCTGCTATCAGAAGCAGGTACTCTGCACGGCAGCCCGGATCCTGCACCGATCTGAAGACGCGAAAGATGTCGCCCAGGAAGTCTTCTTCAAGCTGTATCGGTACCTGCCGCGCATCCGGCCGGAGGCCGTGCGCACCTGGCTCTACCGGGTCACAGTCAACGTCTGCCGCGATATGGCCAGGAAGAGCGAAAAACACTCGACGGCCGCCTTGGAGGACGTCCTCATTGGAGAGGAGTCTTCCGTTGCCGACGCGGAAAGGGCCGAGGCAAGCATCGATCTGGAGAAACAGCGGGAGATTCTGTACCGCGCGCTGCGGGCACTCCCGTTTAAGGAGAGGGCGGCGCTGGTGCTGCGCGACATAGAGGGACTGAGTACGGAGGAGACGGCGCAGGTTTTAAGGAGTTCGGCCACGACGGTCCGTTCGCAGATATCAAGCGCGCGCGTAAAAGTGAGACGCTACTGCGAGCGCGCTTTGGGGAGAGCAAGATGAAAAGGCACGTTGAGGAAGGAAAAATCGCACTGCTTGCAGGAGGTGACCTGAATCCCGGGAAAGCGTCCGACCTCGCCGGCCATCTTGCCGAGTGCCCTGCCTGCTCGGCCCGGCTGCAGCGCTATCGAGAGAGCCGGGAGGCGATGTCGGCGTTCCGCGATGCCGGCATCGAAGCAAGCGACTTTGACGCGGTCCGGCAGTCTGTCCTGGCGCGGATCCAAGGGGAGCAAGTTTCGCGCTTCCGGTCATTCGCCTGGCGCCGGTTTGGCGCGCTCCAATGGGGCGCGCTGGCCGCTGCCATCCTGATCGCGGCGGCAGTTGGAACGTGGCGATGGCGAAGCGCTCCGGCGCCACAAGTCTCGGAGCTTGCCGCTCCCGGCGGAACTGCCGAGGCTGGAAAAACGCCGGCCTCCGGGAAAACCCAAGCGAAGCCGGCTGTCGAGCAGGTCGCAAAAGAGATAATGGCGAGCAAGGTTGAAAAGCGTCCGCAGGCGCCGAGCCAAAGTGTGAGCATCGATCCATCCCTGCAGGCCGCTCATGTTACAGACAGTCCGGTGGCGCCGGAACCTCAACCGCCGGCCCTGGACGACGTGGTCTTGAAACTGGAAACATCGGATCCTAACGTCATCATCATCTGGCTGGCCAGCCAGAAGGGAGCAGGAAGATGAACAAGATACGATATTGGCTCACGGCAATCGCAGTCATGTGGTGCCTGGGAGGGGTGGCGGCTCAAGAGCAGAATCCGCAGCCCCCGCAGCAGAAACCGGCCAATCTGATCACGCGAACCGTGGAGGTGAAATACGCCGATCTCTACCAGATCGCACGCACTCTCGATCCCATTGCCAAGGCAAATGGGACCATCATCACTGCCGACAGTCGGGCCAAGGTCTTGCTTCTCACCGGCAGTCCGGAACAGATCAGTGGGATGGAGTCGTTAGTACGCCGGCTTGACACCGCGCCTGCCCCGGAAAAGAACATCGAGCTGACAATCTATTTGCTTACGGCAAGCGATTCAACCAGCGCTTCACAAAACATCCCGCAGCAACTCGATCCTGCCATGAAGCAGCTGCGCTCGATATTCAACTACAAGTCCTATCAGTTGCTGGACACCATCTTCATGCGGAACCGCACGTTGGAGAGGGGCAGCACAGTAGGATTCCTTGCGTCACCTGAAGGTGAAGCAAAATCATTCCTCGCTCTACCAAGAAACTACACCTTCACATACAGTCACAGCTATTTGGTCCATGACGAAAAGGGGGACCTGATTCATCTTGATAACGTCTCGCTACAGATCGGGCATGGTTCGAGCATCTCTACTAATATTGATTTGCGGCCCGGCCAAATGGTGGTTGTTGGAAAGTCCAACTTCGAGACGGGCAATGGCGCCTTGATCGCCGTTGTTACTGTTAGAGTGGTCGATTGAGGATGAACATGGCAGCCGCCGGCAGCTGCCACGTTCCACCTAGAACGCTTGAAAACCGTCGGCCTCAGGGAGCCGAGAAACAACTGAGTTCGTATGCCTCACGCGTCTTTCAGCAGGTCCTTGACGCGGTGCGTCTTTTCCCAGGTGAACTCCTCCAGCTCGCGCCCGAAATGTCCGTAGGACGCCGTCATGCGATAGATCGGGCGCAGCAGATCGAGGTAATTTATGATTCCCCTGGGAGTGAGATCGAACTGTTTCTGTACGATCTGGGTCAGCCGCCAGTCTGGAACCTCTCCATTACCCTTCGTGCTGATCAAAACACTCACGGGCTCAGCCACGCCGATTGCATAAGCGAGCTGTACGTTGCACACCTGCGCCAGCCCGGCAGCCACGATGTTCTTGGCAATGTGACGCGCCATGTAGGATGCGGATCGATCGACCTTCGTCGGGTCCTTGCCCGAGAACGCTCCTCCGCCATGAGGGGCGGATCCGCCATAGGTGTCGACGATGATTTTGCGCCCGGTCATCCCGGTATCCGACTGTGGGCCCCCGATGACGAACTTGCCGGTGGGATTGACCAGGTATTTGGTCCCGGCATCCAGATAGTTTGACGGAATCGCCTTCAGCACGACATTCTCAATGATCTCATCCTGCGCCTGCTTGGTAATGCGCCGTCCGGTATTGTCCAGGATCTCCTCGGTATGCTGGCTGGATACAACGACCGTGGCGACTCGCTTCGGCCTGCCGTTCTCGTACTCCACGGTGACCTGGCTCTTACCATCCGGACCCAGGTAGGGAAGGATTTTCTGCTGTCGCACTTCAGCCAAACGCATGGTCAGCTTGTGGGCAAGCATGATCGGCAGAGGCATCAACTCCGGCGTCTCAGTGATTGCGTAGCCCATCATCAGCCCCTGGTCGCCGGCGCCGCCCGTATCCACGCCCTGTGAGATGTCGAGCGACTGGGTGCCGATGGCATTCAGGATGGCACAGGTGGAGTGGTTGAACCCGTACTTGGGATCTGTGTACCCGATCTCGCGGATCAGATTGCGCACCAGTCCGGGAACGTCGACATACGAAGTGGTCGTGATTTCCCCTCCGACAACCACCAGCCCTGCAGTGATGAAGGTTTCGCAGGCCACGCGCCCCCTCTTGTCCGCTTTCAAGATGTCATCCAGCACGGCATCTGAGATCTGATCGCAGACCTTGTCAGGGTGCCCTTCAGTTACGGATTCCGATGTGAAGAAGTAATTGTCTCTTGCCATTTGTATCTCCTCTATTGTGCCAGCGCAGGCATCTCTTTCGGGCCGGTTCTTTTACCCAGAGCCAATTGATGCTCCAAACGTCTCAGGCTGCAACCATGCCGGCCCGTGAATGCTAGCTGATCTTTTGCCAGAAGAAAACTAGAACCTTCTTTCCTCGCCGGGGGATTATATGCTTCAATGCCGCTATGCCAAGGCTTACATTGGGAAAAGAGCGCGTCCTGCTCAGGCAGGTTTCGCGGTCTTTCTATCTTACGCTGCGCATGTTGCCGCGAGCGATACGTCCGCAAATCGGCCTGGCATACCTCCTCGCGCGCGCCACCGACACCATCGCCGATACGCGTTTGATCCCCGTCGAGCGACGCCGGGCTGCTCTCCGTGAGATGCGGGTTGCAATTCGGGCGGTAACCGAAGGGCGCCGCGCCGAGGCGCCGGATTTCGGCGAACTGGCCGCAGCACAGCAAGCTCCTGCAGGCCAGGGGTCGCACGCAGAACGCGCTTTGCTCGAAAACGCCTCGGAGGTTCTCGAGGCGCTGGGCGCGCTGGCGCCGGCGGATCGCCAGCGCATTTGCGAACTGCTTGAGCTTATAACTCACGGGCAGCAGACGGACCTCGCGCGCTTCGCCTCCGCAAGCGCAGATCGGATCGCAGCGCTCGACACCGACAAGGATCTGGAAGAATATACCTATCGCGTGGCCGGCTGCGTCGGGGAGTTCTGGGCAATGACGTGCCGCGCCCATCTATTTCCCAAGGCAGAGCTGGACGACACGTTTCTCCTTGCCGGCGCCATCCGCTTTGGAAAAGGCCTGCAGCTTGTGAACATTCTACGCGACCTGCCGAGGGACTTGCGCCAGGGCCGCTGCTACATGCCGCGCACCCGATTGGCAGAACTCGGCCTGGAGCCGGTCGCTCTGCTGAATGCAAGTGAAATGGGCCGATTTCGTCCGCTGTATGCAAGCTATCTCGAGAAAGCCAGGGAGCTTCTCGCCGCAGGTTGGGCCTATACCAACGCACTGCCCCGCAGTCAGATACGCGTGCGCCTGGCATGCGCCTGGCCGATCCTGATCGGCATGAAGACGCTGGCACGACTGCGCGCCGGCAACGTGCTCGACGACCGGCGCCGGATCAAAGTCAGCCGCTGGGAAGTCCGCCGGCTGATGCTGCGTTCCGTGCTCTGCTATCCCCGTCCCCGAGCCTGGGACCGCCTTTTCGCCCGAGCCGGCGCCGATCCGCGCTACTGGCCGCTGTAATAATCGATCATGCGCTGGCACGGTTTCCGCTTGATAACACAATATTTCGGTATATACTATAAATATGCGATTCGAGTGGGATGATGAGAAAGCTCGATTCAATGCTGACAAACACAGGATTACCTTCCGTCAGGCGATTACGGCTTTCGATGACCCGTTTGCCTTGATCGCTCCGGACGAAAAGCACTCTACCGCGGCAGAAATCCGGGAGTGGCTGATCGGTGAATCGGATGACGGCGTGCTGGTAGTAGTTTTTACAAAACGGGAGAGAGGTCGGGTCTATCGCATTATCAGCGCTCGGCGAGCAAGCAGACGCGAAAAGAGGCGTTATGAAGAATTCAAAAGAGTTTCCCTTTGAGAAGGCGAGACGGCTCACCAACCGGGAATTGGCCGCCGCGCGCAAAGCGATTGAGGAAAAAAGCGGTGTCCCGCGTCCTACCCGCGGCCGGCCGGCCAAACCGGCAGTGGACAAATACCTGCCCGCATCCATTCGGCTGCACCCCAAAGTAATAGCCTGGGCGCGGAAAGAGGCTAGGAAACGAGGTGTCGGCTACCAGACCATCATCAACGAGGTCCTGCTCGAAAAAGCGGGCTAGCATGGGGCCTTTGCCTCCTGCAAAGTTCTCACCTCGACGACCGGCGCCGGATCAAAGTCAGCCGCTGGGAAGTCCGCCGGCTGATGCTGCGTTCCGTGCTCTGCTATCCCCGTCCCCGAGCCTGAGACCGCCTTTTCGCCCAAGCCGGCGCCGATCCGCGCTACTGGCCGCTGTAATAATCGATCGTGCGCACAATCGCCTTCCGGCAAACAAGACAGAACTCCTCCCTCGCGTTTTAATTCCGGGGACAGGCTACGTAACTCCCAAACTCAAATCGCATAAGCGTGTCGCTGCACGCGCACCAGAGTCAGGGAGTTGCGTAGCCTGTCCCCGGAATTTGAAACCGCGCGTCGTCTATGTTGACAACAATAAGACAATGCGAAGACACTGAGAACGCAATCGATTAGAATTGCAGCTGCCTCCAACATGAGGGGGTCACCGTGAGAGGCTCTTGCCTAGGTACTGGGGTGTTACTCTTGGCCGCTGCACTTCTCCCGGCCGGTTGCGGCAGGAAGAGCAGCGTGCGACCGCCGACTGCCGTTGCCGGGCGGGGAACAACGCAGGTGGGCGTCGCGAGCTGGTACGGACAGCCTTATGCCGGGCGACCTGCAGCGAGCGGCGAGATCTACGACATGGACAAGCTGACCGCTGCGCACCAGACGCTACCTTTCGGAACTCAGGTGAAAGTGGAAAACCTCGACAATCACAAGAGTATTGAGGTGCGCATCAACGACCGTGGACCATTTTCCCGGGGGCGGATCATCGACTTGTCCCGCGCTGCCGCTCGTGCCCTGGACATGCTCGGGCGGGGGACGGCCAGAGTCCGGCTCGAGGTGCTCTCGATCCCCAGCGCCATCGGCGGGGACTTGTTTGCTGTTCAGGTTGGCGCCTTCGAAGATAGCGGGAGGGCCGAGCGACTCCGGCAGGAAATGGAGAAGCGCTATGGAACCGCAAAGATTGTTGCGAGGGAAGGCAGCCCGATTCTGTGGCGCGTCCTTGTCGGCAGAGTCGCCACAACGGAAGCCGCCGATTCGCTCGCGCGCCGCATCCGCAAGGAAAACAGCAAAGTGGCGGGTGCCGCCTTTGTCGTTCGCCTTGACTAGACCCCTCTATGCGGTCGCCCTTGGGACCCGGACGGTGCTTCTCCTCCCCGTTTCCTGTGGCATTCGGAGCTTTTTGGGGGTTCTTTGTGTAACCTCTTTGCATCATTTCAACGACAATAGGGATATGAAGGCCGCAGAGGTAGTTCTGGCCAGAGAAGAAACGGAATCGGGCGTGCGGGAGATCGACTTCGGGGCATGGATGGCCAAGGAGCAAAAACGGATTTATCTGCTCTGCCTGCGCCTGCTCCGCGACCGAGACGAAGCCGATTCGGCAACCCAGGACGTGTTCGTCGAGGCCTTCCGGACACTTGAGAAATCCGGCGGCCCGGCCATCCAGGAACCAGCGAAGTGGCTCACGCGAGTTGCCTTCAACACCTGCTACGACCGCCTGCGATCGAAACGCTGGCGGTTTTGGCAGCGGCACGCGTCCAACGCGGGCGGGGATGCTCTGCTCCGGATCACTCCGGCCGTGGGCCCGAACCAGGAGGACGCCGCTGCTGCTCGCGACATCCACCGGCGTTTGGAAAGAGCATTGGAACGGCTGTCTGTGCGCCAGCGGGCGGTCTTCATTCTTCGTCACGATGAAGATCGGAGCCTTGAGGAGATTGCCGGGATCATGGGCCTGGACGCCGGCACTGTGAAGGCTCACATGGCTCGCGCCCTCAAGAAGTTGCGCGAAGAACTGAGAGACCTGTATGTACGATAAACACTGGAGCGATGAAGAACTCGTGGCCCGGCTCTACGGCGTCGGGCCGGATGACGGCCACATCGACGTGTGCGAGTCCTGTGCCCGGCGCTGGGAGGCGGTCCGTTGCCGGCACGAAAGCCTGCGCCCTGCCGGGATCGAGGTGTCCGGGGAATTTCTCGCTGCGCAGAGGCGCGCGATTCATGCGCGTCTACGCGAGAAACGACCTCCCTTCCGCCGGGTGCTCGTTCCTGTGCTGGTCACGCTGCTGCTGGCGGGGATTCTGATTGTGTACAGGCCCGCTCCCCAAGAGCCGCCGGCAGTGGAACAAGTTTCCGATTCTCAGCTTTTCGATGATGTTTTCAGGATGGTTTCGGGCACCGAGCCGAGTGCGGTCGGGCCGATCCGGTCCCTGTTCGAGGAGCAAAAATGAACACCGTGCGAATCAATTTGCTTGTATGCGCCTTTCTGGCGTTTGCGAACCTCGTGTCCGCTCAAGGTCAAGGCCCAGTTCGTGGCCAAGGTCAGGGCCTCGGTCGCGGCCAAGGTCCGCGCCCAAAGCCTGAGATGACTGCCTGGTGGGATCAGCCCATCGTCCGGAATCTTGGGCTGAGCGACGAGCAGAACAGGCAGATCCGTGCCATCGTGCGCGAATCGCGCAACCGCCTGATCCAGCTCCGCGACGCCGTGGACAACGCGGAGGCTGTATTGCGCGATGCGATGGATGAAGAAAGCGTTGATACCCGGCGCGCCGAGGCGGCGATCGAGCAGGTAGTTGCGACCCATGCAGAAATGATGCGGGCCGTCTCGCAGATGAGCCTGAAGCTGCGGATCATTCTGACAACCGCGCAGTGGCAGGAGCTGGAGAAGCGCGAGGTGCAACCGCCGCCCCCACTTCCCGGACAGCCGCAGAGGAAGAAGGAGCCGGGCGATGACCAATATAAGCGTTAACTTAGGCCACTTCCACCACGTGGACTTGGACCTAGACTTGGCCTTGGACCTGGATTTTGGATTTCGGGGACAGGCGCCATAACCTCGAAATTCGGCAAAACGTATTCCCGGCTACCTGGGATAATTTCGAGGTTATGGCGCCTGTCCCCGAAATCCTTGAATCCTTGGGTGTTTGCCCCAGAGAGCCTTAAACAATCCAATGTGCTGAAAAAGGAGATCACAATGAAATCGAAAACGAATCGAATCCGCTTGCCTCTCATGGCAGCTCTTGTGTTCTGTCTGGCCGCTGCCCTCTCCATTGCAGTGCTGGCACAGGGCCCTCCGGGGCAGCGTGGACCGGCACAGCCGCCCGATCCGATGCGCCAGTTGAATAACGCGCTGCAGCAAGCCGGAGCCCCCGCGCTCACAGCGGACCAGGCGAAGCAGATACTGTCCCTTGTCGAGAATTTCCACACTTCCACCAGGCCCGCGCCCCCATCGGGGGCTGTGCAGCAGGCGCGAGTCAACTACGAAAATGCGATCCTCAATGGCGATCTAGCTGCCGCCACGGCGCAGATCCCGACTCTCGTCGGCGAGCAAACCGGCAACGCACCCGCAAGAATGCAGGGAGAAGCTGCGCTTGCCATCAGCATTCTGCAGGTGCTGCGGACGAATGGCGACCAACTGGCTCTGCTGCAGAAGAGCATGAACGGCAACCGACTCGTGCGACTGGTGCTGTCCTTCGCCGGCGCGGGAGGTCCCGGTCAGGGCCCCGTTAAGAAGTAATTCAGCGATTTCGGGGACAGGCGCCATAACCTCGAAATTCGCAATAACGTAATCCCAGCTACCTGGGATGATTTCGAGGTTATGGCGCCTGTCCCCGAAATTCGACGTTTTCATTTGCAAAGTAAGTTTGCCATGAAGTGTGTTCGCCCTCTCATCCTGTGTTTGCTGGCCGCGGTTCTGGCCCAGGGAATTTCTGTTCCCGGCACCGAGCATCATCAAGACAGACAGGGCAAGAAAAAACAGGATCCCGCACAGCGCCCTCCCGGCCGGAGGGCGGGCAACGCAGTACTCCCTCCGGAGGTCGCTACGCTGCAGACGTTGTCCGTCGTGCTCGGCCGGCCTACGGATCGAGAGATCACTTTGAATATGCTGGCAGGCGACTCGCTGGAGGCATTTGTCGAGTACGGCACGAAAGCCGGCCGTTATGAGCTGCGCAGCAAGACTGTCAGCCTGCAAGCGGGTACACCGGTTGAAGTCACACTTGACGGACTGCAGCGCGACACGGCCTATGTCTACCGGCTGAACTCACGCAAACCGGGCGAGAAGGATTTTGCCGCAGGCGCGGAGCATCGCTTCCACACCCAGCGCGCGCCGAGCAGCGCATTTACGTTCGGTATCCAGGGAGACTCTCACCCCGAACGTCCACAGCAGCACGATCCCGCGCTCTACTCACAAACGCTGCGCGCCGCCGCGGCGGACCGCCCGGATTTCTACATGACCATCGGGGACGATTTCAGCGTGGACACGCTCCGGACCGTCACTCCCGACGCGGTCTCTGCAATCTACCGTAACCAGCGCCTGTTCCTTGGGCTGATAGGCCACTCTGCGCCGATATTTCTCGTAAACGGCAACCACGAACAGGCAGCGAAATGTAACCTGGACGGCACACCGGAAAACGTCGCCGTCTGGGCGCAGACCGCCCGTAACAAGTTCTTCCCCCAACCTGCGCCTGACAGTTTCTACACCGGCAACACGGAGCCCGTGCAGTTTATCGGGCCGCTTCGCGATTACTACGCCTGGACCTGGGGCGACGCGCTCTTTGTCGTCATCGACTTCTACTGGCACTCGCCCAATCCCGTAGACAACGCCTTCAGCGGCGGGGCGAAGTCTCGCGATATGTGGGCGACCACGCTCGGCGATACCCAGCACCAGTGGCTCAAGCGGACGCTGGAACAAAGCAAGGCGAAGTACAAACTCGTCTTCTCGCATCAAGTGCTCGGCACAGGACGCGGCGGCATCGAGAACGCGGGGCTCTATGAGTGGGGCGGCCGCGACCGCAACGGCGCCTTGCAGTTCAATCAGAAACGTCCGGGGTGGGAGCTGCCCATTCATCAGTTGTTCGCGAAGAACCGGGTTACGATCTTCTTCCACGGCCACGACCACATATTCGTTCGGCAGCAACTCGACGGAGTTGTCTATCAGGAACTGCCCGAACCGGCGGACCCGAACTATACCCTCTACAACAAAGAAGCGTACCGCTCCGGCGATGCCGTGCCGAACTCCGGACGCTTGCGCGTTACCGTGTCTCCGGAGAAAGTCAGCGTGGATTACATCCGCTCGTACCTGCCGAAGGATGCGACCAGCGAACACCCCGACGGCGAGATCGCGTTCCACTATGAAATCCCAGCGTCCAAAAAGGCGCCGTAGAAGAGAGTGCCGTCCGCCGGACGGGATTTCGGGGACAGGCGCCATAACCTCGAAATTCGCCAAAACGTATTCCCGGCTACCTGGGATAATCTCGAGGTTATGGCGCCTGTCCCCGAAATCGGAAAATCGGAAATCGGCACTATGATTGGAAACTGCATGACCCTGCCCAAACCACGATCCTTACTGCTTACCGCATGCGTCGCATGTCTACTGTTGACGGCGGTCGTCGGATTCACCCAAGGCAGGCGAGGGGGCGCCGGCCAGGGCCGAGGCGGGCAACCGCAACCCGCGGTTTTTTACACCGACGTGCCGGCGCATCCGCTCGACATCGTGCTGGCCCGGCCTACCGGAACCACCATGACCCTCAGCATCCTAGCTTACAAGGATATGGAGGGTACAATCTCCTATGGCACCCCAAAAGGCTCGTACCCTCTAAAGATCGGAATCATCAAGCTCAGGAAGGGCGAGCCCTCGGAGGTGGTGCTCTCGACTCTCGATCCCAACACGCAATACTCTTATCGGCTGAACTGCCGAGAACCGGGATCGACCGATTTTGCCCCGGGAGAAGAGTGTTCCTTTTACACGGCCAGATCGGCCGGCAGCACCTTCACTTTCACCGTGCAGGCGGATCCGCACCTGGACGAAAACAGCAGCCCCGAAGTGTACGCCAGAACGTTGGCCAATGCCCTGGCCGGCAGGCCCGACTTTCACATCGACCTGGGCGATACCTTCATGACGGACAAGTATCGTCCCAACTACCAGGACGCTTTCAAACAATACCTCGCGCAACGGTATTATTTCGGGCTCCTGTGTAAATCGGCTCCTCTGTTTTTCGTACTGGGCAACCACGACGGGGAAGCGGGATGGCAGGACAACGGCACCGATAACAGCGTGTCTGTCTGGTCCAACAGAATGCGCAAGAAATTCTTCCCGAATCCGGTGCCGGATGCTTTCTACACGGGAAACAAGGCCGGCGGCAAATATACCGGGCTGCTCGAAGATTACTATGCCTGGGAATGGGGGGATGCCCTGTTCGTAGTTCTGGATCCGTTCTGGTACACGCGCTCCCGGCCCAATCAGGGTGACGACGGCTGGAATTGGACTCTCGGAGCGGAGCAGTACCGCTGGCTCAAGCAGACTCTCGAGCACAGCCGCGCCCGCTTCAAGTTTATCTTCATTCATCATCTCGTCGGCGGCGCCACGCGGGAAGCACGGGGAGGCATTGAGGCGGCGAAGTACTTCGAATGGGGCGGCTACAATCGCGAAGGCAACTATGCCTTCAAGGAAAAACGCCCCGGATGGGACCTGCCCATTCATCCGCTGCTGGTACAGAACAAAGTGAGCATAGTCTTCCATGGTCACGATCATCTCTTCGTAAAGCAAGACCTGGATGGCATCGTGTATCAGCTGGTTCCTCAACCGGGGAGCCGAAGGAACGACAATACGCGCAGCGCGCAAGAGTACGGGTATGTGCATGGAGATGTCATGAGCGCACCGGGCTTTATGCGCATCACCGTCTCCCAGAGCAAGGTCACCGCCGAGTACGTTCGCACCTATCTTGCCGCGGACGAGAGAGAAGGCCGGAGAAACGGCCAGGTTGCCCATTCCTATTCCATCGGTGATCGGGGTCGGACCACGCAAAGTTCCGCCGGTGCCGGTGATCGGGGTCGGACCCAATGCCGTTAACTTAAGAGAAACACCCGGCCCTTCCCATCTCGGAGCAATTCCGGCTGTGGAGATTCGGGAAGTGCCGATTGGAATTTTGATTTTCTCCCGCGACCCAGTTTTTCTAATCCACGA
>Ga0315279_10004939_pt1 | contig 17629 bp, 23 predicted proteins | sample YL17G06_20_MG_FD_203694 | JGI IMG/M metagenome (GOLD analysis project Ga0315279, IMG submission 203694) | Sediment microbial communities from Yellowstone Lake, YNP, Wyoming, USA - YL17G06_20 | ecosystem: Environmental > Aquatic > Freshwater > Lake > Sediment | place: USA: Wyoming | collected... | reverse complement strand
CATGATGAGCCTTACGATGTCTTGTTCTATGTAGTATCAGGAACGGGCACCTTTACCGCCGGCGAAAAACAGTGGGATGCTGAACCAGGCTCGATGATTTTCGCTCCTTCCGGCGTTAGAGGCATAAAATGCCTTAGCCGACTGACTGTTCTGGGCATCCAGGAGCCACATTAAATAAGATGAGATGGCTTGACAGCCAAGATCTTCCGGGATAAAATGTTTAACCTAATGCGGATATTCGAATATATGCATATAACCAAGCACAACAATGAGAGATTTCGCGAAGTTGTTTAAAGCTCTGTCTGATGAGACCAGGATTAGAATTCTGAAAGTCCTCCTGGAAAGGGAGTGCTGTGTCTGTGAGGTTATGCAGGCATTAAACATCTCTCAGTCCCGCGGTTCGCGCAACCTGCGTGTCCTTGAAGATGCTGGCTTTGTTAAATCCAGGAGAGATGGGCCCTGGGTGATCTATTCTATCGCCGAGCAAACGACCAGTAGCTATGCTGCCCCCCTAATTGAAATGCTCCGCGGCTCCCTTGTTAATGAGGAAATTATATATCAGGACAGAGAGAGATTAAGTCACGCTGTGCGAGTCGGCCCAAGGGCTATGCACCGATAGTTTTTGGGCAGTTATATGCGTTCATGCGTATTTGGGGAGGAGATTCTAGGATATGCCATTAGTTATTGAGCTTCTTGAAGGTGGCGTGGCTACCCTCAAGGATTATCTCCTGGTTCATCTTCCCTTTGTGGTGCCAGCTTTCTTTTTAGCCGGGGCACTGTATGCACTTTTCCCCAAAGAGAAAATCCTTCGCTACCTCGGGCCGCGCTCGCCAAAGTATATTTCTTATCCTATGTCGGTTGCGGCTGGACTGTGCCTGGCTGTTTGCTCCTGTACTATTTTACCGCTGTTTGCCGGAATACGGAAAAGCGGGGCCGGCCTTGGACCAGCGATTGTCTTTCTTTATACTGCCCCGGCTACCAATATCCTGGCCGTCATCTATACCTCAGCGCTGATTGGTGTAGACGTGGCCCTGGCCCGAATTATCCTTTCTGTCAGCTTTGCTGTCATCATCGGCACCAGCATGAACGCTCTATTCCCTGACAAAATATCTGGCAATGCACCTGATGTGGCAGCAGGACAGGCCTTCCCCCTGGCCGGGAATAGCCCTACCTCCAAGTGGCTCTGGACGTTCTTTGGGCTTCTGCTTGCCGTCTTATTGTGGGGAGCTTCGCCCGCAATACAGCTTCTTAAGGTGAAATTGATTGGACTTGCTCCGCTCTTGATAGCGCTTATATTCGTGGCGCGGCGTGCATTAAGTCGAGATGACGTGCTGAGTTGGATGAGGGAAACATGGGTTTTTGTCCGCACCATTGTTCCCTTGTTGCTGGTGGGTGTTTTTGTGGCAGGTATGCTCAGAGTAGTAATTCCAGCCGAGTTCGTCAGTCAGCATTTCGGAGGCACAACAGTAGGGGCTACATTCGCAGCAGTCCTGTTCGGAGTTGTTGCTTACTTCCCAACGCTGGTGGAAGTGCCCATGGCACGTTTGTTTTTAGACCTTGGCATGGGGAGAGGACCTCTGCTGGCTTACTTACTTTCTGACCCGGTGATTTCACTGCCCAGCATGCTTGTCATTCGGCGGTTAATTGGAAACAGGAGGCTTTTCTGGTATGTAGTTATCATAATCGCATGTTGTACAGCGGCGGGATTGATATATGGTTTTGTCACCAGCTTATAGGGCTTGGAACGTCAGGAAAGGAAATTGATTTTCGAGAAATTGACAAGGAGGCAGAAGGATGAACATAAAAATTCTAGGGACTGGATGTGCCAGATGTCACCAGTTGGAAAAGACCACCAGAGAGGTGGTGAAAGTGCTCGGCATTAATGCCACGATAGAAGAGGTCAAGGATATCAACAAACTAGTGGAGTATGCAGTCCTGACCACTCCTGGGTTGGTAATCAACGAAGAGCTGGTCTGTGCTGGGCGAGTGCCCACCAAGGCCGAGCTTACCCAGTTAATTGCCAACGCCTTAACCAGAGAGGATAAAAACAAAAGATAGAAGATGAATCTCGCTACAGGAGCCGTGCAAATAGACAAGGAGGTAAAAATGGCAGGCGAGAAACCATGCTGTCCCGCAGCCGCTGCCAGGATGATAAAGAAACTGGCCTTGCCCGGTGGGTTCCAGGTGGGCATTGCGAACCTGGAGAACATTCTCAAGGAGGTTGCCGACCTCCGGCTAGCCGACGACGAGGCTATCAAAAAAGAACTGCTCCAAAGGGTCAAGATTTACAATTATGTGGCGCCTGCTGCAGAAGCTGATTACTCGAAGGCGCTGCTTGGTGAATACAAAAGGCTATTTGGGAAGCGAGTGTGAACTTATCTATAAGAGAACTCGAAAACAGACTTAAGGTCGCCCAAGGCAAGGTTGAGCTCTTAAGGTTACGGGAGGATATTACTACGTTTATGGAGAGTCCTCAATTCCAGCAATTTTCGCAGAGCGATAAGAATCGTGTGGAAGATTTACTTGTAGAGGTGCTAGCCAAGGAAGAGCAGTACAAAGGATGCGACCCTTTGAGAACTATCCTCGGCTACTAAAGGAGCCAAAGTGCAATCAATTGGACTGAAACCAAGAAAGTTAAAAACAAGGAGGTGAACTGATATGGCAGAAGAAAAACACTGGGAAGAAGGGATGAAGACACATGAGAACGTCATATTTTCCTGTTATGGCGGCATGTCAAACACCGGCATAACCAGCGCCCTGGCTTGCCTTGAAGCAGTTAAGGAGTTGGGCCTGGAGAAGGTGGCTATCGGATGTTTAGCTGGATTGCCGCTCGGGGTGAAGCCAGTTGTGGGCAAGACCAAAGCAGCCAGGAAGGTTATCACTGTGGATGGCTGCCCCTTTGAATGCGCCAGGAAGACTGTTGAGCAGTCGGGCTTCAAGCCAACCAAGAGCATTGTGCTCACCAGAGATATAGGCATGAAAAAGAAAGCTCTGCACGAGGACATCAGTGAGGGCATAAAAGGGGTTATGGAGTATATCTCTGACGACGAGGTGAAAAGGGCAAAAGAACTTATCGTGAAGACTTTACTAGAATGAAGTGAACGGTGCAAATGAAATAATAAAACTAGGTGAGGAGGTGAAAATGAAAGTAACGATTGTATTAGATGGTGGTCTGAAGTCATGCTGCACGGCATATCCTCCAGAGTCTGTGCGTGAGATAGTGGGAAGCTGGCTCAAGGAGGCAGGCGAGGTCGAGGTGATAGATAAACAACAGGGGAATTGGAGCCCGGATGCTCTAGCTTCTGTCGCGGAGAAATATTTCGGTGATGGGATGTATCCTTTAGTCTACTGCGGGGACGCCTTGGCGACCATCGGCTACCTCCCTGACGCAGATACTCTGGTAGCGATGGCCACCAACCAGGCGAACTTCGGCGTAACCGAGGAGGATATCAGGGAAGCGGCTAAAAGGTATGGGCTCCTGAAGGAGGAATAAAAATGTTCACGAAAATACTGTACCCGACCGATTTTTCAGAAGTATCAAGGAAAGCCCTGGAGTATGTAAAAAAGTTGAAGGAAGCTGGAACCAGGGAGGTCGTAATCCTGCATATTATTGATGAGAGGGAAATCATGAGGTTTCCTCTACAGATTGCCTGGGCTCGAGAGCGTCTCAAAGAAGTTGAGGGGGAACTGCAAGAGCAAATGGAAAAGGCAGTCAAAGAAGAACTGCAGGTCATAGAGTCCGAGCTTAAGGAGAAGGGCTTTGCTGTCAAAGTAAGAATTGAAAAGGGCAGCCCCTTCAGAGAGATATTGAGGGTGGAGAACGAAGAAGATGTCTCAGCCATAGTCATCGGTTCTCACGGCAGTAGCAACATCAAAGAAATGCTGCTGGGCTCCGTTTCGGAGCATATCATCAGGCACTGCAAGAAACCTGTCCTAGTCGTAAAGAGGTAATAAAGGAGGATAAAGAACATGACTAGTCAACATATTCCCCCGGAATGGGCATTTGAGTTTCACGGTCACCGTTGTCCGTTTATGCCCATTGGTTACCGGATGGGCAAGCTGGCAATGGAATATCTCGGCGTAGAACGTGAGAAGGACCATGGCTTCTTTGTATTTCCTGAAATCGGTGAAGGACACCCCCAAACCTGTATGGTAGATGGGATACAAATAGCCACTGGTGCTACCTATGGCAAGGTGCTCATTGCCAAGACTTTCTACGGCAAACTCGCGGCTACTTTCTATCATCCACAGAAGGGTGCTGTGCGTTACTCTCTCACACCTGATTTCATAGACGAGATGGGTAAATATGAGTTTTTTGTATATCGCAAAAAGGGAGTTGAGCCATCTCAGATTCCACAACCAGTTACAGAAGAGGTCATTAACTGGGTATATGAGCAATCAGATGATTTTATGTTTAAGGTTGAACCTAAACCCGATTTCAAGTTCTCACCGGCTAAAGGCTCATTCAATAAAGCCAAATGCAGCATTTGTGGTGAGTATGTGTTTGAAAGGTATTTACGAATGAAAGATGGAAAGCCTGTGTGTATCCCGTGCTCCGGATTCACGAAATCAATGGATACTTAAAGAGGTATGCAGGGGAGGCGCCAACAATATGGATATTAGTATTACGCTTCTGCTTGCCGTCGTCATTGCTTTTGTCATAGCTTTTCTATTCTCGATGTTTGGCCAAGGGGGAGGGTCGGTATACTCACCAGTGCTGATTCTGCTTGGTTACGCGGTATTGCTTTCCATTTCCACATCCTTGGTATTGAATCTAATAACATCGCTGTCTGCGGGTTATATTTTTTACCGTAACAAGATGATTGACTTCAAAGCATCCTTCCTGTTCGTGCCGGGTATCGTCGTTGGTGCCTTTGCAGGGGGATTTCTGGCCAAATATGTTAATACTACCATTTTATTATGGTTGTTCGTGTTTCTCCTGGTTGGTTTGGGAGCGAGGATGGTCTATACCTATTGGGAAAAGGGAAAGGTCGAGGAAAAGCCAAAAAGCCTGTCCACTGCCATGCACGCGCTCATCGTGCTTTTCAGTCTTGGCGTGGGATTAATCTCCGGATTGCTGGGAGTCGGCGGCGGTGTATTGATCGTTCCTTTCATGACCTACGTCTGCAAGTATCCAACAAAAATGGCAGCAGGGTCGTCGCATTTGATTATCTCCTTCTCGGCACTTGCCGGAATAATAGGCCATGCGACATCTCACCGTCTCGATATTCCATTGATTGTAGCCACCGGCATTGTCGTTCTCATCGGTGGAATTCTCGGGGCGAGAACTAGCATGAGAGTCAAACCTAAAATGATAAAGGCTGGGCTCGGCCTTATAATGTGGGGACTTGCAGCCATGCTCTTAGTGAAGCTGCTGTGATATATGTGAGTAGAACGAAGTAGCCATGTAGACATATGAAAGCAATAACGGCTTATGCCAAATTTGTCAGGGAGAAATATACCTACATAATACTAGCCACGCTGGTCATTGCCGTGGTAGTGGGGCTCTTCACTTCCAGCCCCGGACTTCACATTCGCCAGGCTAACACTCCACTCATTATAATCATGATAGCGGCGATGGGCTTTACCATCACCTTTAAGAGCCTGGGGATAGCGGCCAGGGACTGGAAAGGTTTCTCCTTTGGGTTGGTGCTGAACTTTCTCTTTGCCCCATTTCTGTGCTGGATTCTGGCTCGCCTTTTTCTGTCCGCTCACACTGACCTGGCCACCGGTCTCATTCTAATCGGGGTTGTCCCCTGCGCCGGTATGGCACTGGTCTGGGCTGGTCTCCTCAAGGGAGATGTTCCCCTGGCCACGGTCATCAACGCCGCCACTATGATTCTGGCTCCATTCCTCATCCCACTCCTTATGTCTTTGTTCGCCGGCACGTTCGTCGCTGTCAACACCTGGGGAATGTTCCAGCAGCTCATCTACACTGTGCTCCTGCCGGTGCTGGGTGGCGTTGCCTTGAGGGAACTCTTAGAAAGACGGGTTAATGTCCAGAAGTATCTGCCGGTTATGCCAGCTATCTCCGCTACTATGGCTGTGCTGCTGATGTTCATGGCTATTAACACCAATATCTCACCCATTATGAGAAACGTGGAGCTGATAAGCCCCCTGGTAATATCCACCATACTGATTTTCCCTATCTTATTCATAGTAGCGTATCTGGTGAGCATTAAGCTCTTCCCCAGGGGCAAGAACATAGCCATTACCTATTCCTCGGGTATGAAGAACCTGCCCATTGCCATCGGCATAGCTGCCATGAGTTTTAAGGGATTGCAGATGCTGCCGGTAGCAGTGGGCTTTGCCTTCCAGATGTTGACCGCCGTTAGTTTTTACCAGCTATTCCGGAGGGCCAGTGCAGCCTGAGTGTTCATAATCAGGAGGTGAGTTATGCTTCTCCATGACTACAAGATAACCAAGGTGGGTCGCAGTTTCTGCAATCCGGAATGGGTTGCGGTCATAGCCGAGCTTAGCGATGACATCAGCGAGGTTTTCCCCTACCTTAATGCTGTCGTTAAAAATGCCGTATATACTCCTGAAGCCCAGAACCTCAACTTCAAAGTAGACGCAGGCGCCGTAAGCCTTATGCCGCGCGAGATAAATGTGGGGCAGGTGACATGTGAGGAGGACGGTATAAAGCTTCTGGATTATGTCAAACAACTTATAAATGATACCTGGGAGAAGCGAGCAAGTATCACCCCTGTCTATGAGAGAAAGGAGGAGATAAAGGCGAAGGATATACTTGACCTTCTGCCCAAGACCAACTGTCGCGATTGTGGACTCCCCACATGTTTTGCTTTTGCCGTGGCGTTGCTGAAAGGGCAAAAACGCCTGAGTGACTGCTCCGCCTTAAGTAAACCAGAATTTGCCCAAGACAAGCAAGCACTGGCCAGGCTGCTCCAGACTGTCTTTTCGGAGGAGGTAGCAAAGTGACTAAAGCAACCAAGAACAAACGAAACAAGAACAAAGCACCTAAGAGTAAAGTGACCAAGATCCTATGGATTGTATGCCCTATCGTCCTGGTAGGCTTAGCCGTATGGCTGATATTAGCTTACGGGACATCATCTGCGACACCTCCACCTTCAAACAACTCTTCAGGCCCGGCTGAAAAGGTTGAGGTTGTTTACTTTCACCGCACACAGCAATGCTATAGCTGTAGATACGCGGAGGAAGGGACAAACTATACCCTAGAAACCTACTTTAAAGATGATCTGGATAGTGGCAAGGTGACTTTCCAATCCATCGATGTACAGGACAAGGCAAACGCTGACATTGTCGAAAAATACGGTGCCTATGGTTCACAACTATTTATCAATACTATAAAGAACGGCAGTGACCATATTGAACAGGTAACAGATATCTGGCTTGTCATAGGTAATGACGAGGCATTCGTCGAAGTAGTGAAGAGCAAAATCGAGAAAAGCCTCAACGGAGAGACGTGATGGATTTAGGTGGCATTATGGGAAACCTCAATATCCCGGTCCTCTCAGCGCTGCTTCTGGGATTGATAACTGCCATCAGTCCTTGTCCTCTGGCTACCAATATCGCTGCCCTAGCATATGTTAGCCGGAGAGCGACAGAGCGCAGATACGCTGTCATAACCGGAGCGCTCTACACACTGGGGCGAATGTTTTCTTATTCCATCCTTGGCGTCATAATAATCGTGGCTGGCATTGAGATCCCCGGAGTAGCTTCATTTCTTCAGAATTTCGGTGAACAAGTCCTGGGGCCACTTCTGATAGTGGTAGGGGTGATAATGCTGAGTATAAACAGGATGCCCTTTAATTTGGGAGGAGGAAGACTGTCTTCCATAGGAGGAAAGGTCGCCAATTGGGGGATGATAGGTGGATTCCTGTTAGGTGCTCTGTTTGCCCTTGCCTTTTGCCCTTATAGCGCTGTCCTGTTCTTTGGAGTATTGATACCTCTGTCCCTTAAATCCGCTGGCGGCGTGGCGCTGCCTGCGGTATATGCCATTGGCACAGGGCTACCTGTTTTAGTATTCGGCGTGCTTATATCCGCTGGTGTAGCCAGAGTTTCCACCTGGCTTAATGCGGTCACCCGCGCCGAGAAAATCATTCGTGTGGCAGTTTCCATCATCTTCATAGGTGTGGGAATATATCTTGTCGTGCTCTGGATACAGGCTTGAACGAAAGAGGCTTCAGGAGGGAGAAACTAATGAACAAAAAAAGACTTCTAATAATTGTAGGAGTTGTGGTGGCAGTAGTGGTAATTTCAATCCTATTTTACACGATGCAAGCCAACCATCGGCCAGCTATCATCAGCCTGGAAGCTGAGCCGGAGAGAGTTATTCCTTCGGGAAGCTGCCAGATTACGTGTATTGCTACGGACGCCGACGACGACCAACTAAGCTACAATTGGGTGGCGACCGGAGGCACAATAACTGGGGAAGAAGCTACGGTTACCTGGATCGCTCCCGACTCTGCAGGCTCCTACAATGTTACAGTCATCGTGATTGATAGCCGCGGTGGCGAAGTCACAGATTATGTAACTATCATAGTAAGGGCCAATAGGCCGCCAACTATTAACAGCGTGATAGTCGATGCAGACTGGACTACTCCTTCGGGTAATCTCAATGTGACGTGTGATGCTTTAGACCCTGATGGCGATGAGCTAAGCTACGAGTGGACAGCGAGCGGAGGTAATATCACTGGCACAGGTGCGGTTGTGAATTGGACTGCTCCCCAACAAATCGGCGCATACAACATCACAGTTGTGGTTAAGGATGGTCATGGTCGGGAAGACACAAGGTTTGTATCTCTCAACGTAGACCTTGCTACTCCGCCAACTATTGAAGACCTGACTGTTACTCCCAAAGAGCCCAAATATTTGAAAAAAACCTCCTCTGGGTACACGGTCGGGAGGACAAAACAATACGATATTGAGTGCGTCGTTTCAGACACGAGCGGCGAGGTGTTTTACGAATGGTCATGCGAGAATGGCGAGATTTCAGGAGAGGGCTCTATGATTACCTGGACTGCCCCGGATGAGTCACTTGAGAGAACAACAGTCACGGTAATAGTGTCTGATGTCGCTGGCAACAAGGTCAGTAAGAGCATAGTTTTCAAAGTGGCGTCCTGCAACGCATGTACTTTTGGATAAAATTAGGAGATAAACAGTGATTCTAGCTAAAGGCATAGTCTTCCCAGTGGCGACCTGCTCACCATGTGCCTTCCCTGTGGAAAATCCTGAACAAGAGAGGCTATTTTGAGGTGCTAGAAATAGGGGTGATAATAATATATTATGCGATGCTCTGCATACAGAGTTGACACTATTTAAGTAAGGTAACGGTTTTATGGCGCAAGAGAACAGGCTTCCCTTATTGGACCGGCTGCTAACACTCTGGATTTTCCTGGCGATGGGCTTGGGTGTGGGACTGGGGTATTTTGTCCCGCAGGTAGCCGATTTTATTGGCTTCTTTCAGGTAGACACCACTTCAATCCCCATCGCTATAGGGCTCATCCTGATGATGTACCCGCCGCTGGCTAAGGTGAGGTATGAGGAGATGGGGCGGGTGTTCCGCGATTGGCGCGTGCTGGGGCTGTCTCTGATACAGAACTATATTATCGGCCCGGTGCTCATGTTCCTCCTTGCCATCCTTTTCCTCGGTTTTATATGGCCGTATCCTGACTACATGATTGGTCTTATTATGATAGGGCTGGCACGCTGCATCGCCATGGTCATTGTCTGGAACCAGTTAGCCAAGGGGGATGCTGAGTATGCCGCGGGACTGGTGGCATTAAACTCAATCTTCCAGATAGTCTTCTACTCGGTTTATGCCTATATCTTCATCACAATTCTGCCTGGTTGGTTCGGACTGGAGGGGTCAGTGGTAAAGGTCACCATGGGTGAAATTGCCAAGAGCGTGCTGATATACCTCGGCATACCTTTCTTCAGCGGCATGATAACGCGGTTCTCCCTAATAAAGGTAAAGGGACGTTCCTGGTATGAGAATTCCTTTGTTCCCCGTATAAGCCCCATAACCCTGGCTGCCCTTCTTTTCACCATCATAGTGATGTTCTCCCTCAAGGGTGAACTTATCGTGCAAATACCGCTGGATGTGGTTCGCATCGCGGTTCCGCTCCTCATCTACTTTGTGGTAATGTTCTTGGTTTCGTTCTTTATGGCTAAGAAGATAGGCGCCGACTATCCAAAGACAGCGAGCATTGCCTTCACCGCAGCAAGCAACAATTTCGAACTTGCCATCGCAGTAGCGGTAGCGGTCTTCGGGATTGGCTCAGGGCAGGCTTTCGCTGCTGTAATCGGTCCACTCATAGAGGTTCCAGTTCTCATTAGCCTGGTGAATCTAGCTCTTTACTTTCGTCGGCGATATTTTCTAGCCGAGATAGCCCTGCCTGAACCAACCAAAGGGACGTCCGAGCATGAATGAGATAAATTAAAGGAGCAAAAAACGCTTAAAGTGAAAAATCGGGGTAGAAGTCCATGCTAAAAGTAAAACCACCAGATGGTTATCCTCCGGAGGAAGGTCGATATGTGAGGGGCAATGATTATTCTCCGGTAGCAGTTTGCGTCATTTTGGACACCTTTGACTTCGCTATACCTTCGGAATTAAATGAGCTGGTGATGGCTGGCGTGGACTCTGGTGCTGCCCTTTCAGGTATGCTTCAAACAGAGAACATTGGATTGGAGAAGATAGTTTGTAATATCGTAGCCAACCCGAATATCCGGTACATTAAGCACTACGGTTGACAAGTAGGCCAACAGGAATGCTAGTCAACAAAACTGACTTTTATTGCGCCCCACCATAGTTGATAGGTAAGAAGCTATGAGATAGGCTTAAATAGGGTGACTCGAAAGGACAAACCTGCGCACGTCTAAACATAGCTATCTCTTATATTGGCAATGGTGAAAAATTACAGGACATGGCTCCCTTTGATGCTGAGGTCTTTGTCAATGCTATTTTCTCTTAAACGGAAAGGAGAGGATAAATGATCACTATCAGCTTAAACCCGGTTGCTTTCACCATTGGCTCCCTGCAGATACGATGGTACGGAATTATGATAGCTATAGCAGTTGCATTACTATTAGTCATCATGCTCAGAGAAGCAAAGAGGCGAGGCATCGGACGTGATATTTACAGCATTTTCCTCTGGGGTATTCTTGGCGGCCTTATCGGAAGCCGGCTAGCATATGTAATCTATGATTGGCAGTATTTCATGGCCAACCCTCTAGCGATTATCGGCTTTCAGGGCCTTGCTCAAAACGGGATGCTTATCGGCGTCATTGTGGCAGCGCTAATCTATATGAGTGTAACGAAAATGCGCTTCTCCATGCTCCTTAGCATGGGCGATGCCGTTGCTGTTGGGATGCCTTTAGCTCTAGCCATAGGCAGGATTGGTTGTACCATAAACGGCTGCTGCTCCGGCAAGCTCAGCCCTTTTCAGTCTTTCCCGGGGGCTGTGATTTATGCTCCCCGTCCACCCAGTACTCCTTTTCAAGATTGGTATGACCTCCCCGCCCAATATTTGGGGGTGCCGATTTACCCCACTCAGATTTATCATTTATTATGGGGCCTGATAGTTTTTGTTATAGTGTGGCGACTTCGGGGAAAATTTAAGCCTGAAGGCTGTCTTTTGTTCTTTTGTCTTTGCCTTTTTGTTGCCGGTGATTTTGGCGTGAGATTTTTCCGTATTGGCGAACCACTGCTCTGGGGTCTTTATCAAGCCCAAGTTCTTGACTTGGCCATATTGGCAATATTTTTGTCTTGGCTTATTATCAAGCTGCGCCGATCTCAGAAACAGGCTTTGTTAAAAGAGATTGCTAACTAAGCTGTGCAGGAGTAAAGTCTAGCTCAAGCCTTGATAAGTAAGGGAGTAAGAACTCGTGCTAAAAGTAAAACCACCAAATGGTTATCCTCCGGAGGAAGGTCGCTATGTGAGGGGCAATGATTATTCTCCAGTAGCAGTTTGCGTCATTCTGGATACCTTTGACTTTGCTATACCTTCGGAATTAAATGAGCTGGTGATGGCTGGCGTGGATTCTGGTGCCGCCCTTTCAGGTATGCTTCAAACAGAGAACATAGGATTGGAGAAGATGGTCTGTAATATCGTGGCCAACCCGAATATCCGGTACATCGTGCTCTGCGGAAGGGAGTCGGTGGGACACTTGCCCGGCGAATCGCTCCTGGCACTTAAGCAAAATGGGGTCACAGATACCAAGCAAATTATTGGCACAAGAGCTCCCACTCCATGTCTTTACAATATTCCTTGGGAGCTAATAGAAAGATTTAGAAACCAGATCGTAAACGTCATCAACCTACTATGCCAACCTGGAGAAAAGGACACCAGCGCACCCGGACTTAACCCAAAGGTGATGGCAAAGGCCGTGTGGAGTTGTTACCAAGAGGAGCCAGTCCTATTTATGGGCTATACGGTTTACGACATAGGGGCATATCCTGAGCCAGCGATATGCCATAAGATTGCCTTAAAGTTGAGTCAGCCACAGCAGGATATTCTACAGCCAGGTAAATCAAAGCTGGCTATGGGGCTTGTGCTCCATAAACTCCTACCTAAAACAGATTGCAGGAAATGTGGCAAGCGAACCTGCCTCGCCTTCGCTATCGAGCTGGCAAAGGGCAAGTGTCGCCTTGAAGAATGCCCTATATTGGACCAGCCTGAGTTTGCCGCCGACCGACAGGCTTTAGCTAAACTTCTGGAATAAAAAGAGGGGAATACCTAGCCTTGGTATAATGTCCCTTCTCAACATGACTAAGGCCTAAGTGGAGGTAGGCTAAGGAATGCGGTGGCAAGATTCTGTCTATTTATCTGGCGGTCGTCTGTGTGATGTCCCTGGCTCTGGATTATTGCTTCTCGCTGACATAGCGAATGGGCAATAAGAATGTGTATAATACAAATTGTTGCTCAATGGCTAAAATAATCGCCGTCTGCAAGAGTGAAGAGAAAGGTACCAGAAAGAAAGCTGTAGCCGAAGGTATCCTTAAAGAGGACTATGGTCTTGTTGGGGATGCCCACGCTGACTGCTGTACCCATCGGCAGGTGAGTCTGCTGGCAATGGAAAGTATCGACAAGATGAGAAGACTGGGCTTCAAGGTGGGCCCTGGTGATTTTGCTGAAAATCTCACCACCCAAGGGGTGGAACTCGTCTCCCTGCCTGTAGACACAAAAATCTCCATTGGAAAGGACGCCCTCCTTGAGGTTACCCAGATTGGCAAGGAGTGCCACAGCGGTTGCGCTATCTACCAGGAGATAGGCAAATGCATCATGCCCAGGGAGGGGATATTTGCCAGGGTGATTCGTGGTGGGTTTGTCCGGGCTGGAGACCAGCTAAGGATAGAATAGAATGGATAATGAGACAGAGAAGTTGCCTATATTGAAGCTTACCGAAACAGGTAGCAGCAGCATTGAGGATATGGTGGCTAAAGAGTCTCCCCTCACTATCATCCTAAATAACCAGGAGCTGGTAACCTTGCTCTGCTCTCCGGCGAATTTAAGGTATTTAGCGGTCGGGTTTCTTTTCTCTGAGGGATTACTTGAAAGTAAAGATGACATCAAAAAGATAATAGTTGATGACCGGCGGGGCGTGGTGCGGGTGGAAACTGAAAGGGATGAAGAGCTTGCCAGTGATGTTTTGTTTAAGAGGTTCATAACTTCAGGATGCGGGAGGGGGGTCTCTTTCTATAGCGCCGCTGATGCTCAGGGTCAGGGGAAAGTCGAATCTAAGATTGAAATCTCCACTCTCGAGGTCTTAGCCCTGGCGAACGAGTTTCAACATCGCTCTCAGATTCATCGGGCGACCGGTGGTATCCACAGTGCTGCCCTGTGTGATACCAGGAACATCATAGTATTCAGCGAAGATATAGGAAGGCATAATGCACTGGACAAAATTTTTGGCGAATGCATCTTAAATGACATAACGACGGACGACCATATAATAATCACCAGCGGAAGGATCACTTCGGAGATACTGCTCAAGGTAGCCAGAAGAAATATCCCCATAATCGCCTCTAAGTGCGCCCCCACTAACCTGGGAGTGAGGTTAGCTGCTGATTTGGGCGTGACCCTGGTGGGCTTCGTCAGGGGCAAGAGGATGAATGTGTACACCCATGCCGGGAGGATAGCCACGAATGGAAAATAGGGATGCTGGACTGGTAGAGAAAATCTCGGCCCTTAAGAAAAGAAGGAATGCTGTTATCCTGGTCCACAACTATCAACTGGGTGAGGTTCAGGACATAGCCGACTTTGTCGGCGATTCTTTGGAGCTAAGTCAGAATGCTGCCAAGACGAACGCCGACGTAATCGTGTTCTGCGGAGTTCACTTCATGGCGGAAACAGCCTCCATCATTTGTCCCGATAGGGTAGTCTTGCTGCCTGATATAAGCGCTGGCTGTCCCATGGCGAATATGATTACCGCTGAACGCTTACGGGCCAAGAAAAAGGAACACCCTCAAGCAGTGGTGGTCTGCTATATTAATTCCTCAGCCGAAGTTAAGGCGGAATCGGATATCTGCTGTACCTCCGCCAATGCCGTCGAGATTGTAGAGAGCCTGGATGCCCAGGAGATATTATTTATCCCTGACCAATATTTGGGCGATTATGTCTCCAGCAAGACTGGTAAAAAAATGATACTTTGGCCCGGCTTCTGCCCCACCCATGTCAGGATAAAGCCCGAGAGGATAAAGGAGTTGAGGCGGGAGTATCCTCAAGCTAAGGTGGTAGTTCATCCGGAATGTACGCCGGAGGTCATCGCCCTGGCCGACGAAGTAGCCAGCACCAGCGGGATGTGTAGATATGCCAGGCGAGATGATGTCAGGGAGATGGTTGTGGGCACGGAGCTGGGGATAATACACCGGCTTAGAAAAGAGAACCCCGGCAAGAGGTTTATTCCCGTTTCCGAGCAAGCAATCTGCCCCAACATGAAGTTGATTACCCTGGAGAAAGTTTTGTGGTCTCTGGAAGAGATGAGTCCCGAGGTAAAGGTTCCTGAGGAAATTCGTCTTAAGGCAATAGCTGCTGTGGATAAAATGCTCCAGGGGAAATTCCAAATCCCAAGCACCAAATCCTAAACAATATCAAATGACCAAAATCTCAATGACCAAACACAGTTTAGGATTTTGAATTTTTATATTGGGGTTTGTTTAGAGCTTAGAAATTAGAATTTAGGATTTAGCCCACGAGATTGCCACGCATCTTTCACGTGCTCGCAATGACAAGAGGCAAGGGACTCGCGATAACGAAAAGGAATCCGTGCCCGCTTGACTGGGTAGGGGTGATATGATGTAAACTGGAGTTTTAGAAAAGCCAAACTTTACAAAAGTGGAGAGTTTCATGCGCACAAAAGGCGTTTCAGTTTTTAGATGACGGATATAGGAGGCAGCAATGAAAAATAAGAAAATACTCTTATTAGCTATACTTCCTGCTTTTTTGGTCTTCAGCCTGGTTCTTGCTGCGCCGGTGGCGGAAGCTTCTGTAACTGCTCATCCGCCAGATGGCACTTCCATTCATTCGGCAGTGGACAGCACTAGCGCTGCTTCGGAAGCAGTATTGAATGCGCCTCAAGAGAAGGTAGTACCCATGGTTGCCGCCGGTGGTTATCACACGGTGGGGCTAAAGGACGACGGCACCGTGGTCGCTGCGGGGTACAATAAGTCCGGACAATGTGAGGTTAGCAACTGGACGGACATCATCCTGGTTGCCGCCGGTGGCTATCACACGGTGGGGCTAAAGGATGACGGCACCGTAGTCGCAGTGGGAGACAATAGCCACGGTCAGTGTGATGTCGGCAACTGGACGGACATCATCCAGATCTCTGCAAGCGACAGTCACACGGTGGGGCTTAAGTCCGACGGCACCGTGGTCGCAGTGGGAGACAACAACTACGGGCAGTGCAATGTCGCCAAGTGGAAGAAGATCGTCCAAATCTCCGCAGGCAGCTATCACACGGTGGGGCTTAAGTCTGACGGCACCGTGGTCGCAGTGGGACGCAGCGACTATGGGCAGTGCATTGTTAGTAATTGGACAGGCATTGTTCAGATTGCCGCAGGCGGCTATCACACGGTGGGGCTTAAGTCTGACGACACCGTGATCGCCGTGGGACGTAACGACGAATATCAGTGTTATGTTGGCAACTGGACGGGCATCGTCCAGGTTGCCGCCGGTGCCTATCACACAGTGGGGCTTAAAACCGATGGTACCGTGGTTGCCGTGGGGTACGATAACTTTGAGCAGTGTGATCTCGGCGGCTGGATGGGCATCGTCCAGGTCACCGCAGGGTGGCAGCACACGGTAGGGCTTAAGGCCGATGGCACCGTGGTCGCCATGGGAAATAACATTTATGGGCAGTGTGCTATCGGCAACTGGACGGACATCATCCAGGTCGCCGCAGGCTGGGGTCACACGGTGGGGCTTAAGTCTGACCGCACTGTGGTCGCCTTGGGTTGGAATACTTACGGGCAATGCAATGTCAGCAACTGGACAGATATCATCCAGGTCGCCGCCGGTGGCTGGCACACGGTGGGGCGTAAGTCTGATGGCACCGTGGTCGCCGTGGGAGATAATTACTACGGGCAGTGCGATGTTGGCAACTGGACGGGCATTGTTCAGGTCAGCGCAGGTTATGGTCACACGGTGGGGCTCAGAGCCGATGGCACCGTGGTCGCTGTGGGGGACAACGACGATGGGCAGTGTGAGGTTGGCGACTGGACGGAGATCAAGCAGGTTGCTGCGGGTTGGTGGCACACAATGGGGCTCAAGACCGACGGCACCGTAGTCGGCATGGGATATGACGACTACGGGCAGCTTGATCAAGACTGGACAAATATTGTCGACATAGCCGCTGGATACTACCATACGGTAGGGCTTAAGGCGGACGGCACCGTGGTCGCCGCAGGGAGCAACGAAGCTAGGCAGCGCGAGGTTAGTGGCTGGATGGACATTGTAAAGGTTGCCGCAGGCTTCTTTCACACGGTGGGGCTTAAGGCTGACCGCACTGTGGTCGCCGTGGGACGGAATGACTATGGGCAATGTGATGTCGACAGCTGGACGAACCTTACTGAAGTCGCCGCAGGCGGCTATCACACAGTGGGGCTTAAAGCTAACGGCACAGTGCTCGCCGCAGGCCTTGAGGTCGAGCTTGCCAAATGGAATCTGGGCGGTGTTGCCCTCTACCTTACCTACCTTACCATCTCCAGCACCACTGGCGGTGAGGTAACTCGACCGGGAGAGGGAACCTTCTTCTATTATCCAAGGAGGATACTCAACTTGGTAGCCAAGCCTGAGGATGGCTACCGCTTTGTCAACTGGACTGGCGATGTGGGCACCGTTGCTAACGTTAATGCGGCCCTAACCAGTATTACCATGAACGGCAACTATTCCATAATGGCTAACTTTGAGGAGAAACCACCAGTCAATTGGGCTCTCATTGGCGGGATTATAGGAGCGGCGGTGGTAGCGGGGCTGGTGATTTTTTTCTTCGCGCGTAAAAAGAGAGCTGCCGAGACAAAAAGGCAAGGCTGGAAGAGAGTTGCCCGGGAAAAAAGACGCTGAGTTGAGCTCTGTCTTCTTTGCTTGCGCCATTGCCAGTGGGCACAAGACCTGCCCGCACAGTGGCGAAGAAATCCTAAATTCCA
>Ga0315279_10004938_pt1 | contig 17632 bp, 18 predicted proteins | sample YL17G06_20_MG_FD_203694 | JGI IMG/M metagenome (GOLD analysis project Ga0315279, IMG submission 203694) | Sediment microbial communities from Yellowstone Lake, YNP, Wyoming, USA - YL17G06_20 | ecosystem: Environmental > Aquatic > Freshwater > Lake > Sediment | place: USA: Wyoming | collected... | reverse complement strand
GGTTTGACCAGTTTGTTGGTTGGGACGGTGCCTTTGTGGATGGCGCTGATGGATTGGGTGTGGAACAGGACTAAGCCTACTTTGAGGGTTGCTGGCGGTCTGGCTCTTGGGTTTGTTGGAGTGGCTTTGCTGGCTGGCGGGTTTGAAGGGTTAGGCGCAAGCAGCGTTGACATTGCTGGAGTGGCTATCGTCGTGTTTGGAGCGCTGCTGTGGGCTAACGGTTCTCTGTTTTCCCGTTCCAGTAGATTTGGAGGTTTGGGGCTGTTAGGCACGGGGCTGGAGATGGTTGCAGGTGGCGTGTTGTTACTTATGGCTAGTCTGGCTACTGGCGAGTGGAGCAGGATCAGGTTCGATCTGGTTTCCACGCGTTCGTTGGCTGCTTGGGTTTACCTTGTGGTGTTTGGGTCGCTTGTGGGGTTTACTTGTTACATTTGGCTATTGAAGATGGTGTCAACTGCGAGGGTTTCAACGTATGCTTACGTTAACCCAATTGTGGCGATGTTTCTCGGATGGGCAATAGCACAAGAACCAATAACGACAAGAAGCATACTGGCGGCTATAATCATCCTGACATCTGTCGTGGTCATAACTACATATCAGAAACAAGAAAAGGGCGATTAGAAATCGACTTGAAACTGGAAAAGAGAAAATGATGGCTGTCTGCTATTCACATCTTCATTGAGCCTGTATGATCTGAAGGATCGTAAGAACTCCACTTTCTTGAGCTCTCTTCTTAAGATACTCCCAGTCCAGCTTGTCCTTCTGCCTGACCAGCACGCTTCTTACGTCTTGTTCATCTACTGCTCCTCTGTCTGGTCTTGCCAGCTTGTTCACAATAAAATCCTCTGGCGAAACAACCCAAGCCTCAACGCCCTCACCCAACCTAACCTTCCTTCTCCTCCTCAAAGCCTCACCATCAAAGACAATCCCATCAGGCCTCATCCACAACTCCATCTCCACTCCCTCCTTCCTGTCCACTACCACGATCAATGGATTCTGAAAAGAGCCAATCGTAACCTCAAAATCATTCTCTTTCAACCAACCGCAAAGCCGCTTTAACTCCTCTTCAGTTCTAATCGCCACAGCCAAATCCAAATCAACCGTTGTCCGGATTCTCCCGTAGAAAGGCAGAGCATAACCGCCAATCACCATACACGCCACATTATACTGTTCCAGTGCTTTCAGTAGCCTCTGAAGACTCCTCAATATTGCGGGCAATCATATTCAACTCCATAAACAGCTTGAAAACATCATGACCACGGGAAACAAGTCTCTCAGCGTACAAGGCGTCATTCAGCGCACGCTCCAAATCCGCCTTTCTAGCTCTGAGCGGCTTCAACTGAACTCTCTTATAAGCTTCGAGAAACTCGAAGCCAAGGGGCGTGCAAAGCATGAGCTTTTTAGGTCTGCCCCGTTTTGAAGGTTCAGCCTGCTTCAACTCAATCAGCCTTTCCCCTTCCATTTCCTTCAACAAGGAAACGACCCTAGACGCCCTGCACGTTAACGCCAGAGCTACGTCTCTTACGCCACACGGTGCAGACACAACCGCTTCAAGGACTTGAGCTCTTTGTTCCAAAGACATTTTGTTTCCCTTGGGAAACTTATTCACCTATAAAAGAACTCACTCACTATTTAAATGTGCCGCGAGAAGCATAGAAAAAACGAATTTCCCTAAGAAAGCACGCCATAAGACACAGAAGTTACGGAAGAGAAGCTAGTGATTGCAGACACTCTCATCAAGGCTGAAAACCTGCAACTCACCACCGCATTTGTCCGACAAACGAAATTCAGTTCGGGACAAAACTACAGAGGGTTCACCGTGATCATCAGAATCAATTGCCCTCAAAGGCTTTCAACAGCGTGTCTATGTCTTTTCCTACGTTTTCGCCATCGTATCCGCCTTCCAACACGAAGAACGTGGGCTTCTTCAACCCTGCAATCCGCTTCCCAATCTCTCTATACGCCTTCTCAGTCAATCCAAGACTAGCCAAATCCCCTGTATGCGCGTCAAACCCAGCCGAAACCGCCACAACCTCAAACCTGTCCACATCAACCAAACTCAACGCCTTATCAAGCGTCCTCGTGTGCAGTTCGTCTCCGCAATCAGGCGGCAACGGAAAATCCAGACAATTCCCCTCAGAAACCACACCAGTCCCCGGATAGTTCGGATGCCGATGCAAAGAAACATACGTCACCTTCTCGTCTCCGAAGAAAATCTCCTGCGTCCCATTCCCATGATGCCCATCAATGTCCAAAATCAAAGTCGGCTTATCCAGATGCCTGACAGCTATGGCGATGTTGTTGAAGTAGCAGAACCCTCTCGTGTGCGCGCCGAGAGCTGCACCGAATATTCCAGCATGATGCCCAGGCGGCCGCATTATCGAAAACCCGCCAACCTTAGCTGCAAGAATAGCGCCGCCAGCTGAAAGTCGCGCAAATTCGTAAATATTGTCAAGCGCAGGGGTGTCAGGGTCATCAACGAAGCCCTTCTTTACATTCCACACGTAATCCCTGTCATGCACTCTGAGCAAATCCTCCTCACTGGCAGGCTCAGGCTCCAAAAACTCGTAACCCTGTCCTTTCAAAATCCCCGCAGCCTTGCGAACCCTCTCAGGCCCTTCAATATGCCACTGCCCATAACCCAAACACTTTTCTGAAAAGATAACCTTCGTCTTCACAGCCCTCAATCACCTGCGACAGATAGACTAGCTGTTTTCAGATTAAAATATAACCTCACCTCTTTTAACATTTGGAAAATCAATGAAAACACGAAAAGGCAAACATGCGATTGCGTCAGAGAATCCGTTTGCACAATTTCGACAAGAATGCGAAAACATTCTAGCAGACGCTTTTAAAAGAGCTTTTCCGGAAATCATAGTCGCAAGCCTAGCCTTTGAAAAACCAGCAAACCTAGAGTACGGCCAACTAGCCTCCTCAATATGCTTCGAACTGGCCAAACAAACAGGAAAGAAACCCATTGAACTGGCTAAACTACTAGTCAAGAAAGTCAGCAAAACCCGGCTTGACCTAGTCAAACGCGTCGAACCTGCCGGGGTAGGTTACGTAAACTTCCACGCAGACTTTTCGAAGCTTGCCGCCCTCACGTTAGAATCAGCCGCCCAGCTTGACGCGGAATACGGTTTCGTCAAAGCCGACAAGCCGCTCAGAATCATAGTGGAACACACAAGCGTCAACCCGCTCCACCCAATACACATTGGGCAAGCCCGAAACCCCATGCTCGGCGACACCCTAGCCCGACTCCTAAGAACAAGAGGACACGCCGTCTACAGACACTACTACATAGACGACGTAGGTCGCCAAACCTCAGTAGTGGCTTACGGTTATGACAAGCTTGGCAAACCCAAACCTGACGGCAAACCAGACCATTTCCTTGGCAAGATCTACACGATCACAAGCTGCCTCATCGAAATCAACCGCCTCAAAAAGGAACGCGAAAAGGCAAAAACCGTCAACGCAGAAGACGAAATAATCAAGATCAACCAAAAACTCGACGAATGGGTCTCAATATCAGCAGAACTCGAAAGCAAGTATCCCAGACTTTTCGAAGAACTTCTAACTAAGATAGGTGAAGACGAAGACCCAGAGAATTCAATCAACAGGCTGAACAAGGCCTACGAAGAAGGAGACCCCAAAGCAAAGAAGCTCGTGCGAGGAGTCAGCGAACTGTGTTTCGACGGCTTTAAACAAACCCTCAACAGAATAGCCGTTTCATATGACTCGTGGGACTGGGAAAGCGACTTCGTCTCAAGCGGACACGTAGCACAAGTCTTGCAGAAACTGAAGAAGTCACCTTTCGTTTTCGCTGAAGAGGGCGTCCTCGAATTTGATGCTGGAAAAGTGGTTCAGAAGCTTGACTTAAGAACCAAGCTTGGACTGAAGGAAGATCATGAGATTCCATCCCTAACACTTGCGCGCTCTGACGGCACGACTCTTTACACGACACGAGACGTTGCATATCATTTGTGGAAATTCGAAAGAGCCGACAAAGTCATCAACGTCATCGGCATGGAACAGAGCTTGGCTCAACTGCAATTGAGAATAGCCCTCTACGCTCTTGGCTTCGACAAGTACGCTGACAACCTTGTTCACTTCGCCTACAACTTAGTCAGCCTTCCAGGTTACAGGATGAGCAGCCGACGAGGGCATTACATCACATTTGACGAAGTGATGGACGAAGCAGTCAAACGAGCCTACGAAGAAGTTTCGAAGCGGTCGCCAGAACTATCAGAAGAGGAAAAGCAGAACATTGCAGACTTCGTGGGCATCGGTGCAGTGCGCTATGCGCTCGTGGAAGTTGACGCCGCAAAGCCCGTGGTGTTCACGTGGGACAGAGTCCTGAACTTCGAAAGAAACAGTGCACCCTACATTCAATATACGCATGCTAGAGCCAGCAGCATCCTACGCAAAGCCGACAGGAAACCCGAAAAACCCACATACGAACTGCTGAACGAAAAGCTGGAAAAAGAAATAGTCCTAGTGCTAGCAAACTTTTCAGACACGTTCACCGAAGCAGCAGAATACCTCAAACCCTACCTGATCGCTGATTATGCTAACGCCTTGGCTGACAAATTCAACACGTTCTACAATGCCTTTCCAGTCATAAAAGCCGAAACCCAAGGACTGAGCGACGCGAGACTTGCACTAACCGACGCCGTACGCATCGTGCTTCGGAACGCGCTCAACTTGATCGGTGTAACGGCTCCAGACAGAATGTAGAAGCCTATTTCATCCGACAACCACTTTCGCTCGTTCATCTAAGCTTTCTTCAAGGTTGCGCGACCAGCAACTGTTCTCTCTTAGGTATTCCCTCTATCTTGCAACAGCCAATGAAGATTGTTGAGGTTCTGTGTACACTTTTTAGCCGTGCTTTTATCTTGCCTTGGGGTGTCGAAAGATCGTGAATCTTGACTTCCCATCTTTCCTCTTCAGCTATTTCATTCACCATGCTCAAGGCTTTTTCGTCATCTGCAGAACACGTTTTTGTTTTCTTGAGTTGAAGCCTGCTTTGAGGCCTAAAAACGTCTACCCGCCCCGTTGCCGTGTGTTCGCAACCTCTTTCTTGATAGGTTTCCGAGGAAAACTGCCTTTCACTCCTTACATACACTTCTATTCTCTTCATCCCTGTCCCAAAACCTGCTAGGACACCCTAGGATTTAAGATTTGACACGAAAACCGCGAGTTATGCTTCTTTGATTATCTCAACCGCAACGCTCGTTCCAATTCTGTTCGCTCCAGCCTCAATCATCCTTAACGCATCATCATAAGTCCTTATGCCACCTGCAGCCTTGACACCCATGTCCTTGCCCACAGTCTCCCGCATCAACCTAACATCCTCAGCCAATGCCCCAATCCCAAAGAAGCCCGTTGAAGTTTTAACAAAATTCGCCCTAGCCTCCTTCGCAAGCCTACACGCCAAAACCTTCTCTTCCTTCGTCAAATGAGCAGTCTCAATAATAACCTTGACAATGACATCTTTGGCCAGACGCTTGACGTCAACGACCGTGGCAATATCCCTCTTCACAGCATTGTAATCATGAGACTTCATCAAGCTCATATTGATAACCATGTCCAACTCTTTCGCTCCATCCTCAACAGCCCCAAGTGCTTCCATTGCCTTGATTTCCGTCACCGAAGACCCAAACGGAAACCCAACGGTAGAAGACACCTTAACTCTCGAGCCTCTCAAAATCGTAGCCGCAAGCTTCACGTAAACAGGATTTACACAGACACAGCCAAGACCATACTGCATGGCTTCCTTGCACAACTGGTCGATTTCACTCTTCGTAGCCGTCATTTTAACATTCGTGGAATCAATAATCCGAGCGAGTTCAGCTCTGGAAATGCGCATGTTCCCACCAACTCCTTTGACTGATCATTAAACTTTTATCAATTTCTATCAGCACTATTAAACAGATGAACCATCATGAGATCAATGGGAATGACAGGCCCAAGAAATATGTCACAAGAGAAGACATCAAGGCTGGTCTGAGAAAGCTGGGGTTGAAGAAAGGCGACAGTGTCGGCGTTCGCGCGCGCTGAGAAAGAATCCGGACAGCTTCTACTGCTGATTTGCATCGTCTCCTGAAGTGTTCCCTTTCCTGTTTTGCGTTATTTAGCGGGTGGAATGTTAGGCTAAAGCAGGCGGTTTTTGATTTATGTCGAAAGAGTAACATGACTGTTGGTTATGATTCAAAATAGGCAAAGTGAGATAGATAAACGCTCTGAATGCATGAAAGCCTCTTCATTTTTGCTTAGCTTTTCTGTTGTAAATGATTCATATTTTCGTGCAATTGATATAATTACGTGATGTAATTCTAGGTTAAGTGAGGGTGAAAGTTAAATACTTCTTGCGTATGTTTAGGTCTTTAACCAGTGATTTAATCGAGGTGTAAATGAAAATGGTTAGTGAAGGAAGAGGACGCTTGTTCAGACGCAAAGACGGCAAATACTTGATATACCTGCCACTTGACTTGGCTGAAGACAGCATGTTCCCGTTCAAAGAGTATAAGCGAACAAAGCGCGGAACCGACTCCATACGAGTCAAAGTGAGCTTCAGGCAGGGAGACGGCAAGCTTCTAGTCGAGAAGTGGACTGAGCCGCCAAAGCAGCCGTAAGACAGAACAAGCAAACCTAAAAGTGCAAGTCCAACCAAAACGACTGCCAAACACTTTTTTTAGCGTACGCCACCGATTCAGTTAACCCTAATTGTCAAACGGATCAACTTCTAGTCCGCGCGGTTCTTCAACAGTTGGCTTTCAAACATTAGCTGTTTCCGCTTTGGCATCCTTATGCGGAATGGATCTCTCCTTTTCAATGTTCTATGGACAAAGCTTTTTTACAGAGTAAAAAATCTCAAATACAAGCCGCGCAATCTAGAACGAGGTGCAAACTCATGACTAACTCATATTTCAAGAGAAAGATTGAGGCAATCGAAGTTAAACAGAAGGGCGTTTCCCAGCTTTTAGCTGAAATGAGCCGAACCGCCTATCAAGGCAGACAGTTAGGTCAAGCGGTTGAAGTTTGGGAAGCCATGCTAAACGAGAAGGATTTGACGATTGTTATGGGTTTTTCGGGTTCGATGAGCACGGCTGGACAGTGGAAGATAATCAATTGGCTCATTGAAAACCGCTACATAGACGTGCTTGTCTCCACTGGAGCCAACGTTTCTGAAGACCTTGTTGATGCCATGGGCTTTGGCTATTGGCAAGGCTCCCATCAGGTTAATGACCAGGAGCTTCTTGAAGCTGACGTAAACAGGTACTATGACGTTTATGGAAAGGAAACTGATTATCGAGAAATGGAGTTGCTGATAACCGACTTTCTGATGACAACACAGACAGGGTTTCCATACACTTCTGCCGAACTTCTCTACCTATTCGGAAAGTGGCTCAACAAGAAAGGCATAAAAAGCATAGCCGCAGCCGCAGCGGCCAACAACGTACCCGTCTTCAGCCCCGCGATAACCGACAGCGCATACGGCGAAACCTTCCTGTTGGCCAAAAACCAAGGACACCCAATTATCCTAGACAGCGTTAAAGAGTTTGACCAGTTTGTCAGCATAGGCGAAAAAACAAAGGAAGTCGGCGTTGTCTACATAGGCGGCGGCGTACCTAAAGACTTCACACAGCTCCTAGCCATATCCGTGTCGCCAAGAACCAAGGACGAAGGAGTCGCGGGCAGAGAAGGCCATCTGCGGAAAGGCTTGAAAGAATACTACTATCCGCACCGCTATGCGATTCAGATAACTACCGACTCGCCTCAGTGGGGTGGGCTTTCAGGCTGCACATTAGAAGAGGCAATAAGCTGGGGCAAAATTGACGTGACAGGCAAGAGAGCTGTATGCTACTGCGACGCAACAATCGCTCTTCCGCTAATAACGCACGCACTAAACGAAAGGGTCAGATCTAAGCGAGACGCACCAGACCTTTCATGGCTTTTCAAAGGGCTGTCCTAAACTTTTCCCATTCTTGTTATCAGGGCGCCAACCATCATTGGCAGAATAACTGAAGCGTCGCCCTCAACCATTATGCGTTTTGCATTAGCGCTGATTTTCCCCCAGGAAATGGCTTCTCGCGGTCTAGCGCCTGAAAGGCTGCCGTCCCACTCGTCAGCCGTGCTCACGTACACGACATAATCAAGTCCATTTTTGAACTGGTTCCACCATATTGTATGATGCTTGGAGATTCCGCCACCGACGATTAAGGCTCCTGTTTTCTTTGCTGTGAAGACGATGTCGTTAAGTTCGCCGGAATCTCTTAGCAAATTCAACTTGAAATCGTGATCCTGTGAGAAGAGCCATGTTTGGTAGCCAACAGCGCCGTCTGTGATGCCTGGCACGTAGACGGGAATGTTGTTTTTGGTTGCCCAATAAAGGATTGAGGTATCGTTGCAGACGCGTTTTCCAATCTCTCGACACATCTGGCTGCTTGAAACTTCTTTGACGCCTTCTTTCCACAGGTCTTCGAGTAGCTCGTGCATTTTCTTTTCGATTATTATGCCGTAGCTGTCATTGGGCACTAGAACGTTTCCCAACCGGTTTATGTTCTTTTCATGAAGTCTAGCATCGTTCATGACAAATGAGCCTTTATAGTATTCTTTCCAGCACCTAGCAAGGTCATGATCGATCGTTCCGCAGGTCGTAATTATGACGTCAACGAGCTTCCGTTTAACGAGCTCTTTGAACACTCCTCTGGTTCCCGTTGCTACGAGATTACCTGTAAAAGAAAGGAATTTGACGCAGCCTCTCTTTTCGCTCATGAGTTGCATGATGTTTACGCCGACAGCCAGTTTTCCGGCTGTAAAACCCCAAGCCTTCTCCATCTGCATAACAAGCTCGTCAATCGACATGTTCTTAGAGAAATCGTAATCCTCAATTGCGTCTTTCAGCAATCGGCTCTATCCTTCCTTGGCTTCACAATAGGTCTTGTAAATGGCTCCTGCCGCGTCTTTGATAGCTTTCTGCTCATGTTCAGTCAATAGGTCCCAAAGGTCAGGCGCGAGCGATTTTGCGATTCTGGCGGGAATGGTCACGTAGACTGGTTCAGGTGTCGTCTCAAACTTTCGAGGTCTGGAGTAGCATAGCACTTTGCCCGTGTTCAGGATTATTCCTCGTATTATCTCGATGAAGGAGCCTGCGGGACCATATTTTGTTCCGCCTAGTACGCGTATGACTTCTCGGCTGACTTCCTTTACGTAGTTTTCGCATTTTGCCCTGTCGAGGGTTTTTCGGGCTTTCTCAAGATATTCATCAAGTGCTAGCCCGTCAATTTTGACCGTACTCCATAGTGGAACCGCTGCTTCTCCATGCTCGCCGCCCACGTAGGCTTCAACCATGCCAATTGGAACGCCCAGTTCTCTGGCTAGAATGATTCTGAATCTGGATGTTTCAAGGTTTGTTCCTGTTCCTATTATGCGCCTTTTGCCTTGGGCTGTTTTGTTGGCTAGTGTAGTCATGGCATCCACGGGGTTTGTGATCACAAAGTACCATGCGTTTGGATTGTTGTCCAACGTGTTTTCGACTATTTCTTTGACGATTGTGGCGTTTTTTGTGGCAAGGTCTCTTCGGCTCATGTCGGGTGTCCGCGGAAAGCCTGCGGCTATTACGATCAAATCCGCATCATGAACTTGCTTGCCATTGGTGTACGCGCTTATTTTGACATCGAAGCCATGGCTTGCAATTGCGTGACATAACTCCTCTTTCGTCATTTCAGCAACGCCCAGCGCAATGTCGATCAGTGATAGTTCGGTTACGTACCTCTCGAAGATCAAGCTGAAGGCGACTTCGCCGCCAACGCGGCCCGAACCTGCGACTGCGATGTGAACCATAAACACACTTCCCAAAGCGAATCTGAGCTCAGCTTTAATAAAGCAATCGCGTCCCCGTAAAGCTTTGCTGGGAATGGGTGTTAACGTTTCATTTTACAGTTGTGGGTTTCTGTGGCTCATGTACGTGAAGCACAATTATGAGAATCATTGGAAGTGCCAACGCGATAGTTATGTAGAATGGGAGCGGAGGGATCAAGTCATAGAAGAAGTTGCCAAGCAGCATACCGACTCCTGTAAAGATGTAGCCCGTGAAGTTAAGGAACCCCCTTATCTTTCCTCTATTCTCGGGTTCTACAAGACTCGCGGTAAGAGTCATGGCTGAGGACATGACTAGCAGGAAGACCAGGCCGTTGAGGCACATGGAGACTATAACGGTGAAGAAGTTGCCGTGAGCGAAGAGTGCCGCTGAAGCGGCGAGGAGGATAGGTCCGAACATCAGTGGGACTTTTGGTCCGATTCGATCGATTGTTTTTCCGATAGGGATGGAGGCGATCATCATGGTCAGCAAGAGCGGGATGAAGGTTATCCACCACATTTCTTCAGGGATTCCAAGCTGTGTTTCTGCGTATATTGCGTTAATCACGTTGATCTGTGCGTTTGCGAACATGAATATTATTTGAACGGAGAACAGCCAGAGCACTGATCGGGGCACGGTTTTCCAGACATTAATGACACATTCTCTGAAGGCTTGAGGATATGAAGAGATGAAGTATCTGAAGCGAATCGGCTCAGCGTTAGTTATGGTTTCTTTTAGTCTGAGTCGCCATATGGCCGCAATGAGGTATAGAATTAGCACAAAGAAGTAGACTATTCTCATACCAGTGATAAGTCCAAACTGCAGTAAAAGCAACCCGCCGATTACAGGGCCTGGCGTGTTGAAGGTTCCATGAATCATCTGTATAAGTGAAGAGCCTACTCCTCTACGCTCGGGCGGAAGCGAATCTTGAACCATCGCAAAAAGAGCAGGCTGATATATCAAGCAAAGGCCTTGTACAGTCATTCCTATCAAAATGAAGTGCCACCCATACCAAGTCATTCCCATAAAAACGAAAGGTTCAGAGGGCGCAAGCGCAAAGAACAAGAAAGACAAAGCTAGCCCGAAAGTCATTGTTGTTATGAGCCAGCGTCTTCCATATTTGTCTGCAGGGTAACCACCCGGAAATGCGACCACTGCCATAGCGAGAAAGTTGGCAAAACCGATGATTCCCAAAGCCATCGGAAACTCCTTTCCCCCGAGGGCTTGAACGTAGTATTGGTAATTAGGCGCGGGTGTTTCCATGGCTATGTCCATTATGACCCAGCTTATGATGAGAATCCGATAGTTGCCTGAGATGAACCCGAACTCTCGTCTGAGAAGCTTGATCAGTGGAGAGAACAGCCTTCCTAGGGAGTCTCTGGTCCCCATTTGCTTCACTTTTGCGTGAGACAGAAGAAGTAGGCGATATAAGGCTTAACCAGCATATGTCTACTTTCCATGATGCAAGTTATCATTAGTCAACTAGGTAGGCTATTATTTTTCCGTACAAGTCTTTGCTTCTTAGGTCTTCGTAGCCTGCGTATATGCTGGGGTTGTCGTTGACCTCCACGACCACATAGTTGCAGTTTGCTTGTTTTATGTCTACTCCGTAAAGCCCATGCCCAATTACGCTACATGCTCTCAACGCTAGGTCTTTCAGCTCCGCTGGTGCATTTTCGCACTTCAGCGCTACCGTTCTGCCCCAGATGAAGGTGGGTTTGCCTCTTAGCTTGGCGCCGTGTTTCCACCGGCCTTTGGGAATCATGTATTTACAGACGTAGAGGACTTTGTCGTTTAGGATGCCGACTCGCCAGTCGAAGGCGGTTGGCATGAATTTCTGCACTGCTAGGACGTCGGATTTTCTGAAGAATCTGGTGGCGACTTCTCTGAAGCTTGTTTCGCATGCGACTTTTTCCACGTATCTTGAGAAGCTTGTGTAGGGCGCTTTGACTACGACTGGTTTGCCGAATCCCCGAAAGATCTCTAAGATCTGCTTATGATGGAATTCTTCCTTATTTATGAAGACGGTTGGGATGTGGGGGATGTCATGTTTTTTGAAGAGGGCGTATTGGTGGATTTTGTTTCCGCAGATTTGTATCGATTCTGGGTCATCAACCACTTTCAAGCCAAGCTCGGAGGCTGTTCTGGAAACTACGTATGCCGTGTAAAGTGGGTCGGTCGTTGCTCTTATGAAGACGGCATCGTACTGTGGTATTTCTGCTACGTTTTCTCTGAACATGAAGTTGAATTCGTGGCCCAGCTCCTCGGCTGTTTGCTTGAAGTTTTGAAGTGCATTCTCCTCTCTTGGATCGGAAAAATTGTATTTTTCAACAAAGCAGGCTATTCTAGCCAATCAAGTGGTCACCCATGTTGGACATCTGAGAAACTTCTTCTGAGATCGTTTTCAAATCGCATGAAAGAATCTCTTCCCTTTTCAAGGGCTGAAGCCCACACAGGAAAGCTTCTTCGTTGACACGTTGGATGTGCAGTTTACATATGGGGATTTTGAAGATGTTGAAGACTTTTTCTGATATCTCTTTCAGATTTTGGTCTTGTTCGCATTTGCCGAAGATGGATTTGAACGAGATCATCTCTCCCCTCAAAGGCTGCGCACAGACTGCAAATTTATAGTTCATTCCTAAGCTTTTTACTGCTCTATAGAGTGCGCTTTTATTTTTTGCGGTCCTGAATCCGTCATAGGAGAAGGGGTTGACGGCGAAGATGACCACGGGAAAATCAAACTCGGACATTATTTGCTTTACAGAACTGGTTACTACGTATGGTAGTGTTGGGATGCCTGTTTTCGAGGCTTCAAGCAGCAGAATCGGTGTTCTGCTGGCGTCGATTATGCTTCTGCTTGAGGGAATGACCGCGTTGCCCAGAACCTCCGCGTACATTGACACGTAGTATCCCGTTTTCAGGTAGCGGTAGTCGTTGTTGAGGTTGAGAATGAAGTCTTTGATTGATGATTTGAGGAACGCTGTCGGTTTCATTGTTGTCGTGGTTTTTGCGAGGTTGATGTTTGAGACAACCAGCACCCATTTGACACCAGATGGTTAGATGCACCGTATTAGGGGTTCCGTATTTAAGATTAACTGCACGTTTATATTCAATTTTTGAACAACCACTTCAGGGAAAGAGGAACAGATACGTACAAGACACTAGAAGTGCTCGGCCCGGAACACGAATTCTCCATAGTGGACGATGAGCTTAGGGCATTGCCTATTGTGGGCAAGGTTATGAAGGATTTCCATGGCCGCATCGTCAACTTTGTCGTGCTCCCGCGTTTCACGTTTGGAAAAGAGCTTCAAATGCACGTTATGGAAGTTAAACCCAATGCTCCTTTCGAATCGCCTATCGAGTTTGAAGATGCCATGCAAGAGGCGGTTCTGACTCTGACTGATTTTCTGCAACGCAAGTATCATGCACATCTTCTAGGCATGGGTATGCATCCTTTGTTGCGACTTGATGAGACGGGCGTTTGGCCTCACCGTCACCGACAAATCTACGAGGCTTACAGCAAGGTCTTCAACCTCAAACGGCACGGGTGGCTTAACATCCAAAGTTTTCAACTGAACCTGCCCTATGCGAATGAGAAGGAGGGAATTTTGCTTCACAACGTGCTTGCAGAGGTCTGCGCTTTCTTGCCTGCGATCGCGGCTTCTTCCCCAGTCTACGAAGGCAAGCTCGGGGAATGCGTTGATAATAGGTTGAGGTTTTACAAAGAGAATCAGAGGGAAGTTCCCTCTGTGACTGGAGAGGTGGTTCCAGAGTACGTGTCCTCGTTTGGCCAATATGAACGAGAGATTATTGGTGGATACTCGAATGATTTAGCTGCTGCTGGTGCGCATGAGCTTATTGTGGGGGAGGAGTGGGTTAACAGTCGAGGGGCCATCTTCAGGTTTGGCAGGAGAGCTGTTGAGATTCGGGTGATGGATGAGCAAGAATGCATAAAGTCAGATGTGGCTTTGAGCTGTTTCATCAGAGCATTAGTGAGAGGGTTGATGGAGGAAAAGACTGAACCTTTGCCTCACGAAGTATTAGTGAAAGACTATAATGCGGTTGTAAGGGATGGGTTCAGCGCGAAGGTTCAGCATCCCCATGGTCAAACGGCAAGACAGGTTTGCGAACACTTTTTACGGGTTGCTCGCGAAAATGCGACTGAAGAAGAGAAGAAATATCTGTCAATGATCGAGAAGAGAATGAAGTTTGGCAACTTGTCAGAAATCACCCGTGAAAGAGTCGAGAGTAGGAATCAGGAGACGGGTCTTAAAGAGGCGGTTGTCAGCATTTACTCCAAACTTGTGAAAAACCTTATGGATAACCAGCCGTACTTCTGAGGTAAGGGTGAAGAGAGCTTCTATGCCAAGCAAGAGTGAGGGCGAGAGGCAGAGCGACTTTTTTGATGTGTGTGGCAAGTGCAAGACTGATCATGATTGTTGTCACGGGACAAGACCTCCGATTACTAAGGAGCGGAGGAGAATTATTGAGGAGTATTTGAAGAGGGAGAAGATTCCTGTTGCTGACGCGTTTGTTGAGGAGGGGTATGCTTATCCGAGAGAGAATGCGGAAGGCTACTGTGTTTTCCATGATATGAAGACGAGGAAATGCATGATCCACGCAGTTAAGCCTGAAACATGCGTGGCCGGACCCATAACCTTCGACATAAACAAGAAAACAGGAAAAATAGAATGGTACATAAAAAAAGAAACGATATGCCCACTAGCAGAAATAGTGTATATGGACAAGGAACTATTGAAAAAGCATATGGAATCAGCCAAGAGAGAATCAACTCGATTAGTGGCACAATTAGATTCCAAGGGGTTGCAGGCCATATTGAAAAAAGAAGAGCCTGAGACATTCAAAATCAATGGTTTTTCCGTCGAGAAATGCAAGGGGAAAGCGGCTCGTATTTCATCTAATCTTGAATAAATGCGGACACATTTGGCATATTCTGGGAGATTCTTAACTGTCCAAATCGACTTTGAAATCTTCGGATTGTACGAGTCGTTTTCATCGGCTGGAGTCGTCATCAGAAGCACTTGTCTTGAGGGTTCTCTCCGCCAGCAAGTATCTCCTTGACACGAATTCTAAAACCTTCTCACAAACAACTTTACTGAAAAGATTAGGCGTGGATAGTTCACCATTTTCCTTGACATCTACATATAAAGCGAGTTTCTTTAGCTCATCGAATTCCCTATACAGAGCATCAATAGTCTTGAACTTGGTTCCATCTTCTATTCCTGTGATAGTCCTTAGCATTTCAAGGTCTGACTTGAATGGATGTTTCTTGCGTCGTTTGTTCTTCCCATAGATCTCGATTTCGTCTTTTAAGACAGCAAGTTTCTATATTTCCATGAAAACTCAATTTGATTTTGTGCATTTTAAGACGAGTGAAGAAGTTTTTGTCGACATTAACATATCGTTTCTTCGCCCAGTTGCAGTAGATTGCTTTGCCTATCTCTTCAAGCGCAAGAATAGTAAAAGCAAAGGCATGATCAAAGCTGTTATTGTTGATCAGCAATCTCGCATCATTCAGAAGAATCTCTGCGTTTCTAAGCGACATGTTGATTACTTGTGGCAGAAAACTGTTGTTTGGCGGTTCATTCATTTTATGCGACATCTTATTCCGTGTCGTAATAATTTAGTACGTTGCTAAAAATGGTCGAGTCTCAAAGTCTGATACAATGGCGGGCCCGCGGGGATTTGAACCCCGGTTCTCCGGCTGTCTCTCGCCTTGAGCGCCCGGAGGCTTACGCACCTCTAGCCGCCTAGACGTTCGGCGCCTTGATCCGTACTGGGCTACGGGCCCACACAACACCATAGTAAGCCAACACCCAAAATAACCCTTACCATCCTCCCCAAGCCCAACGCTAGTCAAGCCAAGGTTCAAGGTATATATAAGTGGGATAGAGCCTCCGAGAAAGCCTCTGCAAAGTTGTTATAATAAAGGTTAAGAGCTTCCGAGACAGACATAACCATAACGGTAAGAAAAAGGGTTTGAACTGTGCAAGAAGTCAAAGTCAAGCATCCCTACGTTGAGGTCAACCCGAAAATCTGCAACGGTTCCCGGGTCATAAAAGGAACCAGAATAAGAATTGTAGACGTAGCCATCGAATACGAATACCTCAACCACATACCAGACGAAATAATCAACGCCCACCCACACCTAAAACTCGAACAAATCCACGACGCACTATCCTATTATTACGAAAACAGAAGCCAACTAGACAAGAAGATAAGAGAAGACAAGCAATTCATCCAACAGCTCGCAAAAATCCAGAAAGGCGGCTGACCAGCCATAACGCGGAAAGCGATCAGGATCTACGCCGACGAAAGCGTCAACACCGCATAGTTGACGGCTTAAGAAGACGCGGCATAGACGCATTTTCTGCCAAAGACATCGGCAAACTAGGCATGACAGACGAACAACAAATCGAAGCAGCCATCCAAAAACAAGCTGTAACATTCACGCATGACGTTGACTTCATAAAAATAGCACAACGCAAACATCATCTAGGCATTATCTACGTACACCAGCAGAAACTGACCGTAGGAGAATGCATAAAAAGACTAAAAACCATAGCTGAAACCAAAACCAAAGAAGAAATGCGCAACCAAATCATCTTCTTGTAGGAAATCCATCCGCACACCTATTTTGAACCTCTATATATAGAGGGTCAAAATCGCATGCGAGAGCAAGTGTGTCTGGCTTATTCTGTTTCGGTTAGCCCGTCGTTTATCCACCAAGCCTTCTTCTTTCCAGCCTTCTCGCCAGCATAATAATCAATAATCGGCTTGCCCAGCTGCTTCTTAGATGTCTTCTGTATCCTTCTAAGCCTATTCAGAACCAGCCACCTATTCGTCTTCAAATAATCCGCAAGCTCAGGCGTTGTTCCGCCCTTATAATGAACCAGAAAGTCAATAATCTTATGATCCAACTCATCCACGCCAAACGCGTGCGGATTCGCCTTTCCACGATCGTACGTGAGCATCTCCAAATCGCCAAGATACTTCTTAATCTCCGAAAACTCCCCCCACATCTGATTCAGCCTCTGCTCCAACTCCAAAACCTTGTCCGGCTTAGGCGTTTTCTCAAGCTTCTCCATTATGGCGTCTCTTATGAAATTGCTCCTATCGCCTTCTGGCACGCGCAGGAGCATTTCCTTGTAAACTTCCTCAGGAATCTTCGCCGATATGACCCTCAGCTCACCCATTACGTTGCCTTCTCTACTCTGTTATACACCTTCAGTTATTTCATGTTTGCTTCGCACCCTTTTCTTTCGGAACTCTTTTAAAAGGTACGCTCCAACTCTAAACCGAAGCTCGGTTTGATGTGATGAATTATGGCAAGAAAAACCACAATCAGCCTTATCAAATGCGACGTAGGCTCACTCGCAGGACACCACATTGTGCCCGAACCGCTCCTCAACATAGCCCAAAAAAACCTCAAAAAAGCCAAGGAACAAAACCTCATAAACAGCTATTATGTTTTCAACGCTGGAGACGATCTCCAGCTATTGATGGTTCATGAAAAAGGCGAATCTAACCCAGACATCCACAAACTCGCCTGGAACACTTTCAAAGAAGCCGCCGACAAGGCCCTAGCCCTCAAACTTTACGGCGCAGGACAAGACCTACTGAAGGATGCTTTCAGTGGAAACATCCGCGGCATGGGTCCAGGCGTTGCTGAAATGGAAATAGAAGAACGCCCATCCGACCCAATCGTAGTTTTCGCAGCCGATAAAACCTCAGCAGGCGCCTTCAATT
>Ga0315279_10004937_pt1 | contig 17635 bp, 16 predicted proteins | sample YL17G06_20_MG_FD_203694 | JGI IMG/M metagenome (GOLD analysis project Ga0315279, IMG submission 203694) | Sediment microbial communities from Yellowstone Lake, YNP, Wyoming, USA - YL17G06_20 | ecosystem: Environmental > Aquatic > Freshwater > Lake > Sediment | place: USA: Wyoming | collected... | reverse complement strand
TTAAACCACATCATAAAGAGATCGTTGATTTTTTCCGGGAGAAGAAGGCCGGTCTGTCTATGCACGTCTGTGGTTACATCGATCCGATCATGGAAGACCTCATGGACCTGGGCATCGGTGCATTAAGTCTCGACAGCCCATCATCTCTGAAAAGAATGGTGGAGATCTCTCGCAAAAAGATTGTCGTCGTGGGGAATGTGGCTACCACCCTTTTCGTAAGCGGCACAAAAGAGGAGATAGGGGCTTCCGTGAAAGAGTGCATTCGGCTGGCTGTTCAGGGTGGAGCTTACATCATTTCCTCTGGTTGTGAACTGCCCTACGATGCGACCCTTGATAAGGCGAAATTTTTTGTAGAAGCTGCTCGGGAACACGGCAAAACCGAAAAGATATTATCGCTGGGTACCTGAATAGGATTTAAAATTGTTATTATATTCTTATTCGTAAGTTAAATCGTAGGAATTGTTTCATGAAAACGCTGCGAAAAGGGTTCACATTGATTTTCGTTATGGCTCTGGTTGTAACATTCCTTGGAACAAATTTCGTTACTGCAGCTGGGCCAAAGGTAATTAAAAAATATCAGATTCCTGATCATGGAGTATTGGAGTTAAACGTCCCTACTTCCTGGAAAGGCGAACTCCATAAACCTCAGGAGAATATGCCTCCGACTATTATATTTAAACCAGCATTGGGAAATAATTTCGAAATTTTAATCACTGTGCTATGGGATACAGCAGGAGAAAAAGATTTTAACAGCCCGGCCAGGGTACGAACTCTTGTCGAAAATGATGGCCAAAAAATTCTTCCGAAATCAGTCGAAAATAGGCTTGTTGTGCAGCAGATACGAGGTATTAACAACATTGGCTATTTCTTTTCCCTCACGGACAAAGCCCCCAACCCAGGAGAGTTCCGTTACATCACTCGAGGAGGAATAGCTGTTGGGAACTTGCTGCTTAATGTCACAATACTCTACCGCGTGAAAGACTCTCCATCGGTAAGGGATGCTCTTTCCATGCTCCGTGAGGCAAGGCAAAGTGCAAAATAGTTACATCCAATGAGCGGGGGGATAATTCAATATGGGATCGTGTCAGGACTTATTGAACAAAGCCATTGAGGCCCATGGTGGCCTCCACCGCTGGCAAACGGTCAAAGAAATTGTGGCCCAAATCCGATGCGGAGGGGTGGCGCTGCCTTTGCGATTCAAATTTGGAACATTTAAATCTTACGAAGGACGTATCTCTACAACCAAACCCCACATCATTTTTTCCCCCTTTGCCGGAAAAGGAAAACGGGGTGTGTTCTCAGGAAATACGGTTCGTATTGAGTCTGACAAGGGCCAGGTTCTCGCCGAACGAGCAAACGCTAAAGCAGCCTTCAGTAGTTTTCGTCATAAATTTTATTGGGACAATCTTGATGCGTTATATTTCGGAGGTTACGCAATCTGGAACTATTTCTCAGTACCCTTCGTACTTCTTCATGAAGGCTTTGAAATTCAAGAAATAGATCCCTGGAAGGAGAACGACCAAACCTGGAGACGCCTCAAAGTCTTTTTTCCCCCGGACATCCCAACCCATTGCCGTGAGCAGGTCTTCTATTTCAATTCCGAAGGATTGCTCATGCGCCTTGATTATACCGCAGAAGTCTTTGGAGGCTGGGCCAAGGCAGCCCACTATTGCAGGGCTCACAAGAATTTCTCAGGCCTTATCATACCAACGAGTCGTCAGGTATTACCCAGAAAGAGCGATGGCGCACCCAGAAGCTTCCCGACACTCGTGTGGATTGAGGTCGATCAAGTGATCATTTTGGGATGATATGAAGGTATTCTTAATTATACTTGGTTTTATTGTTATGGCTTGGATCATCTATTCTCTTTTCCTTCGAAAAAAGAAGCCTATTATGAGTAAAAGATGTTCAGTGTGTGGAGCTGAATCAAAATATGGTTATTCCGATCATGCCGAAGAAGAAATGAAAAATATAAAATCGATGTGTATGAAATGTTTGATCACCCAACTCGAAAAGGACTATACAGCTTTTTCTGGACGAGCGGTTGTCATTCAGCCCGCCCCTGGACCACCATGCTATGTCTTTCATTCGAACGAGGAATGGAGTAAATGTTTCAAGGAATCAAAAATGGATGATGATACAAGAGCCTACCTGTTAAGGATGGAAACCATTTGCCATGATTGTGGTCAGAAAGCAAACTTTCTGTGGATTCAGTCTAGTGGTCTTACCGAGCATAATTTTGGAAATGTCTTAAAGAAAGGTTTTTCTGAAACGCTCTTGCCAAGAAATCCAAAGCCCATCTCCCTATGCGGACACTGTTGTGTGAAACATATTGAAAAAGATTTACAGTGGAAAGATATAACCTATCTTGAGGTATGTGGACCGAAAGGGACGGATGATGGATTTGTTGTCCCAATGGCTTACTGACCAACTTCAATGCTTTTCTTTTCCTCAAACCTTGCTCTGATATTCCTAACCCCCCAAGCTCACTATCCTCAATCGTCCTTCCAGAATTTGACATAACGCCTACGAAATCTTATAAAATGTTTATGCTTTGAAATATTCTGGGTGGGATTGGAAGATGGTGAAAGAATCTATGATCAAAATTAAAAGACCGATACCCCTTAAGTCCGATCTACATCTTCACACAGCTGAAGATCCCCTCGACCGTGTACGATACACAGCCAAAGAGCTTATCTCAAAGGCTGCCGATCAAGGTTTTGACGTGATTTCCATCACCAATCATCACCGGATGACCTTCAATCAGGACCTTTTATCCTACGCTCGAGAAAGGGGAATTCTACTCATCCCTGGTATAGAGATGACGATCCAGAGACGCCATGTCCTTGTGTTGAATCCTCCCCCTCATAAAATGTGTTCAGATTTTTTCTCCCTTTCAAAGCTGCGCCGTCCGGAAACCTTGATTATTGCTCCACACCCCTATTTTCCGGGGACCTATTCTTTAAATGGATACCTTTTGAAACACCTGAATCTCTTCGACGCACTCGAATATTGCCATTTCTATTCTCCAATGATCAACTTTAATCAAAGGGCTGTGGAAGTATCCCAATCCTTTGGATTCCCATTGGTCGGAAACTCAGATGCTCATTTCCTCTCTCAACTGGGGACTACCTATTCGTTGATTTATTCGGAGAAGAATCTTGAAGCCATTTTTGCAGCCATTCGACAAAATAAAGTCAAAGTCACTACCCGCCCCCTTAAGACCTTTGAGATGGGATCGATTGCAAATAGATTCCTTAGAATGAAGCTTCGAGCAAAAATAACCAAACGCCATCCACAGCAAAATCCTCGATTTAGGAAGTCTAAAGTAATGTAATATTCAACCAGAGTCTCTCAGAATTTTAGCCTCTTTGACCACCCAACTAAAATTTGAGTCAATTTGATCAGAGATTTTCCAGGATGGCAGGGGCTATCGAAGGCAGAACTGAAGGTTTCCTCCCATTCATTTAAAAGTTATAGATGACAGGAGCATTCAGCGTTACGTGGTGAATACTGCAATAGGGATAACATTTCGCCAGGAATAGAAAGGAAACTTTTCCTTTAAGTCCTTTTTCTTCAGTCAGTGAATCGTAGTTGCCTCCTCCTTTGGATATCACCAGGTCTGATCTTTCTATCAGTGTCTTTGATTCCGAGTCGATCCTCTTCAGATAAGTGCCAGGGATTGGCTCAGGAAGTCCATTTCCCATAACTTGGGCAACACTCCCTATGCCCATGGAGAGGGCATCCTGTAAGGTGGCATCATTGAGTATCGGAAGGGTTCGGGTGATAAAAGTTATTTCTATACGATACATTGCAAGAAGGACTTCTATCAAAAGTCTGTCGAAAACAATCTCGCCGCAATTGTCTCCGAGGTATACAAGCCTCCGGGTTTTTTTCAACCTTTCCTTTAAAATATTAAAATTTTCATTGTCGATCTTCAGTTGATTCCATCTTCTAATGATATCCTCTGGCGACTCTCCTTTCACATCTGTCATGGCGTCAATGGAGTTTCCGGCGATGGCCAACTTCATGGCCTCGAGAAAGGGATCCTTGCTTTTCAAGACCGACTCTTTTGCTTTCGGGTAGACGGCTAAAGCCTTTTTATTTTGTTCATCCTTTATTTCTTTCAGGGGATCGGATTTTCCGGAGACCTCAATAACCTTTAACCAAACGTCCTTAATCACTTCTGGCGATGTCACCCTCCAGTCTTCTCCATTGAAGTACCTTAATCTTATAACTTGTTCCATAAATCTTCTGACTTGATCTTCACTTTTCATCACCACGCGAGCGATTCCCAACGACATCTTTAAGATGCAGGGAATGCAATCAGGCCATATCTGCATGGTGTCCCCTTTCTTTTTTAATAATAGTTTTATCCATTAAAAAGCTGTGTCTGTCAAGTAAGGGTGGGGAGAATGAGGACGTATTCACATTTTTATAAAGGGGTGGTATTCTTGATATATGAAATATAGGTATCCCCTCACTATATTCTTCCTTTCCCTAATTCTGATCAACATAACAGGATGCGAAACAATCTGGAACTATGGGAACAAGCGGGCTCTGAAGAAAGATATCATTGAGCTCTTTAAGAAACATGGGGTGGCAATAAAATACCCGGTCTGCAACATGATCGGTACCACCCGGGATGCAACCTGTGAATTCCGAGCATCCGCTGATCAGGTTTCCTCTTTGGTTCGGGGCCTCAACCTTAAAGAGGTCGGAGTGGAAAGTGCGTCAAAACCGAATATGCTATTAAAAGTAAATCAAGCCAATGTGGGATGTTTGGCCTGTCGCTCCTTTAAGAACGTTTCAAAAATAAAAGTTTTTACGTCTGGCCATCGGCCGAGTGAGCTACGATTGAAAAGTGGAGCAGCCTTCGAATACCTTATTCTCTTCCAGGATCTTGACACAGATAAGGTCTGTGTCCAGGTTTCCTATTCTTATAGCTAACAAGTTCCTTCATATCCCGCCCCCAAATATTCACTAAATTTTGGAACTTTTTCCTCCCTCTCTTGTCTATTTAAGTAAAACCGGAAAGAAATCGAAAGGAGGAGACCGAAATGCACTCGATCAACAAAATATTTTTATCAATTCTCTTCACATTGTTAATGCTCATTGCCTCTGGTGCTAAAGGGCAACCTATGGAGGAGGCCAACAAAACACTCTCTCCCTACTTCTTTGTTAAGAGCGATGACCCCAGTGTGGATCAACTCCCTCTCAAATCCACATCGGCCGATGTGAAAGTGGTTGGTGTGATTGCCGATGTCATTGTAACGCAAGTCTATAAGAATGAAGGGAAAAAACCTCTGGAGGCGATTTACGTTTTCCCTGCGTCGACAAGAGCAGCGGTTTATGGGATGAAAATGACAATCGGAAAACGGACCATCATTGCAAAAATCCAGGAACGTAAAGAGGCACGGCGTCAATACGAGGAGGCGAAACAACAGGGAAAGAGCGCATCCTTGTTAGAGCAACAGAGACCCAATGTCTTCCAAATGAATGTGGCCAACATCTTACCAGGGGATGTAATTCAGGTGGAGCTCAAATATACAGAGCTACTGGTTCCGACGGATGGGATTTACGAATTTGTTTATCCAACTGTTGTGGGACCGCGCTATTCCAACCAGCCCGCAGAAACAGCCCTCCCCTCGCAGAAGTGGGTTGAGAACCCCTACTTCCATCAGAGCGAATCCCCTACCTATACTTTTGATATCACAACCAATCTTGCGGCTGGCCTCCCGATTCAAAATATCGCCTGCACCTCCCACAAGGTGGACATCCAATATGACGGGCCTTCTCGAGCCTCCATCAAACTTGATCCCTCAGATAAGAGTGGCGGAAACCGTGATTTTATTCTGAAATACCAACTCGCAGGCGGAAGAGTTCAATCTGGACTTCTTCTATTCGAAGGTGAAAAAGGAAAATTTATATTGCTGATGCTCCAGCCACCGAAAAGAGTAAATGTCAGCCAGATTCCTCCCCGTGAGTATATCTTCATCGTTGATGTCTCGGGCTCCATGTATGGTTTCCCGATCGACATTTCCAAAAAACTTCTTAAAGATTTGATTGGAAACCTCCGCCCCACTGATAAGTTCAATGTGCTCCTGTTTTCTGGTGGCTCCTCTTTGATGTCAGAACAATCCTTGCCAGCCACTTCTGAAAACATTCACCGTGCTATCAACCTCATTGACAAACAGCGTGGAGGAGGTGGAACAGAACTTTTGCCTGCTTTGAAACGTGCCCTCTCCTTGACAAGATCTGAGGGATTCTCAAGAACAGTCGTTATCGCAACGGACGGCTATGTCATGGTTGAAGAGGAAGTGTTTGATCTGATCCGAAAAAATCTTGGCGATGCCAATATGTTTACCTTCGGCATCGGTTCTGCCGTTAATCGCCATCTCCTCGAAGGGATGGCCAGGGTGGGAATGGGTGAACCATTTGTGATTAGCAAGCCTGAAGAAATTCGAGAAAAAGCAGAGAAATTTAGAAAAATGATTGAGTCACCTGTATTAACAAAAGTCAAGGTGGACTTCGGAAAGCTCAATGTCTATGATGTGGAACCGCTCAGCATTCCTGACGTGTTTGCTGAGAGGCCTGTCATTGTCTTTGGAAAATGGCATGGTAAACCAGTAGGTGAAATTACCCTAAGTGGAATGACAAGCAGCGGTCCCTATGTGAATAAAATTGATATACGAAAAGAAAAACCGCTGAAGTCCAATTCAGCCCTCCGATACCTTTGGGCCCGCCATCGAATCACCCTCCTCTCTGATTACAACTTCCTGCATCAGGATGCCGATCGAATCAAGGAAGTGACCCAACTCGGTCTAACTTATAATTTGCTGACCGCTTACACATCATTCGTAGCCATTGATACGGAAGTGAGACTCGTCGACGGTCAAGCTATAACGGTCAAACAACCACTCCCATTACCTGAAGGAGTTTCAGATTATGCGGTGGGGAGAGGAATGGTAGCTCAAAAATCGATGGCTCCCCTTGCCGCTTTTAGATCCACGGAGGTCGATAAGAGCCAAGTTAAAGAAGAGGAATTTAAATCAGGGAAAGATCTTAAATCGAGACTCGTCCGATTAACTATAGAATTGGGAGAAATCTCCACCACGAACGGATTGTCAAAAGATGTTCTTGAGAAGATATTTAAACAACAGATTCCCACAATGGAACTCTGTTATCAAAAAGCTTTGGAGAAGAAACCGAATATTCAGGGTGATGTCACCTTCCAACTGATCATTGATCCAAAAGGTCGTGTTACCAAAGTGAGTTTGGTTTCAAGCAAACTCAATGATAAGAATCTGGAACAATGCATCATCCAGAAGATCAAGGAATTAACTTTCCCGGCAGCAGAAGGTTCTGACAAAGTAACTGCCACTGTTTCGTTTAACTTAAAAACATCTTAAGTGTGTCAGCAGATTTATAAACCTCAAAAGCCCCTCCTTCTATCGGAGGGGCTTTTTTGATATCCTCATTGACTTCAGTCCATTTTAGAAATAGAATCGTTTAAATTTAAGGAGAAAGGAAATATTATGGGTACAATTAAAATTATGCCATGTCTGGATATGAAAGAGGGTCGAGTTGTTAAGGGAATACACTTTGTCGATCTGAAAGACGCAGGTGATCCTGTAGAGAATGCGGCGTTTTACGAAAAAGAAGGGGCAGATGAACTGGCTATGCTGGACATCGCCGCAACCGTAGAAAACCGGAAAACCAGGTTGGAATGGGTAAAGAATGTTTCATCCGTGATAAAAATCCCATTAACCGTGGGTGGCGGCATCTCTACTCTAGAAGATATTGAACTGGTTTTGAAAGCTGGTGCTGATAAAATCTCTATGAACAGTGCAGCAGTGAGGAACCCGGATTTGGTGAGGCAGGCATCCAAGAAGTTTGGCAAGGAGAAGATAACGATTGCGATCGACGCCAGAAGGAACAAAAAAATGCCATCCGGATTTGAACTGGTGGTTTCAGGTGGCACCAAGCCTGTAGGCAAAGATGCTGTTGCCTGGGCCAAACAATGTCAGGAACTAGGCGCAGGCATCGTCCTTCCAACCAGCATGGATGGGGATGGAACCCAGACAGGTTACGATTTAGAATTTACGAGAGCTATTGCGGATGCTGTAACTCTGCCAGTGGTCGCCTCAGGGGGAGCAGGAAAGCTCGAGCATTTTTATGATGGGGTGGTAAAGGGCGGTGCCCAAATTCTTTTGGCTGCTTCCGTCTTTCACTATCGAATCTTAAGTATCGGGGAGGTCAAAGAATATCTTAGAAAAAAGGGGATGCAGGTCAATTTATAGAACTTAGTTATTCCCCGACTCCCGGAGCATAGAAGTTTAGCTCCGCCTCATCAAGGGGGTCATTTTATTTGAGAAGGATCGTCCCCTGCCCTACAGGCTGGTATCAAGTCTAATAATGACTTCTTACTGTTATCGTGATTCCTGAAAACTACCCCCCGATACAGGCTTTCAATGGGTAATCCTCAAAAAGATAATTTTCACAAGGCTTTTTATTGCTTGACTTGTTCAACATATTAATGATATTTGTTTCATGAAAAATTAACCACCTGAGGCTCAGTTAACCTAACTACTTAACCTCTAACCTTTTGGAGAGAGTTATGGGGGGAAGAATCCAGAAGGTGCCAATACTTGTCCTCTAAGGGGATTCTCCCTTTAGAGGAGCCTTCCTTCGTTTCAATCCATATCAGCGGCACTGTTCGAGGCAACTTTCTTGTAGAAGAAAAATTATAAGGGCTGCTAATGTCTGCCTTTCAAGAAGTAAGGGGAGGTGGAGGGGGTGAGCAAAACAAAGGTAGGTAGAGGGTTTAATCCAAATAAATATGGCATGATTTTTTGCCCAAATTGTAGTGGGTCTGGCAGGTCTTTTGCTGATGCTCAAGGGGTCAATGTTTGTAATGTCTGTAATGTTTGTGGGGGGTTTGGACTAATAAAGAAAGAAGAAAAAAAGGCTTCTTTGATAGAGAGTCACCTGTTCGGTTGCTTAGGTGGATTTGTATCTGAAAAAGCTTAATCCTCGGTAAAGCCAAACCTTTCGTGTGGGGGGAAGGAAATTGGTGGGTATAAGGATAAGATGGCCGGGCTGGCGAAGGATGAACTTCGGTAAGTTCGGCTTTTTTTGTTTTGAATCCGTAACACGAGAAAGGCTCCTGAATTGTCTTGAAATCATCTCTTTTTACGGGTCTTCACTGAAAATGAAATAGAGAGAATGAAATGCCAAAGATCGGCAATCATTTTAGAGGAGGAGGAAAATGAGTCATCAAGACGAAAACCATGAGATTCTGGAACGGGCTCTGAACTTCGTAGGTTTGAGCCACACTTTTTCACGGCGTGAATTTCTCCTAATAAGCGGAGTCACCGTTGTTGGGATTTCCGCCTTGGGGGCTAAGGCCGGAAAGAAGATACCCCTGATTATTATGGATAAGGCTGAGGGGATTGTGATCGCTGACCCTACGAAGTGCGTAGGATGCAGGCGGTGTGAGCTCGCTTGCACCGAGTTCAACGATGGGAAGGCATCACCGACGATTGCTCGAATTAAGGTCAATCGGAATCTTAATTTTGGAGTGAAAGGCGTTTTCACCGGACAGCGCGGGCAAGGGAACTGGGGGAATGGTTTGATCATTCAGGACTTTTGCAAGCAATGCCCCCACCCTGTGCCTTGTGCCAATTCCTGTCCGAATGATGCCATTGTCGTTCAACCTTCAACGAATGCCAGGGTCGTAGATGCTAAGAAATGTATCGGATGTAAGATGTGCCAGAGGGCTTGCCCGTGGGAGATGATGTCCTTTGACTCAGATACGAATAAAGCAACCAAGTGCTTCCTTTGCAACGGAAAACCTAAATGCGTGGAAGCTTGCCCCGCTGAGGCATTGAATTATGTGGCCTGGCGTGATCTAACTCATGAGGTTCCACCGCGCGTGGCACCCATATCTACGATTCCGCCGGAGAAGGCTTCTGCCTGCATACAGTGTCATAAGAAGTGAGAAAGGAGATGAAAAAACATGGCTAAAATTGGAGGATGGGTCGGAAAGATCCTTCGTGTCGATCTCTCAACGGGTCGAATCTCGACAGAAAATACAATTGAAAAGTATAAGGATTATCTGGGAGGAACAGGGATAGGCTATAAGGTTATTTGGGATGAGGTCCCTGCCGGGACCAAACCTTTTGATCCGGCCAATAAGATCATCTTTGGTGTTGGCCCTCTGGCTGGAACGGGAGCCCCATGTAACGGCCGTACAGCAGTCACAACAATCTGGCCCACCTGCTGGCCAAAGCCTCTGGTTGCCAGTGGCCATATGGGGGGACAATTTGCCGCTGAGCTCAAGTATGCTGGGCATGATGGTATTATCATCGAGGGAAAGGCCGATCATCCAGTATGGCTGTCAATCGTAGATGGGCAGGTGCAGATTAAAGATGCCCGCAACTTATGGGGACAAGGTATTCGACGCACAACCCTTGAGATCAACCAACAGTTAGGGCCTGAGGCCTCCGTGGCGGCGATTGGTCAGGCGGGTGAAAATTTAGTCCCCATGTCGGTAGTAATGAACTCTTTTTCTCATTCCGCGGGTGGCATCGGGGGCATTATGGGCTCCAAAAACTTAAAAGCCATTGGTATTCACGGGTCAGGTAGCGTACATATCGCTGGCAACAAAGAGGAGTGGGAGAAGGTGATTAAATTACACCTTTCTCTTCTTGGAGCCAATAATCAGCATGTCGTGCCCAACAAGCCACAACCGTGGGCTGAATACTATCATCCTGGCTCTAGATGGGTGGCTTCTAAGGGTCGTAAATGGGGAGCGGCTGATCCGACGGTCGACACTGGTGCCTGTGATCCGCATAATCTCAATCGAATCGCTTATCGAACCAACAATGCCGCCTTCTTCCTGGGCGAGGGTGCGTGGCAGTATACGGTGAGAGGAAACGGCTGTACCGCTTGTCCTATTCGATGTCACACCATGCTCAAAGTCCCTTCGGTGGCTTCAAAGTATGGCATTTCTGAGATAGGACAGAACACCTGCGTGGGGCTGCTCTTTGGCCGCCTCTTTTTTAAACCCGCTCCGGATGGTCCAAAAGGACAAGCGGCGATTGAGGCCTGCATGGTTGGAATGGCCCTGGCCGACGACCTCGGTGTCTGGTGCAACTACTTTCAATTACAGCGCGACTTCATGAACCTCTACTATAATGGCACAGTTAAGAGCAAACTGGATGAGAAGGAGTTCAAGAGTTACTCATGGGATAAATATGAGAAAGACGATCCCTCCTTCCTCTTTGAACTGATCCCCAGAATAGCCCGTAAAGAAGGGGAACTGGGCACTGCTCTGGGACTAGGGACCGGTTACCTGTTAGAGCGGTGGGGAATTCCTGAAGAGGAATGGATGAAGGATTATAGACTCTGGTACTGGAAGATGGGACACCCCAAACACCATTCCAACGAGGATGCGGGCCAATGCGGAGTGATTGTCAATACACAATACAACCGCGATTGCCAGTGTCACTCCCACCCCAACTTCACCCGTAATGGACTGCCCATCGATGTTCAGAAACGGTTGGCTGCTGAGATCTGGGGGTCTCCGGATGCTGTCGATGCCGTGGGTGCTTTCACACCGATGAATATCTATAAGGCTAAAATGGCTAAATGGTCAGTACTTCGAAAAGAACTTCATGACTCGCTTTCCCTCTGCAACTGGATGGGGCCATGGGTTGCTTCACCCTTGAAAGAGCGAGGATACCGGGGAGAGGATTCCATCGAATCGCTATTATATAGCCTCGCCACCGGGGATAAGAAGAGTTGTCAAGAGATGGATCAGGTGGCAGAAAGGATTTTTCTGCTTCACCGGGCGCTGACCATCCGTGACATGGGAACGAAAGAGATGCGAACCCAGCATGATACCATTCCAGAATGGGTATTTAAGGACCCTTCGGGCAAAGCCCCTTTTACGAAGGGAACGATCCATATGGATAAAAACGATATGAAGATCGCAATGGAGATGTACTACGAAGAGATGGGTTGGGACAAGAAAACAGGGGTCCCTACTTCAGTAACTTATCAAAGATTGGGATTGGGGAAAGTGGCAGATGAGCTAAGCAAGAAAGGACTTCTGCCTTAGGAGAAAAGATGGAACAACCGGAAATAATTTCTCTCGCCGCAACGAAGGTCATCCGTGAGAGAAGCGAAAAAGGACAGCTCGTCCAATTTGAGGAGATGTTGGCAGAACTGAAGAGACAAGGTCCTCTAAAGTCAGAGATTACTGATCAAAGGTCTTATCTTAGGGCTGGCCTGGAACAGGCGTTTGAGAAAAATGAGGATCTCAAAGAAATTTCCGACAAAGACGGAACGCCTCACTATTATTCTACGCAGAGTTTGAGTGAAATATACGCTCGAATCCTTATCCTGAGGGAAGAAAATCCGCTTCTCCTTCTCGCACAGATCATTCGAGAGAACTCTGCGATCTATCCCCGACCTGTCCCTCTCGATATCTTCAGGGAATCGCCTTTTGACCTCACTCCAGAAGAGATTTCAGAATGCTTAAAGAATATGAGAGAGGGAAAGGAGTATCAGGACATCGCCCAGACGACCACCTCTATCGGAACAATATTTCTTTACTCCAATCGGCATTTAGGCCCAGATTACGCAACCATGCTTGCCGAATGGTTCGACGTAGGTCAGGCCAACAATCCTTAATGCAAAAAGGAGCCAGGTTTTGCTTTTTAACTATTCTGCCATTCAAAACCAGTGGGCTTCTATCAATCTATGGTATCTCAAAGCAACCTTCTCAACCTAACCTCAACCTTTTGGAGTTGGAAATGAAATGGGTTTTCCAGAAATTGCCAATATGAAGCCTCCGAGGATTAGTCTAATCCTTTTGGAGGCCTTCTTAATTTAATTCTTAATAAATCAAAAGAAAGGAGAAAACCATGTTTAAATTGAGATGGTTGATTGTTCTGGTTTGCCTTCTGAATTTAGTGCACCCCTGTTTCGCTGATGATAGCGCGAAGATTCTTGGTATTTGGAGACTGGTTTCTTATGAATTGGAGGCTCAAGCAACGGGCGAACGAGAACTCGTCTTGGGAAAGAATCCTACGGGCTACGTCATCTTCACACGCGAGGGGCGAGCGTTTTTCATTCTAACAGGAGAAGGGCGTAAGGCACCGAATTCCGATCAGGATCGCGCTGACCTGTTGAAGTCAGTTATCGCTTATACGGGCATGTACCGTCTCGAAGGTGACAAGTGGATCACCAAGGTCGATGTTTCCTGGAACCCTGCATGGGTCGGTACTGAACAGGTACGTTTTTTCAAGCTCGATGGAGACCGCCTCCAAGTCATATCAATGTGGTTAAAATCGGTGACGCGACCTGAAATGGGGATGGCGCGGGCGATTCTTGCGTTCGAACGGGCGAAATAGAGATTGACGACAATAACAGAGCGCAATCTAAGAGACTCACTAGGGACGTAGCAAAAAGCGACTGCGTCCCTTAGTTCTTGTGTTATGTTCACTTTCAACTCGTAATCCTTGATTCCTGAGTATGGCTGTCAGTAATGGTTTGTAGGTGAAGTTGCCAATCAGGAATAAATCGAAACCCGTCTGCTGTGAAACATCAATTTTTTTATTCATAAACCTTTGTGTCGATCCTGACTTTAAAGACATAAAAAAGCTCACAGGAACCATTGCCCGTGTCTTTTCTGGATAAACTTGTATTCCATGTGACCGGTTGCCCCTTATAAGTTCCCTTTATATTTACCAAAAAACCTTCTAACACGACTATGTCTTTTTCCCCAATCGTCTTTACAGCCTCATGAATATTCTCATTGGCGGGTATAATATGATTGTTTGCAGAATGGGAGATCACAAAAGAATCGTCAAAAGGACTTCCTGCTTTATATTGATAAAAATACCATCGATTCCTTTGGCTATAAGTAATATATTGGTCATACTCGGGTTTTGCCAGTTTTCCCCAGACGATGGCTAAATCAACTGGTGAAATCTCCCCATCCCAGCCAGAGGAATAGGTCTCCTTGCCGACCACCATCCCCGATATTTTAAATTCTGCCACGGGAGTCATCGTGAAATGACCGTTTTTAATCTCTCTAATGATGGGCTCATCGGATTTGTAAGACGCCTGGATGGGATCTTGAGATGTATCAATTTCATCAGATTCTACCCCTGTCAACTTGGGTCGATTACATCCAGATAAAAAACATAGAAATAAGATTATTAAAATGAACCAAGAAAATGATCTTCTCTTCATGTTAATAAGGGGTACCTCCTCGTGGATGGAGATCAATATAGTTTTTCTCCATGGTTATGTCAATAACATGAAAACCGTCATTCCCGTGAAAGCGGGAATCCAGATTCAAAAGAATGGATTCCGGATCAAGTCCGGAATGACACAATGTGTAAAGTCATTTCTGAGACACTATGCTGAAATCGTTTTACTAATTGTTCGAAGGTCATGAATATGCTAAATTAGGCCTTGATGAAAAAGACCTTTCCCATACACGGGATCTTTGGAATCCTCCTTCTCCTTCTCTCCGAAATCTTTCTCTTTAAAAAGGTCGACCCCTTCTACAGTTGGTTTTATTGTTTTGCCTGGTGGTCCTATATCCTCATCATTGATGCAATGATCTACCGTCTAAAAGGAAACTCCCTCATCCTAAGTCGGACCAAAGAATTCTTCTTGATGATTCCCTGGTCGCTCTTCATCTGGTTGATCTTTGAGGCAGCCAATTTCTCCTTAGAAAACTGGTATTATATCAACCTCCCCCACTCCAGCGTGGAGAGGTGGTTGGGTTATGCCATTGCTTACGGGACTGTTCTTCCTGGAATGTTCGAGACGACTGAATTGTTGGAGGCATTAGGCTTTTTTAAAAGAGCAAAGATAAAAAAGACCAAGATTTCTCCAGATGGATATACCGTCCTCATTCTTTTGGGAACTCTCTGCCTAGTGTCTTCTGTGCTTATCCCTGAATACTTTTTCCCTCTCATCTGGGTTGGATTCATCTTTCTTCTAGAACCTTTCATCTGCCGATTCGAAGGGAAATCTCTCTTGAACGATCTGGAAGATGGAAATCCAAAAAAAATATACCTTTTACTCATTGCTGGATGGATCTGCGGTTTTCTCTGGGAGTTCTGGAACTTTTGGGCCCTCTCAAAATGGGTTTATACCGTTCCATTCTTTGCGGATAAGAAAGGTTTTGAAATGCCCTTCCTCGGCTTTTTAGGATTTCCTCCCTTTGCCGTTCAGGCTTATGTGATGTATAACTTCATCTCCCTATTTCGATCTGGAAGGGGATGGGAGGAGTCCACTTATCGCCTAAATCTTGAGAGGAAGACAAGATTTCTTACTAAGGTTTTAACCGTCATCCTGATTGGCAGTTTCTCTGTCCTTATCTTCAGAGGTATCGATATCAAAACCGTTGATTCTTATTATCCCAGGCTCAAAGATGCTTACTGGATTGAGCTCCGGTATCGAATGGACCTTCCGAAAGTAGGGATCGCCACTCTCGACGATCTTCTCTTAAAAACCGGAGAGAAAAAAGAAAGGGATGAACTGGCACTCCGTCTCCTCATCCCGAAGGAAGTACTGATCCAATGGGTGGAAAAAGCTCAATTGGTTCAGTTAAAAGGATTGGGGATTGAAAACCTTCGCTTATTAGAAGGGGTGGGTATCTGTTCGGTTTCTGCCCTTGCACAAGAGGATCCTGAAAAACTTTATGAAAAGATCGGACAAGTTTTTCAAGGAGGAGTTCCTCCCCGAAAGGCAAAGATAAAAATCTGGGTGAGAGACGCAAGAAAGAAAGTCGAGAGTTCGCCCTGAACCATGCGAGATTCAGGGCTGCCATGCACCCCACGTGGTGCATGGCGGAGTTAAGAGTTCGGAGTTTAAAGAGTAGCGTCGGCATTTATTGCCGACGAAATTGCTCGCCCCCACCCCAGTAAATGGGGGCGCTACAAGCACAATCACGAGTCACGCCGCCGGCCCAGGAGGGCCTCTGGCCCGGAGGGAGTCACCCATCACGAGGTAAAACCATGAAATATGGGGCAATGAATTTTCCGATTAAACCTCTTCTGAGGGAGATAGAAGAGATTGGAGAGATGGGTTTCGATTATGTGGAACTGACCATGGACCCTCCCGAGGCCACCCCACAAAAAATGTTAGGCCAAAAACGGGCGATCCTGGAGATCCTTCATCGATATGGAATGGGCATCATGGGACATCTTCCTACTTTTGTTTGGACCTCAGACCTCTACGAAAGTTTGAGGAAGGCTTCCCTTCAAGAAAATTTTGAAGCTTTAGAGGCCGCGTCAGAATTGGGAATTGAAAAAGTCGTGCTCCACCCTGGATTCATTACCGGCTTAGGAAAATTTCTTCTGGATAAGGCACGGGGGTATGGAATGAACTCACTCGAAGCCATCTTGAAGAAGGCGGTGAATCTCAACATCACCCTCTGTATTGAAAATATGTTTCCCCAGGCTCGCTTTCTCTCTCAACCACATGAATTCCAATCCGTCTTCGAAACCTTCCCAGAAATCCGACTTACTTTAGATATCGGCCATGCCAATCTGGGTGGCGGGAAGAATAGATCCTCAGAGTTTATCCGTCTCCATGGATACCGAATCGGTCATGTCCACGCCAATGACAACTTCGGAAAAGAAGATAGTCATCTGCCAATCGGGGCCGGAATTATTGATTTCGAAAAGATTATGAAAGAAATTAAAGAAACTCAATACGACGAAACGATTACCCTGGAAGTCTTCTCCAAGGACAGGGACTATCTCAAGATCAGCAAGGAGAAGATAAAGAAAATGTGGGAGGCTCTGTGATTTGGTTCGATGTTGTCTTTTCTTTTCTTGTTGCCCTCTTTTGGCTCAGATGGTTTCGGAAAAAAGATAAGTACGAAAAGGAACCAGAACGACTCATCTTCCTGGCCTTCTTTGCTGGAGCGCTGGCAACCATCCCCTCTGTCCTTTTAGAAAGCTTATTTCGCCCTCACGATCAAGGCTCAGCGGTCGTTCTCCCGAACCTGTTCCTCTCTTTTTTGTGGGTAGGAATCGTGGAGGAGTTTTTTAAATATCTTGCCGTCCGAGTGACGGTCTATCGCTCAAAGGAATTTAATGAAGTGATGGATGGGATGGTCTACATGGTTTCAGCTGCATTGGGTTTTGCAGCCACTGAGAATGTAGGATATATGCTGGGACTTGGATATGCTGTGGGATTTTCTCGAGCCGTCCTCTCCTATTTGGCTCATATCTCTTTCTCTGCCATCCTCGGATATTACATGGGAAGGGCAAAGATCGAAGGTCGAAAGAATTTGATCTGGGTCGGTTTCGCCCTGGCGATCTCCCTTCACTGGCTTTACGATGCCTTTCTCGTAGCAGGGACCTTAGAATCCTCTGGGGGCTTTTTTCTCTTAGGTATTATGGTTTGGGTTTTTGGATTGATCCTTACCCTCATCCTTGTCAAAAAGGCACAGGCTGTCTCCCCTTTCCGCACGACACATATCCTCCCTAAGCGTTTAACCAAGAATTGCCAGGCTTGTGGAAAAACAGTTTCTTCAAAGGCTCTCGTTTGCCATCATTGTGGGAAATCAATTCCTCTGGATGAGGAAGAGGTT